>TARA_R110002049_G_scaffold207986_1_pt1 | contig 45035 bp, 40 predicted proteins | sample TARA_R110002049 | Tara Oceans TARA_R110002049 (sample SAMEA4396941) | marine metagenome | biome: Polar Biome; feature: [SRF] surface water layer (ENVO:00010504); material: water (ENVO:00002006), including particulate matter (ENVO:01000060) such as... | depth 5 m | reverse complement strand
GGCTACTGGTAGATTGAGCCGCAACTCAAGGCCGCCAGATCGACTCGACGTTGAACTCACCACCCATAACAGAAATGATCGAAATGGGTTTTGGTGGCACCATTGTATCTCGTGTGTACGAAATTGTGCCTGTCACAGCATTAAAGTCGCGCGTTTTCTCCAGCTCGTCGCGGATCGCGTCGGGATCAGCCGAGCCTGCACGCTCGATGGCATCTACGACAAGCATCAGCGCATCGTAGCCCAAGGGCGCGAATGCATTCTCGGGGTCCATGCCGTATTCATCATTGTAGTCGGCAATGAACTTTCCCACCTCAGGGCGGTCATCACCACGATAGGTATGTGTTGAAAACCAGACATCATTTGCCAGGTCCGGTCCGGGCGTATCCGCGACCAAATCCGTGTCGAAGCCGTCGCCTGATACGATTGGCAATTCGAGTCCGGATTCGCGGATTTGCTTGACCGTCAGTCCAGCTTCAGTCGGAACCGCGGAGACAAAAATGATATCGGGTGCGGGATCAGTTGATTTGAGGCGCGCAATCTGTGCCGAAAAGTCAGTGTCTCCGATCATGAAGCTGTCTTCTGCGACAATTTCGCCGCCGCGTTCGATGAAACGCTCTTTGAAGAATTTGCTGAGAGCTTTGGTGAAATCCATTGATTGGTCGGTCCACACTACAGCCGTCTTGGCGTCCATCTCATCAACAGCATAATCTGCGATAGCATAGGATTGATCGTCATCGCCAAAAGGTGCCATGAACATATAGTTCCCGACCCATTGCGGTAGTTCGGGATGGGTGGCCCCGGACGTCACGAAGGGAATGCCTGCTTCTTGAAAAAGCGGCGCTGCCGCCATGACAAAGGTTGTATCGGATTGTCCGATCCCAGCGACGACCCCTTCAGACAAGACCCGCTGAGCCGCTTTAGCAGTTTCCTGCTGGTCGGTCCGCGTATCAGGTGCAAGTAGCTCGATCTGTCGGCCAAGGACGCCACCATTTTCGTTTACCTGTTTGGCAGCCAATTGTGCGCCCTTGAGGGACGGGCCATCCAAGGAGGACATTCCCCCTGTGGAATTATAAAGGGCTCCGATCTTGATTGGCCCGTCTTGTGCGAGACTAGGTGCAGCGCCCAGAGCGGTCAGTGCCGCGGCTGCCGCCAGCTTATTTAACGCTTTCATTAATCTTTACTCCCCTGAGTTTCGAATATGGCACGGATACATAGCATTAGCGCGCCATGGCTTTCCGCCACCGCCGAAGGCAGGACTTGGAGATGTGCGAAAAAAGAAGCTACGTCATCCACCGTCCATGTCCAATTCTGACGCTAGCCAAGATAAGGCCTATGCGTCAATAATTTTTGACATTTTTAGCTTGTGGGCTTCTATTTATATCATTACTTTTTTTTCATGATTAAAAAATATGCGCACAACCCCGCTGCATCGCCGGAGCCAGACCCGACCGGCACCGTGGCTGAGCGCATTACAGATCTTTTCGAAACTCTTGGACGGCGTGAACAGGACGTGGCTCGCGAAATCCTGCGGCAGTACCCGCTTTCCGCGCTTTCCACCGTGGCCGCGCTAGCCGAACGTTCCAGTGTCAGCACCGCGACCGTGCTGCGTTTGGTGCAGCGGCTCGATCTAAATGGATACGGAGAGTTCCAAGAGGCTGTGAAATCTGACGTTGCGCGCTTATTAGAAACGCCTCTACAGCGCCTCTCAGCCCAAACGGCTCACCCCTCCGCGCAGGAAGAGGGAAGTCTGCTCCGCGAGTTGCTCGTCAGAACCGCCCATCAGCTGCAAAATTGTCATGATCCTGTGATGGATGCCGATTTCCAAACTGCGATCGCGCTTCTCGCCGATCCGAAAAATCGTATCTATTGCGCCGGTGGTCATCGTTCACGGCACGTCGCGGCGCTACTCACTGAATATCTAGGCTTACTGCGTCCGAATATTCAGTTGGTAGAAGGTCCCCCCGAAGGATGGCAGCGCTATCTACTAGAAATGAACAATCGTACCGTAGTGTGCGTGACAGACATTCGCCGGTATCAGCCATCATTGCTAAAATTTAGCAGCCTTGCGAGCGCACAGGGGGCCCATGTTATAGCCATCTCTGATGCATGGGCCGACAGGCGTGATTTTGGGGCAGAAGTCTTATTTCGCATGCCCTCTGCGTCAGCCTCTCCGATCGACAGCCATTGCGGACAGCTTTTACTGGCTGAGGCACTTGTGGGTGGGCTTGCAAGTAAGATTGGCCCTCCGCTTCACGAACGCCTGACATTGGGCGAGACACTGAGCTGCACTGGCTCATCTTATTCTCAATCCGACAACCCTTAGGAGGTCCGACGTGACACGCCTCGATACCGACTTGATCATGATCTGCGCCAGTGATGTGGCAGGGCAACTGCGGGGTAAAGCGGTGCCGCGGCGAGCTTGGGCCTCTCGTCAGAAGAGCGGCATCGGTTGGACCCCCACCAATGTTTTGCAAACCTCCTTCGGGCCGATCGCCCCGTCTCCCTGGGGCGCCCTGGGGGATTTGACGATCCGGCCAGACCCAGAAACCTTGATCGACCTCGAAATAGAGGAGGCGGGCATTGATGAAAGTTTCGCCTTAGGCGACATCTTCACATTGGATGATGAACGGTGGGACTGTTGTCTGCGTGGCCAGCTCAAAACGGCACTAGAACGGCTCGAAGAGAGGCACGGACTGCGCCTCAACGCTGCGTTTGAGCATGAGTTTCACTATTCGGGCCTGCCGAAACAAGAAGGACTAGGCTACACGTTGCGCACTTTCCGAAGGCTTGGCACGTTTCCTAACGCTGTCATGTCGGTTCTGGACGCCGCAGGGCTCGACATCGACACTTTCATGCCGGAGTACGGACCCGGCCAATGCGAAGTGACTGTCGGTCCAAAACCCGCATTGCGAGCAGCTGATGAGGCTGCGATCCTGCGGGACTTGGTGCGCGCTTGTGCGCAAGGACAGGGCGAGCGCGCGAGCTTTGCGCCCATTTTGCATCCCGATGGCGTCGGCAACGGGGTACATATCCACTTCAGCCTCGAAACCTTAGATGGAAAGCCAGTTTGCCACGACCCCGCGCAACCTAATGAGGTCGCTCGTGCATCAGGCTCCTTTGTGGCAGGCATTCTTGAAAGGCTTCCCGAATTCCTAGCTATAGCAGCGCCCTCTGTTCCTTCATATCTTCGGCTCCAGCCCCATCGCTGGAGTGCCGCCTTCAATAACTTTGGTAACAAAGACCGTGAATCTGCGGTGCGTATTTGCCCGGTCTTTGGCACCACGGATCCGGAGGCCATGGCCCGTAAGTTTCATTTCGAATTTCGGGCAGCAGATGCTGCAGCCAGCCCGCATCTCTTACTCGCAGCTCTAGTCAATGCCGGTCTGGATGGTTTGGATCGCGATCTGAAAACACCTACGCCCACCGAAACTGACCTCGCTATATTGCCCCCTGAGGAACTAAGAGCGACTGGCTGCACGCGTTTGGCAACAAATCTCGATGATGCACTTAAGTCGCTCACGTCTAGCGAGTGGGCGGCGAAAGCATTTGGCGAGACACTTGTTGATGTGATCGACCGACACAAGCGTACAGAGATTTCCCTAATGAAGGATTTGTCTGATGAAGAAATTTGCGCACGCTATTATGAAGCATACTGAAGGTCTGCGAACGATCTCTCACGTAGGATGATGGAATGAGATCGCGTGCGGAAGGTGCATTTCGCATAAATAACCCTATGGGTAATTTTCGAGATTCCAGGAAGGATTCGCCAAAGAAGTGAAAAATCGGTCCTAAAACAAAGAGTTGCGTGGTGGTTGAAAAATCTCAGATCGACCCGTCCACGATCTACCGAGACATCAAGCGGAACCTCTATACAGACACAGAGATCTCCGAACTCAGCGGCTATCATGCCCTTGTCGCTCAGGACAAATATGCCCTTGTCGCTCAGGACAAATATGAACTGTCATCTTGCGATTCATCGCAAGATGACAATTGACCTGCTCCCCGATGAGTCCGCTAATTTAGGTTAGCTCTGTTCAGGTTTTGGCCCTCTTCTGACCGGTTAGCATATTCTGCTGGCGTCAGGCCAGCGAGGCTTGTGTGTGGGCGGTTATGGTTGAAGGCGGTGCGCCATGCCGCGATCAACTGGCGGGCATGGCGGAGGTTGTCGAACCGCTCGTTCAGAACCCGCCAAGTTCAGCCGCGAAACGGGCACTGACCGATACTGCCAATAGGCTCTGACAGCCATGGATGGTGCATGCAAGGTCGCGGGCGTGGCTCGTATAGCTAATACAGTCATGAACCACGAGATCGGGTGCATGTCCGGCCATCTCGCGCGCAGCTGCGGCGATAGTGTTGTCGTCTGCGTCCGGCGCCAGAGCCACGGTAACGCATTCGCGACCCGGCCGCTCCCAGCGATTGCGGCATTCCGCGGCCTGCGCGGCCATCGGGATGAACACGCCGAGCCGTCCTTTTCCTGGCAGGCAGCCATCGACCGCCCCGGCCATTAGGTCCGAGGCAAAATGCACGCCCGGCGTCGCCAATGTGGGGAACTTGCCGGTGCAGCAAACCACCGAAACCGCGGCGCCGATCTCGTTTAAGTCGGCAAGGCGCTGTGCCATGCCTTCGGAGACAGCGGCCTTGCTGATTAAGACCGACCGACCGTCGGGCAGCGTGGTGTAAAGCGTATCCGCGTCCCCAATCGGAGGGATGGCAGCGATGCCTGCGTCGTCCAGATGGTCCAGCGCACCCATGACGCGCAGCTCGGCCTGATCGCCGATCACCTGAGCGAACTGCGCCTGTAGGTCGGGGCGCGGCGACTGCCCTATTACCAGCAAGCCGACCAGCGAGCGAGTCATGCCGACACCGTGCCTTTCAGTGCGGCGGCATCTCCGACGACCCTCACCCGGGTGCGGATCGCGCGGCCTGGCAGGTAGGAAAGCGGCAGGTCCTCGACCTCGATTACCTTGATCGAATCCTTGTCGGCCCCGGCCTCGATCGCCGCGGCAATTGCATCGGCGCGCGCGGCGGCAATAGCATCGTCCCGCTCCATGTCGCGATAGATGCGATCGGTTTCGCCCGAAATCTGCGCCATCGCGGCACCGACCGCATTTGCGACGCCGTTGTGCTCGACATGCACGACCTTCGATATGCCGGGCATGGTTTCGGGAATCAGCATCGCACCGCCCCCGGCGGCCAACAGTGGAATCTCGGTGGCGTCAGTCTTCATCCGGTCAACCGCCTCGGCGATCCGGTCGTGCATCACCGCCAATGCCCTGCTGACGAAATCTGCGGACAAGCCTGCGACGCGCGATTTGTCACCGATGTCGATCAGCCCCGCCGCGACGGCGATGTCGGTCGCGGTCACCTGCTCGCCACCAAAGACCAGTGCCTCTTGCCCCAGCCGGTAGCCGACCGATTCCGGGCCCACGCTCAGCGGATCTCGCGTCACCTTTGTGCCACCGCCAAGTGCGACGGACAGAAGATCCGGCATTCGGAACAGCGTACGCACGCCGCCGACCTCGACCACGTTGTTCGCTTCGCGCGGGAAGCCGTTGACGAGGCAACCGACATCCGCGGTCGTGCCACCTACGTCGCAGACCACCGCGTCCTCAATCCCCGCCAACAACGCTGCGCCGCGCATCGAGTTGGTGGGACCGGACGCAAACGAGAACACAGGATATTCGCGCGCCGCGTCGGCTTTAACCACGGTGCCGTCGTTCTGGGTGATGAACAGCTGCGCTTCGATCCCGCTGTCTCTAACCGCATCGACAAAGGCGCGGGTCGTCTCGCGAGCCAGCCCGATCAACGACGCGTTCATCAAAGCTACGTTCTCGCGTTCCAGCAGGCCGATCCGACCAAGTGTCGAGGACATGGTGACATGTACATTGGGCGCCTCGTTCCTGACGATTTCGGCGGCGCGTTCCTCGCATTCCGCGGTCAGCGGCGAAAATGTAGCTGAGATTGCGACCGCCGGAATGCCATCCGCAGCGATCTTGCGTGCGGCCTCGGCGACGGCGCGTTCATTCATTGGCACGAGCGGGCGGCCATCGTATTCGTGCCCGCCCTCGACCAAATAGACACCGCCATTGACCTTGGCGGCCAGATCGCGCGGCCAATCGCAGAATGGCACTAGGCTGGCCGAAGCCGGCAGCGCTACGCGGATCGCTGCGGCGCGGCCTAGATTGCGCCGCTCGACGACCGCATTGGTGAAATGGGTCGTCCCAATCATTACGGCGATGGTGTCCCGCGCCGCATCGCCCGCCTGCGCCAGCAGGTCGTTCAGCGCGGTGCGTACGCCCGATGTCACATCGGCGGTGGTGAACGTCTTAACAGATGCCAGCACCCGGTCGCCATCCAGAAGGGCCGCATCCGTGTTCGTGCCGCCGACGTCGATACCGATACGCTTCATGTCCATGACTCCTCAAAAACCGATTTGAAATCCAGATCGAACCCAAAGGCTCGAGGACCGACAGCCGCAATTCCCTGGTCGGTTAGGAACACGGCAGGTGCCGGCAGAGCCAGCACGCTGACCCGCTGGCCAAAGCGCAGGACATCGGTGCCGATCCCCTCGCCTGAAACGCTGTCGAGCAGACAGATCAGATCAGGTGTCATCACCACCGGTTCGCCATTCAGATAGGCGACCGAAAACTCATTCTGGAAATGCACGACCATCTCGTGACCTGCGAAATCGTGCAGTCCCTCGATCACTGCCTTGCCGCGCAGGAACCCTTCGGTGGCGCGCCTGTCGACATCGACGACCTTTCCCTGGAACATCTTCTTGCCGCTGGCAGCCGACAGAACCGCCTCGATCGGGTCGGTATGGGCGGCACGGGCCTCAATCACCCTGCTGCCAAGTGCGATGGCGTTTGACACGGAATATAGAACTCCGTGCTGTTTAATCTCGGCTCCGGTGCGGGGCGCCTTGCAAGTAGCGGCGACCGATCCGATTTCGGTGCAGGCCTTACGGCTGATCCGCTCCATCCAGCGCCAGGATGCGGCGCGCGGGATTATGATTTCGTTATCTCGGATATCGGCCATCGTCAGCGGATAGCAACGCAGGCCCGCCACCGCCACCGACGTCATCTGCGCCTCCGGATAGGCGCGGCCCATGGTGTCGGCATCAACGACTGGATAGCCCGTCAGCGCCGCTATCTGCATTGGATGCATGCCGTTGCCGCCGCCAATCTCGAGCGACATAATCGCGTCGAATTTGCGGCCCATGTGCTCTTCCATCATTCGCACGGGTTTCAGCGCGAATTCTGGGTCTGCCAGCCGTTCCTGCCCGACCAGAGGGGCGCCCATGTTCGACACGACGGCGATCACCGCGTCATCGTCCAACGTCATCGGATCGATCAACGTGACCTCGCGGCCCGCCTCGTAGAGGATACGCATGTTCAGCAGCTTGTGATACGGATCGCCGCCGCCGCCGGTGCCGAGGATCCAGGCACCGACTGCAAGCGCCTCGATGTCATCGGCGGACAGAATCCGGCTTGTCTGGCTGGGTGCCCTTTGGGTCTGAGTGGTCATCACGTGTCCTTTCGCACCGGGCCGCCCCGCGCGGACGCGCAAGGAGGTGCCGGCCTTCGGTTGGCCTTTGCCACTGATTACCTTCGTCCACCGGGTGGTTCGCAAATAGCAATTGCGTATGGATCCTATGCGCTGCGCCTATCCCGCAGTCCGGGCGCGACGACAGATCGGGCTGGGATGCCATCGCGGGCATCGAATCCACCCCGCAAGCCTAAATTCCCCGGCACGCACATAGTTTTCACAAATGTCCGATATCAGGAATCACTCTTTTTCCTCTGCTCCCGCATCTGAATTGATGGAAAGGCACAAAGCCTGTCCGTCAGAAGGATGGAGGCATTGCCACCGCCCGTTCCGGGCGGGGCGACAGCGGGGAGATGAACGATGAAATTCTGGAAGATAACTTCGGCACTGGCCCTATCGCTCGGGGTCGCATTGAGCGCCCCGGCCGGGGCTGTGGAGAAACGCGATGGCAAGTTCTGGATGGTTCTCGGCGGCCGCCAGCCTGTATCGCACGTAGATCCGGGTCAGGCTTATGACTACGCCGTCCGGATGATGACCCAGGCATTGTATGACGGCCTGGTCAAGTACTCGGGCGACCCGCCGAAGGTGGAACCGTGGCTTGCGACTGACTGGACCACGTCCGATGATGGGCTTGTCTGGACCTTCAACCTCGCCCCAGAGGCGAGGTTCAACAACGGTGATCCGGTAACGGCAGATGCGGTCGTCTACTCCTACCAGAGGGTGCTTAAGTTGAACGAAGGCGCCGCCTGGATGCTGTCTGACGTGCTAAGCGCGGAAAACATCAAGGCCTTGGACGAACATACCGTCGAATTCACGCTGGACCGGCCTTATGCCCCGTTCCTGTCCTTTCTGCCATGGTGGTTTATCGTCAACCCGGCCGAGGTCGAGAAGCATGTGACTGATAAGGATTACGGCAAGGCATGGCTTTCGGAAAATGCGGCTGGCTCCGGTCCTTACACGCTCGAGAAATTCGACCAAGGAACGGCCTACTGGCTCAAGCGAAACCCCGACTACTGGAAGGGCTTTCCCTATGATGACGAAAAGATGGGCGGAGTTATCTATCGGCTGATCCGCGAAACCTCGTCGCAGCGCGCGGCGCTGCTTTCAGGCGAGGCGGACATGGTGACCGACCTAACGCCGGAAGAGCTCGAGATCGTCGGCCAGCGGCCCGACATCAATGTGTCATCAACTCCGGCGCTGACGTCCTTTGGGATCAAGATGAATACCCAAGGGCAATACATGGCGGACATCAATCTGCGCAAGGCCGTCGCCTACGCGTTCGACTACGAAACGTTCGTGCAGGTTTATAACGGTAACGCGACGCTGCAGACATCGGCATTCACCGACGCGATCAAGGGCAAGGTCGATATCGATATGCCGCGCAAGGATATGGAAAAAGCCCGCGAATACCTGTCGAAATCGCAGTGGCCGGATGGTGGAATCACGCTGGAATACGTTTATGTCCAGGGTCTGGAACAACAGCGCCAGATGGGGCTCGCCCTACTGAACAGCCTGCGCGAGCTGAACATCGAGCTCGAGATGACACCGCTGACTTGGCCGAATATGGTTGCACGCGCGGCTGACGCGGGCGAGAGCCCTGATCTGATGAGTATTTTCACCACGCCGGTGTCGACCGACCCGGATGCGGTCGCGGTCCAGTATCATCCGTCCTCGCAGGGCAAATACTATGGCTCGCACTTCCTTGAGGACGACGAACTGATCGAGATGATCGAAAAAGCCCGCAAACTGTCCGATTGGGACGAACGCGCGCCGATCTATGCAGATATCCAGCAACGGATTGTGGACCTGCACCCGGAGATTTTCGGTATGATGCGTCAGCGCATGTTCGCCTACAAAACCTACGTCAAGGGATACGAGGACAGCCCGATCCGCATGACCAGCGAGGTGGATATCTACCCCCTCTATATCCAACCCTGACCCTTTCGGGGTGGGCAGAAAGGGCGCTGCTGAGTCGGCAGCGCCCTTAATCACACGACAACCGGTAGTGCCAATGCAACGATTGATCCTTAAACGACTAGGCCTGATGGTAGTCATGCTTCTAGGGCTGGCGGTTATCACCTTTACCGTCGCGAACATCGCGCCGGGCGATCCAGCGCGGCTGGCCGCGGGGCCTGATGCGTCACCGGATATGGTCGAGAAAATCCGCGTCGAGCGCGGTTTTGACCGCGCACTGCCGGTGCGCTTCGGGCTTTATCTTGGGCAACTCGCACAGGGCGATCTGGGCACATCCGTCTATACCGGACGCCCGGTTGCGCAGGATATCGCTGTATTCCTGCCCGCAACGATCGAACTGGTCCTCTTCTCGATTTTGATCGCCGTGGTCCTTGGTGTGCCATTTGGTGTGCTAGCAGCGGTTTGGCAGAACCGCCTGCCCGACCACGCAATACGGTTCCTTTCCGTTTCGGGTGTCGCCCTGCCGATGTTCTGGCTTGGGCTGATGCTGCAATGGTATCTATCGCTCGAACTGGGGTTGTTCCCGCTTGGCGGGCGGCTCGGCATCTTCGACGATGTGCCGACTACTATTACCGGAATGATATCGATCGACGCGCTGCTAGTCGGCGATCCGGCGACTGCCGGAACGGCGCTGATGCACATGGTCCTACCTGCGACCGCGCTCAGCTTTCCGGCGTTGGCCGCGATTATCCGGGTCAATCGCGCCGAGATGCTGGAGGTGTTGGGCCGCGACTACGTTGTGAATGCCCGCGCGCAAGGCATTGGGCCGTTCCGGATCATCGCGATCTATGCATTGAAAAACGCCATCCTGCCGACGCTGGCGATGATCGGGCTGCGGTTCGGATGGATGCTAGGTGGCACCGTGCTGGTCGAAAGCGTGTTCGACTTTCCGGGCATCGGGCTCTATGCCGCCAAGGCCGCCATTTCTTCCGATTTCGAGCCGATCATGGCCGTGACACTGATCCTTGGTGCCGCATTCATGCTGACCAACCTGCTGATCGATCTGATGTACGCGTTGCTCGATCCGCGCGTACGCAACCAGATATGAGGAGACGGCAATGACCGATGCATCGTTAGAATCCGGCCCCGTGACGATCCGTGAGCCAATGCGTTTCCGCGAGACACGCCGGGCGATCCGCACCTATTCGCGAAGCTTCTCCTCGATGCTGGGCCTCGTGATCGTGATCGTTTTCCTATTCATTGCCGCCTTCGGGCCGTGGCTTGCGCCCTATCCGCAGGACGCCTACGGCGCGGTCGATTTCGGGGCCAAGTTGCTACCGCCTTCAGCCGAACACTTGTTTGGCACCGACCAGGTGGGGTCTGACATCCTGTCGCGGGTGCTGATCGGCGCACGCACCACATTGCAGATCGGTGTAACTGTGACTGGTATCGCCATCCTGATCGGTGTGCCGCTCGGGCTGATCGCGGGAATGACGAGCGGCTGGATATCTGAAGGGATCATGCGGGTCACCGACATCTTCCTGTCCATTCCAGGGCTGATCCTCGCCATTGCCATCGTCGGTGCGCTCGGTCCGGGGATCATCAACGCGATGATCGCGTTGTCGCTGGTCTGGTGGCCGGGTTACGTGCGCCTCGTTCAAGCCAAGACACTCAGTCAGCGCAACGAAACCTACGTGGATGCCGCCCGCGCACTTGGAGCGGGCCCATTGCGGGTCGTGTTCGTGCATGTTCTGCCGAATTGCCTGTCACCGATCATCGTCAAGGCGTCGATGGATATGGGCATGGCAATCCTCGGAGCTGCATCACTCGGGTTCCTCGGTCTTGGCGCGCAGCCGCCCTATCCCGAATGGGGCGCTATGATCTCGACCGGGCGGGCCTATCTGCCGGACTGGTGGTGGGCCACATTCTTTCCAGGGCTAGCGATCTACTTGACGGTGCTGGGGTTCAACCTGATGGGCGACGGGTTGCGCGACGTCTTCGACCCACGACAGAGGTAAGCAGAGCATGACCGACCATCCGCTTCTCGACATCCGCGATTTCTCGCTGGTCTTCGACACATTCGACGGCACCTACCATGCCATCGACGGTGTGAACCTGTCACTGCAGCGGGGAGAGGCGCTAGGCCTCGTCGGCGAAACCGGCTGCGGCAAATCGGTACTAACACGCGCCGCCTTCGGCCTGGTCCCGTCGCCGCCCGCACGCATTACTGGCGGATCCGTGCAACTTCAGGGGCGTGAACTTCTGGGCCTGTCGGATCGCGCTCTGCGACAGGTGCGCGGGCGTGAGGTAGCGATGATCTTTCAGGATCCGATGACCTATCTCAATCCGGTGTTCCGGGTCGGTACGCAACTGGTAGACGCGATCCGCGCACAGTCGGGCGGGCAGACTAAACGTGACGAGGCAAAAGCGATCGCGTTAGACATGCTGGAAAAGGTCCAACTGCCAAACCCCAATCGCCAATTCGCCGCCTATCCGCACGAATTGTCGGGCGGAATGCGCCAGCGGGTGCTGATCGCGATGGCGCTGGCAGCGAAACCGAAATTGTTGATCGCCGACGAACCCACGACCGCGCTAGACGTGACAATTCAGGCGCAGATACTCGATCTGATGGCGGAACTCGTCGCCGATATGGGACTAACAATGATCATGATCTCGCATGACCTGGGGGTCGTCGCTCAGGTCTGTTCTCGGATCGCTGTCATGTATGCTGGCAAGATCGTTGAGGACGCGCCGGTCGCGCAAATATTCGATGCACCAGCACATCCATATACCAAAGGCCTGCTGGCCGCCCTTCCGCATCCGTTCCGCCGGCAGGACCGATTGGAATCGATCCCCGGCACCCTCCCGGACCTCCTGCACCCACCAGCGGGATGCCTGTTTGCCGCGCGATGCCCACATGCGGCACCGATCTGCGCAAAGCCTGTGCCGATGCGCAAAATCGACGATTCTCACCGGGTCGCCTGCACCCTCTACGACCCTGCCCGCGAGAAGGACCGCGCCGATGCTTGAGCCGATCACGACCCGCCCGCCTGACGGCCCCGCGATGCTGTCGATCCGCGATCTGGATGTTCATTTCCCGCTGGCCAACGGGCAACTGGTGCGCGCCGTTGAACAGCTTTCGCTGACCCTGCGCGCAGGCGAGACTGTGGGGCTTGTCGGCGAAAGCGGATCGGGAAAGACGACCGTGGGCAAGACCGCACTGCGGCTGGTTAAACCGACCGCTGGGCACATCGAGATCGGCGGAATGGACGTGATTGACGTCTCGGCCCGCGACCTAAGGAAACTTCGGCAAAAGGCGCAGATCATCTTTCAGGATCCGCATTCGTCGCTGAATCCACGTATGACCATCCGCCGTGCTGTGTCCGAGGGGCTAATCCTAAACACCGACCTACGGGGGCGTACCCTGCGCGACCGAGTGTCGGAAACGTTGACTTCTCTCGGCCTGCCGGCGCAGTTTCACGATCGCTATCCACACGAATTGTCGGGCGGGCAGAAACAACGCGTCTGCATCGCCCGCGCACTGGTGCTAGATCCGGATCTTCTGGTGCTGGACGAACCTACATCGGCGCTGGATGTGTCGGTACAAGCGCAGATTCTTGGCATCCTCAAAGACCTGCGCGACACCCGGCCGTCGCTGACCCAGCTTTTCATCTCGCACAATCTGGCCGTGATCCGGTTCCTGTGCGAAAGAGTCGCGGTGATGTATCTAGGTCGCATCGTCGAGGAAGGACCGGTTGAGCAGGTGTTCGACGCGCCCGCTCACCCCTATACCCGTGCTCTGCTGTCAGCCGTGCCGGTGCCCGAAGCGGTCAAGCGACCTGATCGGATGCGCCTGAGCGGCGACATCCCCAGCCCTACTAATGTTCCGAAGGGCTGTGCCTTTCACACCCGTTGCCCAATCGCGGAAAAGGGGTTGTGCGACACGACGCCGCCGCCCGCCCTGACACCCGGGCCCGGGCGCATGGCACTGTGCCACTTCGCCGACAGAACGACGGAGAAAACATGAGTTTCCCCCTTGATCGGCTGGCGCTGCAGCTCGACTGGAACCTGTTGCTGACATTCATGGTCATCGTCCAAGAACGATCGATCACCGGCGCTGCGCAGCGGTTGAACGTGTCGCAGCCTTCGGTGTCGTCAGCTCTGCGCCGGCTGGAGGAACGGCTGGACCAGCGGCTGATTGACCGTGGAGGCGGACAGGCATTCCGCGTGACCCGGGCGGGCGAGGCCGTCTATCGTGAAGTGCTGGAAATTTACGGTGGCGTCGTTCGGCTGAACGATCTGACTGCCGATGGTGGCAGAGCGCTGTCGGGAACGGTGGTGGTACACCGGTCTTCGCATTTGGAAATGGACGACATAACCCCCCTGTTGGAAGAGTTTCGCCGCCAGCATCCCGACGTGACGCTATCGCTTCGCTCTACCCCCTGTCACGAGGTAACACAGGCGTTGCAGCAGCGCGCGTCGTCAGTTGGGTTCTGCACGCGCGTGGATCCGACGATTCACCGGTTGCGCGCACAACCACTGAAGCCGCTGGAATTCGGTGTCTATTGCGGCCCCGAACACCCGCTTTTCCGCCAGAAGGAGATCGACCCCGCGATTCTCGCTGCATCGGATGTGGTCGGCTATGAAGAGGACCGGATGGCGGGCGCGCTCTCCACGCTGACGGTATGGCGGGTGCGCCACGGGATCGGCGACCGCTTCATCGCTGCCGCCACCGGTATCGTCGACCTATCAGAACTAATCGAAAGCGGCACCGCCATCGGTTGCATGGCCCGGGGACACGCGATCCGCTATGGTGCGAGACTCTGGCAGATCCCGGTGCCGGTATCGCCGCCGCTGGTGGACGTATTTTCGTTGGTGGATACGGAGCGACACATGACCCCGGTGGAATATGAACTGCTGAAATTTCTCGAAACAGCCGGAATGGTGACGCTTCCGACGCGCCGTTCCGACATCTGAGGCAGAGCTTACATTAGTAGCTCTTTTGACCTTGAGAGCACCGGAGGGGCCAAGGCGCCAACTTTCACGAACTAAATTCTTTTGGTGAAGTTACTTGAAAGTATTTGATCTCAGATACTTTCAAGTAACTTCGATACCGGGATCAGATCTTGCCAATAGATGCGTTTTGCGCCACCTTTCGGGCATGATATTGAGCATGCGCAACAACCACATTCCCTCCCGAATACTAGGCTGACCACCTAGTATATCCGGAAGTGCGCAGATGTGGGTGAGGGACTTATAAGCCCTTTGCAGCCGATTGCTGTTGATCCGAGGGTTCGTGTCCCTCCATTTCGGCCACTTCATCTCTTGCGAGGGAGCCATATGACACAAGCGATTGCGCTCGCAGCGGTCCAGAACGTGATCTCTTCAAAGCACCCTGACAGATTAATCGTACTCGTTGGACAGGTGCATTACGTCAGACCTGACGATATCGCTCATGTAGACGTCTACGGATGTGATGATGCAGTGACACGACGATCGATCAGAGCCGAAGCAGTAAGGCTACTGAGAGCGCTTGGCATCCGGGTCGAGTTGGTGGGGAGCCATGATGTGTTTATGATCTCACCGGATTTTGCAGACCAGGCGGCCCTGAGGGATTACAGCATCAAATTAGGAGGCATCTCGTGAAGCTTGCGGACCTACCCATCGATGAGCAGACATATCTCCGTGAGTGCTCAGAGAGTGGCGCATATGTTGATCCGCAGAAACTGTCAGCCCAATTACGGGAGCGCGTTGAGGCACAAGTCCTACGTCAACGCCCCATCATCAATGGGAAAGAGCACTACTACGTGGCAGATGTGATGGCCGAGATCGATAGACCTATCGGTAGGGATCTGATCATAACTGCTGATTATCTTCGTGCTTATAGCGAGGGCCATGTTACCCGGGATGTCGCAATGGATGGTATAGGCGTGGACAATTATCGCGACTTCAGCGCAGTTTTGCTAAATAGTGGCTATCGTTTACCACGTGGCACGGCCGAGCAAACTAATGTAGAGGTAGCTGCAGCGCTACCCATATTCCGACGACACCTCAAAGACCTGAATGACACGTGAGGCCGATATCATCCAAAGCAGAGCCGCCATCCGTTATAGGGCGGCGCTGGCGGCGTGGTATGTGATCAAGTCGGAGCTCGAATCCGCTGGCCTGATGCCGACCCTGTTCGGATCCTTGGCCAAGGGTGACTTCAGGGGTCATTCTGATATCGATATCATAGTTAAATTGGGAGATAGCGGACTGTCCAGGTCCGCTGTCGAACGCATCGTTAGCATTGCTTCGGGCGATACCCCGGTAGATCTGTTCTTTGTAGAGGACCTGACGCAGTCAGACCTGGATACCCTTCTTGGTACCTAATCAGATTTCACCATGACAATAGCACCTGAGAGACATGGATGTTACAGCACATGGGCAAGTGGCGAGGATAGGCCGGGCGCTCCCGGCCACGGAAAGAACTACACGCCGTGGCCTTCCTGTGACTGTTGCGGCGTTGGCTTACCAGCCGACAACGGATTTCACTTCAAGGTAATCCTGTAACCCCCATTCACCATGCTCGCGGCCGTTGCCGGACTGGCGATAGCCGCCGAAGGGTGCGAAGGCGGACCAGTCGGCGCCGTTGATCCAGATCGCGCCGGCGCGCAGGCGGCGGGCGATGTGCCGGGCGCGCTCCGGGTCCGGGCACTGGATGTAAGCCGAAAGCCCGTAGACTGTGTCATTGGCGATGCGGATGGCGTCTTCCTCTGTATCATAGCTGATCAGCGCGATCACCGGGCCAAATATCTCCTCCGCCTCGATGGTCATGCCCGGTGTCACGTCGGCAAAGACCGTCGGCTTCACATACCAGCCGCGCGACAGCCCCTCGGGGCGGCCGGTGCCGCCGGTCACCAGCGTGGCGCCCTCATCGATGCCTGACTGGATCAGCGCCTGGATATGGCGCCACTGCGCCTCGTTTACCACAGGCCCCAAAGCCACGTCGCTGGAGGGCGCGCCAACCACATGCGCCTCGGCAGCGTCGCGGGCGAAGACCTTGGCCTCTTCCATACGCTCCTGCGGCACCAATAAGCGGCTCGGAGCACGGCAGGCCTGGCCACAGTTGACGTAGCAAGCCTCGACCCCCTCGCGCACCGCCTTCTCTAGGTCGGCGTCGCGGCAGACGATGTTGGCCGACTTGCCGCCCAGCTCTTGCGCTACGCGCTTGACGGTATCCGCTGCGGCTCGCGCCACCTGCACACCCGCCCGGGTCGAGCCGGTGATCGAGACCATGTCCACGTCGAGATGCCGTGCCAGCGCCTCGCCGGCAACAGGACCAGCGCCGGTAATGTGGTTGTAGACGCCGGCCGGATAGCCCGCTTCCTCGACCAGTTCGGCAAAAAGCAGTGACGACAGCGGTGAGTACTCCGACGGCTTGGCGACCATGGTGCAACCCGCCGCGAGAGCCGGGGCGGCCTTGACCACAAGCTGGTTCATCGGCCAGTTCCATGGTGTTATCAGCGCGCAGACGCCGATGGGTTCGAGCCCGATCATAGTATCGCCACGCATCTCCTGTTCAGGCAGCTTCTGCAGCGCCTCAATGGTCGCCAGAAGATGTTGCTGGCCCACCCAGACCTGCGCCGCCCGAGAGAAACCGATGGGAGTGCCCATCTCCTGCATCATCAGCTGAGCTAGATCCTCACTGCGCGCGTCGTAAAGCTCCAACAGACGGCGCAGTAGGTGCAACCGCTCGGATTTGGGTGTCAGCGACCAGTCGTCGAAGGCTCCACGTGCGGCGGCGACAGCGCTGTTCACGTCGTCTTTCGAGGCCATCGGTATCATCGCAATGGGTTCTTCGGTGGCGGGATCGATCAGTCGGTGAGTGTCCCTTCCCAAGGGAGCGGCCCATTGACCTCCGATGTAGAAGCTGTCGGTTCGGGTGAGGCTGGGGAAATCACGCAAAGGTCTGGTCCTTTCGTCCATAGCGGAGCGTTTCCGCGCGCAGTTGCGCGGCGGCATCGGGAAGGGCATCCGGTCCTGTCAGGCGGAAACTGAGCGCTGTGACTGCATTAGCAGCCAACATCGCGGCGGTTGGTGCATCGACCGCGCCTTCGGGGTCGCAGCCTGCGAGCCGGGCGAAGCGCAACGTCTGAATATGCTGGTAGCGATCCGTGCCTCCTTCGCTCCGGGCCCGGGCGCAGGCATCGCGCAGCGTCGCGTCTTCCGCAGCGGGAACCACGCTGCCCCAGCTATAGGCGAGATAGCGCGCCTGCAACTCGAGCGCCGGGAGATAGGGGCCAATCTGCGCCCAGAGACCCATGAATGCGAGCCCGGGCGCGTCCGGGTGAAAGGTATGGTTGGCGAGAGTGATCGACTTATCCGTGAGTTCAAGCGTCTCGCATAGCGCCTGCGACAGGAAGGGCAGGTTCATCCGGTAGCCGGTGCCGAAAATGATGCCGTCGAACTCGTCCTCGCTGCCATCGGTAAAGCGCACGGTCCGGTCCTCGATCGAGGCGATCCAGGGGTGGCAGCGAATACGGTCCTCGGCCACGAGGTTGAGGAAATTTTGGCTGCCGGTCGTCCCAGCACGCCGCACATCGGGATCGGCCGCAGGCGCGCCGTACCACGCGGGGTCGCCTCCATATTGCAGGACGAAGGCCTTGGTCTGCTCGGCCCACTCCTCCGAGCTTGCGGTTTCCTGGAACAGCGCGGCGGCACGGGTGAAGGCGTAGCTCTCCACCGGCGTGCCGGCGATCAGCTTGGGCATGACATAGCGCTGCCGCCGCATCGCCGTCGCCACATGCGCGGCCCCGAGCATGGCAAGATCCGAGGCGATCTCGAGCGATGAGATGTTGCCCCCCGCGATCAGCACCCGCTTGCCGCGATAGGCGTCCGGCGTGTCGTAGTCGAAGGCGTGGATTGCGCCCAGATCGCCGCTGAACCGGTCCAGACCCGGCACATTCGGGATGCCGGGGCGATTGCAGGCATCGGTGGCGATGACTACACGAGGGAAGGTCTCTTCGCGGGTCTTCCCGCCACTCTCGATCGTCAGCCGCCAGCCACACCGCGTCTGTTCCAGCGCCTTGAGGCGGGTGCCGGTCCGGATCTTCGCGTCCAGGCCGAAAAGCTCGGTATAGCTGTCAAGATAGGCGCCGACATCCTGATTGCGCGGAAACATCGCCACCTCGGCGGGGTAATCGAGGTCGGAAAACCGCGTCACCATCCGCGCGGTATTTGTCCGCATCATAGGCCAGACGCCGGACGCAGGGTTGTCGTGGCACCACTGCCCGCCTGGGCGGTCATGCGCCTCTAAGAGCACCGGATTGAAGCCCTGCGCCTGCAGGAAGCGCGCGGCAACGATGCCGCCGGGGCCGGCGCCGATGATTGCGACCTTTTCCATGATCTCTTCCCTTTTGAGTTCGTGTCAGTGGAAGTAGATGCCGCCGTCCACGTTCAGCGCCTGGCCGGTGACGAAGGCAGATAGGTCGGAGGCGAAGAAGACCGCCGGCCCGGTGACGTCGCCCGGTGCCCCGAGGCGACGCAGCGCCGCGACATTGGTCCAGTGGTCGATGTTCTCCTGGCTGCCGAGATTGTTGCGCCCCATCTCCGTGAGAATGATGCCGGGGCAGATGGCATTGACGGTTATGCCGTCCGGGCCGAGTTCCTGCGCATAGACCCGGGTGAGGGTGATCGTCGTGGCCTTGGTGGCAGCGTAGTGCCCCTGAGTCGGCACCCCCTGGCGACCGGCGATCGAAGCGATGTTGACGATCCGCCCCGCCCCGCGCGCCCGCATCTGCGGGATCACCGCGTTTGTCATCAGCAGCACGCCCTTGGCATTGACGTCCATGTGAGCGTCCCAGTCGGCTTCGGAAAGGTCCTCGAGCCGCGAGGGTTTCAGGATCCCGGCGTTGTTCACGAGGATGTTGATGCCCCCGGTCGCCTCGGTGATCGCGGCGACGGCCTCGGCGATGGCGGCGCTGTCGGTGACGTCCAGCGCCCGGGTATCGGCCGAGCCGCCGTCAGCGACGATGCGCGCGGCGACAGCGTCCATGTCGGCGACCTGCGCGGGCAGATCGCAGATCACCACGCGGGCGCCGGCAGCGGCGAGTCCCTCGGCGAGCGCGGCACCGATGCCTCGGCTGGCGCCGGTGACGAGCGCGGTCTTGCCCGTCAGCACCTGCGGCATTGTGGCGGTCATCTGGTTGGTCGCGGTATCAGGCATCGGTCAGTTCCTTCAGGGGCAGGGTTTCCATGGCGTGCAGCGTGTCCTCGAACGAGCCGAGCTTGCCGTCCGAGCCGAGGCCCATCGCCACCTGTGCGGCGACCGCCGACGCGAAGCGTGCGCAGCGGCGTAGGTCCCAGCCCTTGCTGAGGCCGGTGATCATCCCGGCGGTGAAGCTGTCGCCGCAGCCGGTGGTGTCGACAACCTCGATGTCATGCGCCGGCAGGGTGAAGGGCGCGCCGTCCTCGGGATCGGCATAGACGCCGTCGCCGCCAAGGGTCAGGATCGCGTTGCGCACGCCGCGCTCGCGGAACCAGCGGGCGGTGGCCTCGGGGCCGGAGGTGCCGGCCATTTCCTCCGCCTCCTCGATGGAGGGGATGAAGTAGTCGATGTAAGGCAGCAGAGGCAGCACCTTCTCGATAGTTTCCGGATTTGCCTGGATCAGGTCGAAGGTGGTCGTGCGCCCGGCCGCCTTGGCCGCCTTCAGGAAGTCGACGGACGGCTGTCCGTCGAACGCCCACAGCAGCCCGGTGCCGCCGAGATGCACGATCTTGGCGTCGAGCGCATCGGCGTATTGCTCGGGCACCAGGGTAAAGGTGGTGGCCGAGCCGCGGACATGCAGCGCGGGGCGTTCGCCGTTGGGCCGCACCGGCAGGATCGTCGACGAGGTCTGATTGTCGGGGTCACGCGACATCATGGCGGTGTCCATGCCGTAACCCTGCATCTTGGAGATCAGGAAATCGCCCATGTCGTCGTTGCCGACGGAACTGACCATGCGGGTCCGGAGTCCGAGGATGGCGCAGTCCATTGCCGTGGCGGCGGCGGTGCCGGCGACGGTCATGCGGATCTCCTCGATGAAATCTGCGCGGCCGCCCTCGGGGATGACCGTCACCGGTCGGCCGAGGATGTCGAGGACCGCGAAGCCCACACAGGAGACGTCGAAAGTGGTCATGGAATTCTCCCTTATTCGGAACGCTTGCGCAGGCCGAAGCTGAGGCCCAGCACGAGAAAGACGAGGATGCCGATACCGACCTGCTGCCAGAAGAAGTTGAAGCCCATCAGCAGCAGCCCGTTGCGCATCACCGCGAGCAGCGCCACGCCCAGCAGCGTGCCGATGACCGAGGGGCGACGCTCGGCCGACAGCGCGGTGCCGATGAAGGTCGCGCCGATGGCGTCGAGCAGGAAAGCGTCGCCGGCAAGCGGCACGTAGCTGCGCACAGTCGAGCTTAGCAGGATACCGGTCACGCCCGACAGCAGCGAGCAAGACACGAAGACCGCGGTCAGCACGAGCGGCACCCGGATACCCGAATACCAGGCCACCTCAGGGGTCGCCCCCAGTGCCGAGACGTATCGGCCAAAGACCGAGCGGTGCAGCGCCAGCCAGACCACCACGATCGCCACCAGCAGCACGATCACCGGGGTCGGCACGCCTAACAGCGCACTGCGGGCGATGGCATCGAAAGGGGCGGCGAATTCGGCCCGTGTGAGGTAGATTGGTACCCCGCCCTGGGTTGAGAGTTGCTGCACCGACTTGCCGATGAAGAGCACGCCGAGCGTAGCGAGGAACGGGTTGATCTTCAGCTTGTTAATCAGCAGCGCGTTCAGCAGGCCGACACCGAAGGCGGCAGCAAGCCCGCCGGCGATGCCGACGAATCCGGCGTAGCCCGCAGCGATCAGCATGATGAAGCACATCGAACTGAGGTCGATGGCCACGCCAACCGAGAGGTCGATGCCGCCTGCCCCGATGACGATGGTCATGCCAAGTGCGACGATGGCCAGCAGAACGATCTTGTTGGACACCAGGTTGAACAGGTTCTCACCAGTCATGAAGGTGTCGGTGGCCAGCGTGAAAAAGATCACGACGGCGGCGAAGGCAAGCAGCACGGCGACGTTGGAGAAGGCCTCCAGCGTCAGTCGGGGCATGCGCGAGGGGGTGGTGGTATCTGCACTCATGTCGGCCTCCTCAGGACTTCTTGGCAAAGGACGTGACGGCGACCACCAGCAGGATCAGCGCCCCCTGCACACCGCTCACCCAGTAGGAAGAGATGCCTAGAAGCTGGAACCCGTTGGCTAGGAAGCCGATGAACAGCGCGGCCAGAAGCGTGCCGCCGATGGTCGGGATGAAGCGGCGCGAGAACACGGTCCCCAGCAGCGCAGCGGCGAGGATCGGTAGCAGCATCAGGCCGGTGCCCGGCGTCGAGGACGATAGCCGCGCTACGATCAGAATCGAGGTCGCCCCGGCCATCAGCCCCGAGAAGATATAGGCACCGAAGACGTAGAGCCCGGTGCGCAAGCCGGCGGCGCGCGCCGCCTCGTGATGGCCACCCACCGCGTAGAGCCGCAGGCCGGTGCGCGAATAGTGGATCGCCCAGACCAGCAGCACCGAGACCACGATGAAGCACCAGGCCAGTGCCGAGATACCGAGGAACCGGCCGAAGGCGAGCGTCCCGAGCAACGGCGAATTGACCGAAACGACGGTGTTCTGCGTCAGCGTCAGCTCCAGCCCCGCCGCGATGTTCATTACGGCCAGCGTTCCGAGCAGCGGCATGATCTTGAGCCAGACGACGGCGATCCCGTTGAGGAAGCCCACCGCCATCCCTGTGGCAACCGCCGCCGGGATCGCCACCGCATTGCCGTAGCCGGATTTCAGCAGCACCGCGTAGACCGCCGCGCACAACCCAGCGTTGGCCGCGATCGACAGGTCGATCCCGCCCTTCTGGACGTCCGTGCCGGTGCCGATGAAGACCACCGTCATGCCGAAGGCCAGAAGCCCCAACACGGTGGACTGCTCGACCACATTGGTTAGATTGTAGGGCGAGGTGAACCCGCGCGCGGTCAGCGCGAAGTATACCATGATCCCGGCAAAGGCCCCGAAGGCGCCGAGCCGAATGGCGAGCTTCGACCAGTCGGCGCGCTGGCGCGCCGGCCGGGTCGTGCCCGCGTCGGGCATGTCTGCGGCCACACTCATGCGTTGGCCCTCCTTTCGATAGTCTGGGGCTTCGGCGCGGCGACGGCGCTGCCGGACGCGGCGGCCAGAAGTCGGTCGGCGTCGATCTCGCCGTGGCGGTGTTCGCTGGTGATCTCGCCGCGGTAGATGACGAGGATGCGGTCACACATCTCGGCGATCTCCTCGAGGTCGGAGCTGAGGAAGATCAGCGCCTTGCCCTCGGCCGCAAGCTGATTCATCAGCGAGAAAATCTCGATCTTTGCGCCCACGTCGACGGCCACGGTCGGCTCGTCGAGCAGGTAAACCGAGCTGTCGCGGCTCAGCCACTTGGCTACGACCACCTTTTGCTGGTTGCCACCCGACAGGTTCTTGACCAGCTGATGACGGTCCGGCGTCTTAATCCCGAGATCGGCGATCAGGCTGTCGACCCGCGCGGCTTCCTCGCGGTTGCGTACGAAGCCGCGCGCCGACATCTGGTCGAGCGAGGCGAGCGAGACGTTCTCGCCCACCGACAGGCCGGTCGCGACACCATGCGCTCGCCGGTCCTCAGGGATCTTAGCAAAGCCGTGGCTCACCGCCTGCACCGGGGAACGGAATGAGATCGACTCGCCGTGCAGGAGGATTTCGCCGCTGTCGAGCGGAAGTTGGCCGAACAGCGCCTTAAGCACCTCCTTGTCGCCCGACCCCAACAGCCCGGTGAGCCCGAGGACCTCACCGGCGCGCAGGGTGAAGCTCACGTTGCGGAAATGCGGCTCGGCCGTGATGCCGCGCGCCTCGAGGACCGGCGCGCCGATCTCGGCGTCGCGGCGCGGATACATCTCCGAGGTGTCGCGGTCGGTCATCATCTCGACGATCTTGGGGATGCCCGCCTCGCGTGGGTCAACCACGCCCACGTCGGAGCCGTTGCGCAGAACCGTGACGACGTCGCAGATCTCCTCGATCTCGGACATGTAGTGTGAGATGAACACAATCGCGAGCCCGTCGTGCCGCAGCCGGCGCAGCACCGCGAAGAGGTTGTCAACTTCCTTCTGGATCAGCGCGGCGGTGGGTTCGTCAAGCACCAGCACCCGCGCGTGATTGGCCAGCGCCCGGGTGATCTGTACGATCTTCTGTTGCGCGGTGCTCAGCTCGTTCACCAGCATCCGCGGGTCAAGATCGAGATCGAAATAGCGCTTGAGAAGCGCCGCAGCCTCGCGGTTCATCCGGCGCAGGTTGAGGAACGGGCCGAAGCGCGGCTCGTTGCGCAAGTAGATCGCTTCGGCGACCGTGGCCGTCGGTACCAAGAGCCGGTCCTGGTGGATGAAGTGGACGCCGCGCGCTTCGACGGCGGCGGGGGTCACCGGGCTGATCTCTTCGCCGAACACCCGGACGCTGCCGCCGCTGATCGAGTAAATCCCGGCCAAGGCCTTGATAATAGTGGATTTCCCGGCGCCGTTCTGGCCGATCAACCCGTGGATGGTGCCGGGATGCACGACAAGGTCGGCATTCTGCAGGGCCTTGACCGGTCCGAAGGTCTTGTCGATCCCGGCCATTTCGATGGCTGCGTCGGTCATGTCACTCTCCGTTTGAATGGGCAGGCCGGCGGTGGTCGCGCCGGCCCGCTTGCGCCGTCAGCTTACTGGCTCTGCGCCCCGGGGAGGAACGGAGCGGCCGTTTCGTCGGCGTTGTCCTTGCTGATCAGCACGGCATCGACGAAGGAGAAGGGAGGAATCTTCTCGCCGGCGAGATGGCGCGCTACGTTCATCGCCGCTTCGCGACCGATCTCATAGGGCTGCTGAGCCACGACCGCGCCGGCGGCGCTGTCGGGGTTGGCGACCATCTCGACATACTCGGGGCTGCCGTCGACGCCGTAGGTCTTCACGTCGATGCGGCCCGCGGCCTCGATCGCCTGCGCGGCGCCGATCATCGGCACGTCCCAGCACGCCCAGATCGACTTGAGCTCCGAGCCTTCAGGATTCTGCGTCAGAATGTCGGTGGTGTCGGAATAGGCCTGCTGCACTGTGTTGGGGATGACGTCGCGCAGCTCGGGCTCGAGGATCTCGACCTTGGGGAAGCTTTCCAGCACATACTTGAGCTGATCGTATCGGATCTTGCAGACCGGCACCGAATAGAAGCCGTTGAACACCGCGATCTTGCCCGCGCCGCCCATGTCCTGGACGATCTGCAGCGCCAGCTGCGCGCCGATCGAGTAATTGTCCGAGGTGGTGTTGTTGATGGCATGCGGCGTCGAGGTGTCGACGGTGAAGAGCGGAATGCCCGCCTGGTTGATACGCTGAAGCCACGGGTCGAGCACGTCGATGTTGCCGAGCTGCTCGATGATCGCGTCGGGCTGCTGCGCGATCAGGGTCTGGATCTGGCTGATCTGGGTCTGGTCGTTGCGGCCCGCGTCAAGCGCGATAACTTCCGCGCCCAGCTCCTCGAGCATGTCAACCTGTCCGCGATAGGCCATCAGGTCCCAGTGGTGGTCGGTGCCGATCACGGTCACACCCACCGTCTTGCCCTCGAGGCTCAGCCCCTCGGTGCCGTCCTGCGCGAGCGCGGCGGTGGCGATGGCGATACCGGCGACGCCGGTGGCGAGAATGGTCTTGAAATGCATGGTTTCTCCTCCTGTCTGCATTTGGTCTTTTCAAGGCCGAGCCCGTCCTCCCGGCGCGGCTGAATAAGCTCTGGGGGCGTATCCCTCAGTCCGAGTGGCCGTAGCCGGCCATCCGGTCGAGCACGTTGCGGATTTCCAGTTCCGACAGCAGCGGCGGCTCACCGACAGTCAGGCAGCCGAGATACTGCTTGGCGAGTGTTTCGAGTTCGACCGCGCGCCACATCGCCTGGACCAGCGAGCTGCCGGTGACGATCATGCCGTGATGCGCCAGCAGGCAGGCCGACCGGTCCTCGAGCGCGGCAAGCGCATGGTCCGACAGCTCCTTGGTGCCGAAGGTCGCATAGGGGGCGCAGCGCACGTTGTGGCCGCCGCAGATCGCAACCATGTAGTGCAGCGGCGGGATGTCCTTCTCCATGATCGACAGTGTCGTGCAGGCGGTCGGATGGGCATGCACGATGGCCTCGACCTCGGGCCGGGCGACCATAATGTCCCGGTGGAACTGCCATTCCGACGAGGGCCGGCGGCGGCCTTCGATGCGACCATCGAAGCCGATCCAGACGATGTCCTCGGGGGTCATGTCGTTATATGGCAGCGAGGTCGGGGTTACGAGGATCCCCTCGCCCGATCGCATCGAGATGTTGCCCGACGTGCCCTGATTGATCCCCGAACGGTTCATCTCGCGGCATGCTGTGATGATCTCGTGGCGGGCGCTGGTGTCGTAGGTTTGCGCGGTATCCGACATCGGTTGGTCCCTCATAGGCTGGTGTAGCCGCCATCCACTGCAAGGATGGATCCGGTCATGTAGCTCGACGCCGGCGACGCCAGGAAAACGATAACGGCGGCGACTTCCTCGGGAGTGCCACAGCGGCCCATCGGGGTCATCTCGAGCCACTTGTCAAAGAGCTCGGGGCGGGCGCGCATCTCGAGGGTCATCTCGGTGCCAATGTAGCCGGGGGCCAGCGCGTTGACGCGCACGCCGGTCTTGGCCCATTCCACCGCCAGCGCACGGGTGAGCTGGTGGACGCCGCCCTTCGAAACCATGTAGCTCGAGGCGAATTGCGGCGTGTTGACGATGTTGCCCGACATCGACCCCATGTTGATGACCGAGCCGCGTCCGGCGGCGACCATGGCCCGGCCGAATTCGCGGCAGCACCAGAAGCTGCCATTCAGGTTTACCTCGATGACCTGCCGCCATTCCGCGTCCGCGACATCGGTGGCGCCGTGCAGCCGGGCGATCCCGGCCGAGTTCAGCAGGATTTCGACGGAGCCGCCGTTGCGCCCGCAGATCGAGGCCGCGGCCTCTGCGACCGCCGCGGGGTCGGTGACGTCGAGCACGGTGGTCTCGACCGTGGCGCCCTGGTCGCGCAGCGACATGGCGGCCTTGCCAAGCGCCGTTGCGTCGAAGTCTATCAGCTCGAGTGTCGCGCCGCAGGCGGCCAGCGCGCGGGCCGCCTCGAGCCCGATGCCGCTGGCGCCGCCGGTCACGGCCGCGACCTGTCCGCCCAGATTGTTGAGATTGCTGTAGTCCAAGACCCATCTCCCTGCGAAAGACGCCCTTCCGCGCCCGTCGCACCATGTTTCGTATTTCGCGATGTTGAGAGACCTGGTCCCCCCTCCTGAATGCAGGATGACCGATCGGTACAGTGGTTGTCAATCTGGATATTACCAGAAGTACAGAAATAGAATTAGTATATATTTTTCAGCTAGTTGCTAAATGTTCCGGTAGAGACGTGAATGCGCGCCACCGAGGAATTGTAGAACGCGCGATAATATTCGAGCGGCGCGTCGTTAGTGTCGTAGGCAATCGATTCGATGGCGATCAACGGCTGGGTCTCACGTACCTCGAGACGGCGCGCGACATTGGCCGACGGCAGCTCGGCGGTGAACCAGCGTTCGGCCCGTTTCGACATCAGGCCATAGCGGTCCTTGAGGATCTGGAAGATCGACTGGCCCTCGATGTCGAAGCTCTCCATCTCCGGCACCTTGTGGCCCGGCAGCGAGATCAGAGTGTGGGTGATCGGCTTGCCGTCCGAGCGGTAGATGCGGCCCACGCGGATCACGCTGCCATCGGGCGGCAGCGAGAAGACCCTGCGCTCGTCCTCGTCCGGAGGAAAGCGGCCGAAGGTGAAGGCGCGCGCGGTCACCACGTGGCCACGCGCCTCGAGGTCCGAATGGACCGAGACGTTCGAGGTCAGGAAGTCGGTCTCGGTGCGCGGCTGCGCGACGAAGATCCCGCGCCGCGGCACCTTTTCGAGCAGCCCCTCGCTAGCAAGTCCGGCGAGCGCGGCCCGCACGACCGGGCGGGAGACATCGAAGATCTCGGCGATGCTATGCTCCGAGGGCAACCGGGCGTTGGGTTCGAGCCCTTTGCCGATCTCTTCGGCCAAAGCGTTCTTGAGCTGGACCCAGAGCGGCACGTCGCTGCTGCGCAGCAGCTGACCGCTGATGGCCAGCCGTTGCAGCACATCGGCCGCGACCCCGTCCGCGTTGCGCGGCCGGCCGCGCCGATGAGACTGTTCGTGGTTTGCGCCCGCCATGTCCGCCTTCTCGTGGTCAATTGATTCTAGGGATGTACAGAATACCGCAGGACGCGCGCAAGGGCGCCGCGTTTCAGCGCGCGCCGTGGGCGAGGCGCGCGGCCTCGGGCCGCGCGCGCAGCGCTAGCATGGCCCAGGTGCCGATGGCGGGCCCCGGCAGCAGGAACAGGAAGGCCCACTGCCAGCCGCCGATCCAGTCGGCGAAGAGCGGCAGGCCCCAGATGGCGATCACCGTCAGGGCGAAGCCCAGCCCCATCTGCAGCGCCAGCGCGGTGCCCACGAAGGCGCTGTCGGCAAGCTCGGTCACCGCCGCCGAGAACTGCGCGCTGTCGCCGATCACAGTGACGCCCCAGAGCAGCGCCAGAAGCACCAGCAGCAGCGGCGGACCGCCAAAGAAGGCGCCGATCAACGCCGCGCAGCCGCCAGAGACGAGCATCATGCCGGCACAGGTCAGGCAGCGCCCGATCCGGTCCGACAGCCAACCGCCGGCGAGACAGCCGATCACACCCGATGCGACGACGACGAAACTGAGCATTGACGCCGAACCGAATGGGAACGGCTGCATCCTGGCCTCGGCCGCGGCGGCGAAGGCGAGGATCCAGGCCCACATGGCATAAAGCTCCCACATGTGGCCAAAATATCCAATGTTAGCGAGCAGGAGCGGCCGGTTGGTGAACACCCCGAGCGACTGGCGCGGATCGAAGGTCGCCTTGCCGAACGGGTTGGGGCCCTCGCGGACTGCCAGCCCGAAGAGCAACGTCGCCGCCAGCGCCGAGCCCGAGGTCGCCCAGACCACGGCGCGCCAGTCCACGCCTTCGGTTACGGCCCGCACTAGGTGCGGCATCGACGAGCCCAGCGTCAGCGCGCCGATCAGGAAGCCGAGCGCCAGCCCGCGGCCGCGCACGAACCAGGTCGCCATGAGCTTGAGCGCCGGCGGATAGACCCCGGCCAGCGCCACACCGGTCACGAAGCGCGCCACTATGGCGCCTTGTGGGCCCGTCACCAGCAGCGCTGCGTTGGCAAGCGCCGCGAGCAGCGCCGCCGCGGTCATCAGCCGGTGCATCGCGATGATATCGGGCAGGTTGACCAGCGAGCCCCCCACGGCACCGGCGACAAAACCGAGCTGCACCGCGTTGGTCAACCAGGCCGCCTGCCCCGGGGTCAGTCCCCACTCATGGATCAGTTCCGGCACGATGGCGGTGGCGGAAAACCATGTCGCCAGCACCCCGACGACACCGAGGCAGATGATCGCCAGCATCCGCCAGCGGCCTGCGGCGTGGGGCATCGTCAGGGCGTCGGTCATTTCAGAGGCCTTCCAGCGGCATCGTGTAGGTGGTCGCCTCGCCCTCGACGCAGACCGCGCCCTCGGAATCTGTGACTGAGACCTTCAGCGTGCAGAGCGGCTTGTCTTCGCGCACCTTGATGACCTCGACCCTGCCGGTGATGGTCTCGCCGACGCCGACCGCCTTCTTGAAGTTGAGGTTGGTGTTCAGAAACACCGTCCCCGGCCCCGGCAGTTCCTCGGCCACGCAGGCGTTGAGGATGCCGGTGGTGACGCCCCCCTGCACGATGAGCTTGCCGAAGGCCGTCTTCTTCGCAAGTTTCTCGTCGTAATGCACGGGGTTGCGGTCGCCGGTCATGTCGGTGAAGGAATGGATGTCATCCATCCGCGTGGTGCGACTGCGCTCGGCAACCTGCCCCAGTTCCGGCATCCCGTTGATGGTGCCGCTCCAGCCGTTGGTATCTTTCATGGTATCCTCCTTTTGGATGTAATCACACGGGGCGGAAACAGGGCAGAACCCGTCCCCCGATGCTCGTAGGCGCAAGCTGCAGCGCCATGCCGACCTCGAGCGCCTCGCTCAGGAGGTGGCTGAGCAGCGTCGGCCCCTCGGCCAGTTCGACCAGCCCCACGCTGTAGGGGGCCACCGCAAACCAGCCGGGATGGCCGGGCTTGTGGATGGTGCTGAAGCTCTTAAGCCGGCCCGCGCCGCGTGCCTCTTCCCAACGCAGCGCGTCGGACCAGCAATACGGGCAAAGCTCTCGCGGGTAGAACACCGCACAGCCGCAGCCGCCGCAGCGCTGGATCAGCAGCCGCCCCTCTGCGGCGGCCTCCCAGAACGGCGCGGTCAGCGGGATGATCGTCGGACCGGGAACCTTCAGTGTTGCAAGATCGCTCATGCCTCTGCTCCCAGCACCAGTGCCACGGCCTCGGACATGGTCGCGCCGTTGCCGGTGACCAGCGCGAACTCCGGGTCGGCGATCTGCCGGCCCGTGGCGGTGCCGCGCAGCTGCCGCACTGCTTCGGTGACATGAGTCATGCCCCCCGCGAGATCGGGCTGGCCGTAGCCGAGCTGTCCGCCATGGGTGTTCATCGGCATGTCTCCCTCCGAGCTGAAATCGTGGTCGCGCATGAAGGTCCCGAAGCCGCCCGGCGCGCAGAGCCCGGCGTCCTCCAGCGTCGTTGCCACCATGATCGTGTAGCAATCGTAGAGCGACAACAGCGACATTCGGGCCGCATCCACCCCCGCCTGCGCAAACGCCCGCGCCATCGACGGCTTGAGCGGCCCCGAGGTCAGATTCGGCGCTTGGCTGACGGCCCGGTGGGTGATCTTCTCGCCCGCGCCCAACAGCCAGGCAGCGCTGCGCCCCTTGGCGCGCTCGGCCGACGTTACGATCACGGCCTCGGCGCCAGCCACCGGCATGACGATCTCGAACAGCCGCAGCGGGCTCGCGATCATCGGCGAGGCCAGCACATCGTCCAAGCTGGCGGGCTGGCCGTGGAAGATGGCGTCGGGATGGCGCTGCGCGTTGGCGCGCGCCCAATGGGCGATCAGCGCGAAATCCTCGTCGGTGGTGCCGAATCGCGCCATATGCGCTTGCTTGAGCAGCGCGTAGGACACGTTCGCCCCGGATGCACCGAAGGGCACGTCGAACTCGCGGATCGGGTTGCGGTTGGGGCTGCGCGGCACCTCGGGGTTCCGGTGGTTGCCGATGACGCAGAGCACGGTTTCACACATGCCTGCCTGGATCGCTGCCGCCGCGCGCCAAACCATGCCCGGCCCCGAGGCGCCGCCCAGGTCGACCACGTTCGACATCACCGGTTGCAGGCCAAGGTATTCCGACACCGTGGCCGGCACGTGCTGGGGCGTCTCGCCCACCTGCGGCCCGACCAGCAGCCCATCGATCTCGTCCTTCTCGATCCCGGCGTCGTCGAGGGCGGCCTTGGCCGCCCGGGCGAGCATCCCGAGCGTCGAGGCGCCCTCGGTCCGGCGTTGCGGCGGAAGCGATCCTGCTCCGACTATGGCGGCATGAGGTCTCATAGCGGAGCCCTTTCCGTCAGGCTGGCATATTCGGCAAGACAGTCGGCGTTGGCCAGCGATCCGAGGTTGGCGACCGCCCGCCCCGAGACCACCGACCGCGCGGCGTTCTCGACCCGCTTTCCGTTCACCGTCATCGGGATATCGGAGACGCAGTAGATCGCGCCCGGCACGTGGCGCGGCGAACATTCGACGCGCAGCCTGCGGCGGATGGCCTGCGCCAGGTCCGGTCCCGCGGCCTGCTGCCCGGCCATCTTGACGCAGAGCACGATCTCTTCGTCGCCCTCAACTGGACGGCCGAAGACGATGCAGTCCTCAAGCTCGGGGAATTGCGCACAGACGTTGTAGATGTCGGAAGTGCCGATCCGTACGCCGCCGGGGTTTAGCGTGCAGTCCGAACGGCCGTGAATCTCGGCGCTGCCGTCGGGATAGAGAGTCGCATGGTCGCCGTGAGTCCAGATCTCGGGACGTTCGGCGAAGTAGCTCTTGCGGTAGCGGGCGTCGCCGTCCGGCCCCCAGAAGGTCGCCGGCATCGAGGGGAACGGTTCGGTGCAGACCAGCTCTCCAGGCCGGCCGCGCACCGGCGCGCCGCGCTCGTCGAAGACGTTTACCGCCATGCCCAGCCCCTTCACCGTCAGCCGTCCCCGACGCACCGGGTGCAGCGGCGAGCCGAGCAGGAAGCAGCCCATGATTTCAGTGCCGCCCGAGATCGAGGCGAACGCCATGTCTGCCTTTACCGCGTCATACATCCAGTCGTATTGCTGCGGCGAGACAGGGCTGCCCGCCGACATCAGCCAGCGCAGCGATCCCAAGTCCTGCGCGATGCCCGGCCGGTAGCCCTGCTCCATCAGCGTCGAGAGGTACTTGGGCGAAATCCCGAGATGCGTGAGCCGCTCGCGCTCGACCGCGCGCCACAGCGGGCCGCAGTCGAGCGCGTCCGCGCCCTTCAGGATCGGGGCGCCGTCGTAGAGCACCAGCGTGGCACCGCAGCCCATGCTGGCCACGACCCAGTGATACATCATCCAGGCGGTGTTGGTATACCACAGGAAGCGGTCTTTGGGCCGCACGTCGCCGTGCAGCATGTGCTCCTTGAGCTTCTGCAGCAGCACGCCGCCGGAGCGATGCACGATAGCCTTGGGTGCGCCGGTGGTGCCCGAAGTGTAGAGGATGTAGCAGGGATCGTCGAAGCGCCGGGGCTCGAACTCCAGCGGTCCGGGGCTGCCGAAACTGTCCCACGTGGTCACCGGCACCGGGCTCTCGGGCCTGCCCTCGCCGACGGTCACGAGCGTTTCGAGCCCCTTGATCTGCGCGGCGACATCGCCGAGCCGCGCGGTCAGGTCGATCTCCTTGCCACCGTAGCGCACGCGGGGCTGCACGAACAGCACCCGGGGCTGGACCTGCCCGATCCGGTCGAGAATTCCCGTCGTCCCGAAATCCGGCGAGCACGAGGTCCAAACCGCGCCGATGGCGAGGCTCGCGAGATGCGTGACAAGGCATTCCAACCGGTTGGGAAGCACTGCCCCCACGCGGTCGCCCGGCCCGACGCCAGCGGCGCGCAGACCGCGCGCGATCCGCGCCACCTCAGCGCGCAGCGCCGCCGCGGAGTGCTCGGCGCGGGCGCCGGTCTCGTCGCATTCGATCACAGCACAGGCGGGGTCGGCACCCGCTAGCAGGGTCTCGGCGACATTCAGCCGGGCCTCGGGAAAGAACTGCGCACCGGTCATCGGCGCGGCGGGATCTCGGTGCAGCGCCACGGAGCCCTTGTCGCCCTTCACCCCGGCAAAATCCCACAGCCGCGACCAGAAGGCGCCTGGATCGGCGATGCTCCAAGTGTGCAGCGCCTCGTAGTCTGCGGGGTCGAAGCCGCAGTTTCGCGCGAAGCGCGCAAGCCCACTGTCGCGCAGCGCACCGGCCTCGGGACTCCAGAGTACCGATCTGTCCATTGTTACCTCCTCAGACGCCGGTATCTTCCTCTACTCCGGCACATATGGACTAGTCGGTCCAACGGTGGTGGCGCAAGCATTTTTTCTCATGCCGCGTTTTCGGGCGAAAGCGGGCCGAGCGAGTCGATCATATTCAATATCGATCTTAATAGTCATAATTCAGATACTTAACAAAAATATTCACACTCAGAAACGCATGGTCAAAACTCGTTTCGAGAGCCATATAAACCTACAATCGCGCCGTATCGACCGAATACCAAACGGTCGGTTTTCCTTGACTCGCGCTATTTGCGACTCCTAGCCTCGCAACTGACCGAATGGTCCAATTTATTTAGATCCTGGTCACAGGGAGGAGACATCATGCTTTATCGACTGGGCGTCGCGTGTTCGTCATTCACGCGCGCATTCATACCCAATCCGTTCATTTTCGCCATCGTGCTGACCGGCCTGACCGCCGTACTGGCCATCACGATGACACCAACCGGACCCGCGCAGGTGGTGGGCCTGTGGTACGACGGCTTCTGGAACCTGCTGACCTTCGCAATGCAGATGACCGTGATCCTGCTGTTCGGCTACGTGCTCGCGTCCTCGCCGCCGGTCGAACGCGGCATCGAGCGCCTGGCGCACCTGCCCAAGAGTTCGACGCAGGCGGTGGTGATGATCACCGCGCTGGCCGTCGTGTTCGGCGCCGTGAGCTGGGGGCTGGGCCTGATCATCGGCGCGATCTCGGCGCGCAAGATCTCGCAGTCCTGCCTCGAGCGGGGCATCCGCGTGCATTACCCGCTTGCCGCGGCGGCGGGCTTCTCGGGGCTCATCGTGTTCAACTGCGGGCTCTCGGCCTCGGCGCCGCTGCTGCTCAACACGCCGGGCCACTTCCTTGTCGACGAGATCGGGCTGATCCCGCTGACGGAGACAATCCTGTCGGGCTACAATCTGCTAACGCTGCTGGCCTACCTGATTATCATCCCCTTCGTCTACGCTGCCATGCAGCCGCCCGAGGACGAGCGCCAGACCGTCGCACCTAAACCATCACCGCGCCCGCGTTCGCTCAGCGCCGCCGCCACCGGTGACACCGGCGCCGGCGGCGAGGCCAGCCTCACCGATCCGTCCGACCAGACCTTCGCGGCTCGCATGGAGCGCGCCCGTCCGCTGAGCTGGGCGGTGGTCTCGGCGGGGATGGGCTACGTGGTCTGGCATTTTGCGACCAAAGGCTTCGACCTTAACCTCAACCTCGTGAACTTCATTCTGCTGCTGCTCGGCATGGCGGCGCATGGCACGCCGATCGCCTATGTCCGCGCCGTGGACCAGGCCATTGGCGCCTGCGGGCAGGTGGTGCTGCAGTTCCCCTTCTACGCCGGGATCATGGGGATCATGTCGGGCTCCGGTCTGATTACGATTTTCGCCAATGGGCTGGTGTCGATCTCGACCGAGGTGACCTTTCCGTTCTTCGCCATGCTCAGCGCGGCGGTGGTCAACCTGTTCGTGCCATCCGCCGGAGGTCAGTGGGCAGTGCAAGGCCCGGTGCTCATCGAGGCCGCCCGCAACATGGGCGCCGACATCGGACAGACCGTGATCGCTTTCGGCTACGGCGACCAGCTCACCAACGGGCTGCAGCCGATGTGGATGCTGCCTTTGCTCGGGGTAACGCAACTGCGTGCCGGCGACATCCTTGGCTACACGGCGGTGATGATGCTCTTCACGCTGGTCATCTTCGGCGCCGGGGTGACGCTGTTGCCGCTCATCCTGTAGGCACTTTAACGATAACGGCTCCGGTGCGTGTCCTGCGGCGCCGGAGCGCACTGGTCCGACCGGTCAATCGGTGGTATGATCCACTTTCGAATACGACAGAGAGGCCACCCGAATGACCGCCCAGGCTCAGCCCCGACCGATCAGCGAGACCAAGCGCACGATCATGAAGACCGCCGCACGGCTGTTTGCCGAAAAAGGTTACGGCAGCGTCGGCACGGCCGAGCTGGGGGCCGCCACCGGCCATGGCAAGGGGGCGCTCTACCACCACATCCGATCAAAAGAGGACCTGCTCCTCGACATCATGACCCTCTACCTGCACGACCTGCTGGCCGAGGCCGGAGCGATCCTGTCCGGCAACGAAGATGCCGAGGCCCGGATCCGGGCGCTGTCGCTCAGCCTCATGCAGGCCGTGGTTCAGGACAACGCCGAGATGACCGTCTGCTTTCGCGAGGTTCACGCCCTGTCGCCCGAACGGCGCCGCGACGTTCTGCGGCTGCACGGCGACTACTTCCGGCTCTGGGAGCAGGTGATAAACGAGGCCCGCGACGCCGGTCGCCTGCGCCCCGTCGATCCCGACGAGCTGAAGGCGATGCTGGGCATGTATTTCTACGCCTTTCTCTGGGTCGGCCCGCAACGGGCCGGCGATATCGAGGCGCTCGCCGGGAAATTTGCCGGCATCGTGCTGCGCGCATGCCGCAAGGACTGATCCGCTCCCCGGAAGGACTGGACCATGGCGAGCGACTCCTGTACCGTTCGGTCCATGCAGCAGGAGGAGAGCTCGCCATGTCCGAAGGAGTATTCATCGTCGCCGCGCGCCGCGCGCCCATCGGCAAGCTGTGCGGCGCCTACGCGGGGCTGTCCGCCGCGCGTCTCGGTGCGCAGGTCATGCGCCAGGTCGTCGCGGACGCCGGCATCGACCCCGGCAGCATCGACGAGGTGATTGCCGGGCAGGTGCTTCAGGGCGGCGCCGGACAGAACCCCGCGCGGCAGGCCGCGATCTGGGCTGGCATTCCCGACCACGTCCCCGCCATGACGATCAACAAGGTCTGCGGCGCGGGTCAGAAATCCATCCACCTGGCCGCCCAGGCCATTCGTGCGGGCGACGCCGATATCGTGCTGGCCACCGGGCAGGACAGCATGACTGAGGCGCCGCACCTTCTGCCCGGCGCGCGGTCCGGGCACAGGCCCGGCGACGTCGACCTGCGCGACATGATGATCGTCGACGGCTTGTGGGACGTCTTCAACGACATCCACATGGGCAACACCGTCGAGCATCTCGCCCGGCGCTACCAGATCACCCGCGAAGAGCAGGACCGCTTCGCCCTCGCCTCGCAGGAGCGCGCGCTCGCCGCGCAGGAGACGGGGCTGTTTGATGCCGAGATCGTGCCGGTCTCGGTTCCCGGCCGGAAGGAGAACTTGACCGTGACGCAGGACGAGCAGCCGCGCCGCACCAGCCTCGATCGGCTGGACAGCATGGCCCCCGCTTTCGCGCGCGACGGCACGATCACCGCCGGCAACGCCTCGGGCCTGAACGATGGGGCCTCAGCGGTGCTGGTGGTCTCCGAGTGCCGAATGCGCGCGCTGAACCTGACCCCGCTGGCCCGGATCGCCAGCTACGCGGCGGCGGCGCTCGACCCAATGGACATGGGGCTCGGGCCCGTCCAGGCCTCGCGCAAGGCGCTCACGCGAACCGGCTGGGCGGCGCGCGACCTCGACCGGCTCGAGATCAACGAGGCCTTCGCGGCGCAGTCGCTGGCAGTCAATCGCGAGATGGACTGGGACCCCGAGCGGGTCAACATCAACGGCGGCGCCATCGCGCTTGGCCATCCGCTTGCCGCCAGCGGAAACCGGATTGTTACAACACTGGTGCATGAAATGCGGCGCTCGGGATCTGCGAAAGGGCTCGCGTCGCTCTGCATCGGCGGCGGCATGGGCGTTGCGATTTGCCTCGAGGGCGTATGAACGGGATTGTTGCGTTAATTGACTGCGGCAGCAAGGATGCCGACAATGGAGACAGGGCTATGCAGGGGGGGGCGAACAGTCCCTCTATGAACTCGATCTCGCCCGTAACTCTTGGTTGCCTGTGATGGATGTGACCACGCTTGATCGTTCGAAATGTCTCAAGCCCGCTGAGGGTCGCCATGGCGGATCGCAAGGGTCGAAAGCTCTGACGGTATCCAAGGATCCGTTTCATAGCCGCGTGATCGCTCTCGATGAGGTTGTTGCGCCACTTCTTGTCGATATGCCGGATGCTGTCGGAATGTGGGTCATACCGGCGATTAATCTCGCAGATGACGCGCCGTAAGCGGCGGCTACGCGGCACTTCAGATCAGCTTGATGGCTGGAAATTCCATGGAAGAAGGTCGTCGATGCGGTTGGCAGGATGGCCTACTGCATTCGCTTCAAGGGGGGGCCTTGAGGTATGCGGACGGTTCGACATCATTGACCTTCGCGATGGCGATGAGAGATGCGATGCGGCTCCAGGCGCGACCACCTTCGTCGTGACCGGCAAAAAGCACATTTTTTCGCGTCAGGGCAATTGGGCGGATCAGGTTCTCAATGGCAATCAACACAATACGGGGATCGCCAGCCCGCCACCATTTCTATGACCCACGAGCCAGACCAGCATCCTCCAACTGCTCCCGTTCTGGCAGATCCGCGAGAGTCTCCAGATCAAACGCCACAAGGAACTGCTCGGTCGTCACAAAGGTATAGGGCGCACCGCGGCGCGGGGATCGCGGCCCGGTCCCGATCAAGTCGCGCGCATGCAGCCGGCCGATCAGGTCACGGCTGATCTCCTTGCCGAAGATGTCCCTTAGCCCGTCTCGGGTGATCGGCTGATGGTAAGCGATGGCGGCGAGCACTGCGACGTCGTACTCGCGCAGGTCGAGGTCCTGATCTCCCAAATCTGCGGCCGCCCGGATCGCTGGTGTATAGTTCGGCCGGGTGCGCAGCATCCAACCACCTGCAACCTTCGCCACCTCAAACGAGCGTCCTTCCAGTTCCGCGGCAAGGTCGTCGATGACGAGATTAACCGAGGCCCTCTGCCCCACGACGCGCGCTAGAGCTTCATTCGACACCGGCGTGGCAGAAGCAAAGAGCACCGCTTCGACCCGGCGCATCCATTCGCGCCAGCGGAGGTCGGGCGAAAATTCGTCGAGATCTCGGTCAAGTTCTATCTCGGTGCGGTCCTTCATCGCGCTCAAGGCCCATAGAGCCGGAACGTGTCGCGCCCGGTCAGCTCGCGCACTGCGCCGAGGTCGACCAGCCGGTCGCACAGCCGCCGCGCAGCGCGATCCTGCAAAGGCAAGGCCGACGGCGCCACGGCGTCCCGGGTCAGAAACATCTCGACGGCATCCCCCGCCCCCTTTGCCCGCAGCTTCGGAGCGACAGCCTTCAGGTGCGTCACCCGACGCGTGAGATCGGCAGCGAGGCGGGCAGAGGCGACCGCCGAAGTCACGACGGCGCGATGACAGGCAAGACGCAGCTCTTCCCCGCGTTTGCTCAGGTCCGCGCGCTTCAACCCAGCGGCCAAGAGAGGCGTTAAATACTTCAAACCAAGCGCCTGCGCCAATGCGGCGTCTGCCAAGATAAGCGCCGGCCCTTCTTGTCGCGCTGTCGCCATCATGGCCGCCTCCAGCACCATCGCAGCCCGACAGACCGGTGCCCCCTGCCCCGCATCGAGACATTCAGCGATCCAACCCGCCTCGACAGCGGGCAGAGCTCGGTCCAGAGACTTGACCGAGACCGTCCGCTCCACAGCGCGCAGCCAAGACAGATAAACCTCTCCCCCCGGCCCGGGAAGATCCCCGGGGCGCAGGAAGTGAACTGCATCGCGCAGTTCCCCTGCCCGCTCCGGCCGACCGGAAAACCTCACGCAAGCTTCCGCCGCCCGCAGGGTCAGACGCGCACGTATCAACCCCACAGGCACGTCGTCCCACTTCATCAAAATATGGAGGTGGCTCAAAGCCGCGCCGGAGGAAAAGGCCATGTCTTCAAGGCTTTCCGCAGACCCCTCGCTGACCCACGACGGCATGCGCGGTATTGATTCAGAATGATCGAGGCCGAGGGTGCGGGAGAAATCCATGTAATCACGCTACATCAGGACGGCGGTTTAGTCTAATTATTAGGGCGAGAACCGCCCCAGCTTACATCTTACAAATATGTCCAATAAGGTTGTCTTATCGGACACTATAAAATACCCTCCCAGCCATGGCAAAAAACAACGAAAACCCGCATCCATTAGCATCGAACAAGGCTCCGCCAGACAGGGGCACCGAGAAAGAGACGGCGCACAGCCACCCTTTGGCACTTCCCTCCGATGTGGCTGGCTCTGGGACGCTCGACCGCCTGATTGATACGGCGCGCGACTATGCCAAGGGCTCGACCGCAGAGAACACCAACAAGGCTTACGCTGCAGACTGGAAACATTTCGCACGCTGGTGCCGATTAAGAGGCACAGCCCCCCTGCCCCCGTCATCCGAGATGATCAGCCTCTACCTGACCGACCTGGCTGCCCCGACCGGAGCGACCCCAGCTCTATCTGTTTCCACCATCGAGCGCCGATTGTCCGGCCTCGCCTGGCATTACGCACAACGTGGGTTCACCCTGGACCGAAAGGATCGCCACATTGCCTCGGTACTGGCGGGCATAAAACGGAAGCACGCGAGACCACCGCTGCAAAAAGAAGCTGTGTCCGTCGAAGATATTATCTCGATGGTTGCCACTTTGCCTTACGACCTGCGCGGCCTACGAGACCGAGCCATCCTGCTCCTCGGCTATGCAGGCGGTCTGCGCCGGTCGGAAATTGTCAGCCTGGACCGCCACAAGGACGACACACCGAACTCGGGCGGTTGGATCGAGATCTTCGACAAGGGTGCCCTGCTCACGCTGAACGCTAAAACCGGCTGGCGTGAGGTTGAGATTGGCCGCGGCTCTAGCGACCAGACTTGCCCTGTTCATGCGCTCGAACAATGGCTGCACTTCGCGAAGATCGACTTCGGCCCGATCTTTGTCGGCATCTCGCGCGATGGCAAACGCGCATCTGAGGCGCGGCTGAACGACAAGCATATCGCACGCCTCATCAAGCGCACGGTCCTGGATGCCGGTGTCCGTTCCGAGCTGCCCGAAAAGGACCGCCTCGCGCTGTTTTCCGGTCATTCGCTGCGCGCGGGACTTGCCAGTTCAGCTGAGATTGACGAGCGCTATGTTCAAAAGCACCTCGGTCACGTTTCTGCTGAAATGACGCGCCGGTACCAACGCAGACGTGACAGATTTCGGGTGAACCTGACCAAGGCTGCCGGGCTGTAGCAGCGTCTGCGATTTTTGTTGCCGCGCTTCTCGACGTTAGTTGGCTAGGTACGCCGAGACGGCACCCAGGCCCGCATATCGTCTTGGTCCTACGTACTGGACCATAGGCTAGGCCGTCTGCCCGTTCAGATCGCAATCAGTCCTTTGCGATTTTTAGGTCGAAGCTCCAGGATCCGCTTAGCTACCCGGCCCAGCGTTCTTTTCGCGCGATACCTGTGCGCGCGAGAAAACTGCAGGTTCACGGCGACCAACCACTTGGCGAACGGCTGCCGAAACGGCGTCTCGCGCGCGAGACGCCGGACTTTGCCTATGTCTCCGCCGCGTCACCAATCCGGATGAGAAGCTCTTCAAGCGCCGCTTCATCCTTGATCTCAAGCCCGGATAGTTCCAGGGTGACACGCTTGCCGCGGGCCTTGGCTTTTACCCGGAGACCACCCTGCCCCCGCCAATCGACCGTCAGAGTCTCCGGCTTTTGCAACTGTCGCTTCCCCGAAAACACGCCTTTGCGCTCAACAAATGCGTCCAAAAGCGCTGTCTCTTCAGAGGCATCGGCGAATTTCTCGCCCCGGTCGGACAGCACCGCTATCAGCTCATCGCCCCTGCCCTCTTTCAGGGCCTGGGCCAGCCGCGCGCCCAACCGTTCTCCTATGGCTTCCGGATAGTCGAGATAGGCCGCGAGCTGTTGATGGATCAGCGTAAAGTTCCTGATCTTGTAGCGCCGGTTGCGGCTGGAGTTAGCGAAGAGGGTCTCAATGGCATCGTCGACGCTTTCCACAACGCCGTGTTCGACCGCGAGACAGCAGATCCTCCCACGTTCGTAAAAGCTCACATCTTGGCGGATTTCGTTTTCCTCAACCATGGCCACCATGGCATCGACTGTCTGGGGCCGTTCCGCGACCAAGGCCTTGACGGTGGCAAAACGGTCCTCGCCGGTCTCTGACCACAAAGCGCGCAAGGCGCTCAGTCGCCGGAACCCGCTTACCAGACGATAGGTCTTGGGGTCCTCGTCTGACACCGTCACTTCGATCGGCGTCTGCTGCCCGCGGGCGCGCAGGCTGTCCATCAACTCGTGCCAAGCTTCGCCTTCGCGATCCAGATGCCGCCGGTCGCGGGCATAGGCATGATCGTCGATCCGGTTGAGGTCGATCTGGACGATGACCAGCCCCGCCACCTGTGCGGTGTGCCAGGCATCGGCATCGCCCTTTAGCGTGTCTCGGTCCTTGCGCAGCTGCAGGATCTCGTCCTCAAGCGAACGCGCGGCCCCACCCGCCATCTGCGCAATCGGCGGCGCCTTGCTGGCACTGCCGCCCCGCCGTTCGGCCGCGCTCTTCTCTGCAACGGAGCGGAGTGTTGAAACCGCATCCTTGTCGATAGCGCCCAGTCTCTTGCGTGTCATCCTGCAGCCTCCTCGCGCTCTGCCTCGATCCTGTCGCGTTCCCAGCACCCGATCAGCAATCTTTTGAATTCATGATAACACCGGTCGAATGTCTCGCGGCCGCGACGATAGGTGTCGCGGTTGAAATCCGTATGGCTAGCCTCGTAGATGCCGGACACCCGTTCGCCGGCCTGGCCGACAAGCGCGGTGAACTCCTGCCGATAGTTGGCGACAAAATCGTCGAGGTAGACCTGAATGACGTTGGCCAATTCCGATTGCTGAACGTCGTCGTAGCGCGTCAGCAGCACCTGCACCGCATCCCAGGAAAATTTGGGTGCATCCTCGTGGAGCCGTGCCATACTGTCTTCGATGCTGACGAAGGTGGTGTAGAGCATGTCAAAGAAACGGCCAGTAGAATCGAACTCGATGAAGCTTGCACCAACCGGGATCAGCAGAATATCGGCCGCAGAGAGCGCATTGATCGTCAGGTATCCAAGCGCCGGCGGGGTGTCGATAATGATGACGTCGTAGTCCAACAGCAGGTTCTGTGCCTCAAGAAAGGCCCGCAGCGCATCCCAGAACTGCCAGCTTCGGTGGCTTTGCATCCAGACCGGCACCTGGAACTCCGCCCAATAGAGATTGAGCTGCGCGGGAAGGATGTCGATCGTCGGCCAGTGCGTTCCGAAGATGACGTCATCGGCCGTCACTGCGGCGGCCTCGCGGATTTCCTCATCGAGTTCTTTGGAAGTCAGGTCGTCGATGCCCAGCGTCATGGCCGCGTGACGGGCGCGGTGCCAGGCAAGGATGGAGTAGGCGGTCTGACCTTCGTCCTCGGCCATCGACCCGAACATCGTGCTCATCGAGGCCTGACTGTCGAGGTCGATGACAAGCACGCGGTAGCCATCCAGCGCCGAGGCCATCGCCAGATGTGCGCCGGTGGTTGTCTTGGAAACACCGCCTTTGAAGTTGCAGACTGAGACGACCTTGGCCGGCTGGTCCTTGGGTCGGTAGGGGCGGTAACCCTTACCTTGTTGGCCTTCGGTTTCCAGGAAGGCCCGGATTTGGTTGATCTCGTCCAGAGTAAAGGTCTTGGCACCACCGGCCTTCTCGGCTTCGCCCTGTGGAAGCTCCGGATTAGCCTTGAGTACCCGTCTCAGATGCTGCGCGGACACCGGCAGCATGAACGTGGTAATTTCCCAGATGCCAAAGCGTCGCAGATTCTTTTCGCCATCGGGTTTGTAGCCGCGCCTGGCTAGGTCGTCTCTGGCCCGCATGCAGATCTCAGCCGCGACAGTGAACCGTTCCGTAGTGACTCGGGCTGGCACATCGTTCAGGGCATCGTTCGGATTGATGGGCTGCAATGATATGGAAGGGGGTGTGCTGCTCATTAGTCATTGCCTCGAATGTTCCTGCTTTCCCTGCTTACGCGTGTTTTCGCGAACAACAAAGTGTACGGTTATCATAAGCTATGGATCGCTGGGTGTCACGCGCGCGAGACAGGCTCCAAAAATAAAAAATTCAGAGAAAGCAGACGGCAAAATCTTTGATTCCTTTAGGAGAATTTAAGAGTCTTTCCTTTAAGGACTGAAGAATATATTCAAGCACTTACCCTCTCATACCTCCCCATACGCGGTACGAGATCGACCCGTTTGCAGGGCGGGTTCGACCCGGACACAGGCGCAAACCGACCCATTTCCGTGCTGAAGTCGACCCGCTTGCGTGAAGGGTTTTTTCCTGCGCATTGTGTCGAATTCAGAGTCAAAACGCATCGAAAATTGCTCCTTCTGGGCAGATCGTGTCTGACTGGACGGCGACTCATCTATAGAACATACCCATTTACGTGAGATGCATCCTGGGAAACCGACCCGTTTTGTGTGCTAGCAAACAACTCCTGCGAAGGCGGCGGAACAAAATCGACCCGTGGTGATTGACAGTCGGGTCGGTTTTCCGGTCGAATGGCAAAAAACGAGAACGCGAGTCGAGTAGTGACCCAATTCCGCACCGTCACCGAGCGGGAAAGCCTTCGCAAGCACGTGGCAGCGATTCATGTCGGCGGTAAGCTTACGTTGTTGCAGCGCAAGCTCAGCAATTGCCTGCTGTTGCATGCCTATGATGACCTGTTGACCAAGAGCTCGCACCGGATAGATGCCGAAACGCTCTGCGCGTTGTCGGGTTATACGTCGCGCGATCGTGACACGCTCAAGGCAGCGCTTCGGGCGCTGGCCGAGACCACGGCGGAATGGAACATGCTGGGAGACAATGGCGAGGAGGAATGGGGAATTTCTTCGCTGATCTCCTACGCGAAGCTGACGGGCGGTGTCTGCGAATACGCCTATTCCGCGCCGCTCGCGGCCAAGCTCTATGACCCGTCCGTTTTCTCGATGATAAACATGCGTATTCAGCGCAACTTTACTTCTGGACATGCGCTCGCACTCTACGAGAACTGTTTCCGCTTCGTGCGGACGGGGAGCACCGGCTGGTGGGAACTCGACGTCTTTCGCCGACTTATGGGGGTGCATGACATGGCGTATTACGATGATTACTCGAAGCTTAACGCCAAGATCATCAAGCCGTCGGTCAAGGAGGTGAACGCCGTCTCCGACATCTCGCTGGTGGCCGAGGTACGCCGCGAGAACCGCCGGGCGAAATACATCCGGTTCCTCATTTCGCGCAATGGCCAGGAGACGCTCTTTGACCTCGGTGACGACGATGCGGTTCGCAAGTCGGGCGCCTTCCGACGGCTGGTCCAGAACGGCATCGCAGAGCGGTTGGCGCAGCGCTGGCTCTCCGAGCATGGCGAGGACTATGTGGTCGAGAAACTGGATTTCGTCGAATCCGAGCGCCGGAAGGGCAGGGTGCGCAAGACCCCGACAGGCTATCTTGCGGCTGCGATCAAGGGCGACTTCAAACAGGCGGCTCCGGCGTCGGTGAAATCTGTTCCGGCGCCCACGGCGCCGAGTGAGGAAGATATGGCCGAAGTCGAGCGCAGCGCCGAGAAGGAGCGCATTGCCGCCTGGCGGCAGACCTGTCTCGAGGTGATTGACGCCAATCTTGAGAAGCGGTCTCCGGCCAGCCGAAAAGCGGTGCGGGATCGCTTCGAGCGCCTGCTGGAGGACGACTTCGAGCGCGACCAGTTTCGCCGCTACAGCTGGCAGGCGCGGGCGGTCTTTACTAAGGTGCGCGAGTTCTGGTCCGACCTGATTCCGGAAGGTTTGCCAGAACAATTAGATTGATGCGTCTCCCGCACGCGACGAAGCAGCAGAAATGCGGCATCTCGAGAGAGCGCTCCGCGGCATCTTTGTTTGGCGAATCCGAGGGCTGGAGCGGGGCAAGGGGCTTTGCATCTAAAAGGGGAGACGAAGTGAACGCACCGGCCAACATACCGGACGATGCGGCACCCGGCTGAGTAGCCATGTGGACAGGGACCGTTGGCACGCGTGTGCCGGTACATCCAAACGATCACGTAAATCGCAGCCAATCCTCCAACGATAGTTTCCCGACGGTCATGCAGATTGCCGCCGTAGAGGCAATGTCGGGGCGTCTGCTCCGTAAGCATCCGGCGTAGGCCACAGGTAGGTCATCGCTCGCGATC
>TARA_R110002049_G_scaffold162120_1_pt1 | contig 45113 bp, 36 predicted proteins | sample TARA_R110002049 | Tara Oceans TARA_R110002049 (sample SAMEA4396941) | marine metagenome | biome: Polar Biome; feature: [SRF] surface water layer (ENVO:00010504); material: water (ENVO:00002006), including particulate matter (ENVO:01000060) such as... | depth 5 m | reverse complement strand
ACGTATCAACCGCTCAGTTGCTAGGGCAACGGACTGTACTCTTATCAAAACAAGCGTTTGTTTAGCTACCTGCCCTCTGTAAATTCAGTGTATCCCTATTTTTATTAACTGTTTTTCCGGTTCAGGCATAAAAAAAGCAGCAATTACATCATTGCTGCTTTGATAATTAACACTAAAAGCTTAATAAGCTCTAGATTGACCGTGCTATTGCGGTATTGACAAAATTAGCGTTTAAACTCTGAAGTTTTGCTCCACTGTGGCCACACATTTTCATTTGATAATTCATAACCAATTTCAAAGAAAGCTTGCATATCTTCGACAGCTCCAGAAAGGTCCCACTGTTCATTATATTCATCACATGCATTGTGATAACACTTAGCTAAAATAGGATCTAAAAGCGCTCGTAATGCTTTTGTTGCTTCATCAACTGGCTCTTTACCACTTTTAGCGTAAAGTGCTGGAACACCTATATTAGCGAAAGCAAAATGGTCAGAACGATAGTAAATACCGGCTGCTGGACGAGGGTCACCTGAAATAACGCGACCTTGTTTTTTAGCAGCTACTGTTAAGTAATCATCAAGCTGTGATTGACCTAAACCGTAAACGGAAACATCTTTACTACGACCATTAACATTTAATGCATCCATATTAATGTTGGCCACCGTTTTAGCCGCAGGGATCACTGGATTTGCCGCATAAAACTTAGAGCCGAGTAAACCTTGCTCTTCAGCTGTTACCGCCATAATAGTGATTGAGCGAGCAGGTGCCACCGGTAGCTTTGAGAACGCTTCAGCAACTTCAATAAGGGCAGCTGTACCTGAAGCATTATCAACAGCACCATTATAAATTTGGTCGCCATCTTTGCTGCTATCTTTACCTAAATGATCCCAATGGGCAGTATAAAGAATATGTTCGTCAGGTTTAGTACTGCCCGGTAAAGTGGCAATAAAGTTATATGATGTTGACTTTTTGACGGTATTTTTTACTGCTACCGAAGCTGTTAAATCCCCCATATCAAGATGATAACTACCTTTTGCAGCTTGTGCTTTTGCCGTTTCAAAGTTTAAGCCTGCTTTTGCAAAAAGCTCTTTTGCAACTTCATTATTAACCCAACCTTCGACGGCAACACGTCCTTTATTAAGATCTTCACGAACAAAACCAAATTGTGGACCTGTCCATGAATGTTCTACTACTGACCAACCATATGATGCCGGTGCAGTTTCATGGACAATGATCGCCCCTTCAGCACCTTGACGGCTCGCTTCTTCATATTTATATGTCCAGCGTCCGTAATAAGTCATGGCATTGCCATTAAATAATGCCGGATCTTTGGTAGCAAAACCTGGGTCGTTCACTAAAATAACAACCGTTTTTCCTTTAACGTCAAGTCCTTCGTAATCATTCCATTGATACTCAGGCGCATTAACACCGTAGCCCACAAAGACTAATTCAGAATCTTTAAGTTGCTCGAAATCACTAATGCGACTAGAGCCCATAACCATATCATGGCCATATTGATAATCTTTACCACCTATAGATAAGGTCATTTCTGGTGACGCTTCAATAGAGACCATAGGTACAGCTTGTAAAAAGCTTTCGCCATTACCTGGCTTGAAACCTATCGCAGTTAACTGTTTAGTCAAATAATCAAGCGTAAGTTCTTCACCTTTGCTCGACGGTGCACGACCTTCAAATTCATCAGAGGCCAGCACTTTAATATGCTCGATGAGTTGTTCTTTATTAATGCTGTTGTAACTCGCTGTTACATCTGCAGCACTGTTACTTTTAACAACATTTTCAGACCCACAGCCAAATAAAACAGCAGAGGTAAGTAAGGTAAAAGCTAAGGTTTTTTTCATATTTTTATTCTTAAGTTACGAGTGATGCAACGATTATAAACAAATACAGGGGAAATTAGGTAGGTCTAAGCAATAAATTTATATTGGCAAAAAATCACAGATAAGCCACAGATAAATCACTCCATATTTTTAAGTAATTTATTCTATTGGCTTGCCAATACTAATGAAGTGCTTATTAGACAAATATGCTGAGGTTGCGAGCTTACTTTTTGATATAAATCATATTTGCCTACATTGAATGTTGTTACTATGCTAACGTTTTTAATCAATGAGTTACTTGTTATGCCACTATCTCGTAAAAGAAGCGTTCAGCACAAAGTTCATATCCCATCTTCAGCACGTGAAAACCAATATTTACTTGCTAAGTTCACTATTACAGATAAATTAATCGAGAATGTTGCCGGTGCTATTGATCATACGAGTGAACAACCATTTTTAGCCTTTTATAAAAAGCTCTCTGCACTATTTTTTAAAATTAATGACCAGCTTGATATTGAAAGTGGCCAGTTTGTTGCCAACGACAAGTTTACCCGTATTCGCTTTAGCCCTGAAAAATTAACCGCCCAAACGGCACAACAAATTTTATTTCTTTATAACTCTCACTACCATTACAGTCAAAATGCTTATTTTGATGCCACAAAAATGGCCAATAAAATACATTTGGTGTTTTTGTCTAACGGTGATGATGTCAGACATAACTCAGCAATATTCCACCAAAAAGTTGTACAAGCCATTACTCAGTTTACTGAACAAACAGGGCTCGATACTCAAGATGTTCGTATCAGCGATCATCAGCATTTAACTTACGATTTATTTGCCAAAGATAAAGGTGTACAAGGTAATCAAGTGCATAAACTTCGTAGTATCTCTAATCGCTACGCTGCTGATGGTATTGCTTTACCAAAAAATACTGATGAACTAACTTACGCGATTATTGATCTACCGATTAACCGTCGCTTGCGTAATATTGTGCCATTAGATCATAGTGAGGGTGAAAATTACAGCCCGCTATATAGTTTTATTTCTGACGCTTTTGTCGATGCAGCTGAAAAACATAACCTTCATAATGGCGCTGTTATCGCTAATGGTTTAGTACCTATTGTGCGCCGCAGTGATGATGAAATGGCTGTAGCTAAAGGTGAGCTCTACATGTTGGGATACAATCCTAAAAATAACAATGGTGGCTATGTTTGCAAATGGGTAGCCGATCAACTTGTTGATAGCATGCAGCTTATTTTTGTTGCTAGTGAGCAAGATAAAACCAGTCACGGTTATGGTAAATTTTTAATGCAAATTGAGTCTGCTTTACATGCCATTGCTCAAAAGCTGAAATATATTAACGACAAAGAAGAGTTAACCGTTCGTTTCCACCAACACATTGGTTTTTATCAAGAATAAAGTTGAAACATTTGTATCTATGTGATTAAAAAATAAAAAACGCGCTAATAGCGCGTTTTTTATGCTGTTATCGAATTGCCCAGAATTTAATTTCTTGACCAGTTAGAAATGCTTCTGCGTTCTGCCCTTGCATTAACGCTAATGTTGCTAAAATTCCGGCCTGAATACATTGCGGCGCAACAACGGTGATTGAGCGCGGTGCTTGTTCCACAGGCCAACCAGTTTTCGCATTTAAAATATGACTATAGCGCACAGTAGCTTTTAATAGAAAACGCTTAGCATCGCCACTGGTTGCTAGTGCACCTTTAAGTAAGCTTACTACCATGGGCTTACGATCAACAAACCCTGGATGTTCAATGCCTACTTGCCATGGCACATTCTCTTGACGAGGTTTATTCGCCGCTAAATCACCGCCCAAATTAATCAGTACCGGTAACGAAGTTGATTGACTAGCGATAAGCAACGCTCGATCAACGGCATATTCTTTACCAATACCGCCAAAGTCTAGCTCCATATTTTTCGGTAAAATAATTTGCTGTTGATCAAACTGTACTTTTGGCCAACCAATGTTTTTAAGCGCTTTCTGCACACTTGCTGTGTTAGGAATATTATCGCTACCGTCAAACTGCCAAACTTTGCGAAGTACCCCAGAAGTGATATCAAAGACCCCTTCGCTCAGCTGATAACAAGTATCGGCAAAATTGAGTAAAGCGTAGGTTTCTTGATCAATAGCTAGCGATTGTCCGCTACTATGATTAATAGCCGAACAAACACTACTTGCTTTATAGCGTGAATATTTATCTTCAATACGCCAAACTTCATCAGCAACAAGTTGGCCTAAAGTTTGTGCTAGCTTTATATCACTACCTGCAACAATTACTTCACAAGGGCTGGCCATGGCATCAAAACGAACGTTATGACCATCTTCCGTTGCTAGTACTTTAACTTGTCTGTTTATCGTTTTCGGCAAATCACGTCCTATTGCATCTATTAAGCATAATGTCTATACCAATCCAGCTAAGCCTTAAAAATCGCCCTTTCGGCGCTCATATAACGCTAAGTACTCACTTATTTAGATGAAATGGTCTTATAAGTGCGTCCTTGCACAAAGTACTTTAAAATGGAGATTAAAATGAATAGCTTACTTGCGCAATAATAGCGTCAACACTTTCATATAAATCAGCACTTTCAAGCACTTCAGGTGCTTGATAACCTGAGTTTTTAGGGTTTTGACGATAATACTCCAACCTAAACGATAAATCATTACCGTCGCTCATCTTCATACCATATTTCAAACCAATCGTGTACGCGCTCATTTCACCAATACGATAATCGGCGCTCGCAAACATAGGCATAGGGCTTGATTGGGTTAAAAAAGGCTGATAAAAATCAGCGGCACTTTGTTGATAGAAACGTAAATGTGGCTCAAGGTAACTGGTACTCGTTAACGGTACTCGCAGTCTTGAGTCAATGGTATGAGAGTCTAACTTCCAGTCATCCCACATATAGCGATAAGAAACATCAACTACATTTTGCTCAAAGTGGTATTTGGTTTGGGCAAATAAACTTTGCTTAACCCGGCTATCTGGTCGACTTTCATAAAGGTAATCTTGTGCATAACCATTACTGTCGAGCACACTCAATACTTTAAAAGGGTCACTTAAATAACCATCAACCGTTGAATAAGAATAATTAAACTGCATTAACATTCTACGGTTTATCACTTGAGTAAAACCTAGCATAATATCAGTCGTGGTTTTGTCATCGCTATCGGTGCGGCGCGTAGCATCAAACAACTCTTTACTCGCACTTTCACCACTACCGTAAGCCGATGGCATGCTAGTAAAGGCAACAGGAATCCCACCTTCAGGCTCAAAAGTGTCTTGGAAATAACTCAAACCCACTGAAAATGTTGAATTTTTATTATTAAAGTCATAGGCCAGGTTGCCATTAATGCCTAGTGATAAATAGTCATATTCTTTGGAAATATGTCCCCCCGCACTGCCAGTATAATTCTCAGCTAACGGTTGAGTCCATTGCGCATTAAATTGCACACGAGTATCTCTAAAGGTGTCATCGAGTGGCGTGGTGTTTTTGTCTGTTTGATAACTGCCTTTACCAGAAGGACGCGTAAAGGTTTGCACATTAGGTTGCGCGGTAGCACCATTTGCTGAAGCACCGGTTAATGAATCAATAGTCAACTTCAGGTTAAGTACTTCATCATTCTCGAAGGTTTTTTTCGCATTGATAATAGCTTCTGCGGCTGATACCCGATCGCTTTCACTGTAATACAAAAACGCCGTATCAAAATCCCAAGATGATTCTTCAGTTACTTGCTGTGGCTCTTGTGCATAACCAACAGCGGATACAGAACCGAGCAATGTTGTCGTGGCAAGTGTTAATGCCGCCTTAATATTTACCGGACTCTTTTTCTGAGTTAATTGCATCCGCACCCTCCGCCACCAAAGCTTTTACCGCCGCTTGACGCTTCTTTACTAAAATAAATATGATCATCAAGCGCGGCATCTAAAGGAGATGATGTTAATGCCATTTCATCTTTTGCCAATAAATCACGCTCCCAAGGTTGTACACCTAATGAAGAGCAACCGCTTACCAGTGATATTGCTAAAAATATTACCGAGTAGCAAAGTCGACTAACACGATAAGGCTTTAAATATGATCGGCTCATAACCATTTCCTTACTATTGATTTAATAAAGCAGTAATTTCTGCTTCATAACTTTTAATTCTATTGGTGAAAAAGCCACTGTGGCTTTGTCGTATCTTGCCTTCTCGGTCTATCAACATACTGCTTGGCATACCCTTAATATTAAAATGTCGAGCAATGTGGCCCTTAGGGTCGTAAATCACCGGAAAACTTACGTTGTTACGGGTTAAAAACGCTTTTGCTAGTGCTAGCTCAGCATCAAGGTTAACGCTGACAACCGCAAAACCTTGCAGATGATGTAGATGTTGCATTTTATTCATCCAAGGAAATGACTTGCGACATGGCACGCACCATGAAGCCCAAAAATCGAGATAAACCACTTCACCTTTGTGCTGCGCCAGTATCGCTTGCAAAGCAACTTGTGATTGCGCTAAACCTTCATTTTCTGCACTGTGAGCCTGTATACTAAGGCCTAAGAGCAAACTGACAGTTAGACTTATTAAGTCTTGACGAACTTTGCTATAACACTTGAGCTTTCTACTACTGAGCTGTTTCGTCATTATTATTTATATCTAGAGACATTCGGCTATTCAATATAGTTTTTATTTCTTAAGCCAAGCTTAAGACAGTTTAAGAAAAGAAATCTTTTCTTACGCTATAACATTCATTAGGATAAAATAGCTAAAAGTTTTCTACCCTCCATCAAATCACTAACATTTAGGTAAAATACTCTTGATAGATATCACCTTGCTCAGCCTATTTATTCCAACATTTTTTATTGTCAGTTTAACGCCTGGCATGTGTATGACACTCGCGATGAGCTTGGGGATCACTATTGGGGTAAGAAGAACATTTTGGATGATGTATGGTGAACTACTAGGTGTTGCTACCGTTGCTGTTACTTCGGTATTAGGTGTTGCTACAATAATGACTAAATTCCCCCAACTATTTCAAGCATTTAAAATGCTAGGAGCATTATACTTAGTCTATGTGGGGCTCAATATGTGGCGAGCCAAAGGTAAGCTTTCGACAAGTTCTGATCAAGAGCCAAAAACCATTAAAAAGCGTAGTTTATTCCAGCAAGGTTTTTTTACTGCAATTGCTAACCCGAAAGGTTGGGCATTTATGATCTCACTATTACCGCCATTTATTAGTCAAACATTACCCTTAGCACCACAGTTAGGCATTTTGGTTGCGGTAATATTAACCTCTGAATTTATCTGTATGACGATCTATGCCACGGGTGGAAAAACTATTGGTAAGGTTTTAACACAGCGTAATAATGTGCAACTGCTCAATAAAATATCCGGCAGTTTAATGATTTTAGTGGCAATTTGGTTGGCGAGCAGTTGAGCATTGCGCTAATTAATGGCTTCAACATTGGCATGTCGCTATGACTCAATAGCCCCATTTTAGGTGGGCCCCCCCAAAATTTAACTTAACTTAACTTAACTTAACTTAACTACGATAACTGACGATAGTTAGCATTTTCGTCTGTGTTTGGTTATCAGCCATAGTAAAGGTCAACCACACTTGCCAAGTCATTTGCGCTGCGGAGCAACTCCCAACTAATAGCTCACCACGAAATATTTGCTGGTTATGCTTATTGGCTAATAACGCCTTCTTTTGTGCTTGCGCTTTTAAACTCGACATTTTATCTACAGCCAGCTTATCTGTAGCAACCTTAGGCTCTAAAAATACAGGAATTTTACCCATAAACATGTCGACACCCTCCATATAGCCACTCACCGCTTTAATACGATTAGCGCCAGTGTAGTTAACTGACATATTAAATGCTTGCTCCGCTGTTATTCTGTTAACATCAAATAACACTTCCACACGACCACCAGCCAGTTCAAAGTGACATTGACTTTGCTGTTCAATGCATTGCATAACGCGAGGTTGCTTAGCATTCAACTGATGGCTTTCGCTTTGACTTTGATCATTACAAGCACTGAGCATAGTTATTAGCAGTAGCACTGAAAAATTTCCAAGTGTTTTTTTACGGTTTGTCATCAGAAGAGACCACAGATAAGGAATTAATTGCCATGATACCTAAAACACAGTGATATTTATCACTTTTTTAAGCCTTGTTTTTGATTTGAAACAAACCTACTTTAATTTGCATTCGTTATAATTCATCTCGTATCCGATTTTTCATATTCAACCGCGCTTAAAGTGACCATAGGCAATAAAATGACAACATGTATTAAGGTAAAAGAACCTAACATCAAATACGTAGACTGTGATAATTGCTCAATGCAACCTATTTGCGTACCGTTGAAAGCAGGAAAAACAGAAGTATCGATCATGGACAGTTACTTGTCTAGGCGCAATATCGTCAATAGCTCAACACCACTATTCCACGAAAAAGAAAGCGCCAATGCAATCTATGCCGTTTGCGCAGGTAGTTTTAAACTCACGGAAATAACCCCAGAAAATAAAGAAAAGGTCATTGGTTTTCGCTTTCCTGGAGAATTAATCGGTGAAGATGCTATCCATACGCAGCACTACAACTACAATGCGGTAGCAGTTGGTACGACTAGCGTTTGTAAAATTGATTTAAAAGAGCTCAATGAATGCGGAAAACTGATGCCAGAGCTACAATTGAACTTAATTTCTTTATTGAGTAAACAAAATTCCATGCTACGTGAGGAATTTACATCTGTCGTAGCAAAACATACTGCCGAAAGTTTATTAGCCGCGTTTATTCTCAATATGCTAAAACGTAATGCACAGTACCAAGAAAGTGAAACCAAATTGCATTTACCCGTTGGCCGCGATGTTATTGCCAATCATCTGGGCTTTCGTCGGGAAACTCTCAGTCGCATATTTTCTAAATTCCAGCATAAAGGTTTACTGACAATTCATGCGAAAGACATGGAAATCTTAGACTTAGATGGATTGAAAAATATCGCGTATGATTAATTTTGTCGCACTTTTCACAGTGCGACACTTGCATATACAATATTTTATGACTCTTCCCTGCCGTCACTAAATGTGTGAATTTCAATCACAAGTTAAATCGCTGTTTTAACTAAATTAGCCTACTTTTAATAGTAACCGTCCACTGATGTAGTAATAATTTCCATCTTACTAATCACTTATCTAACAAGATTAAAGCACCAGCAATTTTTTTGTTGATTTAAATCAAGCTTTACGGTTGATTTATGTCATGGGCGAAAGGTAAAATTACATCGAATTTGAAACAACTCACTACAGATTGTGACAATTATCACGGCTTCTCAGCATTTTTCATAAAAAAGCCTATTTTTTTATAGAAAATGCAAAATTTAACCTAGTAACGGAACAATAAAAATGACAACAACGCTTGATCATCCGTCCTATAACTTCAAAGTGGTGCGTCAATTCACCGTAATGACAGTTATTTGGGGGATCGTTGGTACTCTAGTAGGTGTTCTTATTGCAGCACAATTAATTTGGCCTGCATTAAACTTTGAAACACCTTGGTTAACCTATTCTCGTCTTCGTCCACTGCATACCAATGCGGTAATTTTTGCTTTTGGTACCAGTGCACTGTTTGCTACTTCATATTATGTGGTACAACGTACATGTAAAACTGTCCTCTTCGGTGGAAAATTAGCAGCTTTTACATTTTGGGGCTGGCAAGCCATTATCGTTCTTGCCGTGATAACTTTGCCACTTGGTTACACATCAAGTAAAGAATACGCAGAGCTAGAATGGCCGATTGATATTTTAATCGCCGTTGTCTGGGTCAGTTACGCTATTGTATTTTTTGGTACTTTAGTGAAACGTAAAACCTCGCACATCTATGTTGCAAATTGGTTCTTCGGTGGTTTCATACTTACCGTGGCGGTATTGCATATAGGTAATAGCATGGCGATCCCTGTCTCAATGTTTAAATCCTATTCCATCTACTCCGGCGCGATCGATGCCATGATGCAGTGGTGGTATGGCCATAATGCCGTAGGCTTCCTATTAACCGCTGGTTTCCTAGGTATGATGTATTATTTCGTACCAAAACAAGCTGAACGTCCGGTTTACTCTTACCGTTTATCAATTGTTCACTTTTGGGCACTAGTTTCTCTATATATTTGGGCTGGTCCTCATCACTTACACTACACAGCTTTACCTGATTGGGCTCAATCAGTAGGTATGGTTATGTCTATCGTATTATTCTTACCATCTTGGGGTGGTATGATTAACGGTATTATGACGTTATCAGGTGCATGGCATAAACTTCGCCACGATCCAATTCTTCGTTTCTTGATTGTGTCATTATCGTTCTACGGTATGTCTACATTTGAAGGCCCGATGATGGCAATTAAATCAGTGAATGCACTTTCTCATTACACTGACTGGACTGTTGGTCACGTTCACTCAGGTGCACTAGGTTGGGTTGCAATGGTGTCAATTGGTGCTATGTACCATTTAATTCCAGTACTATTTAATCAAGGTCGTATGTACAGCATTCGTTTAATCAACATTCATTTCTGGATGCACACAGCCGGTATCGTTTTATATATTGTTGCTATGTGGATTTCAGGTGTAATGCAAGGGTTAATGTGGCGTGCGGTTAATACTGACGGTACCTTAACTTACAGCTTTGTTGAAAGTTTAACAGCGTCATACCCATTCTACTTCATCCGTTTTATTGGTGGTGTATTAGTGGTTGCAGGCTTTATTTTAATGGCTTACAACATGTTTAAAACTATGGGTGCTAAAGACGGAAGTCTTAAACCTGTAGAAATAGCTTAAGGAGCCAGACCATGATCAACAAACACGAAAAAGTTGAAAAAAGCGTTGGCTTATTCTTTATCTTTACTATTTTTGCTATCAGCATCGGTGGTTTAGTTGAAATTACGCCATTGTTCTTCCAAAAAGCAACCACCACACCGGTTGATAACTTGCGCCCTTATACCGCTTTAGAAATGGAAGGTCGTGATATCTATATCCGCGAAGGTTGTAATGTATGTCATAGCCAAATGATCCGTCCTTTTCGTGCGGAAACAGAGCGCTATGGTCATTACTCAGTTGCTGGTGAAGGCGTATGGGAACATCCACATTTATGGGGTTCAAAACGTACAGGGCCAGATTTAGCCCGTGTTGGCGGTCGTTATAGTGACGATTGGCACCGTGCGCATTTACTTGACCCTCGTTCTGTTGTACCTGAGTCAAATATGCCTTCGTTTAAATGGTTAGCTGAAAATACCCTTGATGGTGAATTAACAGCGAAAAAGTTATCAACATTTAACTTCTTAACACGTAATCGTAGTCATAAAGACGAGCAAGGTAATGCTATTCCTCTTTACTCTGAAACTGAAATTGCTGGTGCAGAAAAAGCAGTTAAGGGTAAAACAGAAATGGATGCATTAATTGCATATCTTCAGTCTCTTGGTCATGCGTTGAAATAATGATGATGGACTATGGCACGCTTAGAGGGCTAATTGCCCTATTAATATTGGCATTATTTATTGTCATTGTGGTTTGGTCATATTCAAAAAAACGCAAATCTGCGTTTGATGAAGCGGCAAATTCAATTTTTGAAGAACCAACAAAAACTGAATTAAAACATTCTGACAAAAATAACAAACAGGAGACTAATAATAATGTCTAGCTTCTGGAGTATTTGGATTACCGTTCTTACCTTAGGCACACTAGTAGGTTGTTACCTACTGTTGCGTTGGTGTTTAAAGAACTTTGCAGGCGTTGAAGAAGGTGCGTCTATGGGACATACCTTCGACGGCATTGAAGAATTAAATAATCCACTACCAAAATGGTGGAGTACGTTCTTCTTATTAACAATCATTTGGGGTTTTGGTTACTTATTGCTTTACCCTGGTTTAGGTAACTTTGAAGGCTTATTAGGCTGGAAGAGTTCAAACCAAGGTATATTGAACTTATCTGAGTCAAAAGCGAGTGTTGCAAAAGCAAAAGAAGCTGGCATGTTAGTTCAGTATGACCGTGAAGTAGCGGCAGCTGACGCAAAATATGGTCCAATCTTTGAAGCTTATGCTGCACAAAGTATTGAAACCTTAGCTGGCAATGAAGAAGCATTAAAAGTAGGCCAACGTCTATTTTTACAAAACTGTTCACAGTGTCATGGCTCTGATGCTCGCGGTACAACAGGCTTCCCTGACCTAACCGATAAAGATTGGTTATACGGCGGTTCACCTGAAATGATCAAAGCCACTATTATGCACGGTCGTAAGGCTAATGGCATGATGGCTTGGAGTGCGGCATTAGGTGGCGAACAAGGTGTTAAAGAAGTTGCTGCTTTTGTACTTAGCTTAAGTGGTCGTGAAGTTGATACGACAGCTGCTGAAGCAGGTAAAGTTAAATTTGCTATGTGTGCTGCTTGTCATGGCGCAGAAGGTAAAGGTAGTGCTGAAATGGGCATTCCATTAGGTGCTCCAAACTTAACTGATAACGTTTGGTTATACGGCGGTTCACCGCGAGCAGTTGAGACGTCAATTGCTAACGGTCGTGCTGGTGTAATGCCTGCTTGGGATAAAATCCTAGGTGAACAAAAAGTTCACGTGATCAGTGCCTATGTTTACAGCTTGTCACAAAATTAACAACAACTAAAATTAACGGGTTTATCTGCCCTTAAAAACAAAACCTTAGTGTTTAATTACACTAAGGTTTTTTATTATTTAAATGAAAATTAAAGTTCATAAAATTAACACTTTTTTGATAGTTCCCGTATAAGAAAAGTCGTATAATGTCTGCACTATCAGCAAAGAAGAAAATTTCATGAAAACATCTTGGTATCAAGAGCCTTGGGCATGGCTTGTATTTATATTGCCTTTTACTGCTGTCGTTGCCGGTATCGCTACTTTTATTATTGCCAATACCAATCCAGACACATTAGTGGTCGGTGATTATTATAAAAAAGGTAAAGCGATCAATCTTGAATTAGGCAAAATTAAGCAAGCACAAAAGTTGGGCATGCGCTTTGGCTTGAAGCTTGTTGACGATCAACTGATCATTCGTCCAACCGGTATCGAAAAAGAATTCCCATTACTCAATGTTAATTTCTATCATCCAACACTGGCCGATAGAGACTTCTATTTAGCACTAACAGCAGATGGTAATGGTAACTTTACCCATCACTTTGAAGCTGGCCAAGACGTTTCAGGTAAATGGCGTGTAACGCTTAGCCCATTTGAAGATCACTGGAAAATTCAATCTGTGATCACCTTACCTCAAGCTGACTATATCGATATTTCGCCAAATCCTGCGGTCGCAAATTAACGAAAGATTATTAATGGGTATAGGTTAATGAGCATAAATTGTTTTCATTGCGGTGAACTTGTCCCCAATGGTATTGATTTAACAGCAAACATTGAAAATATCAGCCAACCTATGTGCTGCATAGGTTGTCAAGCTGTTGCCCAAACCATTGTCGATAACAACTTAACCGACTACTACCGCTTTCGCAGCGCACCGGCCCAAAAAGGTGAGGCCTTGATCCCGGAGCAATTGCAGCGTAACGAAATTCTCGACGAAGAAAGTTTACAAAGTGAATTTGCTTATTACCATGATGGTTTTAAAGAAACCATATTAACCATTGAAGGTATCAGTTGCTCAGCATGTGCCTGGTTGATAGAAATGCAAGTCAGCAAGCATCTTGGAATTAATAAAATAAATGTTAATGCCACAACACAAAGAGCAACAGTGCAATGGCAAGAAGAACAAGTAAAATTAAGTGAAATTCTGAGCTTAATAGAAAAAATTGGCTACCATGCCCTGCCCTTTAAAGCCAGCACTGCAGAAGAGCTAAATAAGAAACAAGCAAAGAACTTCATCAAACGTTTAGGCATATCAGGCATATTAATGATGCAAGTGATGATGATCGCCTTTGGTTTATATTTTGGTGCTTTCTCTGACATGGCTGAACACAATTTAGTTTATTTACGTTGGACCAGCTTTTTCTTAACCATACCAATTGTCACCTATGGCGCTTTCCCTTTTTATAAAAGTGCGTATTTTGCCCTTAAAGCGAAACAGCTTTCCATGGACGTACCGGTATCTATTGCCATCAGTCTTGCCTTTCTTGCCAGCGCTTGGGCAACATTTACCCAACAAGGTGAGGTATATTTTGAATCAGTGTCAATGTTCACTTTTTTATTGTTGATCGGAAAATTCTTAGAGTTTCGCGCTCGCTCCCGAGCCGCAGATGTGTCAGCAAATTTGTTAAAACTAATGCCGATGACAGCGACTAAGCTCGTTGACCAGCAAGAAAGCTTTATCGCCGCAACACACTTAAAGGCAGACGATATTATTTTAATCAAGCCAGGTGAAACCATTCCGGCTGATAGTGAAATTATCTCAGGTAACAGCCAAATTAATGAGGCGATGTTATCTGGTGAGCAACTACCTCTGCATAAAAGTGAGCAAGATATTATCTATGCCGGCACCATTAACGGTGATGGCAACTTAACGGCAAAAGTAAAACACAATAATCAAAAGTCATTTTTAAGCCAGCTGATTCGTTTAAGTGAAAACGCACAAACGCACAAACCAAAGCTGGCAAAACTGTCAGATAAAATCGCGCAATACTTTGTCGCATTAATTCTGATCACTGCCTCTTGTACAGCATTTTACTGGGCTCAACATCAACCAGCAGAAGCATTTTGGATTACTTTATCGGTATTAGTGGTCACTTGCCCTTGTGCTTTATCGTTAGCAACACCAACGGCATTAACTTGTGCAACCACTCGTCTCAATCGTGAAGGTATCATGGTAAAGTCTGGTCATGTCTTGGAAGCCATGCCTAAAATAGACGCAATAGCCTTTGATAAAACAGGGACGCTTACCACCGGTGAATTTACCATCACAGAAGTGGTTACTCATGGTAAGTTTTCCATAGCGAGTAATTCCGAAGGTAAAGCGCAAGTTTTAGCTATTGCCGCCGCACTTGAAGCACACTCTGCTCACCCCCTTGCCAAAGCTTTCACTTGTTATCGAGATTTTAATCAAAAAATCTCACAGGTCGTTGTAGCACCAGGAGCAGGTATTAGCGGTGAAATTAATCAACAGCATTATCGCATCGGTAAAAACTCATGGTTACTGCAAAATAACAACCAACAAGCTCATAGTGCACAATGCGTACTGATGGAAAATGAAAGCTTAATAGCTGAATTTTATTTACATGATGGTTTGCGTGATGATGCCACAGATTTAATAAAATTTTTACACACTGAAAACATTAAAACCCTCATGCTTTCTGGTGATCATTTAGCTGGCTGTAACAAGTTACAAGCCCAATTACAGCTAGATAATGTCCAGGCAAACTTATCAGCACAAGATAAAGTTAACGCCATTAAGCAACAGCAAGTCACTCACACTGTCGCTATGATTGGTGATGGTGTTAATGACAGTCCAGTATTGGGTGCTGCACATTTATCTATTGCCATGGGAAGTGGTACAGATATAGCAAAAAGTGGTGCTGATGTTATATTGTTGAACAATAAATTAGCGTCGATTCAAACATTAAGAACGGTCTCTGAACGTACCACGCGTATTATAAAGCAAAATTATCTTTGGGCGTTTGGTTATAATGCCATTGTATTACCACTGGCTGTTATGGGTTATATTGCTCCCTATATGGCGGTAATTGGCATGTCTGCCAGTTCAATACTCGTAGTGAGTAACTCTTTAAGGTTGTTAAAAAAATGAGTGTGATTTATGTTCTAATTCCCATTGCAATTTTACTTACCATTATCGGTATTTACCTATTTTTTTGGGCCGTCAAAACCGAGCAATTTGATGACTTGGAAAAGCAAGGCATGAGTATTTTATTTGATGATGACAATGATAAAGCCGCTAAGGATAATAACAAAAGCTCAACAGCAACAAATTGCGTACCTAATGAAAATAAAGTGCAGAAAGACAAAATAGTAATAAGTAATCAGGTTAAAAAGTAGTTTTATGAGCCTTGATTTTTTTTCTGCTTTTATTATTGGCTTGCTGGGCTCAGGGCATTGTGTGGTGATGTGTGGTGGTATCAGTACTATGCTAACCACCGCGATATCAGATGCCTCTCAACAGAAAAAATACGTTATTATCTTTGCCTATAATTTTGGCCGTATTGCTTCTTATAGTGTGATTGGTGCTCTAGTCGCCTTCACCAGCTCAATGGCAACAAAAGAAATTGGTTTGCCTGTTTCATTACTGAAAACCATTGCGGGTATTTTCCTTATCCTATTAGGTTTATATCTAGGACAATGGTTAATGTGGTTAAGTCATGTTGAGCATTTAGGCAAAAACCTTTGGCGTCATATCTCACCAAAAACAAAAAAATTCATTCCGATTAAAAATATTAACAGCGCTTTCGCTTTAGGCGCATTATGGGGCTGGCTACCCTGCGGGCTAGTGTATTCAACTCTAACTTGGGCTTTGGCTAGTGCCGATGCAATTAATGGCGCTCTGATCATGTTTTTCTTTGGACTTGGCACTTTACCTGCTTTACTTTCAGTATCATTAGGCACAATCAGCATTAAGTCATTGCTGAGTAATGCATTATTCAGGAAGTTAGCCGCCATTTCAGTTATTTTTTATGGCTTTTACACTATACTTATTGCATATTTATAATACATCTAATATGATCCTAGTCATTAAAAAGCCAAAAAAAGCTATAGGTTATTATGAGTCAAAAATCATGCACAGGTCAGCAACATATTCACTGTCAAAATTGCAGTATCAGCGAACTATGCTTGCCATTTTCTCTTAATGATAAAGAGCTCGATACGCTCGACAATATCATCGACCGTAAACGACCTATTCATAAAGGTGAGCAAATCTTCAATGATGGTCAGCCTATGCACGCCCTTTATGCTATTCGTTCAGGTACATTTAAAACCTATACCGTCAACGAACAAGGTGAAGAGCAAATTACTGGCTTTCATTTAGCTGGCGACTTACTTGGCTTTGATGCGATCGCAGAATCAGAGCATCCAAGTTTTGCTAAGGCTTTAGAAACCTCTATGGTTTGTGAAATTCCTTATAACACCCTCGACGCTCTGTCTAATACGATGCCAAAATTAAAGAAACAAATTTTGCGTATGATGAGTACAGAAATTCGTGAAGATCAAGAAATGTTAACCTTACTGAATCGGAAGAATGCTGAGCAACGCTTAGCAACATTTATCAGTGCATTAAGCAGTCGTTATCATGCTCGTGGCTTATCAGCTTCTGAGTTTCGTTTATCAATGACTCGCAGTGATATTGGCAATTATATTGGTTTAACCGTTGAAACGATTAGCCGTCTGCTTAATCGCTTCCATAAGAATGGCTTAATTCAAGTCGATGGTAAGTTAATTATTATTCTAGATATTAATAAATTAAACGAGTGCGCAGCACTCTAATTTAATTTTCTCACCTAACATCATAAACTTCCTTATTCAGGTATTTCACGCTATGCTTAGCGTGAAATACCATTTATATTTGACACGATAATAATTTGATTTAAAACAACTATTATTGTTACAAAGTAGACTATTGTTATAAGTACAGTAGGTAATTGATAAAGGAATTAACTATGGAAAAGTATCAAAAAATACTCGCGGTTGTTGATCCAACAACTGAAGATCAAAAAGCGTTAAAACGTGCCATCGAACTTGCACGTAAAACCGGCGCTAGCATTACCGCATTTTTGACCATATATGATTTTTCTTATGAAATGACTACCATGCTATCAAGCGATGAGCGTGAAGCCATGCGTCAATCGGTAATAAATGACAGAACACAATGGTTACAATCCATTCTTTCAGAACTCAATACCGGCGAAATCAGTATTGACTGTCAAGTTATTTGGCATAACCGCCCATTTGAGCAAATCATTAACCAAGTTTTAAAACATGGCTATGACATAGTTATTAAAGGTACACACCAACACGACAAACTTAAGTCGGTTATTTTCACTCCTACCGATTGGCATATTTTACGAAAATGTCCATGCCCTGTTTTATTAGTCAAAGAACATTTATGGCCTGATAACGGCAATGTTGTTGCCGCATTGAACATTGGTAGTGATGAAAAAGAGCATAAGTCACTTAATGACAAAATCACCGCTGAAGCTAAGCAGCTAACAAAAGTAATGAATGCAAATTTACATTTGGTTAATTCATTCCCTGGTACTCCAGTAAATATTGCCATAGAAATTCCAGAGTTTAACGCTAGCGATTATAATAGCTCAATGCTAAAGCATCATGAAAATGCCATGCAAGAGCATGCTAAGGCATTTAATGTTGCCAAGGAAAATACTCATATTAAAGAAGGCCTACCTGAAGATGTCATTCAAAGCCTAGCAAACAAATTAGATGCCGAGCTAGTTATTTTAGGCACGGTTGGTCGTACCGGCTTATCAGCAGCCTTAATTGGCAACACTGCCGAGCATGTCATTGATAGATTGAATTGTGACGTATTGGCCTTAAAGCCTGACGGATACATATCTCCCCTTGATGTCGACTAAGGTTATATAACACCTTAGTCACATAAATATTAATAACATAAAGTTGAACTCAGACAATAAATTGTCTTGTTCAACTTTTTTCATTTAATTGCTTGGGCTATACTACGCGCCGCAATTTATCAGGAATTTACTATGAGCGCAGATTTAAAATTGGCCCTTTCCCCGAGCCAAGAAACACAATTACATAAACTCGAAAAACGCTTACGCCGCCATGTCGGTCAAGCTATCGCCCAATATAATATGATTGAAGATGGCGATAAAATCATGGTGTGTTTATCCGGAGGTAAATTATGTGTAATATAATAATCAGAAACTAAATAACCACTCAACATATAAGTTTATCTTATATGAAACAGTATTCTAAATAAAACATAGCAACTTATACTGTTTCTTATAATGTAAACTATTTTTTTAAGTAATACTGTTAAGTAACCATAAAATATGGAAACCACTTATGAAGGTTATTACATACAAAAACAATGGAAAAACTCGTTACAGTATTTCTGATGATAGATATATTCCACTGCATCCCATAATTACATATTACCTACAGGTTGAACTTGGGGAAAAATCAAGTAATACAATAGAGAGAAAATCTTATGAATTATTGTTTATTTTTAAGTATTTCAAAAAAAGAGGAATAGATCTGATTCAAAGCATTGAAGAGTTAGATTTTATTAGTGAGGAAGAAATAAGTATCTTTGCTAAGTCGTGTAAGTTGAAAGCGCAATTAGTAGATAAGGAAGTCGTGACAACAATTTTCACCCAAGTGTCACTCAGAAATTTAATGGCTCGACATCAGCCAACTGATAATATTGTAGAAGAAGGTACAGCTAAAGGTCGATTTGATACTTTTATTGATTTTTTCAAATTTGTATTTCGTAGGAATCATTCCCGCAAAGTATTAACGCAAGCTCAACAAAATAATTATAAAGAATGTTTGATTGAGTTAGTCACTTCAAAAAAATCAATGGGGAGTTGGAGTAAAAAAATATCCGACCCTTTCATGTCTAACTTCTCTGACGAAAAATATTTTGAGTTACTTGACATAATTAATTCTAGTAACGAGAACAATCCATTCAGTTCAAAAATTAGGAATGAGTTAATAATCAAAATCCTTATCGATACAGGGATAAGGCGAGGGGCTGTTGCCAAATTAAAAATAAGTGATGTATTTAACGATAAAGAACCGAGAATTAGGGTTACCAAAACCCCTGATGATGTAACGGATCCAAGAAGAAATAGAGCCTCTCAAAAAACTAAGCCTCATGTTTCCCCTCTGAGCCCTGAGTTGGCATCCAGGCTTGAATATTACATTAAGGAGATACGAAGCCACATACCAAATTCTGATAAACATGAGTTTGTATTTGTGACCGAAAAAAATTGTAGAGGAACAATAGGGAAACCTCTGGCTTTGCGTAATTACAATACTATTTTTAAGAAACTTAGTAATATTTTAGGCGTAGAGGTTACACCACATACGCTCAGATATAAATGGAATGAGGTCTTTGATGTAAATATTGATTCCTTAGCTAAAGAACTGAACCTTGACTCTCAAACAAAAGAGGATATCAGAAAATACGCTATGGGTTGGACAGCTAATTCTGAAATGGCTGATATCTACAATAGCTTTAGGTTAGCTGTAAAAACAAGAGAGCATCACCTCTCCCGCCAAAGGGAAATTAGCTCTAGGGTAATCAGCAGAAATACTTCAGTTTAAGCGTATTCATATTTTAGCTTTAACTCTTTATTAAACTTACGTCATAAAAAGGTTACCTAATGCAAAAAAAACATCATAAAGATACTCAACCATCACCATATGAACGATTTTTAGCTGACGTCAGTTTAAATGGAGGTGATCTAGATAAGACTTTCATCACCAAGGCTGACTTAGTTAATAAGGTATATTCTGAGCGATGGGAGTTATCTACTCTTACAACTCGTGGTAAAACAACCGATTTAAAACGTCTTTATAATTTAGAGTTAGGTTATAAAAATACCCAAATGCTTCTAGATGTTTTTAAATATTGGGCCAGAACGATGGCTGCGGGAACCGCAGAATCACGTATGGGAGTAGTATGTAACTTGATCGGTAAATATGGATTTCAATTAATTTCAGATTCCTATTATTTAAAAGGTAGTTATGCGCAAATGACTACCTCGCATAAAAAAAACCTCAATACTTTATTTCTAGTTTTACACGATGTATTTAAAATAAAAGAGTTTAAAATTCAAAGAGATTGGTGCAAAGAAAATCTTGCAGAAGAAAAAATCAATCCTCATGACCCTGTCAATGGGGCTTATTCTGACACTGAATTTAATGCTCATATTGATAACGCGTTAACAGATGTATCTATTAAACGAATTACGTGGCTTACAAAAAAGGAATACACTAAATTTCTCGCCTATTCAGCAGCAGTTTCTAGGACTATTGCCTTGATAAGCAGCAGGAGAGCAGCACAACTATGCCAATGCAAAATCTGTGATTTATCTGACTATGGTATCAATAAGGATGATATTCACATTGACCAGAAACTTGTTTCTATTTTATTTTATAAATCAAAATTAAATAACAGTGGATTTAGGGCTACCCCAGAAGGAGATGCCTTTCCATTTAGCGAAATGTTTACTCAGATTATTATTAATTATTTATCAGACTATAAGGCATTAATTAAAAGCTATTGCGAAATGTTTAATACGGAGTTTAAACAACTTCCCTGGGAATGTTATCCTCTTTTTCCTAAAATTTTATCAATAAAGTCTAAAAATGATTTATTATCGCCGAATATACACTCCGATTTACTTCATCGAAACCTTGGCAGAATAATTACTTCAACAACTTTCAGTATTAATAGAGTTAGGCATTCAGCAATTACTCGAGGGATGGAGTTAGATTTAAATAATGCCGAATTAGCGCGATTAACAGGCGTTACCATACCTGCTGTAAAAAACTATAAAGACTTAACTCCACAATCAAGACACCTAATCAATGAACGATTTTCTAAACATAACTTGTTAGATCTATCGTTTAAATGGAGCCGACAAGACTATAACGAGCATTTTGCTAAAATTTATACAGATGAGTTTGGCAGAGAGATAGGAGGAGTAAAAAAGGACCTTGGATGCTCAGGTTGTACAAAAAAACTAGGCGCCCCACTAGGCTGTTATGCATGTGGGGCAGATTTATTTATTCCATTTATTGAAGCAGACCACCAATCACAATTATTCAAGGCTCAAGCTAAACAAAGTTTCCTTGAAAAGGTAGGAGCCAATCATCATCAATTATTTGAAATTAAGAATATAATCAAACGGATTCTGGCAATTATCCATTTACAAAACGAACAGTTAGCGATGGCCGGAGGTAGCTTAGATGAACAAATTTAAACAGCAGGAGGAAAGTCTAGTTAAACAAGCAAAACATAGCTTTGAGAAAATAAACTTAATGCATAAATGTAATGGTAGTGGTATTGCTAGCTGGTATGATGATTGGGTCTGCTTTCCAAATAAAAAAAGAACAATTTTACGTTTTTCAAAATGGGTTCGCACGCCGCAAGATAATAAATTTGACCTAGCAAGGACTTTTGCTATTGAAATGTCTAATCGAAATTTAAGCCACGAAAGTATTGTAATATCAATACAATATGCTTTTAGAGTCTGCGAGCAACTTAACAAATCAATTTATGACATTGAGCAAGAGGACTTCTCAATTATTACGGTCTCATTTACAAAGTTAAACTACTCGCAGAGTAATTCGAATCATTTTTGGAATTGGTGTAAAGAAAATCAATTAATTCCTGATCACCTAATCCCCCCAATTGTAAAAGATAGTCGAAATAGAAGTCCCGAAGAAGAAGATGTTCGCCATTCAAAAATGTTAATCTCTGACGACCAAGCAGCAGCTATTGGCGTTGCATATAATGAGCTATATTCTGATGAAGGTTTAAGAAAGTATGGTTTTAAAGCATACCCTAAAGAATACTTAGCCATAGCTTTTTGCACCTTAGGAATGGCAACACCCTCAAGGTTAGATGTGGAAATTTGGGGATTACCAACCCAAAAAATAAAAACACATATAGATCCTAATAAAGTAAGTGATGAAAACTTAAAAGAATCATATTCTCTATTTTGGAAGGGTTCCAAAAATCATCCCGACAACCGTACTATGCTACTTAGTGTACTTAAAGATAACGTAGAAAGGGTTTTAAATGTGATCGAAAAGGAATCTTTGCCAGCCAAAATACTTTCATTTTTTATGGCAAACCCTTCTTTTTCCTTGAATCAAGTTATAAAGGAATATCCTAATTATAGATATAGAAAAGATAGCTACCCTAATTTAAATTTTCAATCAAAAACCAATATATTCCATCTAGGTTTGATTTTAGGGTTTTACGATGAAGAGCCAGCACTGCCTGTCCATGGACAGCATAATGAAAGCATAAAAGTCCACTGTAATAAAACTTGGTCTCAGTTTAACTATTTAGGAAATATTAAAAGCGATGATTTACTAGCAAACCACAACAGTATTATTTTGCTATATAGAAAGTCTATTAGCGGATATCAAGACCCAAGCAACTTCCTATCCAAAGTTTTTCGCTCCCTTAAAAAACATCTATTTAATGGCAAAACCAGCACAACATTAACACAACTATCTGACTTAATAATCAAAGCTAATAAGTTTATTAATGGTTCAGTGGATACCATCACTCGTGGGAAAAATGTAAAAATCAAAGTATCAGACGCAATGTTTGTATTCACTTCATCAACATTGAACAACAGGCAAGAGTTACAATCAGATGATACCTTTGCCACTAATTTAACCCCTATTCCTACCATGTATAACTTACACATCTCAACAAAAAGACCACATTTTGAGCGGAAATGGATTGAATCGGCACTGGCCTTGGTAGGGTTAGAATGTATGGGGTTTGCCCCACATCAACTCAGACATTGGGTTAACCATCACGCTAAAGAAAGTGGCATCCCCATTTCTGTTATTAACCTATGGTCAGGTCGTAAAGATGCAGCTCAAGCTTATGAATACATTCATACCATTGATGAGGATAATGCCAAACAAATAAATTCTATTCTTGTGAACAAATCTCAGATGGAGCCATCTACTGATATTAAACTGATTAGCATTAAAGAAATTAAGAATATGCGCAAATTACCAGCGACAATTATGTCAGAAGGCGTATGCATTCAAGATTTGGTAACTATGCCTTGTCGCTTCTTAAACGATTTTATGACAAGTTGTTTTGGCTGTAATGAAATGTGTTATATCAAAGGTGATGAAAAGGGATTAAAGCTTCTAAAGTATGATTTAGATGTTCAAATGGAAAGACTTAGTACTGTGGAATCACACAAAGATTTTGCAGTAAATAAAGCCTCCCAAGAGTGGTATAAAACTCACCTCAATAAATCATCTGTACTAAAAGTTTTGATAGAAATCCTTGAAGATCCAGCAGTTCCTGATGGTTCAAGCGTTAGGATGGCTGGTGATTTAACAGCATTAGAGTTTAGGGTACAAAACTTAGATACAGCAGAAATAGCAGTGAGACAATTATCACTAGAAGATACTAGTAAATCATTAAAAGTTCTAATTGATAGTACAAAAACAACAAAAGCCACTTCAAATCAACGGTTAGAGAACTTATTAGGTAGGTATGGTGTTAACAATGACAATTAATAATACTGATGGAAGAATCAAATTAACACGAAAAATAGAGATAAAAATAGTTGCTATGTTGAGGCAATGGAACTCAAAATTAACTTGGGACCGACTTATTATGCGTATTAAGGTGGAACTAGATTTTGACGTCACTAAACCAACCCTAAGAAAATTTATCAAAATAACGAATGAATTTGGTAAAGCTAAATCGAGATATAATGGGGTCAATAATCTGTCACCAAGTACTGCAAAACAAATAAGTGCAGGTGATGTTAATTACTATGAAAAATACATGAACTCTCTTCAAGAAAAAGAAGTTATGCAGGAGATGCTTGACGAACAATATGCACTTATAGAGAAGATATTTAAAAATGCAGAAGAAATCCCTAATTTATCGGTAGAAAGGCTTATTCGAGATCGCCCCGAAGATATGGCTTGATAATAGGGATTAAGGAAATCATAGTAAAAATAAAACCTAATAAGTCGAATTACGTTTTGCTTGGGCTATGATAGAATCCTTCCGGAACAACTTCCCCTAAGTTTAATGGTAATAATAGCGCAATGAATACTAAGCATAACCCTAACAGCAAGCTCGAAAAGAAAATCCGTCACCTAACTGGTAAAGCTATTTTTGATTACAATATGATCGAAGAAGGAGATAAAATTTTTTGCGGTCTGAGCGGTGGTAAAGATTCTTTTGTAATGCTTGATACTTTGTTACACCTTCAGCGTGTTGCCCCTATAAAGTTCGAAGTTGTAGCAGTAAATCTTGACCAAAAACAACCTGGGTTTCCAGAACACATTTTACCTAACTACCTAAAGGAAAAAGGGGTAGATTACTACATTGTAGATAAAGATACCTATTCTGTCGTAAAAGAAAAAATACCCGAAGGGAAAACTACCTGTTCTTTATGTTCTCGCCTTAGAAGAGGCTCTTTATATGGCTTTGCTGAAAAAATTGGCGCAACTAAAATTGCCTTAGGTCACCACATGGACGACATCGTTGAAACGTTATTAATGAACATGTTTAATAACGCTAAACTAAAAGCTATGCCACCCAAGCTCCTCAGTGACGATAAACGCAACATCATCATCCGACCACTAGCTTATTGCCGAGAGAAAGATATTGCTCAGTTAGCTGAGATTAATGACTACCCTATCATTCCTTGTAATCTATGTGGCTCCCAAGAGAACTTACAAAGAAAGAAAATAAAGGCAATGTTAACTACTTGGGATATTGAATCTCCTGGTCGTGTGGAAAGTGTTTTTAAAAGTACTCAAAGCGTTAGCCTTTCTCAATTGTCAGATACTAACTTATACGATTTTTCCAACTTAGCCATTGATAGGTCTGCAGAGCCAAAACAACAAGAGTTTAGTGGTGTCGATATTTCTTCTTCACATTTAATTGATGTAAAAAACATAGAGATAATCGATGCATCATAAGATTGAAACACACAACTTGTGTGTTTCAATTTAGTAAATTTACTGTACACCTAGCGCTTTATATACAGCATCAACAGGATCACTGTAAAAACTTACCTGGAACTTTGTAAAGGTTTCTGCCGGAACAGTTGGTATATCGGTTGCTGATGCCATAGGTAACAATACTTTAGTAGCACCGGCTTCCAAGGCTATTTGCATGCTAGAAGCTAAGTCTTGTACAGGGTTAACAACACCACCTAAAGTGATGCTGCCCAGCACAACCATTGACTCTTGCATTGGCTTATTAAGCAATAATGAACAACTAGCAACTAATGACGCTAGACTCGCTGAATGGCTGTTGCCAGAAGTTTGTAGATCAACAAAATGCAAATGAAATTCATGTTCTGAAAACCTTGAATTAGCTGCAATTCTATTGAGGTTTCCTTTGAAATATTCAAAGCCAACTCTGACTTGATCTTTCGCCATAGTGTCTGGACCTAAGCCAGAAGTCGAGTGTTTACCCGTACCAGGAGTCATCTGAGTTTCTAAGCGATAAACACCTAATTTTCCTGTTGTACCTTCACTAACAAAGTGAACAACACCTGCATTAGGAATACCTGCCGGAATTAAATGAGAACCACCTTGCTCAGGAACATTTACAAAGAACTCTTCTAACGTTTCGTTATCAATATAACTAAAATTAACGTCGAAAAACTCCATACCGCCAATTTTCTTAAGTTGCTCTTTAACACGTCTACGTACTTCAAGCGCATAAATCAAACAGGTTTTTACTTCATCTTTTGTATAGTCACCATGAGGCACTAATAACTTAAGTAAGCCTGACGTTGTTCGACGAACACCAATGACATCACGTTGATTTAAGTTATTGCCTAGTTTAAAGAACTTATCGATAGAATCAGAGAACGTTGTTTTGCGCATTTCACGCATATACTCTGCTAAATAGTCAGTTATCAAGCCAAAGCGATCTGTAAAAAATTCAGGTCGCATTTTCGGTATTTCCCAACCGGGAATATAACCGTGAAATCGATCAAAGAACGCTGAGTCGATCATTTCATCTGGAAAAGGTGCTAACAAGTGGCTTGTTTTCACTAACGTTTCAACGCTATGGTCAATATTACCTACAAACACCATTGAGGCTTTAGCTTCAATTGAATCACGTCCACGAGAAAAAGAGCCTGATGCCATATAATCTTTCATGATTTGCACACCGTCTTTATCTTTAAAACGGATTCCTGCAACTTCATCAAAGGCCACAACGTCCCACATTCCCACTAAACCAATTTGGCGTGAAGACATGTTATAGAAAAGGTTGGCTACCGTCGTTTGACCACCAGACACCAATAATGAATTTGGTGAACATTCTTTATAAACATGAGACTTACCCGTGCCACGAGGACCAAGCTCACAAACGTTATAGTTATTCTCTACAAACGGTATCATACGAGCAACAAGGTGCCACTTAGCTCGCTGGTCTAAATTGGCAGGCTCCATACCAATAGAACGAAGTAAAACATCCATCCATTGATCAAGTGTGAATTTTCTACGTGCATCATATACTTCATCCATATTCATAGATGGCATTTGAATAGGCTTCAAATTAAATACACTAAAAGGAGATGTTTTCTGACCTTCTTCATAAAAATAACTCAGCGTGATAATGCACCAAATACCGCCGGTTAAGAGCTTTTCATTTTCTTTTACTATTTTATTGGGGACTACTGCATCCTTGATACCTAAGTTTGAAAGATTGGCTTCATAAATATCTTTCTTTTGATTAAGTTTTACCGAGACTTTATCAATAACCTTATAAGTACCTTTTTCACGAATTAAAGACTTTGCCTTTTCAGCCTCATCAGGGCGAACATAGTTCTCTGTTAGAATCTTCTTAACATTTTTCATGCCTTCGTTAATCAGCTCATCATCAGCAGAAGAACAATACATACCAAGTAAGTATTCCAATACATAAACAGGAACATTAGCCCCTTCTTTAAGCTGCTTTGTTAAATCTTTGCGTACGACACGGCCTTTAAATTCCGAAGTCATTAATTCGTCTAGGTCTGTACCACGAATATCGGATATTTCTTCTTTCAATCCATTTTCTTGTTCAAAATTCATTAATACTTTCCCTTAGAAAAAATCATCTTCAAATGCTAAATCAATCATTACCGTGTGTGCTGTTTTTGATTTACTTTCAGCATCTTGCATTATTAATTTGTAACTTATAGTGCGATCAAAGCCACTGCCTTCAAGCTTGATTTGCACTTTTCGTTTACGTTCATCCATCTTATCTGAAGATGAATCAAACAACTCTGTTTGTCTTAAACTCACAATTTTACCATCTGGATCTTCAATCCAAATATCGAGCTCTCTTGCTTTAAAGTTGTCACCTATAGGATCTGTTTGTAAGAACTGAATCCTATCAATATTGGCAACAATTTTTATTGGGCTATCTAGTGGTACTACACTAACTTTTTGCTTGATCTGCTTTTGCTTAACCGTTGAGTGAATAGCTCTTAAATGCATAACAGGAACACAAACTTCCTGAGGCATTATGCCTCCATGAATAAACTTAGCCCCACCAACAAAATGAAATCTATTGCTACCACGAGGTACGATAAACTCAGCATCAGAATCAGGTGAAACATTACCCGTATCAGACATTTTCCCTAACCAATAATCATTACCAGTAGGTAGGTTTTCACCAATTAAATAGCGCTTCTTAGAAAGCTTAGTTCCCGCAGGTTTTGCTTTTAACGATGTTCTATCAGACTCAGTTACATCACTTTGGTTAAACAAAAAACCATGATCAGCGGTTAAAATAACTCTGCCACCTTTAAGCTTGTCAAAAATACGAATAATAAGCTTATCAATTTCTTCAATAGCATCTCGTGCTGCTAAAAACGCTTCATTCTCTGTACCACCATCGTCACCAATAGCATCAATTTTATTGTGATAAATATAAATAGCTGACGAATCTTGAGCTAAATCTCTATATTGCTGATTAGTCCATTTCATTACTTCATCATAAGTACAGGCAATTCCGCCATGTTTTTGCAGAACCTTATGACGGTTATCAGTACCGTGAGCAGAAATACCATCAAGTTTGTATTCCACATTTTTATTAAGGTGAACGGTCAGTTCCTTATGTGGAAGTAAAGAAGCCATACCTAATTGTGTATAGGATGGCACAACACCTAGTTGTGATTTTAATTCTGATTTATAGCGATTACGGTTGTTTATCGAGTCGTGTATCTCTTTTGCGCACTCATATCGAAAGGCATCAGAAATAATAACAAACACACGTTTTACACTAGGTTGTTGCAGTACAGCTCTAACCTCACGGTTATAAAAATCATATTGGTTATTAACAAAAGGAAGCCTCCAGTTAGTTAATAACGACTCTTTATCAACTAGCTTGCCCCATGCAATCGCAAAATCATGCAAATACCAATCTACATACAAACTTTCAATATCATCAACCAAACCCGTTAGTTTTAAAATGTCTGAACCATTCTGAGACGCTTTAAGTGAGTTTTCAGAAAACAATCGATACGATGTATCAAACTGATGAATTTCTTCTTCATATGCTTTGTAGAAAGCACTTGCAGTATCAAGTTTCTTTGTGCCTTGTATATCAAAGCCATCAATATATTTTTCTTTCAATTCATAAAACTGTTTTGCAGCTTTTAACGCTTTATGAATGGCAGCATATTTTTGATTATGCGGGGCATAGTGATGACTACACCAATGGCTTCTTAATCGAATTGAAACCCAGTCTGAAATATCATTGGAGTTAAAGGCTGGTAAATCAGTAGCAAGTAATTTTAGTAATGCTTCCTCAGCCTCGACGAACGTTTCAACATGCAGCAAATGACTTGGTTTTTTAAACTCTGCCAGCTTCGCTTTTAACTCTAATTCTTGCGCTACATGATTAGCAATTTCATTATATGATTGTGAAAGAGTTCTACTCTCTCGCCAAGCTGCCACAAAACTGACTACTGTCGCTCGTTTTACTGCGGTATTACCTATTAGGCTATTTATTGACTTAGGTAACTTGTCAATAATGTCACCTTCAATCGTCATAGGTAAAGCATGTGCAGATAAACTCAATGCAAATTGAGTATCACTTAATACAACGCCAGAGGTCTGTAATCCATGGTAACAATCAGTGATCAATAACTTAGTAATCAACCCACTAATTGACGGTTCTGTTTCCTCATCCAACCACAGACCGAGTTCAATATAACCAAACTCTTTAATCGCATATTGCCAAAATACGATTGATAAATCGTATTTTGAAATTTCATCCATTAAATCATCGGCCTTGTTAGGACTTTCACTGTATAGAGCGATAAATTGATGCAATATAGAATTAAAACTAACCGATTCAACCTTTGCTAAAGCAGCTATCATTGCTAGTTCTAAAGTTTGCTTATCAGCACCTTCAGGTAACAATTTTTTAAGTTTGCTATAACGTTGGCGATTACCAAAGAATTTCTTATATCGACTTATATCTTGGCGAAATTCCATTCGCATACCTAGTTCATTTAAAATCATAGAGCTAGAGTCAGCGTAAAATTGCTGAGCGTATAAACGAATATCATAAAGCCAATCACGAGTCGGCTCATTTACCGTTTTATTGCTATACAGTAAAAAGTAACTCTCTGGCTCTACCAACTCAATTCGCTGCTTCACTTCAAAGTGTGACTGGTCATCAAGTTCAATGACTTCAATATTTGATGTTGCCAACTCACTTTTAATTTCAGGTAGTTGCTCTTGAAATTCAATATCTTCATCCTGCCAAAGTACCAGGCGACATTTATCAAATTTGGAGAGTATTCCTTGCTTAATTTGTTCTAGATTCATCTATTCATCTCACTAATAAACATTAGTTTGTTTTAGAGCCTCATTTAACCCTAGTGTTCCTGCTTCAAGATCACTAAGGGCATTTCTAATTTCATCACTCGTTGGCAAGCCTTTAATCACTATTTTTGAATCTATACCTAACTTGTTAAATAAAACATTTAACTTGTTTATGATATTTTCTCTCAGTAACGCTTTTGATAAGTTCATTCTTATCATACGATTAATGAGGTAATATTCATTTACATGTGTCAGATTCGTCTCTCTTTGCGCTCCACCAATATCATTAAGTGTCTTGTATATATATTTCTTGGTTTGTTTATTAAAGCTAGTTCCATCGAACCCTAAATCTGTTTCGAAAATTTTATCGTGTTGAATGTTACGTGGCATAAGCTCAGTATATTTAGATAACTTTCCAAGCACTTTTCTGTAGCTAGCTTTACTGCAAATAGCATTAGGAAATGATAAATCCCAAATAAACTTCTTTGACCTTAAAATAAATCGTTTATTCACATGTTCTCGTTGCTTTTTAGGCACAACTTGTAATCCCAAAATACCAAGATCATAAAATGATTTCTGAGGGATATAATGCAGTGTAAACCCTGTTTGTTGTTCCACAACTTCATAACGTATAGAGCCAAAGTATGTAAGGTTTTGAGCTATATCATTAACAATGTCGCAAACCAGTTCACAAATCGAGCTTCTAGAAACTCTTTCTATACTTAGAAGCGTTTCTTTTGCTTTATCGTCATCACTGCCAATTAATTCAATATCAAAATCTCTATCACCAAAAGTTCTACCTCCTATAGGAAGTACTCCAAGGTGTAATTCTTCTCTTAAAATATGAACCTGAGAAGAACGGCGCAAATCATCATCTCTATCATTATCAAAAATATGTGGCAAAAATTTAGGCTTTACAATATCAACTGAGGGAGATTTACTCATCTAGTTCTCCTTTTTGATATTGCTCATAGCGCTCAATTTCCCTCTGGATTTTATCTCTGAGGTCACGCCTAAATTTGCTAATTTCTTGCTTAGGATTTTCCAATTTAGGTATTAAAAGTTCGGTAACAAAAACATCAATACCTTTATGATTTAGTCCTAAGTCTTCTTTGGCAAACAATCTAACTAAAGGATCATCATGCATGACAATTTTTTCGGAGTGAAAATAATTGCCTTTTCTATAAACTTCTTTCGTGTCCAATTCATTAGAAAGCTTTCCACAGGTACAATGTTCCCAGTTAAAACGGTGTTCATTTCTATGAGGTATTTCATGAGCACTATCGTACATATTAACCGTAGCCATTAGTTGAGAGACTTTAGCTGGCTCAGAAAGATGGCGCTCCCAAATTCTCTGAATCCAATCAGATAGCCTTGTATTTCTATGGAACCTCAATAATACAATGGCAAAACCCGTTAGCTCTAATAAATCGATAAGGGCTGCTGATGCAACCTTAGCCATATTTTCAGCTTTACTAAGTTCATTGAAATCACGTGACAGTAGCTTTGAAAACTGATAAAAACTTGAAAAATAATAGCTTGGAAATAATTCAATAATCCGGGTTTCATCATTAGACAATAATGCCTCAAATAATGATTCTCCTTGCGAATGTAAAAATACACCTGGATAATCAGGGAACTTGTCTGGGCGTTTAACAGGTATAAGTTTGTCTAACAATACAGTTCTTGATTGCTCTACTTTGTCATTTTTTTCTTCAAGAGTTTTGTTTAGCTCATCAATATTGAAAGCAGGCCAACTCTCATCATGCTTTTGATAATTTGATAAAGATTTCCAGTAACTCGAAAACACCTGACTTTGATAAGATATTTTATACCAGAACTCCTTTTCTCTAACTGAACAAGCAGAAGCAAGCCAATACCTTCGAGAAAACGTTAAGTTTTTTACCCAGCTAGAATACATGGCACCAAACTTATCAATTATTTCATTTGTATTTCGAACAAAAGATATTGCTTCTTGGTTACATATTTCATTTTTTACATACCAATCAGGAGTTATAAATTTTCCTTCAACATCATACTCAAACCTCATGCGTTCTTGAAACCACTCAAGTTTTTTAATAGTGTTTTCAGATAATTGTTCTTTATAAATTGAGTTCTTGTTATTCCAATTAATGCCATCAATCAATCTAGATATAACCTCACCATTTCTACTACTTAGGCTCTTCACATAAGCTAGATATGCATTAATCGGCAAATATGCCACATAATCACATAGGCCAATTAATTCGGCAGTTTGATCTTCTTTATTTTTTACAACTTCATTAATATGTTCTTCACATACTTCAGTAGCTTGACTAAGAACTTCAAAAGCCCAAGTCATATCACCCTTAGCTGAAATAGTCTCTAAATACATTTCAATACAACCAAGTGTTTGCATTGCATGAGAATAGTTGTGATTAGCTAAATTCAGTCTCAAGCATGAAAACAACACTCCCGACAGTTCTTTTTCTAACCATCGAAAGTTTGGAACTTTAATAGGTTCTAAAATATGACCTGACCGATAAGCATGAGATGTTTGAATATCATCTGTTTGATACCAATCTGGATGCTGGTGAATCAAAGTAAACCACTCACTATTACGGGGAATTCGATCTTTTTGATATTCATACCAACTCAAAAATTGAGTTATTTTTTGAGTAAAGTTTATAAAGACTTTACCTGACAAATGTTTTTCAGACGTTGCTATTTCAGCTAATGCTTGAATTGTCTCAAGCCAGTGTTGTACATTTTTATGTTCATGCTTTTGAAATGCAGGAGAATCCCAATGACTTGCACCTGGTAAAAGTCGTTTGACTGACTTTGAAATATTGTCAAAAATCTCACCCGCAAACTCAGTTGGTTCAAATAAAGATAAAGCTCTGACGCCTATTTGAAAAAACGCAAAAACGGCAAAGCCACCAAACAAAACGATTAGAGGAATATTAAGTGGGTTTACCCGATACCCTAATACATATTGAGCAAGTAATAAAATACCCCAGAAAGTAAAAGAGACTAAATAGTTAAGGTAAGCATTACCGTACCTTTCATTTAAAAGTAGCTGTCGTAAGCTCTGAGGAACTTTTGAATAAATTGAGCCACCAATGGTCGTCATAGCAGCATAATATAAACCTATGAACAAACCACTGATACTAGTCACAGTAGCAACCAATGTAGAATAATCAGAATCTTTTAATATTACCCAGCCATTTGCAACGAACCAACTTCTAGTTGGAAACTCAATACACTGAGTGACAGTCGCTACTAAAATAGGTAAAAGAAAGTAAACAAAAGCGGCTTTGTACATGATAAATAAAGCAGATAATACCTGCTTGTAATTACTCAGTTTTTGTCTAATTGAATAATATGTTCTAGAGATATAAAAACTCTTTAACTTTATCCATTTCCTAAACTGCCAATAACTTTTGTACTGAGATAGCCTCTGTTGTATTTCAATGATCATACCTGCTCCCTGCATTTTTTGTAGGCACGAATAGCTATATATTCAAAAGGATGTAGTTCCATTACTTTCCTAATTTATCGTGGAGCAACTCAAATATCGCCCAAGCAAAGTCATCACGTCTTTTGGCCTTTAAGTCGCTATATGCTCTGGGCTCTTTGAACTTATCCGAATCTAATCGGTATATTTCATAATCTTCAAGCCCTTTTAAATCGTGACGTTCAAAGTCAACCTTATTTAACATTAAAGGAATCATTGGTGTTGACTCATCACCTAAAAATGAAGGCAGTTCTTTTTCCGTAATAAACTTTGAAGACAAAAATGCAGGGGAAATAAATAACAAACCTATATCAGCTTTGTCACGAGCAGATAAGATTTGTTCTTGCCACTTTTCACCAACATCAATATAACTGTCAATCCATAATTCGAATTGAAAGTTCTTTGATGGAGCAAGCAACTCGTCTAACTTAGTTAGCAAGTCATTGGCTAGTATTTTATTTTTGTGAGCGTATGAAATAAATACGCTCACTTTTTTCTTAGCCATCCTACTTCACTGCCTTTCCATGGATAGCTTTTACATCAGCTAGTAGATTGCCGAATTTTCCGTAATTGGCTTTTACACCATCGTCTAGGTCGAGGGTGATGCGTTTTTCGGCGTAGTGTTTTAATTGCTCGTCGAAGGTGCGTAGTTCGGCTTGTTTTTTATCTAAGGTTTTTAGCTCTTTTTCGATACGGCGAGCTTCGGTGCCTGTAGCTTGTATTTGCTGTTCCGACAATAAGGTATGCTGCGCATCGAATTTACCCATTAATGGCGTAACGTACTCGGTACGCATGCGTGATAACGTACCTTCGTTATAGCGGTGAAGATAAACTAAACACTCAAAGGCTTTTTCTTTGCCTGAGCTAAATAACCAATAGATAGGACGTTTTTTATAGGTTTTACAATGGTCTTTATAGAACTGTTTTGAGAAATAACGGCGAACAGTATCGTTAGCATTTTCGCCTTTCACTGGTTTTAACGCATGCAAGCAAAGGCTTTCAGCGACAAACTCTAAGTTCTCGGATAAATGGTCATCACCCCAAACCTTTTTAACAAACTCTTTAAAACGGGTAGTTGCATCATCATCAAATAACCATTCTTCTGACGCTAACGGGATGATGCCGTCATCATCGGCAGGGAAAGCTTTGTACGCACCTTCAGTTTCTAGTTCTTTAAAGCCCTCATTTTTTGACTGAGCATAGACTATGCCATTGCGATCTAGTGAGTAGCGCCCCATCATGTTACCAATAGCGTAACTTAAAATTTCTTTAATTTGATCGCTTTGAATCAATGAGTAACCACTATCCCAACCGGTTTTATATGTATAGTATGGATTTGAGAACATGGTAATTTGTTCTAAAGGCACTTCACTATCCAATACGTCACTTACCCCATATAGCTCTATAAAATGAGAGTTCAACTTGTTTTCTAAGTAGTTTACCCTTTCAATTAATTCTTTATTCTTATTAACCAAATTAGCTAAGCTTGTTTCAAGTAATGTATTTTTTATTCTTGTTAAATATGGAGATAAATATTCATGGGAAATTTCAACAGTATTCCAATCTTCTCTATGAATTCTAACAAGCTCATCATAAATACCTTTATAATCATACTTAGAAGCCAATAGAGGAAGAGGGGTAACATTTCCGAGCTGCACTTTAGTTTCGTTAAAAAGCCTGATGAACTTTTCTGCCACAGCGCTGTTTAGAAAGCACATTCTTTGAGGAATGTCATTATCTTCAAAAACTATACTAGCTCCCCCAACATCAAAAAGTGCGTCATTAGGTAGCAATCTAAAACCTGGTTTACCACTCGTAACCAAACTCCATGTAATGCCTTTTTTGTACCAACAATCTTCTTTAATTAATCTAGCCGTTTTATTTTTCTTGAGATAATTAACAGTATCTTCATCCCAGGCGACTACATAATCAAAATTTCCATACCACTTTCTGAGTGTTCCTCCTTTTGCATAGAACAACCAGTTTTTTCCTCTACCAATTTCATTTTGTTTAACCTCCCAAAAAAACCTTAAAAACCTTTCGTTGTCGCCTGTAAGGTTAAGGCTTTCGCTAAGAGCTTTATCTCCAACATATTCCTCACTAGTAAATGCATTTAATACATTCTTTTCTATCCAATACGACAGAGGAACTCCAGGCAAGAGAAAAAAGTCCTTTTGCTCCAAAGATGAATACGCAGGAAACTTTTCTAACCAAATTTCAATTTTTTCTTTTTCACTCTTACCTTCCTTTAAATCAAGAAAGGTGCCTTTGAATTTATTTGACTTAACTTTTCGAATACTAAAGGCCGCAGTTCTGACAACTTCACCTGAAATGCTATCAAACGCTCTAGCCCCCAAGTGAACCAAAGATTCGATTAAATTGCCATTTAATAAATCCTTACGTAGATTTTCGAAAGCGGGGAGATTCATCCAGGACTGCATAGTGATTAAGGATGAAACACCATTGTGTTTTAACAAATGAACCGATTGTTCGATAAACGCTGCATATATATCCCAAATACAATTAGGGTAAAGATTTTTAAGTAAAGGCTTTAACGGGGGGTACATACCTTTTCTTCCCATATATGGAGGGTTTAAAACCGTAGCATCATACCTTTGAGCTAAAACTAAGGACTGATTTATTATTGGTATCAACTCTTGTGCTGCAACCTTAGAAGCAGGGTCAGAAGTAGAAACTTTTTCAGTTAGTAAACCTTTAAAAGATACTAATTTATCAAAAACTTTATCATCAACTTGAATTAAAGAACCCAGTGTTTTCGCTTGTAGAAATGCTGATTTAAGTATTTGTAATAACTCAAAGTATTCTTTGTAGATTCCCACCTTCGCGGGAATGACGTCGGTGGGTTCATCAAAAAGTCCACCTGTTGAACCTTGTTTTTGATTGCCTTCTAAGTTTAATGCCTTCCAAAGGTTTGGAATATCAAGGTGTTCTGTTGATTGGAGTGAATAAACATTAAGTGATACTTCACCATCCTCAACACGTTGGAAGATGCGTCTGTCATCTTCACGAGCTTTCATCATTAATGCGAAACCAGCGAGCTGGGCGGCTCGATCATCAATATCTAAACCGTAGATATTCTTGGTAAGAATCAGCTCTGGAATTTCACGAAGTCGGTATCCTCGCTCAAGATAAATTTCTCGAAGCACTTCATATACTTCAACAAGTATATGGCCACTACCAGCGGCTGGGTCGAGCACTTTGATTTCTTCAGGGTCAATACTGGTAGGCGTGATATCTTTTAGCTGTTCTATAACATCATCAGACTGCTCAGCAGGTTCAATGTAGTACTCCATTTTGCCTTTAAGTTCTGAGTCGTGGTAAGTGGCTAACCACTGTCTACCCAGTGAGTTTTGCACTAGGTACTTAACAATCCAATTGGGCGTAAATAGCTGAGTGGCAGCTGGAATATCTTCTGATTTAACTACTTTGCCTATAACCGCATCTTTATGCTCTGAAATATAAAACTGATACAACCAACCAATAACTTCGATATCGTTCCAGTCTTCTTCTGGAATATCTGTTGTTAAGCCTTTTAAGATAGAGTCGGTTTTGGTGAGATTGTCAGGCAGTAATAACTCTGCTGCATCGTCAATAGAGTCTGAGGTAAGACCTTTGAAGACGAAGGGCATAATTTTGGCTAATTGATGACACTGGCCAAGTAATAGCTCTCTGTAAAGCTGCTCTTCTTTGTCACCGGCTAATTGCAATTCGATGATATGACTTTTATCTAACTTTAAACCGTCAGCAACATCGGAGGCATGGCTTAGTATCTCTGGCAATGAATCCAGACTTGATGGGTGTGAAAGTACACGAAAGCCATGGTCAAAATAGCCATGCAGCTCCATATAACGAATAGCGGCAAGACGGTTAAACCAGGTATAGGCCATTTCACGAATAAACATATCGTAGCCACGTTCAGCGACTTTCTTTTCTAAACGTTTACGTTGTTCACCTTCTTGGCGAGTAAAGGCTCTACCTTCGATAATGGCGACACTACCTTCAATTTGAACGGTTTCAATTCGTGCCTCACCGTTTTCACCTTCATAAATACCAAATTGTGCAGCACGTTTTTTTATTGCTTCAATAAACTGACTACGGGCTTTAGGTGCGTATGCTTTTAAGTTTTTAGTGTTCATAATTATTACCTTTATTTGTTCCCTGTGCTCAGTCCTTGATTACTTAAAGCGTACTTTGTTATTACTGTTAACTAAGTCGGTTAATTTGGTTTTTAATGCTGACAAATAATCTTCTATATCCTGCTCAGTTTCGATGACTCCAGCACTATTTACTTCTTGCATTAAGCTTGATGTATCAATAGAAACAATCTTTTTAGGTACAGGCTTTTGAACTTTTGGCTCTGTTACAGCCGCTGTCTCACTTGGTTCTGGCTCATAAGGAACACCATTTCCTTTATTTTTCTCTGCTTCCGCTTTTTGTGCAGCCTCTTTTTCAGCTTTTGCCTTAGCTTCTGCAAGAGCAAGTGCATGTTGTTGCTCAATGTAGGCGTTAATTAGCTCGTAAGCTTCTTCTTCCAATGCTACAGAATCTGCTTGTTCTTGAAGAATTTCAGCTATTCCTGTGTAACCATCAAGCCTCTTAATTGAAGACTGAAGTGGCATTAAGGCTTTGTTACTTAATTCACTTGGTGCATTGGTTTCTTTAATTTGCTTTTGAACTTGCTCAACTCTGTGTTCAATACGTGATTTGGCATGCTCTCGCTTACTCGATAACATGCTCTCGTTAACCTTAGCTACTTTTTCAATTTGAGGTTCAATTTCACGAATATCTCGATACGGACGCTCTTTGTTGTAGATAGCTTCTAGTTTTTTAAGTGCTGCTGATGCATCTGAATCTTTTTCAAGCGCTTTACGGTTACGGTCAAAATCAATGGTTAATGCTTTGTGAAGTTTCTGCCAAGTAGCGAATTGCGATTCGTAAAAGTCACCTAAGTCTTGATAGTCCTCTTCGAAATCCAATAAATCATTCTCGCTAGCTAAAAAGCGTTCAATGAATTGGTAACTAGATTGCGCTTCAATTAAGCCTGAAAGTATGACCTTGCCGTTATCAATATCTTTAACACCCGGGTAATGCCCGGTAGATGCTTTGTTGGCATACGCATCAAGATTTGATTTCATTTTTTGTAAGTTAGCTTGAGCTACATTGCACAACTCTTTTTCATTCACTTGTCCTGCGGCAGCACTCGGCGCATTTTTACCGAAGACATCTTTGAATAATTTAGCTGCACGTTTAAGATTGGCGTCTGATTGCTGTTTAATGCGGCGCACACGCAGTTCCGCTCGTTTTCTCACTTGTGTTAAATTTTCAAAGGCGTTCTTTAACGAAACATCTTGTTGACGCGATTGGAAGTTAATTTTGTTCGCCAATGCTAAACGAGCAATGATTAAGATGATCTCGTCATCATTCCAGCCAAATGGACGCTTAGAGAAGCGTTTTACGATGTCTTCTGCGGTGATAGGTCGCCCAGCATCATCCCCCAAAGAAATGAAGCTCTCGACTTCTATAGACGCCGTTGGGTTAACTTCATCTGATTTAAGATCTAAACCGATTTGACCTATGTCATCGGCAATTAAGGTTTGCTGAATTTCACGGCGAATATCACCAGGAAACGGCTTAACTAATTTAAGTTTACTGAAGGTGTTTTCAATAACATAGCGATAGATGTCATGCAGAATAGCGCCTATGGTACTGCCTTTAGGGTTTTGTTTATTGCCTAAAGCGTAAAATTCAGCGTCTTTTAACAATTGCTCTACTTCTGTTTTAACCCGTTCATTTCTTGTATTGTTCTCTGTCGCTTTTTGATGCAACAGCTGCTGCTGCTCTGGGCGTTTTCCTGAATTACGGCGTAGAAATTTAGAGGTACGAATAAAGCTTCTGATTTCATCAAATGTTTTGCTGTCATCAGCAAGCTTTATAATTATTGCACCATTGTTGCCGTCTTGTGACTGATTAGCGCAAGCGGTTGAGTCATATTCAGCGTAATTAGGATCAATCGGTGAAATAATTTTTACTACTAAATCGTTTTCTTGAGAGCCATCGCGAGGCATACCATTACAAAAACGGCTTACCGGGAAATCTTGTTTGTTTTCAGGATAGCGATAATTATTATCACGACGAAGAACGTCTTCAAATATTAAGTCACTTAGTTTTTTAGTTTCATCAGAGAGCTCTATTTCGGTTTCTCTGATTTCATTTTCTATTTCTTTTTCTTCATTGGTTAAGAAGATGTATTCGTCACCTTGGCGAGCAATTAATAAGTTTTGCTCAAGTGAGTTAAGCGCTTGTTCGATATTGCGTCGAAGCGCTAAGCGATCTTCATCGACTTTACTAACACATAACGTAACTAGGTTATCGAGGGTTGATTTTAAAACATCAACATAACGAATTAAGAACAATGTTTTTAAAATATCGAGCGCAAACGGTGATATAGAGTCTTTGTCTGACGCTTGGTCTATATCTTTTTTAACAGAAGTATCGAGGAAGCTTTCAATGGCTGGGTAGAAGTAATACAGCGGAATTAACACGCCAACTTCTTGCTCACGAACCTGTTTAGCCGCACTTTGGAAAGCATCAAGTAATGAGCGTTCACCACGACTTAAGTGAAGACCAGTTGCCCCTGCTTTACGAATTGCTTCAAATATTTTTTGCACTAAAGTGTAGTGATAAGGAACAAATGGATAGCTATGAACGAAACTTGAGGCATCTTTGTAGTTTGCTAGCTCTGCGGTTGTGGTGTTATCAAAAGCAAGTTGGTTACGTAAAATATCACCTTTTTGATCGTATAAATCTTGCAGCTCATCACGAGCAGCTTCATCTTTGGATAATAGGCGTTTTTCTATTACTTCACTGGTGTTCGAGCTAGATAGCGATAACCTTTCAAAACGACCTTGGATTTTAGAGAAGTCATGCCCCTTTGAGCCTTTCATTTGACCAATAACAGAATCAATATCTTCTTGAGATGTAACGACTACCCAAGCCCTGCCTTCACAGACAGTGCCTAAGTTTTCAGTAATGGTTTGCAGCTTCAACATCATTTGCGTGTTGTTACCAATAAACTGACCAACTTCATCGACAAAGAATAAAACACGGCGTTCTATATTGCCGTCTAGGTATTCTTTAACCCATTTACAGAAATTAGTGACATCTAATGTAAAGTTGTTTTCTAATTGATAAACCCATTGGCGAGCAGACTCGGTAGATTGTTTAGTTACTTTACCTAAGGCATCAGCCATGTCGTCACGATAGAAATCGTATGAGTCTCTGTTATCAACCCAATGCATGTCAGTAGCTACAAAAAACTCTTTGTGGAAAGCGTCTAGCAAACCTTTGCTAGCTAGTTCTCTTTCTAAATGGGCAATGTGTGGATGATCGCCACTAAAACCCATTTGCTCGTTAAATACCTTGAGGAATACTTTTAAAACCGCATCGTCACCATCATCAGTATTTGCTTTGGCATCTATGTTAAATAATATAACGGTATTTTCTTTTGTGATGGCGGTATCAATTTCACCTAATAGAAAGCCATCTAGCTTTTTATCTTTAAAAAATTCAATCGCTGACTTATCAAACTCACCGTTAGTCGCTTTGATATTTTGCAGTAAGTAAGACAAAATTTTAATAAAATGCGATTTACCCGAGCCAAAGAAACCACTGACCCAAATGCCTAGCTTGCCCGAAGTTGCTTTTGCTTTTGGATCACGTACTGATGGCATATAAGCATCAAAAAATTCTTCAAAATGCTTAGCAAGCTCTGAGGTAATTACGTATTCATCTAACTCAGTAAAAACGGTGTTTTCTTCTAACTGATCCGCTTTTACTACACCGTTAATTGGACGGTTAATGTCTTTGATGAATAAATCTTTAATTTGCATGTTTCTAATCCTTACTGCTTAGTTGTACGTCCATTTACGGAACTAATTTAAATGCTCGGTAGTAATTGTTTGATTCGATTTGGCCAAATGGCCTTAGAGCTGTGCCGTCATATTCACCTGGGTAAAATAACACTGTAGGTACATTACCTACTTTGGCATGCAATGCGTTTAGCAGGCCATGCCCCCTGATAATTGGCCATGCACTTCCCAAACCATGAAGTAATATAAAATCACAATTTTCTAAGTCGATTTTCGATGTGATAAATTCTGCTACGCGGTTTTGCTCCAAAGGGCCTTTCAGTGCATTAAATAAGGCTTCATCGCCACGCTCTTTTTGCACTTTGAATGCTCGCTCTGTTAACTTTCTGGAGTCGAGCAATTGAATGATGGTTTCAAATAAATTGATACTAGCGAAGTTACGGCCACGCTTTATAAGCTTGTTACTCATAAAACTTAAGTGCTCTCTAACCTCTAGCTCTGATTCTGGTGGGTAATCAAAAACATAAAACCCAATTTCATTCCCTAAACCTTGGTTTTGAAGGAAATCTTCACTTTCGATTTTGGGTAAAATGTGATCAAGCCTGTCATGTAAGCTTGTTTGTTTATTTTTTACTTGTGCCATTATTGCAGCTCCATTGCTTCGATAATATCGTCACGTTCCATAGACATTAATAAGCTTTTAACTTCAGGTAATACATAAACATTTTGAAGTTTCTTATTTCTAGTTGTTTCTATGTAACTTGCATCTGCGAGCACTTTAAATGCAACTTGTGCTATTTTGTATGTTGATGAATCAGACATTTTGGCTAGTTCAGGAAATAGTCTGCAACGATCATCCCAGAAGGACTCCCAATCACCAATATCTAGACTTTCTCTAAACATTCGTTTGGCATCATGAACAACATTTCGCATAAAATCGGCTAGCAAGGTGCAGTTAATTAAAGTCGCTGCTAGCATAAGCTGAGTCGATAATTCAGTACTACCAAAAGCCACTTGCTCTAAATATTCGTCAGGCATATTTTCAATGCGTTTTTTAATGGTTGCACCATTACGTTTAGCTGAGGCATCCGAACGTTTTTGAAGTAGATTTTGATTCACTATTGCTTCTAACCATTCCTCTTGATTTGGCTTTTTTAATAATAATTCAGCAACTATCTGGCTCTCTTTTATCATGAGACTGCCGCCAATAAGATCGCCTAAGTAATCTTTATGCGTTTTTATTTGTGGTACTGAGTTTTGAGACATCTCTTATAATTCCTCCAACTCGGGAACATATCCTGGTGCAATAGTTAAATTCTCTGCTCCAAACAACGTTTGTCTATTTTTAAGCCACAATTGATATTCTCCGCCAACAAGTTCAGCGTCGGCAGTACAATCGACATTCCAGCGACGTAATAGGTAGCCAGCTAATGCGGCTCTAATATTTAAATTAAGAATACCACCATCCATACCATAATCGAGTGCTATTGCCGTGGGGTGTTTAACATTGTTTGGATGAGGGACAATTTGTAGTGGCATCATTCGCATCCACTGATGATCTTCCTGTTGGCTCTCTCCGGCAACTAATTCAGTGTTTTTAATTGTAACCTTGGTAATTCGAGTTAAAACAAAGTCTCGAAAGCTATCAGTTTTACGGTCAAAGGCTCTTACATGCCAGCGTAAACCATTATCAACGACGCTATGAGGGACAATCTCTCTTGCCGCAGACCCACTGCTTAAAGATGTGTAAATAATGCTTACAGGCTTTTTGTTAATCACAGCCTGAACAAGTTTGGCAACAATGAATATATCTGGAATATTGAGTTGGCTTGGTGTTTCGACTGGAAATTCAATGTCACCTATGGCATCAAAGCCATCTGTAATTTGATTAGCAAGCTTTACTAATGTTTTACGGGGATCATGTTTAAATAATGGCTTGAAGTTAGCAGCTTGTAGGTATTTTTTTTCTTTAGCATTGTAGTCCATATTTTCAGGACACAATTCTTTATATAGATTTAGATCTTTAGTGGCAGAAGTTAAGCCTTTCTCAAAATGCGTAACTATTTCGCTTCGAGTAACAAAACCTACAAACAACAGCTTAAAGTCAATATAAGCGAGCCTTTGTTTTTGAGAGAAATTAAGATCTTCTAGTTTCATTTACAATCATACCAATTATAATTAAGAATCTAGTATGTTCACAAAGTGAATGTATAGCAAGCGTTTTTTGAACACTACTAAAAATAAGTTGGTGCTGTTAATATTTTCTAAGATTATTGATGACTGAATCACTTTAAATTCAAAAGGATTAACATGAGAGACACACTAGAGATCGAAGTATTAAAGAAACACATCCTGATATTTATAGAGAGTTGTTAATATAGCTTTAAAAAGTTAATTCAAGTTGAGCTACCACAATTCAATCTAGCTTGAACACCTTGATATTTGTTATAAGTATTACCTGAAGATTTTGTATTCGATATAGGTACTCAATGCACGGTACTTTCTTCCCATAAAAACTGTTGCTCGATAGGCAATTCTTCTTCAGTTACAAATACTCGTAATTTGATGATTTCAGCATCTTTTTTTGAACATTCACAAACCATTAAACCTAACGTATCCATTGAAGCTGTTTTCCAGTTCATAAAACTGCCATGGGATATTTTCTTTCGCATTAATCGTTTGTCATCTGCTTTTAGCTTTATCATTTGTAAAGCCAAGTCAAAACTTAAATCACAAGCTTTTGCTAGGCGATAAATCCTAGTGTAATAAGTTTTATTTTTCCTGAGTGTTTTTTTCATGTTTTTCAACCCATTCAGCTTAATGTATAGCTACTTATTGTCTTTAGTTGCTAACAACATATAAAATTACTCTTTAAAGCGACAGTCGTTCTTTAAATGCAGTCCAACCTGGTAAGTCATTAGTTCCAAAATGAATAAACTCCCCTCAAATCTATCCTGTCCTTTGCCTGTGATATTTTCATCAATGAGGTAATCACCTTTTAGTAAACTTTTATTGCTACAAATAATAAGTTTTTCACAAACTCATATCCAAAGTATTTTTCTATCCATACTCGCTTTTCTGTATAAGAAAACGGATTACGGGTAGAAGGTGCGGTTAAAATATACGGTTCAAATGTGTTGGATTGTATTGTATTGGCGCATTTACTCCTTCCACTGCACCGTCAATCGAGAGTAAGTTAGTAAAAATCCATATTGAGATTGCGGATATCTAATCTCTGGGTTTACCTTCCGTGCAGCATGAAAAGCGCCGCTAAAATTGCAAAGCACATCATCCATATCAACATAAAAAATACATGGTTTTGTATCAAGCCGTTTACTTAAAGTGGATCTGCGGTTTGATGCCTGTTTTT
>TARA_R110002049_G_scaffold245100_2_pt1 | contig 45286 bp, 33 predicted proteins | sample TARA_R110002049 | Tara Oceans TARA_R110002049 (sample SAMEA4396941) | marine metagenome | biome: Polar Biome; feature: [SRF] surface water layer (ENVO:00010504); material: water (ENVO:00002006), including particulate matter (ENVO:01000060) such as... | depth 5 m | reverse complement strand
CACTGACGACCAAGGGGGGGTAGGATTCTCTTCATTATTATCCAAAAATGGGCCTCTAGGATCTGTTTTAAAACGTAATGCTCCCATTCGACTTTCGTCATATACTCCTAATAAATAATCAATTTCATATAGGGTAGGTGCTTTGTCGTCTTTCTCTTTAGCACGTTGGGCAGCCCGTCTTTTCATTAGGGTTCGGCCCCAAGTATCAGGCATACTGTCCAAAAAGACTCCGAAATTTTCTTTGTTATTGGGATATTGTGGTCCTGAATAGAATTGAATATCCGGATCTAATAATAGCTGTTGTTCCGATTTTATCCAATTCTTATCGTATTCAAAACTAAATGCTTTTTTTCCTTTGGCATAATGAGCCGCAAGAACACCTATCAGCTTGGCCTCCGGCATTCCTTGCCAATGCGCATAAACGTATATATAAAATTTACCTTGTGCCATTCTTCCCTTTTATAATAAATCTAGGTCTTGTAGTTTTCTTCCAAATTCGTCATCAGCAGCTAGTTTTAGAAAATCATCTTGTAACCCTAAAACCCGCAATACATTAAAGTAGGAGCCAATGCCCACGCTAGGGTCGCCCTTTTCTATAAGGTAAAGTGTGCTCCTAACAATATCAGCCCTTTCAGCAACTTGAAGCGTTGTAAGTTTTCTTCTCTTCCGAGCCAATTTTATGTTTTCTCCCATCCGCTCTAAAACCTTTATGTGTTTGGGGAACAGCGTTTGTTTTCTTTTAGTCATAACTAAAATGATTGTTATTTCATACAAATATATCATTTTTGATTGAAATAACAATCATTATATACTAATTACAAGAGACATCAATAATCATTTTGGGCTTTCCCTTCCCAAATCTTACCCCAAAATTTTGCGCGTGGATCCTATCCGGTTTTTGTAGTCTTCCGGCAGATAAGCGTAAAGCAAAAACCGGATAGGGCGCATTCTATTCCTTGTTTTTGGGTTCGCACCATTCGGGTAAAAACTGGAACAGCAGCACACTCTAGGAAATTTCCAAAACATCTTTTTAAAACCCATACAGAGGCGTTGCAAACCATGCTCGATTTCATTTTTTACAACGAAATCGCACCGAAAGAACGCTTTGGGCCTACTGGATGGAGCTTGGAGAACTTGATTAAAAAAGGTTCAGCACAATGGCGGCCAAAATAAAAGAATTGGACAATCAGGGGATAACACCCTCCAAACCATGATAAAATTACTCTTCGAACATGCACCGCAGCAAAGGCGGCAAAAAACACTTTCATCGGACAAGCAAGATATGCCTATTAGGGATGATGCTTTCTTTAAAACAGCTTTTGAAGCTATAGAAATGCAGAAACAAAATACCATTCTAAGACAAAACCTTGACAAGATTCAACAACAATTTATTGAAACGCTTGATAAAGTGGAGATAAACAAATCACGTTTTGGTCAGACAAAATTGCAATTGAACATAACACTGGAAGCGTACAACAATTTGACGTCTACACTAAAACTAAGCTATGTACTTCAGCCTTACGGAACAGAATAAAACACCAACTTTTACAAAAAACTCCTTCGATTTTGGAAGTGACCCTGAAAATTATACCATCGGCGATGTTAGAAATTCTCCGAGGTGTAAGAAGGAGATTTTCAAAAACTCATTCAATAAGTGGAGTATTCTATGTGTTAACTTGGTTTACATGGTTTTATATCTCAAGGTAGCAATTGATTAGTTCACCATTCTACACGGGCGTATGCCACATATGCTATAGATTACCGATTAATTACAATTTTTGCCTGCATCGACAATGGTCCAGCCATAAGTGTCTATTAAGTTCTGTCTGGCTGTTTGACTTGAACAAAATGAGCTCGATCCGCCATTAAATTTTACGTTCGTTTTTAATTTGGAAAGGTTGTTCCAGCCTATTAGGGTTGCATCATAATTCTCTTTTGAAAGCCCTGTACCTTCAAACATTTCCAACATGTTTTCGACATTCCCAATATTCCAGCTACCAATACTTTTATCAAAAGCTATGGCACCTTTAAATGTTTTCTGCATATTTTTCACGTTGGAGACGTTCCAGGCCGATAAATCTTGATTAAATACTGAATTATTCCAAAAAAGCCCACCCATATTCTCAACATTGCTGACATCCCAAACACTTATATCTTGATTGAATACGTCATTATAAGCAAACATAATGCTCATCTCTTTAACATTTGACACGTTCCAATTTGTAATATCATAAGAAAATGAATCAGCTCCCTGAAACATGGCGGAAAGATCAATCGCACCCGACATATCCCAACTCCCTATTGGTTGATTAAAGTTCCGCGCACCATTGAAAATTGCCGAGAAATTCTCAACCTTTGAAACATTCCATGCACTAATATCTTGATTAAAGGCTTTCGCACTTTGAAACATGGTGCTAAGATCGGTTACCTTGGGAAAGTTCCAGGCGCCAATATCTTGATTAAATGCCTTTGCACCTTGAAACATGGTACGAATTTTCTCCACATTATTTAAGTCCCAATTACCAATGTCTTGATTGAAAGTACCAGTATTTTCAAAAAAAAACCAGTCATATCTTTCATATTTGATACATCCCAGTTTCCTATATTCTGGTTGAACAAATCACATTCAGCAAACATAAATGAGGCAAATGCTATGTTCGATACATCCCAGTTTTCGAAGCTGGTATTTCCTGCCAGTTTAGCGCAAAACCGAAACATTTCATGTGCGGTAAATACATTATTTAAATCGGGAACATCGGTGGCTATGACATCCAATTCAGTACACCCCTTAAATGCTCTTGAAAAATCATTCCATTGAATATTTCCCCATTGATTGATTAAGATTAATTTTTTGCTATCACTATCACTTTCATAATGTTGTGTATCAAAGTGAATTCGGGGAAATTTACCAGTGATAACGACAGAGTACGTACCTGGTATTTCATATGAATGTGTCGCATTACCACTCAAATTATTATCAGATGAACCATCTCCCCAGTCTACATTATAATCGTATATAAGGCCTTCAAAAGTTGGAATTGAAATCTGGGAATCGCTCGATAACCCCTCATTATGGGTAACCCATGTAGTAACAAACCCGGAAGATGTTGGCGGAGGTTGGACTGTGATAACCTTAACTATCCATTCTTGCGTGTCCCCGCTCTCCGAAGTTATAGTAAATGTTACTGGATTGCTAAAATCTAAAGGAGTATCTATCAACGGTTCAATGGTTGCTCCGTTGTATTCGATTTCGGGCAGCAGACTAGTAATATCTGTTCCCTCAGGCAACTGAAGCCCAAACGTGTTTTCTGAAATAATAAAACCCTTCTTTTTGTTAATCGATAAATTGGTGATTTCATTTGCTATACTGCCGCCAATTATTAAAGTAATACTGTGCCCTACGGTCAGATTTTCAGTCGATTTCACCAATATCGTTACCTCACCTACTCCAAGGGCAGTTACCAATCCGTTGACATCCACAACAGCTATAGATTCATCACTACTACTCCAGACCACCGTTGTATTCGTAGCATCCGAAGGAAGGGTGGTAATAGACATTTGTATAGTTGCACCTAAGAGGAGACTTTGTGTTTCTGTGGTTATTTCAATTGATGTTATATTTATTTCGACATCAATTTCTTGAGCTTCATTTTCTTCACATGAATACATTGATAATACTACCGGTAAAATATAAAAGACTAGAGATTTGAAAAGTTTCATTCTTGAAAATTTAACGTCAACCTTATGTGTTGAACAAATTAACTTTTAAATAGGAAATTCATTGAGTTCTAAAGGTCCAAACCTGACCTATCGATTTTCCTCCTTTGTAATTTGATTGTTTCCCGAAATTCCGGGGTTATCAGTTTTCCATGTAGTTATGAACTCTGTTTGAGCGTTGGCTAGTATAGCAAATAGTATACAAAGTTGGGTAACAACAGTTTTGTGCATAAGATTTGGGATAACGCTGCAAACTTAATCGTAGAAAGTATGCTACTTCAATAAATTGGATAACCTGTACTACATTTCCTTCAAAAATATATTTTGAAATTAATCTCTTTGAAAGTATTCTCATTAGTTTAAGACTACATCCAGACGGCCTAAATGCTATATAAATCTACGATAATTACACACCTTATTGCACACCGAATTATCCACATTTGCCTTGGTTTTAGATGATATCATTAAAAATAAAAAGCCTGTTAATCAATGATTAACAGGCTTTTTGATATAAACCAAGATTTGGTTCGTCGGGATGACAGGATTTGAACCTGCGACCCCACGCCCCCCAGGCGTGTGCGCTACCGGGCTGCGCTACATCCCGAATTCGGAATGCAAAAATAGAAAAGTTAAACAGATTACCTTACATCTTTTCAATAAAAATCCAAAAAACTATTCCAAACTTTCCATCCATTCGAATAAACGTTCCGTCCAACCTCTTAAATGCTTGTCTTGAAGCGCCAAGGAGAATCCGTGTCCCCCTTTGGGATAAATGTGCATAGTCGCAGAAACCCCTTTGTCTTTTAAGGCTTGGAAAAACAGTAGGCTGTTTTCAACGGGTACGCCGGCATCGTCCGTCGCATGAACTAAAAATGTCGGCGGAGTATCCGCAGTGACTTGTAATTCGTTCGAAAAATGCTTTTCTAAATCGGAATTGGCCGTTTCTCCTAACAAATTCTTTTCTGAACCAGAATGTTTGGTCGTTTGCGTAAATGTTATTACGGGGTATCCTAATGCCATAAAATCGGGGCGCGCACTTTTATCATCCATCCCATCTACGCGCTCATAGACCTTTTCGTCAAAATGTGTACCGAGGGTAGCGGCCAAATGTCCTCCGGCTGAGAAACCTATTATACCAATTTTATTTTCTAGAATATTCCAATCTTTTGCCTGGCTTCGCACCATTCGCATAGCACGCTGAGCATCGATTAATGGAACATTATGTTTTTCTTTTTGAGAGACATCCGATGGCAAACGGTATTTTACGACAATCCCGGCAATACCTTTTCCGTTTAGAAATTTAGCAATATCGGTGCCCTCCCAATCATAAGCCAGAATACCGTACCCACCACCCGGAAAAATCAACATGGCCTGCCCGTTGGCATTTGACTTTGCTGGCAGATATACCTCTATTGTCGGCTCTTGCACTTTGCCAATCCTCAAAATATTTGTGTAGTTTTTTACTTCTTTTTCATCCGATTCAATACGGTTGGGAATCTTGTTTTTTGGCCATAACGGCATTATGGTATCTTGGGCTTGCATAGCATAAAAAGTAAGGAATATGATAATAAAACTATTCTTGAACCTTGTTTTCATAAATTTTGGTTGTTTGTTAAAATTAAAAAAATACCGTTGGTTTATCTCAATCTCCAATTTAATCACAATTCCATTTGAAATTGGCAACCTTATCCTTGCTGGCGGAAGATAAGTTGTAATGCCACCATTCCGTTCTGATACTCCAAAACCCATGTCGCTCCATAGTCTCTTTAAGCAATTTACGGTTATCTAGAATTTTTTGAGGCAAATCTAAATTATCATGGTAAGCCTTTTTTCCGAAGAAATCAAAATCGGTACCCATATCCAGTTCTTCGTCGTTTAAAGTTACCAAGGTAATATCGACTGCGCCACCTCTATTATGAATCGACCCCTTCTTTGGGTTCGCTACATATTGTGGATTCGGTACTATTTCCCACATTTTATATTGTACTGCATTGGGGCGATAACAATCATAGAACTTAATTTTTACTCCGTTTTTTTTGAATTCGGCATTGGCTTTTAACAAAGCCTTCGCCGTTTTTACACGGGTATAACATTCGGCACAATCATATACTTTGGCATTAAGAAAATTGTTTTCCGTAGCGTAGCGTAGGTCATAGGCAAAACCATCACTAAAATCTGCCAATCGCACAAAGGTGGTATCGGCCAAACCTTCAAACGATTTGAACTTAGGTTTAGCCTTAGCTATTATAACTTCATTTATTATGGTGTCCGGGGCCTTTTTTAAAACCTCTTGTGGTGGCGACTGCTTTTCTTTTGGTGGGTGCTCTTTACATCCAAAAATCAATAAGACTATCAAACCGGTAAAAAAATACTTCATGAAATTACTGTTTCTATAATCAAATTTCCGCTTTTTCCCCTATCCCTTGAGGATGTCAAAAAAAAAACATTAATTCCGTTCATAATTGGTCTATTTCAAAATTCACCTCCACCTCCTAATTTTACAAATCAGAAGACAAAACTTCTCATTGGCTAAGCCCCAAGATTTCGATTGGAAGATAATACATTTTTTTAGTTCTAAAAATTCAGGATTTTGGTTTGCTGAACATTAGATTCACAATAATATGGATTAACTTTAGGCCATGTCAGTTCTATTTCAACGTATACTTTCGGTCGCTTTAATTCTTTCTACATGGGCTTGTCAATCTCCCAAAAAAGAAAGTAAACCTCCAAATAAAAAACCCAACATCATTCTAATCATGGCCGATGACCAGGGTTGGGGAGATTTAAGCTTTAATGGAAACACCAATCTCAAAACACCACATATCGATGCCATCGCACAAAATGGGGTTGCTTTCGAAAACTTTTACGTACAACCCGTATGTTCCCCTACGCGTGCCGAGTTATTAACAGGGCGTCATTTTACCCGCTTAGGGGTGTATTCTACTTCCGCAGGTGGTGAGAGGTTAAACCTTGGGGAGACGACTATTGCGGAAGTCTTAAAAAATGCCGGATATCGTACTGCGGCCTATGGCAAGTGGCACAATGGCATGCAACCGCCCTATCACCCCAATGCAAGGGGTTTTGATGATTTCTACGGATTTGCTTCTGGCCACTGGGGCAACTATTTCAGCCCCATGCTCGAACATAACGGACAAATCGTAAAGGGAAATGGTTTTTTGGTCGACGACCTTACCGATCATGCCTTGTCTTTTTTGACCGAAAATAAGGATGCGCCATTCTTTTTATACTTGCCTTTGAATACCCCTCATAGCCCAATGCAGGTGCCCGATACCTATTGGAATCGATTTCAAGACAAACCGCTCGATAGGCTTTATCAGGGGGAAGAAAAAGAGAATACAAATTTTACGAAGGCTGCCTTGGCCATGGTCGAGAATATCGATTTTAACGTAGGTCGTATTACCAAAAAAATACAGGAACTCAGTTTAGAGGAAAATACAATCATTGTCTACCTCTCCGATAATGGTCCCAACGGCTGGCGGTGGAACGGTGGCATGCGGGGCAGAAAGGGGTCTACAGATGAAGGGGGCGTTAAAGCACCCTTTTTTATTCAGTGGAAGGATAGTATCCCGGCAGGAAACACCGTACCCCAAATAGCAGCTGCCATTGATATTTTACCGACTTTGATCCACTTGACCGGCGTAAAGGTCAAAACTAAAAAGCCCGTTGATGGCAAAAACCTAGCCCCCCTATTATTTACGAAGAATACGAAATGGATCGATCGCCTTATTTATAATCATTGGAACGGGAAAACAAGTGTACGCTCGCAGCGCTACCGTTTAGACACCGACGATCGCCTCTACGACATGGCCAATGATATTGGTCAAACCTTTGATGTATCTGGTGAATTTCCTGATGTTTCCGATTCACTAAAAAAAGCCAAAATCCATTGGTTAACAACAATTCCGCCCAGCAAAAAGACAGATGAGGAAAGGCCCTTGACCTTGGGTCATCCCGACTATGCATATACGCAAATTCCGGCACGTGACGGTATTCCCCATGGAAATATTGAACGAAGTAACCGCCACCCGAACGATACCTTTTTTACGAACTGGAAAAGTGTAAATGACTCGATTACCTGGAATGTAGATGTTCTAGCCGATGGTGTATTCGACGTTCAGCTCTATTATACCTGTAAAGAAAAAAATGTGGGTGCGACATTACAGCTTTCCCATGGAAAAACCCACTTGACCACAATAATAACAGAAACACATGACCCGCCACTGAAAGGAATGGAAAATGATCGTGACCCCCGTATAGAATCATATGTCAAAAATTTTAAACCAATGGTAATGGGAGAAATAGCACTTAAAAAAGGAAAAAGCCAACTTACGCTGAAGGCGCTATCTATTACAGGGAACGAAGCAGTTGACGTACGCCTCCTGTTATTTAAACGTAAAGATTGATTCAAGACCATAACCGGCAAATAAAAAATTGGAATCTAAAAAAGATAAACTCAAAATCTCCTTATTTTGGTTTCTTGCAAAAAACAAAGTACCATTATGAACCATAAAATTTCTAGAAGAAAAGCAATTGGAAATAGTCTAAAAATTTCCGGAGCCGCCTTGACAGGCTTCGCATTTTCGAAAAATGATTCGTCTCAGATATTCTATCATAACAATCAACCAAAAAAGACACTGCCATTTCGAATAAGCCTGAACACTTCAACAATAATGGCCTATAAATTGGATGTCGATAAACAAATTGAAATGGTTGCCGATGCCGGCTTTGACGGAATTGAATTATGGATGCGGGATATAAAAGCCTATTTGGATAAAGGCGGTAGTAGTGCACAGCTAAAGAAAAAGCTAGAAACTGGTAATCTCGTTTTAGAAAACATTATTGGTTTTTCGAAATGGTGCAGTGACGACCGCGAGGAGCGAAAAGAAGCTATCGATCAACTGCGGGAGGAAATGCAGATAACCGCCAGTCTAGGTGGCAAATATATTGCAGCTCCGGTACAGGGAATCTCTTCCCTTGACCGCGGAAAGTGTGATGAATACGCTCAAAGGTACAATGCTATACTGGCGCTTGAACAAGAAACGGGGGTGACTCCGGTTATCGAGCTTTGGGGCGCCGGTGCTTTGCACAATTTGGCAGATTGTGCCCATATTGTTATTTCTACGGGCCATCCAAAGGCCACAATGCTACTTGATGTCTATCACGTATATCGCGGAGGCAATGATTGGGATACCGTCGATTGTCTCAATGGAAAGCGCCTTCCGGTAATTCATATGAACGATTATCCCGAAAGTCCTGAACGCGAATCATTAACGGACGCACACAGAGTGTTTCCCGGTGAAGGTATTTGCCCATTCGACGTAGTCATCCCCAAACTGTACGAGGCGGGTTTTAGCGGTGGTTTCTCGGTGGAGCTTTTTAACAAGGAATATTGGTCGACTATGGATGCGGAAACTATATTAAAGAAAAGCTACGAAAACACCGTTCGGGTAATTGAAGCCGCACTTAAAAAGAAATAAAATCATTTTGCGCCATTTTAAATACGCTGCGACATTTCATTATCATTCAAAAACAATTATTAAAAAAAGTAGAATTTTACTATTTTCCCAGTTTCATTTTTCCCATAATAAACTAATGTCGACAAAGAATATTCATAAAAGAACAAAAATATCGTTTTATAGCTAATCTAACGTGTATTTCAGCAAATCGCTGTCTTCGAACCCTATTCGCTCCGCTTTAGCGACAAACGAAGTATCGCCGGGCAATGGTTCCCGGTAGAACTGCCAAACGGAATCTTGGGGCTGTTTATAGAGAATCGTAGCATCTGGCCTATGGGAGTATAATGCAACACCACTCACCTTTTTTTCCATCTCCAATGGAGCCAACTTCAATTGTTTGCCCTTTGGAAGCCATTTTGCGAGTAACTCTTTTTCAGGATACACTCCTAAATCGTGAGTATCAATTATCCAGTCTTTTAAAATACCACGCAAATGTTTTAAAGTATCCCTAAGTTCTGCCCTGTCAGCCAAATTCTCCAATTCGTAGGGATCGTTCTGAAGATCATAAAGTTCTTCCTCAGGTTTTGGGGTTCGAAACCAGAGGGATTGAGTTGCGTCTAATTCCCCATTTTTCCACATCTTATTCATTTTTTGCATCATGGGCATTTGTTCACGATATACTACCGGCAACGCGTTACTGATATTCTGATTAAAATTCTTGATGTATTTATAACGTTGGGAACGTACTCCCCGCAAACGATCGTAAACCCCATCAAAACGATCGGAAGTGGTAAAAATGTATTTGCTTTTTAAGGTATCTCGATACTTTCCGTACAACGCTTTTCCTTGCATTGTTTTGGGAGGTTTTAAACCTGCCCAAGATAAAAGTGTAGGTGCAAAATCAATAAAATTGATAAAATTGTCATTACGTTCCCCGGCCTTTTCGTTTTCAGGGAACTTAATAACCAACGGCACTTTCGTTCCGGTTTCATACAGTGCACGTTTATGTCTTGGGAAAGGTCCGCCATGATCCGCGTAAAAAAATATGATGGTATTATCATACAGCCCGTCTTCTTTGAGTTGGGCTATAATCTCTCCGGCCTGATCATCCATCCGTTTGAGGTTGCTATAGTTAACCGCCAAATCGTGTCGAATTATTTCGTTATCGGGAAAATAGGAAGGTACCGACACTGAATCAGGGGTTACAAAAAGTTCACTATCCCGTTGTTTCCAAATACCCGATTCGTGGCAGACGATAAAATTGAAAACGGAGAAAAAAGGAGCGCCTTTCGGACGGTTGCGCCAATGGGCGTTCTTACTGCTCTCATCCCATACAGACTCCAGTTTTTTAAAATTATAATCTTCTTTAGAATTATTGGACGTATAATAGCCTCTTTTTCGCAATAACTGCGGAAACATAACCGTCCCCTTTGGCACTACGGGCGAATAAGAGGGGATACCGATTTGCATTTGGTTGCTATTATCTCCGGAGTAGGTGCGCATATTGTGCGTACCAAGGGTCGTTGGGTACATTCCTGTAATAATACCACTTCGCGTGGGAGCACATACGGGAACAGGTGCGTACGCATTCGTAAACACTACGCCATCACTCGCCAAAGCCTCTAAATTAGGAAGTGAAATCGTGCTATCGCCATACATTGGAAAAAAGTCGGGAGATTGGTCCTCAGCGACGAGCCATACAATATTCGGGAGTTCTTCCGTTGATGCAATTATTTGATTTTTATCGTTATCCGCACAGCCTAACATCAAGATTGATGCAATGAAAAAAAGGGTCAAATGTTTCATAGATCAGTTGTATAGCATTGATAATATTAGAAGATAGGATAAATTTAACCGATTTAATTTGTGGATAAAGCCAAAAACTGTCAGGCTATCGATACCAGGAAAACAATCAAGTTATAAAAACGGTACGCTATTCCAATCCACTTAAAAATTTCAAACTCTGTGGCACTTGTTCCACCACCCGTGAACATTCGTCTTCAATAAACATATATTTGACGACACCTAACTCTTTAGCACGTTTGACAACGCCCGCAATATCTATCTGACCGGTTCCCAACACTACATTGGTCTCAACATCTTCATGTCCTGTATTGTTGCCCTTCACCCCTTTTTCTAAATCTTTCAAGTGCAGGAGCACGAATTTTTTCGGATATCTATTCAGTAAGCTCAATGGGTCTTCACCACCATGCTTTACCCAATACACATCCATCTCAAAAGCAAAATGATCGGCATGCTCTGCCATATAATCAAATAATGTTCCGTCTTTATACGGCCGAAATTCATAACCGTGGGCATGATAGGCCAACGTTATACCCTCCTTTTTTAATTGTTTGCCCGCTTTATTAAATACTTCGGTAGCCTCTTTTGTCTTTGCTATATCAAATTTGTTCCCTTCATGAGAAATCCATGCGCACATAACATATTTAGCACCGAACGCTTTGGCGTTTTGAATAATTGCATCAATCTTTCCGTTCTTTAAATCGTCGTACGAAGCGCCAACGCTGACGACCTCCAAATCCCGCTTTTTTAGTTGATCTTTGAACTCCTCCCTTGAAAGGCCGTATGTACCACCGCCCTCCAGATTGGTCAACCCCCATGATTGAATGATATCCAAAGTACCAGGAACATCGGTCTTAAATTGATTTCTTAGGCTATAAAGCTGTATGCCTATTTCTTGGGCACTGACCGATATCGTAAACAGGGTCAACCAAAAAAGTGTTATTGTTTTTGCCATAGTAGTTATATTTAGAGGTTTTCTATTCTTCCAGTTTTTGTAAATATTCCAAACTTTTGGGCACTTGTTGCACCACCCTTGTAGATTCATCTTCAATAAACAAGTACTTAAGCCCCATTTTTTTTGCTTCCGTCACAATTTCAGCAATATTTATCTGGCCTGAACCCAAGGTTACATTTGTGTCTACATCAGATCGGCCGTTTTGATTTCCGACGACTCCCTTTTTACAATCCTTCAAATGCATAAGCTTGAACTCATTCGGATATTTCTTCAACCACTCGACCGGATTTTCCCCAGGGTGAGCAAACCAATATACATCCATTTCGAAATCAAAATATTCAGAATTTGTAATCATGTAATCCATCAAAGTAGCATCTCCATAAGGGCGAAACTCATAACCGTGAGGATGATATGCCAAAGTAACACCTTCGGCCCTCAATTTTTTTCCCGCCTTGTTAAAAACGTCCAAGGCCAATTTGACATCGTCGATTGTAAAAATGGTGTCCTTATGCGGAATCCAAAAACAGACCACATATTTCGCCCCATAATCTTTCGCTCTCTTTAGAACCGTTTCGGGACTATTTTTCAATTCTTCGAAGGGCGCACTCGCACTAACGATTTCCAAGTTGTTTTTAGCCAAAAGCGCTTTGTATTCTTTTAGGGAATACCCTTGGGCACCATCGTTTCCATCTTCAACTTTAGTGAATCCCCAGCTCTTGATTTTAGCGAAAGTGCCAGGAACGTCTTTTTTAAACTCATTTCGCAAACTATAAAGTTGTAGCCCTATTTCTTGAGCGGACCCATGGATAGCGAAAAGGAGCAAAAAAAGAACTATTATAGCACTACGCATACGATGAACAATTAGTATTCAATTGAAAACACCCTAAAATACAAAATACTTCCCTTCATAGAAGGAAAGTATTTTATTTATTGTAATCAGAATTTTACTAAGTCAACAAATTGCCGTTTTCGTCCCATTCGGCGATTTCGTTTCGCTTGCTTTGGTCCACACATTTAGCAATCCATTCCGGGTCATACTCTACCCCATGTTGTTTAAGTACTTCATCGGGCACACCATCCCATACATTGGGCGAGTTACCTTTATACCCCAAGTCGGCGATTCCCACCTTTGATGTATAATAACCGGTAACCACCAAATTGCGCATAAGTGCAAAGAATTGAATTTCCAGTGCTTGGTCATCCAATGGTTTTTCTGTGTCATGGAAACAGATGGTGTCTAAAATTTCCTTTTGCTGCTCTAAAGTAGCTGCCTTAAATTCAACACCATAATCGGTATTTGATTTATGGTCTAACCACATTAAACCGCCCAAGAGCGTATTTTGCATTTGAGGCATATCTTTACCGATAAACTCGATAAACTCAGGAACTTCGGCCTCAATAGGCCCGCCATTCGGTTCTTTCGGCGGGAGAATTACAGTACTCAATACGGCAATGGTCTCCATTTCATGTTCATTGAACAGCTGTTCTGCGTGTAATTTCTCAACACGTTCCAACTCCTTGGGTGTTCGACCAAAGTAATGGGTATCAGTAGCAGCGGCAACTTCCTGTGTTACAGTCTCGCCTCCTTCAGGCTTACAGCCATGAAAGGCGATGGCAGAAGCACCAGCGCCAAGAATCATCGTTTGTATACTCTTTCTTCTGTCCATCATTAGATATTTTGTTGTTTCAATTGTTCGATAATATAATCGGAAGCCCTCCAAGACAAGGCCAAAATTGTCCAAGTACAGTTCTTATCGGCCTGAGACACGAAAGGTCCGGCATCTACGATAAAAACATTATCTGCATCGTGCAACTGATTAAATTTATTAGTTACCGACGTTTTTGGATCATCGCCCATACGGGTCGTACCCACTTCGTGAATAATTTCACCCGGGGCATGCAACCCATAGTCTCTATCTTTTCCTGGTTTGTTTAAATAAATTCCACCCATATTATGTGAAATTTCTTCAAAAGTATCCTGCATGTGCTTGGCTTGACGCACTTCGATATCTGACCATTTATAATTGAACTTAAGCACAGGTATACCATAATCATCAACTGTAGTAGGATCAATTTCACAATAATTTTCTTTTACCGCCAAACCTTCACCTCTACCACCAAAGCCTACAATCGCTCCATAGTATTTTTTAACCTCATCGCGCAGCTTATCGCCATATCCGCCTGTGGGCAAACCTAATAATTTATTAAAATTACTCTGGTCAAATCCGAATCCGTAATTGGGTTGCCCCATACCACCCCAAACTTCAATGTGGTACCCTCTTGGGAAATCTAAATTTTTATTATCACCCCACCAAGGGCTATACACGTGCATGCCCCCTACCCCATCTTCATTGTAAGATACATCACGGTCCATTAAACCTGGTACGAATGCCGAACCACTACTCCCTGTAGAATCGTGCAAATATTTACCCACTAAGTCACTACTATTTCCTAAACCGTTCGGGTGTTGTTTACTTTTACTATTTAAAAGAATTCGTGCAGAACTACAAGCAGAGGCCGCTAGCACTACCACCTTGCCTTTTAACTTATATTCTTTTCTATCATCTTTGCTAATATACGAAACCCCTGTAGCTTTTCCTTCGGCATTAGTGGTCACTTCACGTACCATTGAGTTTACAAATATCTTCACTTTCCCGCCACTTTTCTGCGCAGGAAAAATAAGGCAACTACCCGCAGAGAAATCAGCATATACCTGGCACGACCGGTTGCATTGGCCGCAATAAAAACAAACCCCCCGCTCATTATTGATACGCTTGGTAAGCATTGAAAGTCGACCAGGAATTACGGGAACACCCGATTTTTTAGCACCTTTTATATAAAAAAGTTCATGTAACCTCGGTTTTGGTGGTGGAAGAAAAAAACCGTCTGGATCATTTTCTAGACCTTCATTAGTACCAAAAACCCCGATCAATTTATCTACTTTATCGTAATATGGTTTAACATCGTCATACCCAATCGGCCAATCTTCTCCGTGACCATCACGGGTTTTCCCTTTAAAATCTTTGGGTCCAAAACGGAGTGAAATTCTGCCCCAATGGTTCGTTCGGCCACCGAGCATTCTAGAACGCCACCAACGGAAGGTAGTTCCTTCGGCATGAGTATAGGGTTCTCCATCAACTTTCCAATCGCCATAAGACATATCCCATTCTCCAAAAGCCCGGTCAGTACCGGCACCTCGTCGAGGCGAATCATAGGGCCATTTTAATTGAGTCATTGTAACGGGGTCTGCCGGGTCAAAAAACGGACCCGCCTCAACCACGGCAACATTGTAACCAGCATCGGCCAATTGCTTGGTAGCCATGCCGCCACCCGCACCTGAACCGACGATAATCACGTCATAAACTTCTGAGGATTCTTTAATTTGCATAATATGATTTTTCTTAGATGGCCTAAATTAGAAATTTAAACTAAAAAATCCCTTTTTTTCCATAAACAATTAACTATTCCTCACCGTTTGACACAAAAGGTAAGATAAATGAAACAAAATCAAGCGTTGGTCAAAAATTATCCATTTGAACCAATGCCTCCTCCACCGTTGCTACGGGAAGTTTACAAGTGGCGTCTTGGCAAACATAGATGAAGGTCTCATCTTCAACGTACCTGCCTTTGAACAATGGTAATTCACTTGCTGTCAAACTACCTACCACCAAGGCATTCGACAAGTTCAGTTTGTTGATTTTCTGAATAAGCGCAGGGGCATTTTTACCAACTACGGCAATTTCGAAATATGGAAAGGCTATGTTTTGCAATAGGGCATTCCATTTATAATAACTCTGGGCATGTTGGCTTGCCAAAGGCACCATTGATGAAAGCATCGATTCCGATTTGGCCCATAAATCCCTGTTATATTGAATATGCCCCAGTTGAAATAAATTATGGGCCATTACGGCATTGGGAGAAGGTAATACCCCGTCATCAGTTTTTATGATCTTGGCAACAAGTTCTGCACTATTACTATAATGAAACATACCAGAAGCCGGATCTGAATACTCTTTTTCAGTAATACCGTACAATTCTTCCGCAAAATTCAAATAGTCATCATCCATGGTCGCCTGATATAAATTGAGAGAAGCATCGATCATATAGGCATAATCTTCTAAAAAACCATCAGTTCGTTTGTCTCCTTCCTTATATGAATGACGGAGGTGTCCATTTTGAAAACTTCTTTCCTTTACAAAAGTAAAAACCGATTTGGCCTTCTCAAGAAATTCCTTTTCTCCAAATGCTTTATACGCATCAACAAAACCATTAATCAATAGGGCATTCCAAGAAGTTAGAATTTTATCATCAGTACCTGGGCGCACACGTTTTTCCCTCGCCTGCAAGAGCAAGTCGTTCACACGACTCTTAAAAGTTTCCAGCTCGGTTCGTTCTATATTGTTTTCCTTTATAAATTCTTTGTCGGTCATTGTTCGATACAAGACGTACTTGCCGTCTTCCCAAACATGATCAGGCTGTATGTGGTAATACTTCGCGAACAATTCAAAATCTTCGGTTAAAACAGCTTTTAATTCCGTCTCCGTCCATACATAAAATTTCCCTTCTTCTCCTTCACTGTCGGCATCAATGGCCGCATAATATCCTCCTTCAGGGTTTTTCATTTCCCGATCTAAAAAGGCCACCGTCTGTGAAACTATTTTTTTATAGGCCGGTTCTTCGAATGTTAAATAAGCCTTTGCATATAAGCTTAACAATTGTGCATTGTCATAAAGCATCTTTTCAAAATGGGGCACCTTCCAGTGCTGATCGGTACTGTATCTGAAAAATCCACCGGCAAGATGGTCGTATACACCGCCTTGGGCTATCTTGTCCAACGTATTCTTAACATGTATTCTTGTTTTTTCACTACCGCTTATTTTTTCATAGTCGATAAGAAAATCAAGATTACCAGGCAACATAAATTTTTGGGTTCCCTTGTCACCACCCCACTCCAAATCCCAGTTTTCTGACCAGAGATCAACACTTTCATCCAACGTATTTTGGGTCAACATACCTTTATTATCCGTCGGCTCTATCATATTGGCTTCTGCAATGCCCGCAGCAACCATATCGGCATACTCCCCCGCTTTTTTAGGGTCGTTCTTATACAATTCACTCACTTTTGTAAGCACCTCGCCCCACTGCTCGTTGGTGTGATATGTACCACCGTACAGCGGTTTGCCATTTGGCAATACAATCATATTCAGTGGCCAACCTCCATTTCCTTTTATCAATTGCAAAGCGGTCATATAAACATGGTCGACATCAGGTCGTTCTTCACGGTCTACCTTGATATTAATAAAATTTTCATTCATAATATTGGCAATGGCCTCATCCTCAAAGGTCTCTTCTTCCATAACATGGCACCAATGGCATGACGAATACCCAATACTTACCAGTACCAATTTATTTTCCTTTTTTGCAGTATCCAATGCCTCTTGGCTCCAGGGTTGCCAGTTTACGGGGTTGTGCGCATGTTGCAAAAGATAAGGACTGGTCTCATTAATCAGGGCATTGGTATATCTATGCTCAGAATCCTGTTGTCCCGTATTCTCTTTGCATGAGAACAAAAACAGCAGCGATAATATGGTAGCCTTCATTATACTTGGATTAGATGTTTTATATGGCATAACTTTTATCATAGCGATTAATCTTGCTAAAATACTTCTTTTATGGCAACAGTAAGAATTACGCGATTGACAGACACCGCATGGGAAAGTTTAGACAGCTGTATGGTAATAAATTCGGGACACCAACACTAAGAATCGAAATTGGCGCTATAGTTATTCCTTACATTTTTTAACACTTAGAAATTGCACAAATAGTGTTTCACCAATAAAGAATCATTTGTTAACTTATGCCTTTCAAATGTAATTTTATTGCAGCTTCGAGAAGTCGTATAAAATTGCGTCAATTAGATTCAACCAACAACAAAAGCAAATTATGGAGGACTCAAAAATTCATTTCGATCGAAGAAAATTTATAAAAGGCACCAGCGCAGCCATGGTGTTATCTTCTTTCGGAGCATATGGTCTCGATTTTGAATTACCAAAAAAAACATGGCGTGTCGGACTAATAGGAACGGGATGGTATGGCAAAAGCGATCTTTTTCGACTTATTCAGGTCGCCGATGTCGAAGTAATCTCACTTTGTGATGTTGACGAGCACTTATTGACCGAAGCTGCCGAATTGGTCAGCAAGCGACAGAAGTCGGGTAAAAAACCAAAATTGTATTCCGATTATCGCAAAATGTTGGCAAAAAAAGATTTGGATATCGTGCTTATAGGGTCTCCTGACCATTGGCACGCCTTACAATGTATCGATGCCCTGAAAGCCGGAGCGCATGTGTACGTACAAAAACCTATTAGCGTTGATGTACTGGAAGGAGAAGCCATGGTTGCTGCCGCTCGAAAATACAATAAAGTGGTTCAAGTTGGTACACAGCGAAAAAGTACGCCCCATTTGATCGACGTAAAAAAACAAATCGTTGAGGGCGGTCTTTTGGGCAAAATATCGCATGTTGAAATGTGCTGTTATTACCATATGCGGGCTAATGATAATCCTTCGGTACAACCGGTTCCCGAGTATTTCGATTACGATATGTGGACAGGCCCTGCACCTCTTCGCCCTTACGACGGACTACCCCATAGGCGTTGGTGGCGTGCCTTTATGGAGTACGGCAATGGTATTACTGGAGACATGTGTGTACATATGCTGGATACGGTTCGATGGATGTTAGATCTCGGATGGCCGAAACGAATTAGTGCCACAGGTGGAATTTACGTACAAAAGGAAAGCAAATCGAATATCGCGGATACCCAAACCGCTATTTTCGAATACGAGGAGCTTAATTGTGTTTGGAATCATCGCACCTGGGGCACACCGGCAGATCCCGAATACCCATGGTCATTTAAGTTGTACGGAGAAAAAGGAACATTGTCCGGGAGCACCATGAAAGCAGATTTTGTACCTCATGGAGGCGGAGACCCCATACATTTTGACGTCTTGTACGAAAAGGAAAAATACCCTGAAGACCTTACCGAAAAAGATATTGAACTAAATGCAGCACCTGCTACACGTTTGCACATGATCGATTTTCTAAACGCCATTGAAAATGGAACAAGGCCAGTCGCCGATATCGAAGAAGGTCATATTTCCACCGCCAGTTGTATCTTGGCCAACTTGGCAATGCAAACCAAAAGACCATTGGTATACGACCCAAAAAATAAGATTATTATTGATGATGAAGAGGCGACCCAATTATTGAAACGCGACTATCGCGGGCCATGGGTGCACCCGGATAAATCTTAACTTTGCTAATTTTTTATAGGAAGGGAATTTTTCTCAATTCAACAGATAAATTTTTAATAAAATAGCTGGGCTATCGCTTTCATTCGATAAGCCATGCGGTACCGAACCGTCAAAAAATAATAAATCTCCCTTTTCGAGGTATACATTATCCTTTTTTATCATGTAGGTCAGTTGGCCACTAAGTACATATGCCAGTTCATTGGCGTTGGTGGAAATAGGTTTTCGATAAGATCCCGGTGCTACGTCAACAATATATACGCGGAGACTATTATCTGACGTAGTACTGGAAAGTAAATGGGTATATTCTAGATTTTTAGAATCTTCTCTATCTTCTTTGGTGCCCTGACCATTTTTCACATGAATATAGTTACCACTGATATTGGAAGAAAGATCCAATTCGGAAAGGTCGATACTCAATGTTTGCATTATTTTTAAAAGTACCGGTAACGAAGGTGTCGTTCTTAGGTTCTCGATTTTTGAAATTAGCCCGGCACTAACACCAGTTCTTCTCGCAACCTGTTGCAAGGTCAAATCTCTCTTTTGGCGGGCCAGCTTCAACTGTCTTCCTATATTGATTAATATATCGTCCATTTATTTTACTGGTTGGTTGCAAGACACTTAGATATCTCTAATTTATTTTCAAGACAAAAATAAACATTTATTTTTTTGTATAAAAAAAGGGAAAATCTTTGAGATATTCTATAGTAAAGATGTAAAATAATAAATATTTCCGGCAAAATCACAAATATAAAAACCTTGATCGGCAATAGCTGCCGAAGTGATTACCGGTGCGCCCAATTTAGTCTGCCAAACCAATCTACCTGTAGTATGGTCGATGATATAAACTTTTCCGTCCATTGCTCCAAAAATTAAATGTTTTCCAACCAAAATAGGAGTACTTTCTACACTTTGTTGGTCATCGGAAAAATATGAAGGCGTATAAAAAAGTGGACTGTCGACTTCAAATTGCCATTGCTTTTCCCCTGTCTCCCTATCAAACGAAGCCACACCGGGATGTGAACTTGCTAAAATCACCTTATCATGAAACACTATCGGAGCCGAGGTACCTGTATGTTGCATTCCTGAAATCAACTCTTGAACTGTTTCTCCAGTTCTCAAATCTATTTTATGTAGTTTTTGTCGCTCGGCCACCCAGAGAAAACCATCGACATACGTCAAAACCCCATCACGAAAACGCAGTCCATCGTCACTTCTAGACCACAATAATGCCCCCGTCAGTCTGTCATGTGCATATATGGCACCCCAATGCTTCGAAACGATAAGCACATCATCGGCAATGGTCATGGTCGGGGTGGTTCCCTCACCACCGGTCCATGAGGTATTCTTCCAGATAACCTGACCATTTGTGACATTTAAGGCCGAGAGTGATTCTCCAAAACCGGTATAAACCACTTCACCGTCGGTAACCAGGCCAGTAATAAACCCAGGTAACCTATTATACCCCAGGTCTCTTTGCCATTTTAGTTTTCCCGAAGGAATATCAAGGGCATAGGTATATCCTAACATATCGGTGGCAATAACGGTGTTTTGGGCGATGACCATTTGATTCTTAATGCCATTTTTGGTCTTGAATCTCCATTTTTCCTGACCGTTGGAAGCGTCGTTGCAAACAATAAAACAATTGGAGGCATTACTATCATCAAACCCTGCCGATAGCAGATAATTGTCTTTAAAAACAGGAGAGCTCATGTATATATTACTTCCCAAGTTAGCTGTCCACTCCATTCGATAGGGTGCAGATAAATCGCCTTTAACAACAGCATGGTGTTCTTTGTTTCCGCCTAAATTTGCCCACTCACCATTTGATACTTCTATTTTAGTTCTTGAATCAACACTAAAATCCGCCTTTTTATGCAAAACCTCTCCACTATGTAAAAAAGCATCTACCACAACTTGAAATTTACTTTGTCCATCTGGATCAAAAGTAGCCCTCCAATTCCAATCAGAGGCTTTTTCCATAGATTTCCAACGGGATTTTTCCAATGCGGTTTCCCATCCGAATCCCTCTTCTCCCCAGACACTATACCGAACACTATCAACTTCAGCACCACTGTCATAAACATTAAGGGAGAAATCAATTTTTCCGGTTGCATTCAGCACGGCCTCTTGATTCTGGGGACTAACAATATGTATTTGCTTTTCAACAAAACTCCACCGAAGTTTGGTGGCCGTATTTCCGTCGGTGTCAACATCGACCGCTCGAAAACTTGATGGGGAATGGTCGATCCCACCTTGGGAAATAGTGGCGGTGCTATAAGAGATAACGCCCGACAACCCATGTGATTTTGCCCTATTGATATGCCAATGACCAAAAAACCAAGATTTTAAACCATAATCCTCCAAAATGATAGACTCTTTTTCGTTCTTTTTGAAAACAAAGCTATCGCCATCGGTTAAAAGGTCATGGTTAAAGAACATTTTAGGCTGATTACTTGGGTAGACCTGCAAAAGGTTTTGCAGCCAACCTCCAATGTCATTATGGTCAAAACTAGGTGGAAAGTCACCTCCCATCATTGGGGTTATCACATATAGCGCATTGCCTTCCTCAAAAGCATACCATGCAGGGCCAAATTGTTCTTCAAAGAACTGTTCGCCGTAATCTCCCTTTACCAAGTCATGGTTCCCTAAGCAATAATATACAGGAACGCCCACTTCCTTTTCAGTAAGGTTATTGGCGTGCCATAACATTCCTGAACGGTAACAGATATCACCCGTGTGAACGATAAAATCAGGCTTATGTACCCTGACATACTTCTTTAAATTATCGACCCAATTACCATATTCAAAGGTTTCCGTATCAGAAATATGTACAAAACTCGTATGCTCCTTTTTTTTCTTTGGCAGCACCGGGAAATCATATCTGCCAGTTTCCGGAGAAATAGGAATAAACCGCTTATTCGTGGTAAAATCGGCGCCAACATAAAGCGTAACGAAACGTTGCTTTTTCCAGCCAGGAAGTTTAAAATTGCCATTACGATCCGAACGCACTACACTATAGCCATCGGAAACAACGGCATTGGCCATTGCAGCCTCACCATCATCTTTGATACCATTTTCATTGGAATCAACAAAAACAATCCCCTTCAGTTGGGCTTCCATGGCACAGTGTGCCAGAACAAAAACAAAAAATAGAAAAACCGGTCTGCTTATCATGAAATGTACTTACTCTGTGATGCCTTGAATTTTTTCTCCAACAGGATGGTTGGCCTTAAAGAACATCCCTAATAAACTGGCAGCCGTTTGTGCAATGCGATCTTGATAAATTTGACCTTCATCGGATACTTCGCCGAGATGCGCTATGTTCGGACCCAGCGCCACGAGCCATGTTTCATCACTACGGGGTGCACTTGTTCCATGTCCTGTCCATTTTTCGCCAATTCCCCTGCCGTGGTCAGGGTAGACCAAGATGGCCGTCTTATTCTTGTAAAACGAATCGTTTTGAACCGTCTCCCATAGATTGGCGATCATTCCATCAATGAAATGTGCCGCATCCAAATAATTATTGTAATCCCCTGAATGCCCGTAATTATCCGTGTCGGCAAAATCGATATGCACGACCTTTGGGTGCTTGGCCTGCATATAGGCCTTAGCCAAGGCGAAAGTTATCGCATCAGGCCTACATTCCCCAAAATATTCTAGTACAAAATGTTGTATTTCATTAGCCAATTGCTGTGCTTGGGTAAGGCCATCTCCTTCTACATCCTCACCCGGCAGGTTGACCAACATGCCATTGCGATCTCGGTTCAATATTCTGCCCAGGGCATCCCAAGACGCAAAAGTGACAACTTTACCCATATAGCCGTCTTGTCGATTAAAAAATTCAAGCACATTTTCGTTTGGGTTGTTTGGATAACCGTTGGAGTCAACTTTTGGGTCGTAATACCCACATAGCGTTTCACTACGCCCGGGATAGGAAAACCAATATTCGTTTCTCAGGTTAACCTTGTTACCTAGCTTTCGATTACCATAAAGTTGTCCCTGACCTGCTATCGTTTCCCAAAAGAAAGGCATTAATTTTTGACGCGCGTTCAATGCCGTTTCGGACCAGTACTTCTTGTCTTTGTTCAAGAGCGGATCTGGCCCTTCAAAAACCTCTTGCCAACGGAGACCATCAACAGAAATAAGGATAATATTTTCTGCCTTACTATGCTGAGCGGTTACACCAAAACCAAGCAAAATAATATGGAGCAACAATTTAATTTTCATAATTTACAATTCTGTAATGGAGTTATTATTCGTTCAGGCCATTTCCCATTCATTGTTTTTTGCGCTTAAAAATAGTCTTAAGCGGGTAATGATCGGATAAAGTATCGGTAACCGAATCTTTAATCAAGACGACATCAACAGAAGCTCTTTTCATTTTTTTTGAAAGCAACATATGATCAATTTTTACATAATCATCAGGTGAAACCGAGGGAAACACCTTGGTAGGAAAACTGGAGTCAAATTCTTTATGATACAACGAGAAACTATCAAAAAATCCTTTTTCAAGAAAAGAATCTATGACTTGATAGTCAATTTTATTGCTATGATTAAGATTTCGAAGCTTCGGGTTTTCTTTCTGTTTAAGATACATTCTCTCCCTCAAGCCGGTACTTTTGTAGAATAAACTATCGTGAGCAGAAAAAGCATTAAAATCGCCCAAGATTATAGTCCGTTCCCTTAGTTTATTTTTTTGCTCCAACAGTGCTATAACGGCTTTAGCTTCTACCAACCTTTTTGAGCTACTTAATGGTGAAAAATGGGCAACGAAAAAATTAATTCCATTTATCTCGGCATACAGACCTCCATGATGCATACCTTCCATAAGCCGGTGAATATTTGTAATTGGATGCTTGGAAGAAATTCCGACCGGATATCCATTTTCTTTAGCGATCGCTGCATAAGGATGCCCCCACTTTCTTGCCAGTTTCTCAAGGGAATCTTGGGTATATCCGTTCAGCTCTTGGAAAGCGATCACATCTACATCTTGACGAATAGCCCATTGTACAAATGTATCACGACGTGCCACTTGACTTTCAAAACCATTCCAGACATTATAGGAAATAACAGAAAACTCATTAGCCGTATTTTGACAAAATGAAGTGTTCAAAAAAAGAAAGCCTCCCCATAAAAAAAACCACAAACCTTTCATGGCAAGTATTAATTTAGTTGAAAAACAGTTAGTACGGCGGCATGATCGGAAGGAAACATTATGGGGTGATAATCGATAACCTTTGATTCAATCGCACTTAGTGAGTCCCCCTTGTAATAGATATAATCAATTCTGTCACGCAATCCGTACTTATCTGACGACGTGGCCGCCCGCGGAGTCCAAGTGAACCCAGGGTCTAGCAATGGGTCGATATGCAATTCTCGATAACTATCTATAAAGCCCGATTTCATCATTTCTTTGCTTTCGGGCCAGGCTACACTTTTATTATAATGAATGGATTTTGTTCGCTCCACCCAATCTAAATGGGAACCCATATTAAAATCACCCACCATAATTACGGGTGCGGTTTTATCATTCTTCAAAAAAGGCTTGATTTCCTTTAATATTTGTTTGATTTCCGAATGACGTGTGGCCGACTCATCGGCTATCAATTCTTTTGCACTTTTATTCTCTTTAATGATACTAACACTGTAATCGGGCAGATAATGAAGCCATGTATCGAAGAAAATTAATTCTTTTGTTGCACCGATTTTTAATTTTGCCCCACCAAAGTTGAAAGGTTTAAAAGCTTTTATGGTCTCCGAAATAGGATACCGGCTCATTATGGACAAGTTCGAACTGATCAAATAAAAATGATAGCCCAAAGCATCTGCGATTAGCTCTCCAGACCCATAAGTTTCAATAAGTCCCACAATATCGGCATTGGTTGATTTTATCGTTTCGATTACACGTGCTACACCGACTTCTTTACCATACCGATGCCCGCCATGCCAAATGTTCCAAGTCAATACTTTCAAATGTTTTGGATCGTACTTTACTATCTCATTTTCTGTATTTGGATAAAATTGGCTATATAGGCTATTCACCTCCGTAGGTGCCAGTGACCTATTCCAGACCTTTACCTCATCAATAAATCCGTTAAAAGCGTTCCATTGTCCATAGGAACCATATTCCCATTTTTCGTCAGATCCGCCTATAACAGTCGACAGTTCAGTTTCTAGGTTGCCCAAACCAGGGGTATTGTAAATGGCTACATTTTCCCCATCAAAGTACAACCAAATTTCTTGTTTTTCCCGTTGTACCGTAACGACGATTTGATGCCATTCCCCGTCGTTCACACTTTGTCTTTCTGCCGTTGGCTTATAGCTATGGCTACTTTTCCCGTCGTTTAATTGCAACGCCCACGCACCATTATCCTGCGTATAAATCTGCCAACCAATAGCGGAGGTTTCATCTGCCTTTTTATTGCCCATAATCGGCGTTCCCATTTTGGCAGCTGGCAAAGTTTTGACCCAAATCTGTATCGAAAAAGAGGTCTGTGAATCAAAATTCGGTAATTCACCTTCTTCCAATTTTATGGGTCGTCTCAATGCCGCATTTGCCGAGAGATCCAGTGCTTTACCTATTAGACCTTCCGTGAATTGCGATTGTTGAAGATCGACCATATAAACGGCATCTTCTTTTGAAACGATGTTCTCTTTAAAAACGTCGGAGTCAAAACTCAAATAAAAGTTGGGGTCCTGCGCATTGGATGAATTCAAAAACGCAAGTAACGCGAAAACAACAAATACTCTAGTTAGATTCATATTGAAATTTTCAATTATTTTAATGGTGAAAATTGTGCTATTCTACTACTTATCGAAGCAGAAAGCCTTGGTGCATCAGGATGGTTTTTCTCTAATGGGGTCGGGCGTACAAATTTGCTTTCCTTTCCTTCTATATGAATCGAACCGGTAGGATCCAAAGTCAAATATGCGAAAAGCGAATCTTCATACATGGCCCTGCTATCGTCGGAACCGTACCCCGATCCTACATAAAAATACGATGCGCTGTTCATTTGAAAGTAATGAACGTTATTGATAAAACTATGATCATCAACATGGTGATGACCACAAAAACAGGCGATTACCTTTTGAAAGTCTGTACGATTGTTAGCGTCATCGATTACTTTACGTACGGCAAACCTGCTTGGTGAAGACCAACCGTCCCAAATTTCATCAAAAGCCTGATGCGATATAATAATACACTGTTTGTCGGTTTTAGCCAAATCTTCCTTCAGCCATTCAATCTGTTCAGGGTTGACCAAGCTTCGACGCTGCTGTTCAATATAAAAATTGGCATTGCCGTAGTCTTTATATTCCCCATCTTCCATAATATAATTACCGTCCATCACCACAAAATGAAAATCACCTTTGTCAAAGGAATAATAATTGCTTTGCATCCCGAAAAAATCGATAGCTTGTTGCTTCGTACCTTTATCCATGTCATGGTTGCCCAAAACATGGTATTTCTCCCCGGGATAGGAATTCCAAAGATCAATACACTCTTTCCCCTCGGGAGTGGGATGGCAAAAATCGCCTCCTTGAATTATAAAATCTAGCTCTCGTTGGGAAGCATCGTCAATAAATTTTTCCAAGCGCTCCAGCCCATCTTTGCAGAAACCATGATGCACGTCGGTTATAAAACCTATTCGTACAGGTTTCGATTTTGTCACCTCGGCCCCTACTCTCGGAGCAAAAGCAAACGAATTAATATTGCCTAGGCCCATTGCAGCGGCACCTAATCCGAACTTGGTCATAAAATTGCGACGTCCTTTCTTGTCATTTCTCTCCATTTCTTTTTTATTCAACCACTTACTTTATTTGAACGTGCAGCCGCACATTTTTCAAGCCAATCGTCTGAAAAGGAGTCAACCGCTCCAAATCTTTTTACACTAAATTCTGAGTAATCAAAAGGGGGGATCCGTCCAGCTGCCAATTCGGCCATTCCCAGACCAACACCGCCCGCAACAGAAATACCCGCCCCACAACATCCTGAGGCGATCAAAAATCCTTCTACACCCGGTATATCTCCCAAAACCAGTTGAGAGTCGGGTGTATATCCTGAGAAACCTGCCACATAGTGTTTTATACCTATGTCATAGAAACCTGGAAAAAAACGTGCCAATCGTTCCCCATTGTCAATCAAGTCATTCATGCCTTCGTCATCACTGAAAACAAAATCAGAAATGTCTCGCGGCACATTTTTAGGCGATGCCACCACAGATTTACTTTCCCGGATACCAAAGAGAAGACTTCCCCCTTCAGGACGGGCATATGCCTGAGCATCGGGCAGCAATACCATTGGCGAATCGAGCGGAAAGCTATCGGCCCGTTCCGTAATCCAATATTGACTTCTTACCGGAGCCATCGGAATTCCGACACCAATGTCATTGGCCAAAATGGGCGCCCATACACCTGCAGCATCGATAACGCAATCGGCATGTATATTTCCTTCGGAGGTTTTAACCCCGACAATTTTATTGCCAGTTCTTATCAATTCAAGGGCCTCAACACCCAATCGGATTTCAGCACCCTGTTTTTTGGCACATCGGGCAAAAAAAGTACCCAGCATATAAGGGTCGCAATAGGCTTCATTGGGAACAAATCCAATTTTCAAAGCCTCGTCGGTTTTAAGCCAAGGAACTTTTTCATGTGCCTCTTCGGGTGAAATATAATAAGCCTCTTGATCATACTCCCGAGCAATCTGCATCAACTCTTCAAGTTCTTTCACTTTGGCTTCACTTGCAGCTACGTGCATCATTCCCGAATATTTGAAATCGAGGGTTTCACCTAACTCGCGTTCCATTTCTTTGGCCACCCTAAATGTTTCTATGGTCAGGGGAATATAAGAACGTTTAGATCGCACCATCGTCATGAGTGCAGCTGCCCTACTCGTTGCGGCATTATTAAGCTCATTACGCTCCAACAAAATAACTTTTTTATTGGGGTTGTTGCGGGAGTAATAATATGCTATGGCACAGCCAAAAATACCTCCACCTACGATTACAAGGTTGGCTTTCAGCATGGTCTCGTTATTTTTATTCAAAATAGTTCTTTGTTGTTTCGCTCCCTCTGTAGATAAGGGATCAAACTTTAGGTTATAATCTGTTTATCGATACTTTTATGATTCCATTTCAGTGCGGCCAGCCCACCTGCAAGAAAAGCCATTACAACGAAAAAATTAAAAAGATTGTCCCAACCGAAGCGCACATTGATCGCCATAACAACAAATCCGGAAATCATTTGCCCTATCGACCCGACACCATTGATAATACCGGCGGCCATGGCGGCCCCTTTTTTTCCACCAACATCCATAGATCCCGCAGTACAAATCAAAGAATCAGGGCCATAAGTAAATATCCCTATCATCGCTATGCTGAATACCGTTGCCCATTTTCCCAGGGGAGCTAAATGCGGATGTGCCAAACAGGCCAAACCTAGGGCAAAAAGCATGATAGCAACAGTACTGAACCGCTTAGAGCGAAAAATTTTATCAGAACTATATCCCGCAATAATTACCCCGAAAAAACCTATCAATTCATATACCGACGAAATATACCCGGCATCGCTAACCTCATAATTCAACCCCTTCTCAAGATAAATAGGCAACCAAAAGAGGAAAGCATAGCGGGTCATTTTCAAGATAAAATAACAGCTGGAATAAATCCAAAGGGATTTATTTTTGATAAGCAATGCCAAAATTTTCAACTTTTCCCCTTTCGATTCCCCTTTGAACTCGTATTTATCTTCAACAATTACGGGCACATTTACCTCTTCAGGATTGTTCCTCGTAAAGAGAAGATACAGCAGTGCGATTACAAAAAGGACCAAAGAAGGAAAAATAAAGCCTCTTTTCCACCCCAGTTCCGAAAGAAAATCCATATCAAAAGCAACATAGGTCGCAAAAACGGTAGCCAAAAACCCGCCGGTAACATAACAAGTAGACCACCACGACATAACGATACCCCTTTCGTTGATACGAAACCAAGGTGTCATGTTCTTAATAAGTCCGCTCCATCCCGTTGATTGACCATAGCCATTGGCCGCTATTAAAAAAATAATAATTCCTATAGAAAATGAGAATCCCAAACATAAGTTGGCGATCGCGGCCAAGAAAAGGCCCACAGAAACTACTTTGCGCGGACCAAATGTATCCGACAGATAACCATTTAAAAATTGACCTATCGTATATACAAGACTATAGATAAAGATAATCGTCGCATAATCTGAATTATCGAGCCCCAGATCTGCTTCCATGGAACTCCATGTGACAGAAAGGTTTTTTCTTCCAAAATAAAATCCTGCATACGCAAGCCATGTTAAAATAAAGATTCTTTTTCTCCAAGAACGTTGGTCTGCTGTCAATGCCATATGCAGGGTTGGGTTGGTTTTACAAATTCAAATATCTTCGGTAATGGTCTATATGAAATCTATTTGCTTTAAATAGGCCTCCAATATTTTCAGAAAGCCTTCTATGTCGGTATGATCTATTTGTCCGATGTTAGAAATACGAAAAGTATCATAGTTATTTACCTTTCCCGGATAAATCGTATACCCTCTTTCGAAAAAGAAATCGTGCATTTCCTCAAAGTTGTATTTTGCACTATCGGGTTCGATGATAGAAGTGATGATTTTCGAGTGGTATTTCTTGTCGATTAAATATTCCAACCCTAATCTCTCCAATCCTTCAAGCAATGTTTCCCAAGAACGACCATATCTTTCATACCGTTTTTCTATGGTTTCCTCCTGGGTTTCCAAAATAGCCTGTTTTAGGGCATAAAAAGTCTGTACCGGAGGCGTAAACCTTGTCTGATGGGTCTTTTCAAAATAGGCATATTGCGCGTAAAGATTCAGGTACAGGCTTCTTGGTGCTATGGATGCCGTTGTTTCAAGTACTTTTCTATTGCAGATAGCAAAACCAATACCTGCCATACCCTGTATATTCTTATTCGAACTTGCCGCCAAGTAATCGATATTCATGGCCTTCATATCAACAGGAATGGCCGCAAAACCACTCATTGAATCAACGATAAAACTAATTCCGTACTTTTTGCAAAGTTTACCTACGGCCGTAATATCGTTTAAAAGACCGGTTGTAGTCTCGTGGTGGATCATGGCCAAATGGGTCAGCCCCGCTTCCTTTTCAATCGCATCTTCTAAAGCTTTTAAATCAATAGGAGCGATAGAAGAAGATTCAAAAGCAACCGTATCAATGTGATAAATGCTTGTTATTTGACGCATTCTTTTCCCGTAGGCACCATTATCGATGATAAGTATTTTACCATCTTCAGGAACTACCGAATTCAATATTGCCTCTACAGTTGCCGTGCCAGACCCCCCAAATAGAACGGTGGCATAGGTTTCAGGATCACCAACGAACTTCGTGATTTCGGTTGCACAAAACCCCATCAAATCTCCAAATTCTTTTTCCCGTGGACAGATATCAGGAACAGCTTGTGCCAATTTAACCGAATCGGTCGTCGTAGCCGGACCCGGATTCAATAATACATTTCTTTTAATTTCCATACTAATTAATTCGTTAAGCGATATCCCAAGGCAGGGAATATGTTTTTACATAAGTGTATCCTTTCATCGTCTCGATTACCCCTTCTTTATAACCAAGTCCGGAATCTTTTACACCTCCAAAGGGCGTCCATTCCAATCGGTAGCTCGGGGCTTCGTTGACATTGACGGTTCCGGTATCCAACTCGGTAATAACTCTTTGGATCGAAGGCCAATGGTTGCTCACCACACCGCCCGACAAGCCGTAAGGCGTATCGTTGGCTATTTCAATGGCCTCGTCAAGCGTTTTAAATCGAATGATCGGTGCTACAGGACCAAAGGTCTCTTTTGCCACAACTTCATGGGCATTTTGCACATGATCCAAGACAGTCGGTGCGTATAAAGCCCCTTCTCTCTTATGTCCCGCAAGACAGACAGCGCCATTATCGATGGCGTCTTGTACCCGTGCTTCCATTTCTTTGGCCGATGCTTCGGTAATTACGGTACCCATATCATTATTCTCATCGTAGGGGTCACCATATTTGAGTGCTTTGACGCGATTTGCCAACCGTTCGGCATAGGTATCTGCAATGCTTTCATGTACCAATATTCTTCGCACAGCTGTACAGCGTTGGGCCGAATTTTTAAAAGTGCCCGACATAGTTACCTCCACAGCCTCATCGATATCGGCATCTTCCAGCACAAGTAGAGCAGAACTTCCCCCGAGTTCTAAAACCAGTTTCTTATATCCTGCCTTCGAAGCAATAATTTTACCTACCCTGCTTCCTCCTGTAAAGGAAACCATTGTAATATCTGGATGCACGGTCATCATTTCTGCAGTCGCATCAATATCGGCGCCGTTTATCACATTCAACATATTAGGTGGCAGCCCACAGTCTAAAGCCAATTGAGCAAAATAGTATGCAGATAAGGGTGTTCTTTCCGAAGGCTTCAAAACCACTGTATTATTGGTAGCAATGGCCGGGGCAATTTTATGCACCACTTGGTTCATTGGGTGGTTAAATGGGGTAATGGCACTAATCAGGCCCAAAGGCACCCTTGTAGTATATATTCTTCTAGGTTTCCCATTCTTCGATACATCACAAGGAAAAACCTCCGAGTCATCATCAAGCGCCTTCATAGCTGAAAACCGCAAAACATCAGAAACCCTACTAGCCTCATAACGGGTATCTTTATAACACAAGCCGGTTTCGTCCGTAATCATTTTACTTACCTCATCGACCCGTTCCTCTAGTGCATCTGCTATCTTATTCAAGATATCATAGCGTTCGTAACGGGTAAGTGTAATTTTTGTGTTCTTGGTATCTCTCAAAACTTTATCGAGATCCTTTAGATTTATTGATGAAACGCGCCCAACCTTTTTCTTGGTATAGGGATTAAAAACATCGATCCATTCATCACCTTTTACTTGCTTTCCGTTGATTATACTTCCAAATTCTATCATGGTTAAATATTAAGTTGGTGAATTAAAATCCGTTGCTCAAGTAATGGAACAAATCAAAATTTCGGCTTTTTCCCGAGTTTAGTTTCTCTTGGTATTCTGCATTCAACTTTTTATTAAAAATCATGGGAACATCTTGAGAATGTTCACTGCCATGAGAACGAAGGCCTTCTTTAACCTTTTCTAAGTCGTGCCATTCGGGGGTTCTACCGATAGTCGTTGCTGCATCTGACAAAACAACTAAATCACCAATGCGGTCCCCAGGAAGTTCATACCGCTCTACCGCCTCGGCATTTGTCAATACGGTTTCGATACCATCAAGACTTAACAAATAGTCTTTTGCGGCATTTAATTGTGATTTGTCTTCCAAATATAAGGTGCCATAACCGCCAAGGGCCCCGTGATGTACGACATAAGGATCGGTAATTGGCAATATCACCCTTGTTTTAATTTGTTGTTCGTTCAACAGTTGTTCGATGAACTGTACTTTTGGAGAACCATCGGCATTTGTTTTTGCCTGCATGCCGTGATCTGCGGTGACCCCGATAATAGCGCCTTGTTTATCCAATTCACCCAACCAATGGTCAATTTTTGATAAAAAGTCGTTCGCGTCGGCACTACCAGGGGCATATTTATGCTGTACAAAATCGGTTGTAGTCAGGTACATTACATCGAAGTGCTCCCTTTTCAACAATTTGGCACCAGCTTCTATACAATAGACCGATATATAAGGGTCATAAATTCCGGGTCTTTCCTTACCCATTAAACCTTGCTCTACATTATCGATACCATTTTCTTCTTTGGTAGCATCATTCGCAAATTCTGCGGAAAAACAAATCCCATCAAGGTTATGCGCCAACATTTTACGCAATTTATCCTTTGCGGTTACTACGGCCACTTTTCGTCCGTTTTGACTGAGTTCAGATAAAATAGTCGGTACTTTCAGGTATTTGGGGTCATTCATCATGACTTCTTCCTGAAGTTCGGTATCCCAGTAAAAATTACCACAAATTCCATTAACCTTGGGAGGGACCCCCGTAACAATGGCCATATTGTTCGGATTGGTAAATGACGGAATGACACTTTTGACCATTCCCATGGAACCTTCTTTAATAAAGCGCTGCAAGTTGGGCATTACCTCTTTTGCCCCCTCATAATATGGATAGGAAGTACCATCCATGCAGATGCCAATTATAGTTTTCTTTTGATCCGGATAATCTCTGTTATTGATTTTCATTTGTTATTGAGTCTGTTATCTTTTTAATTTTGCACTAAAATACAATATTTTTACTATTAGTAAAATTACTGTAGTATTTATCTACTATTTTTTTTATTATGCTGTACTATTGCCAAGCTTTTATCTACTATTTGAAGCGCTTTCTTTAAGTCATCCCTTGAAATGGTAAGTGCAGGGGAGAGCTGCAAAACATTACCAGCCGAAACCTTAAAACTAAGCCCTTGCTCCAGACAGGCGTACATCACCTGCTCGGCTGCATCTATTGCCTTTTCCTTGGTTTGCCTATTCTCGACCAACTCGACACCCCAGAGCAACCCTATACCCCGAACATCTCCAATAAGTTCATATTTTTGGCTGAGTTTTTTTAACTCTTCCCGCATAAAGACCGCATCATCGGCAACTTTTTCCATAAGGCGTTCTTCCTCCAAAATTTCTAGTGCGGTCAAACCTGCCGCAGCGCCCAATGGACTTTTTTCATGGGTGTAATGACCCAACGAAATATCGCCGAATTGGTTGTAGTCGTCGCGCGTTATAATTGCGGCTTGCGGAAATATCCCCCCACCTAATCCTTTTCCCAAACAAAGAATATCAGGTTCTATTTCATAATGTTCGAAAGCGAACATTTTTCCGGTACGCCCTAGGGCAATTGGAATTTCATCAAGAATTAACAAGACGCCGTGTTTATTGCAAAGTTGACGGGCGGTTTTCCAGAAGTTGGGCGATGGTATTTGCACATCGGTATTACGAATTGTTTCGGCAATAAAAGCTCCAATATCATTTTCTTTGGAAAGCACATACTCTAGGTACTCTAAACTTTTAGCTTCATTGCCTTCAAAAATTCCCCGATACTCCACTGGTGGCGGAATACGAACCACACCCGGCATAAGCGGACCAATTCGATCTCGAAAAACCGATTCCCCGCCCACACTTATGGCGTCTAGTGAGGCACCGTGAAAAGAGTCCCAAAAAGAAACCACTTTATGCTTTCCCGTGATTGCCCTGGCCAATTTCAATGCAATACCGACAGCCGAGCTGCCATTGGGGGTCAGCAATATTCTATTTAAGTTCGAAGGCGCCAAAGAAGCCAATTTTTCCGCGAAAGCAACGGCGGGCTCATTGGTGTAACGCCTAGTTGAAAAAGAAAGGGTCTGTAATTGTTCGGTAATTCGTTGGATGAGTCTTGGATGCGAAAACCCTATCTGATGCACATTATTGCCATGAAAATCTAAATATTTCTTTCCTGAAAGGTTTTCGATATAAGCACCTTCGCAGTGCTGCAGAACATCGAGACAAGGTGTTGACATCGACTGGTGCAAGAAATAACGCGCATCTTTCTCAAGCAGTTTTCTGGTTTCTTCATCAATTTTGGCGTCCCATTTTTTTCGTTCAGGAGTTGAATTGATATCCCCTTCCGTTCTTTTATTGTTATCCATCTTTAGATTAAAAAAACTGTTTCCAGTATTTGATATGTTTTACCTTTTTTCTACAATTGGATATGGGTCGTCGATTTCGAAACCTTCAAAAGCCATTTTCAAAGGTCTACCGATCCAGGCCCAAGGTGCTTTAAGTCCTAAAGCAAATGCCACGGTTGCTGCATTATCATATTGATAAACGGCATTCGGTATTTTAAAATTCTTCTTTATTCCTTTTCCCCAAAGGATAAATGGAATTTCAATTTCCCCGAGGGTTTCGCCTCCATGCCCTTTTTCAAAACCGCCATGGTCAGCACTGAGAATAACCATTGTATTTTTTGACATTCCCGCCTTTTTAATGGCTTTCATAATTTGACCTAAAAGTTTATCGGCAACCTCAACAGACGCATAATATTCCTTAGTGCCATGACCGAACTCATGCCCCGCATGATCCACATGATCTAAATGCACAAAGGCAAAAGTGGGTTTTTTATTTTCAATATAGTCACTCGCCGCTTTAGCGGTCTCCTCGGCAGTTTTCGGACTGATATCATAATCTACTGCAGATTTCTCAAACAGACGACCAAAATCGCCCCAATCATAAATGGCCCCTATCTCAGCGTCTGGCAGCTGCTTGTTTACGATATTGAAGATGGTAGGAAATATAGCTTTATCATCTTCAATCACCGGCGGAAGTACGTGATCTTTAACCTTCCACCCATTGGATGTGATACCATGTTGCTCTGGCCCTGCCCCCATAATCATGGTAGCCCAGTTGGTGCTTGAACTGGTCGGCAGCACTCCACGAGCATGCATGCTTGAGGCACCTTCTTCAATAATTTGATCAAAATGAGGTGTCTTGGCATTCTTTAGCCCGTCAGGACTAAGTCCGTCAAAACCAATGACCACCACATGTTTAACACGTCTTTTCAATTCATCGGATTGTGCACTACCAGCGGAATACACAAACATTACAGACAAAAACAGTACGATTTTTTTTATTTTCTTCATAGTTTGCAATTTATTAAAACACATATAAACTTTGGGTTAAGAATTATATCCCGATTATTATTTTACTTTTTCATTTCTAGAATCCATTCAATAGCGACACAAATTTATTGCCATCAAAAAATAGTCTTCCAACGTATGCCCTACTATAATCACAATGGCTAAATGACTCACTTTACGCTATCTTCGTTTATTAAATTTTCATTCTTATTCAAAGTACCCATCAAAGTCTAATTTGAACAATCGGTATTTAGCCAAGAGCGCCCTTCAATATTCCAATCTGGCTGCACCGGTATACAGAGATGATTTAAGGCTGTTTTTACCACATCGATGGTACGGGGAGTATTGTCGTAGTTGGAAACTACAGTGATTTTATCAACAGTGGCATCCTCCCAAGCCCCCCCTGTAAGCACTCCGTCAGCCCCAAAAGGACTTGAATCTTCAATATTCTCCCCCACCCCATCCGTCAGTTTCCAATGACCGACTAAATTTTCTGCTTTTGAATGAGTGCTATCTAGCACTTTGCATTTCCAATTTTCAATATCCACCCCATTTAACAAAGTATTAAAAACACGTACTTCTGAAATATAACCACTGTACCCAAATGCACTGTTACCATCGGCACCAATCGTAAAAGGGAGGCTATTATCTATATTTCCTATTGCAGACATGGAAGCACTATTTTCTAAAACGCCATCGACATAAACCGATAGATCACCATCCCTATCAAAAGTTGCGCTGAGGGTATGCCATTCGTTATCGGTAACAACACCTGCCTCGACATCTACTCGATGACTACCATCCCCTACATTAACCTTGAAATTTTTAGTATTGGGCTTAAAAGAAAAAACATACCCGGGCAAGAGGCCACTTTCCCAATTCTTTTTAGCTACGATACTCACATCATTGGGGAGTGTGCTTCTCATGCGGCACTCTATGGAAAAGTCTTGGGCATCACCGAAGTTATGAATTTCGTTATTGGGTATTCCAATTCTTGTATCCAAATCAAAAAAAAGTTCTGTGGCGCTACCTAAACAGTTTGCTACCGGCGGAAGGGATGTTTCCGTGGTTGTTTTGGCAATCTTTTTATTCGGGACCTTGTCTCCACTAACAATCATGAACACAGTACGCTCTTCTTCCGAGTCTCCTCCATGAGTGGTACCAATTCCGCCATGATCGGTACTTACAATTATGACCCATTCCTCATCAGCATAATTACTTCGTTCCTTTAAAGCAGAAATAACTTCTCCCAACGCACTATCAACCGTTTCGATAGCATTTAAGTATGTGGTGTTATTAGGACTAAAACCCGAGTTATGACCCGCATGGTCCACATCATCAAAATGCACGAACAAGGCGCTCAAGTCGTCGATCCCAAGTTCGGCGACAGCTTTATTTTTTACATCGACACTTGAATCTTGAGTATTTCTTAGGATATCGACATTGCCTTCTGCAATATGCTCATTAATAGGAAGCCACTGCGATATGGACACCGTACGCCCATTCGGATATTTTTCCTTTACTCTTTCAAAAAAATGCGGATACTGGCTAAAATTATTTCCTGTAAACGAATTATCTATCACCTGGTGCTTGTCTTCCCAAACACCGGTCAGCATTGACGACCACCCGGGGCCACTAAATGTTGTTCCTGTATTTCTTGCATCTAAAGAGTATGTTCCGTTGGCCATCAAGGCGTCGAGGTTTGGGGTATTCGCAGTACTAAGCGCATCGGGTCTGCAACCGTCGATACCGATTACAAGTAATTTTCTAACTATAGCCTTCTCGATCGGGTCTTGTTCCGAAACTACTGACGCGTTATTTTTGGAGCACGACATTATACCGTAAAATACCAGCGCAATTATCCAGATTTTATTCTCTTTCATTTAGTTGCTTATCATAAATCGCCGTAAACCTTTAAGTTTACCCAATACCTGTTTTTGAGAAAAAAAAGAGGAGCAGTTAAAACTCCTCTTTGTTCAAAAAACTAAACTAACTCAACTCTATTTTCAACCAATTAAGTTTTGCTCTTAATTAAACAATGCGGCGACTTCTTCGTCGGTAAGGGCATAATCGTAAATTACTGCACCAGCAATCTTACCTTCGAAAAATTGGCCATAATTGCTTGTGCCATCTTGCGCTAAACGCAATGGATTACCACTTTCCGTATTCCCAACTGCGGCCATACTTGTGCTGGCTACTTCTTTACCATCTTGGTACATGACCATATTGGCATCTCTATCAAAAACCACTGTCAATAAATGCCATTGGCCATCATTAAAGCCACCGTTGAAATCGGTATCAGCCTTATTACCTTCTCCATCTGAAGTTGCCACACGCCAATTACTGCCCCTAAATGCAATGGTCAGGCCATCATTACTAGAACTGCCCCAATCTTGATCACCGATCATTACAGGATCACTATCGGAAGAAGTGGTATTTACCCAAAAAGAGATAGAATAATCACTGTCATGCCTAAATGCCAATTCTGAGTCATCAATCGTAGCATATTGATCTACCCCATTAAATGTAAACCCGAACCTATCATTCTCACTACCCGTGCCAGCTCCGCCATTGGCTACCGATAAATTTTTGACGATTCCGTCTTGGGTCTTCAATTGTACGCCGGTCAATGGTGAAGAAATGCCAGCTACCTGAGGCGCAGTCAAAACATAATCAAAAATGGAGATTTCCCCAATACTTCCTTCAAAAAATTGACCATAAGCGCCAGTACCGTCTTGCCCCACTCTAAGCGGGTTTCCACTACTTGAACTTCCGATGCCTGCCATACTCGCGGTGGCAACCGAAGCACCATCTTGATACAATGTCATGCTACCATCTCGATCAAAAGTGGTGACTATATAGTGCCAATCACCATCATTAAAGGCCCCATCATAATCAGTATCTGCTTTCGTTACACCGTCTGAAGTCGCCACGCGCCAGTTATCACCACGAAAGGCTATGGTCAGTCCGGGGTTGGAAGAACTACCCCAGTCTTGATCACCGATCATCACAGGGTCACTATCAGTTGACGTAGTATTTACCCAAAACCCAATAGAATAATCACCTTCATGCCTAAAACTCAATTCGGGAACATCTAAAATCTCTACCTGATTATCACTCCCATTAAACTCAACTATAGATCCGTATGCGGCATCTTTTACCCTAGAAGTCACTTTTTCGTCAATTGCCAAAGGAATCGTTTCGCCAGTACTTTTCTTTAAATAAACAAAAGTGTCGATCACTGCATTCGGGTCAAAGAACTTGTCTTTCTTAACTTCAAAGTTGGCGGCCCCTATTGAACCATCGACATATAGAATTTCAAATTTAAGGGTCGTTTTATCCCCTATTTCCAAGAGACCAAGTTCTTCTAAACTGGACACAAAACTTTCAGATTTAAATTTATCGCCAAAAGTTGGAAAATCTGTCAAGGTCTCCAAGACTGACAAGTCGGTTCCTAAAAGCACCTTAATTTCTGCAGGTAGTTTAGAGGTTACTACCGCCAAATCTACTGTTTGACCTTCAGAGTATGTTTCTTTTTCTTTGGGGTCATACGTTAATTCAAGTAGCTCTTCAGGCGTATAATCTTCTCCCGTAAGTGGATTCGTATGATACAGATAAAATTCAAAATTTTCCAAATATCTTTCGTCGTTCCAGCCTTCGCCCTTGTCAGAACAGCCAAAGGAAATGAACAGTACGGTCAAAAGAAATAGCGGCGCTATCCTTTTAGTTTTTCTTAATATATCTATTTTATTCATCGTAAGTTTTTTAAGGTTGGTTAATCTTGTAGAATCCATATTACCTGATCCCTATCATCTACTTCAGACCCAAACTGGGAGACCAAGGCTGCCCTATAGTTGTTTTTGTTGTTCAAATCCTCCGATTCCGGATATGTCCATCGCACAGCATATTTGTCGATACTATTATGTTCTTGGGTAAATAAGTATTCAGGCACCCCGGTTCTACGGGTTGTAAAGAACGATTCATGATCTGAATTCTCGGCAAATGCCAAGTACTTCTGTTCCAAGATTCTAGTCAAACCTGCTTCCCCGGCTAAATAGGGCTGTTTATCTGATAAATAACTGCTTATTTCAGCAGGATCTACACCATAAAATTCCATTGAGGCAGTTATGCCATTATCATAATGTGTACTTGCATCGACCGATATCCAACCGCGATGGGCTGCTTCTGCAATGTGCAATTCTTGTTCCCAATAACTCATTAGAATACCCGGTTGCCCCACATAGTTCCAATATCTCTCATCATTTGGAAAAGAAAAGTCGCCATCTAACTTTTTAGACGAATTCTCTGTTGCCGACCCTGAAATATCAGCTCCTGCATACGCGTTATAATCGGCCCTGACCGCGGCTTCGTTTCCGGGGTTGGCATCAAGGGCATCTTTTGTGGGATCTGCCACTTTCATTAGCCTCGGGTCTTCATTATTTATAAGAATATTCAAATATGTACTTGTTAGTACTACGGCCTCTTTTCGAACGGCTTCATCAGGATTGTACGTTTGTCTAAAACCGTCTTCATTACTATACTCCAATTGGGCATTATCTACCAAGCCCGATAAGAGCGGATAATTACCAGGATTATTAATAATCGTCGCAAAACGTTCTTTCACATTCAATCCTGCTTCATTCTCTTTCTTGCTCAGTGAAATCAAGACCCTAAGTGAATATGCATTTATCAGTTTCTGCCATTGTTTTAAATCTCCACCGTAATAGGGATCGCCATCGATTGTAACCCCGGGATTCTCTAAAATATAAGCCCCTAGCTCTTGATTCGCCTCATTCAACCAATCAAGACATTGTATATAAATCGATTTTTGGGAATCATATTTTGGCTGCGGAATATCAATACCTTGACCAGCTTCCGACATAGGGATATCTCCCATTCGCCTAGTCATTTCAATAAAAGTTCTAGCTTTCAGGAATTTTCCAAGAATGATATAGGCAGGAGCGCCAGCCGCCTCAGCCTCTTCGGTCATTTGAATGATGTTTCTTAATGTTGAATAATCGAAAGACCCATCATACCCATCATTAAAATTTGGTGAAAACACATTATCAGTAGCAATCCACATATGGTATTGCATTTTCTCATAAGTTCCACTGAAGGAGCTGGTCGGCCCCGGAACGATTTGGGTAAAAACTAAACTGGGAGGTACTGAATTGGGTTCATTGGGATTATCTCTTAAATCCTCATAGTCTAAACAACTGTTTAAGGTCGCAAAGAGCACCATCACCATAGTTGACTTAAAAATTATATTTTTTATCATGATTAACAGTATTAAAATGAAACATTTAGATTAAAACCAACCGATCTTTGAGAAGGCAGTTGCAACCCCGTATCGCCTTGATTTAAAGTATAGGTATCTAGGTCTCCATAATAGTGATCCTTTGTCCAATACAATAAGTTTCTACCTATTAGAGAAAGTGAGGCAGAATCAAAAAAGGTTTTATCTAATATTTTGGATGTAAAATTATACGTTAACGCTACCTCCCTAAGCTTAATAAAGGTTTTGTCTTTAATAACACTGGGCCAATCTGCTTTATACCGGCTAGCCCAAGATTGGTAGTCAACCATGTAGGTGCTGGGTTCAAACACCCTGGTATCTGTTAAGATATTTCCGTCAGGGTCATATGTAACATCACCAGATACTATGGTAACACCTTCAATTTGCATGGTTTTGGCATCGCCTCCATTTACATAGGCAATATTCGACAATTCCCTTTCAGGGTGAATGGCATCGGGGTGGCCTCCCGCCCTCCAAAGGTCGCGCTCATAAGCATCTTGTGTTATACCACCAAATCTACCATCAAACAAAAAACTAAGCGTTAGATCTTTATACGATATCGAATTATTAATACTTGCGATAAAATCTGGTTGTGTATTTCCGGTATTCACCTTAAAGTCTGTTCTTTTTGGCAAACCATTTTCATAAATGATCAGGTCACCATCCGGGGATTTTTCCCATACATAATACCAGTAATCACCAATGGGCGTGCCCACTTTTGTTCTAAAATTAGCATCTGATTCGCCCTCCCATTCCGGCACTGTACCATCGGGCAATGGAGGCAGTGAGGTTAGGTAGTTTTTAGATTTGTCAAAATTAATAATGGCGTTCCAATTGAAATTTTTTGTTCGTATCGGTGAGGCGGTGATCGAAAAGTCGAGTCCTTTTCGTTCCGTAGTTCTTCCGTTCAACAAGATTCCACTATAGGCGGAAGCATCGGAAAATGGTTGCGTAAAGATTTGTGGACCATTTTGATTTCTATAATATGAAAAATCGATACCCAATCTGCTTTTGAAGAATTTCATCTCAAATCCGTATTCATAAGAATTTGTAAAGGACGGCTGTAAATTGGGATTCTCTAAAGTACCGGGATAATTTGCGGTAGGTAAATTTCTATATCTATCCGTAGAATACGAATTCGTAGCTTCGTAAATGCCTAAATCGCCCCCAACCTGGGCATAAGCCGTTCTTAACTTTAAATAACTGACAAAATCTGGAAATTTAATCATATCGCTAAGCACGATACTCGAATATATTGACGGATAGAAAAAGGTATCGTTTGCCTCTGGCAGTGTCGAAGATTTATCGACCCTTCCTGTCATTCCAAAAAATATCTGATTTTTATAAGAGAAATCAAAAACCGCATAGGCACTGTAGACTCCTTGAGACTCCTTTGAACTGGTGGGTGTCACCTGATCAACTGAATTTTGAAGCGTAAAAACCTCAGGTACAATAAGCTGGGTAGTACTTGCGCTTTCTCTCTGCATATTGTAATAGCGCTGATTACCCCCTAGAGTGGCCTCTAAAGAAATATCATCGTTAAAGAATTGGTCGCTATAGGTTATTAGAAAATCTGTATTGTTTTCAAAATAACGCGATGCATTGTACCTAAATCGCCCTCCCCTGTCTGGAATATCGTAGTTGTAGATATCTTTGGAAATTTCTTCGTTATCGGTCAAGGAATATGTACTAAGCGAACTTCTTACAAAGGCATTCACCTTATCGGAAATCTTAAAATTCACTTTACCGTAGGTAAGTATATCATGCTTCGTCCATGGCTTTTTCCAATTATAAGCCAAGGCATACGGATTATTATAGCGCCAGTTCTCTACAAAATCTTGCTTTATACCTTCCTTTCCCGGAACCCATACATGTTCAAGATTTCTGACATCGAAATTTGCCCCTCCCCAAATACTCAATAAATAAATAGGCGAAGTAGGACCATAGCTACCCCGTATTCTATTGTCTGAATATTGGTAATTGTATTGCAACGATGCATCGACCGTAATAACGTCGGATACATTCAAATTACCAGCAAGTCTAATGGTATTAATATCTAATTTTTGACCTGGAATAGAGCCTTTGGCATATTTATAGGTATCGGAAATAATAAAACTACCTTTTTCAGAACTCGAACGCACGGTAACATTATTAGAAGTAACCAGGCCGGTTTCCACAAAATTTCCGAGGTTATCAGGGCCTCTCGACACCCAAGGTGTAGCAATACGCTCCCCAGTCTCGGGATCAATCGGGGAGTCAGATTGTTTGATAAGCCTACCATCAAATTTTGGGCCCCATATCGAATAATCAAAATCATTGACACCACCACCACCGGCTGCCCCGGTACCAAACTCATATCGTCCTGTATTTCCTGGGCCATATTGCGTCTGTGCCTTTGGAATTCTTAAAAAGCCCGTTTGAAAAGTTGTTGAGCTATTTACAGAGATGACCGTACCGTCTGTACCTTTTCCCGTTTTCATTGTTATCTGTAGGGCTCCGTGTTTACCTAACGAACCGTATAAGGCAGATGCAGCTGCCCCTTTAAGTACATTGATATTATCAATATCATCTGAACTGATATTCCAAAAATCGGTATTTGGCTGTGGCACACCATCAATTACCAATAAGGGACGCTCTCCTCTTAAGAAAATACTTGGATCGGAGAAAAAATCAGCCCCATTACTAATAACGGTAAGTCCGGCAACTTTACCCGACAAAGACTCCAACGCATTGGGAGTAATTGCCTTTTGAATGGATACTCCTTTAACCTCTTGAGTCGCATAACCAATACGTTTTTTACTTTTCTTTATTCCCAATGCGGTCACTACAACCTCTTCCAACTCGCTACTTGCAGTATCTAACGTAACAATTATCTGAGTTTGATCGGCTATCGCAATTTCTTTTGATTCGTACCCTATATACGACACGACAATAATATCGCCACTTGATACCGCTATGCTAAAGTTTCCGTCAAAATCACTCACCACACCTTCTGTAGTGCCTTTAATTACAATCGACGCGCCCGGCAACGGAAGATTCTGATCATCCATCACGGTTCCTTCAAGTGTTCCCTGAAAGCGCATTTCCGAAACTGTGGAGAAATCCATTTTCGCAATTGGGGCATCACCCGAAATATTGGCCGAAAGCACCTGTGTCATTCCTGTAAATAGCAGCAGGAAGTATCTGATTTTACTTTTGTTCATTGTTGTTAGAATTTGGTTGGTTCATAAATGTTAAAAAGCCTTCGATTTCAAAATTTACTAATAGTATAATTTTGTGACTAAATATAATAATATTTTTCATATAAGTAATTTTTTTTGCAAATAAAGGGGGTATTTTTTATTTGAAGTTAAATTTTTTAACATCAAAATATTATGCTTTTGTTAAGGATATATCACCCAGAATACGTTTAAGGCCTTCAAACCAAGGAAAGAAAAGCAGGTACGATGCTAAATATGAATTAAATAAGGTCAAACCAACAGTTAGGAGCGGCCCTTGAAGTTTATGATTGTTCGACCCAAATAAAAAGTGCACTACAAAAAGATTATAGTGTATAAAAACCTTCCCTCTTTGTCCGGTGCTGCACCCACCCATACTTGGCCAGTTCACCAATTGATAACGGACTGCAGTACATACTGCCTTTCTAGACCAGGTCGTTACTGTAGATTATCTTTCCGAGGTCGAGTTTATTGGGCTCGGTTTCCCCGTTACTCTCCGCTGAAATATCAGACCCAGTTCCGATTTGCCATAGCCTTCAGGAATTTAGGAGATATTATCCGTTTCATTTGCTACTGGTCGTAGACCGAAATCGTGGTTGGCGTACAAACTGGAGAAGGTCAATGTGCATCGATAAACCGTCTTACCTCTGAGTCGAATTTATCAAAATCGGGAATCTTTGTGTTGGACTCAACGGTTAGTTATATGTGGCTATACCACAATCGACTAAAATATAAACAATACAAGAGGTAGATCGTGGGTTTCTTATTTTCGAAACACCCCAACAATATCAATATTCACAACAATAAATAAGCGATATTCTTTGAGGTTTTCATAAGACAAAAAATTTTATTCTTTTAGTATAGCATTCACATACAAATTGAATACACCCA
>TARA_R110002049_G_scaffold264688_1_pt1 | contig 45413 bp, 30 predicted proteins | sample TARA_R110002049 | Tara Oceans TARA_R110002049 (sample SAMEA4396941) | marine metagenome | biome: Polar Biome; feature: [SRF] surface water layer (ENVO:00010504); material: water (ENVO:00002006), including particulate matter (ENVO:01000060) such as... | depth 5 m | reverse complement strand
TTTAGCCATTTTTTAGGAAATAGAAAAAGTCAAGATGAGTTCATTATAAAAAAAATGATTATGAAATTTAAACTAATAATAATACTTTTTATCAGCACAATAATTAGCTGTGGAAGTGATAGTGTTTCGTCAAGTGATGACGATGGGGGCATTGATGAAACAATAAACGAAATTACTTATTCAGCTTCAACTCTGGTAATTTCAAATCCTGAACGAGGTTTTATGCACTCATGGAGTGTTGCATCTGAGGGTACTCCTTTAAATGTTGTGACGCTTCAAAGTTTAAAAAACGAAAATGTAACCATTATTTTACGTCTATATAACTTGGCGTCTTTTAAAAATTCTGATTTAAGTACAGCCCAGCTCGACTTAATAGAAACAGATTTTGAAAATTTACGTACAGCAGGAATAAAATGTGTATTACGATTTGCATACAACGAAGATCAAAATGACACAGATGCGCCTCTAAATATTATTGAAAGACATTTGGATCAATTGAAACCACTTTTTACTGATAATGCAGATGTTATTGCTTTTGTACAAGCAGGTTTTATAGGGTCATGGGGAGAATGGTATTATACAACAAATGGATTAACAACAACAGCTAATAAAAAAGCGGTTGTAAACAAGTTGTTAGAGGTTCTACCAAAGGAAATCAAAATCCAATTAAGAACACCATTATACAAACAAGAAGTTTTTGACTATTCAACGGCTATGGACGAAACTGTGGGATATGGCACAACAGATATTGCGCGTGTAGGATTTCATAACGATTGTTTTTTAGCGAGTGTCGATGATTACGGAACATATCAAAATGTAGCTATAGAAAAAAGTTACATCAGCAAAGAAGCGCTTTTTGTACCAACTGGTGGAGAAACGTGTCCACCAAGTGGCATACCAACAGCCAGTTGTGCCACGGCCGATACAGAAATGTCTTTATTAAAATGGACGTATTTAAACCTGGATTGGTATGGCCCTGTGCTTAATGTCTGGCGCAACAATAGTTGTTTTGATGATTTTGAGAGGAAGCTAGGCTATAGACTCGTTTTAAAATCCGCAACCTTAAAAAAAGAAGCAACAGCTAATGGTAGCTTTGAATTGAATACTGTTATTGATAATGTTGGTTTTGCTCCAGTTTATAACTCTAAAAAAGCGTTTTTGGTTTTTAGGGCTAAAAGTGATGGAACATTATATAAAAAAGCTATAAGTTTTGATGTTAGAAAAGTAATTCCAGCAGTGGATTATGAATTAAAGGAATCTGTCAGTCTTTCCGGTATTCCTTCTGGTCAATACGAATTACTTTTAAAAATTGAAGATGGCAATGCCACTTTATCAGATAGACCGGAATATTCGATACAGCTGGCAAACAATAATACTTGGGAATCTGCTGAAGGACTCAATAAATTATTGCACACACTAACTATTAATTAAAAAATAAAGTTTAATCTCTAAATAAATTGATCATGAAAAAAATAAAATTTTTCTTTTGCATTATAGCTGTTACACTACTTGCAGGTTGTGGATCAGACGATACTTCAGAATCTGAAAACGATATTGTTGCAGATTTTTCATTTACCAGTGATGGAAGCACATTTACATTTACAAACCTTTCGCAAGGCGCAACAACCTATAGATGGGATTTTGGGGATCTTTATTTTTATTGTGAAAAAGAAAATCCTGTATATTCTTATACAAAAGCAGGAGGTGAAATTAACGTAACGCTAACAGCTATGAATGATTTAGGGCAAGAAGCCCATGTTACCAAAACCATTATGGCTCCTGAAATTCTTGACATATCCATTGAAATTGATGGTAATTTTGATGATTGGGAAAGTATTGACTATTTGTACGAAGAACCAAATGCAGTATCTATGCAAAGAATAAAAATGTGGGGAAAAGGGGATAATGTTAGTGTATACTTGGAAGGAAATACAACCATGCAAATGGAATTGGTTGATATGTATATCAACTCTGATGGCAATTCATCAACAGGTTTTTTAAGCTGGCAATGGCCAGAGGGTTCTGGAGGAGACTTTTTGTTCGAAGGCCCATTATTAAGTAATTCTTGGGGAGCTTTTTACCAACATACCGATCCTAATGGTGGTTGGGGATGGGCGGCTATAGCAGGTTCTGGAGCAAATATGTATGCATCAGGAATTGTTAGTGTAGATGCAGAAACAAATGCTATTGAATTTAGTATTCCTAAAACACAATTAGGCTCACTTGGTAGTACTATTGGTTTTGCTTTTTCTGAACTCACCATAGGATGGGCATCTGTAGGTAATTTTCCAACGGTAACGGGAACGAGCAAATACGTAACCTACGAACTTCCAAAACAGTTATCCAGTTCTTGTGAATAATTATAGCATGTATTCAGCTATTATCCAGTAGTTGGTAGTAGCTGAATACATTTAAATTGTTAACACAAAGATTCTATTTTAAAGTATTAAATCATTTTTAATACGATACAGTCATTCATTTCTATTACCCAATTTACAAACAAGTGAGCATATTCTACATAAAACAGTTTTGGTATTAACTTAAAACATTTTAAAAATGAAAACAAAATTACTAAGTACTATTCTAATTGTAAGTAGCATGCTTGCATATGCACAAACAACCGTTACTTCTCCAGTTACTGGAAAAGTATGGTTAGACCGAAATTTAGGTGCTACTCAAGTAGCAACTAGTTTAACAGATGCCACTTCCTATGGCGATTTATACCAATGGGGAAGAAAAGCAGATGGACATGAAGACCCTTCAAGTACTACATACGGATTCGAAGCTGCAGGAGAAACAGGGGTAGTAGCAGGCACTGAAGGCTCCTTGTTTTACTTTTCCGGTCCTGGTTGGACTGTTGAAGATTGGTTGGAGGTAAGTGATGATACCCGTTGGCAATTAGCAGATGTAGTCAATAATCCTTGTCCAAGTGGTTTTGTGATGCCTACCATTCAGGATTTTCTGGATGAAGGATTTACCAGTGACCAAAATGCTTTTGATTCCTTTTTAAAATTACCACAAGGAAGGCAGCGTTCTATTCAGGATGGGCAAATTTATCAAGCGTCTTGGGCAGATTTAGGTTATTGGACAAGTTCGGTTAGCGCTACAAACTCAACTTATGCTCAGATTTTTAGACTTGATGCAACTACAGCTATAAGTTTTGATAGACAAAGAATATATGGCTTTCCATTAAGATGCATTCAAGCTCCAGTGGCTGATGTAGAAGAGGCTCTTTTATTGGATTTTAAAATGTATCCAAACCCAGTAAACAATGGCACAGCAATCAATTTTAAAGTGTCTAATGCCGTTAAAAATGTAAAGGTATTTGTTTATGATGTTACAGGTAAAGAAATACACAAGCAAGATAGTGAAGCCAGGACCATAAATCTATCTGGCGTATCAAAAGGTTTGTATTTGGTAAAGTTTGTGTTGGATAATGAAGCGACCGTGGTTAAAGAGCTTATTATAAAATAGATTACGTTTCAAATAATGAAAACTACTCAATAATAGCGTAAAGCGTCTCAAATTACATATTTATAAAACATTAAAGTTTGAGACGCTTTTTTACAAATTGAAAGTAAAGAATGAAAAAATTATTCTCGTTATTTTTTTTACTTATTGTAATTACTGGTAATTCTCAAATTACAGGTAATTTAAAACATCATGCTGGCCAAGAATTGACGCTTAAAGGGTTTAATGATTTTAAGCCTGAACTGTTAAGTGGTACAACCATAGATAGTTTTGGTAATTTCATGTTGATATATCCTAACGGTTATAGCGGAATGGGGATTTTAGAAACCGAAGACAAATCATCAATGGTTTTTGTTTTAACAGAACCTAACTTAAAAATTACAGGAACGCATCTCAAAGAAAAAGACAGTTTAACGTTTATAAACACTAAAGAAAACAGCACACTTATTCAATATTTTAAGGATTATGGACAGCGGCAAAGAGCGTCTTCTGCATGGGGTTTTTTAAAAGAAGAGTACCAAAAAGATAGGGTTTTTATAAATCAAAAAGAAACCTTAAAAATTATAAATACTGAGTTAAATCGTCTTGAAAAGGAAGACACCAATTACTTAAATGCTTTAGATAAAGATACTTATGTGTCATGGTTTTTGCCGCTACGCAAATTGGTAAACGATATGCCTATAATATTTAGGCATAAAGTAGAACAAATTCCAGAAGCCATTAAAAAGTTTAGAGAAATTGATTTTAATAATCCGAAATTTAAAACCAGCGGACTTTTAAGAGGTCTCATTGAAGGGCATTACATAATGTTGGAAAACATGGGGCAAACTTCGGATAGTAGATATGCCCAAATGAATATAAGTACAGATTATCTAATAGGCAACTTATCAGAAAACAAAACACTCTTGAGTGAAGTAGGTGCTCACTTATTTGACTATTTGGAAAAAAGAAGTTTACATAAAGCTTCGGGATATTTAGCTGTTAAATTATTATCTGATGATACTTGTGGTTTAGAAGATAAATTAACAAACAAACTAGAATCCTACCGTAAGTTGAAAGTGGGAAAAACAGCACCAAATATTACGTTTACAGATAACACAAAACTTAGCGAAAGAAACACAAACATACTTTTGGTTTTTGGCACTTCATGGTGCCCGAAATGTGAAGAAGAAGCCATAAAATTAAATGAATATTATAATGCCTGGAAAGAAAAAGATGTTGAGGTTATTTACATGTCAATAGACACCGATAAGGCAGATTTTGAAAGTGCATATAAAAATATGCCATGGAAAACAGACTGCAGTTTTATGGGCTGGGAAAGTCAAGCCGTTAAAGATTATCATGTTTTTGCTACACCAACTTATTTTTTATTGGATAAGGATTTAAAGATCGTATTGCGCCCAAATTCCATTGAGCAAACCCATAGTTGGCTCAATTTAAAAATTACGGATAATTAATTTGTTATAAAAATCATGAATACCTCAGATACAAAAGCAAATAATCGCTTAATGTCTATTGATGTTTTAAGAGGATTTGACATGCTTGTGATTATTTTTGCAGATCGTTTTTTTGCGCATCTGCACGAAGGTGCCCAAACAGAATTTACGGGCGCGTTGGCAACTCAGTTTGAACATCCGGAATGGTTTGGTTTTCATTTTTATGATATTGTTATGCCCCTTTTTCTTTTTGTGGTAGGCGTCGTCATTCCTTTTTCAATGGAAAGAAGGATTAAAGAGGTTGATAATAAAACGAAGCTATATCCTCATTTGATCAGGCGCTTTATTATTTTATTCATTTTAGGTTGGATAGTACAAGGAAACCTATTGCATCTTGATATCGAAGCGTTTCAAATATTCAGTAACACACTTCAAGCCATTGCCGTTGGATATTTTGTTTCATGTGTAGCCTATATTCATTTAAGCAAAAAAGCAAGGTATATGCTGTTTGTATTATGTCTTATCGTATATGCCCTATTATTAGAATTCGCAAACGTTCCCGGAATAGGTAATAGCGAATTATTGCCCGATAAAAATATAGCAATTTACATAGATAGATTTGTTTTTGGCGATTTTGATGATGGCTATCAATATACGTGGTTGTTAAGCGGTCTAGGGTTTATAGCAACCACCTTATCTGGCCTGTTCGCAGGTGAAGTGCTCCGTTCTAAATTACCAAGAAAAAAAGTAGCAGTTAATCTTGTATTAATTGGTGTTGGAGGCATCGTTTTAGGCTTGTTATTAAATATATGGCATCCTATTGTTAAAAAGCTTTGGAACAGTTCATTTGTGTTATTTTCATCTGGAATATGTTTTCTGTTACTGGCAGTTTTCTACTGGATTATTGATATTAAAGGCTATGTAAAATGGGCATTTCCGTTAAAAGTTATTGGTATCAACGCTATAACAGCTTATGTGATTTCTAATGTCATTGACTTCCCCGAAATTGCAAAACAAGTGTTATTTGGCTTTGAGCAATATTTAGGTTCTTATTACAATGCATTTGCAACCATTGGAGGTTTTGGTATTATCTACCTTCTATTATGGTACATGGATAAAAACAACACATACATTAAAATTTAGTAATTGAATAAATAATGAGAAAAATAAATCTATACCTGTTTTACTGTCTCTTGACTTTCTTGTCTTGTTCTGAAAACAAACAACCATCTATTGAGGTTTTTTATGAAACGGATATGGAGGAATTTATAAATCCAGAACGTGGGTTTTACAGGCCATTTGGCACTATGGCAAGTAATTTTGTGCCATTGAACGAAGAAACATTACTGAATTTACGAAAACCAAATCCTGCAGCTGGTGGTTTTGAGGTTGCTAGTTCGCTTACTTACAGGTCATATCAATTGGATATTTTTAAAGACACATCTATATCCAACGGCATGTTGGTGGCCATTCAAACGGACATGGATATTATCCGTAAAGTCGGTAATAAAATAGTTTTAAGATTTTCATATAGCATTACCTGTTGCGACCCGCCATTTAATGATGCGCCAAAATCAACCATATTGGAACATCTAGACCAACTAAAACCCATTCTTGAAAAAAACAAGGATGTTATAGCGGTGGTTCAAATGGGATTGATCGGCCCTTGGGGAGAGCAATTTTATTCTGATTTTTTTGGGGATTTAGAGCATGGGCCTGTTACCGATAAAAACTGGTCAGACAGAAGCGAGGTTATAGATAAATTACTGGAAGTGGTGCCTGTATCCAGAATGGTACAAGTGCGTGCCCCATATTATAAGTTACGATATCTAGATGGTAAGGAGGCGCATCCAGAAAGCGCAAAACCAATAACAAACGAAGATGCTTTTAATGGTACACCAATTTCAAGAATTGCACATCATAACGACTGTATTTTAGCCAATTATGATGATTATTGGACTTATAATTCTTTTCATGAATGGCCAGCAGTAAGCGATACTTTAAATTTAAAAAAATATATAGCGGCAGAAACCAAATTTCTTGTTTTTGGTGGTGAAACCTGCCCTGGTGGTAATAATGGGGAAGATGTTTATAACCCTTATAACGATTGTGATTCTGATGGTGGTGGCGCACAAAAATATTTAAAACGCTTCCATACCTCATTTTTAAATACAGCATGGTCTGGAGCTGTAAACGGCGATTGGGCAAATAAATGTATTGATGAAATAAAACGAAATTTAGGCTATAGATTTGTTGTAAAACGAGGTTTGTTTCCAACAGAAATAAAGAATGGTAAAACAGTTAATTTAGAATTGGATATTCTTAATGAAGGTTACGCATCTACCTATAATTATAGGTTTGTGGAATTGGTTTTGCGACATAAAGACCATCAAAAAATATTTAAAACTAAAATGGATTGCGACCCCCGTTATTGGTTTACAGATGAATTACAGACCTTAAAATTTAATGCGGAATGGCCTGAAACATTGCCTAAAGGAAATTATGAGCTATTTATAAATTTACCAGACCCAGAACCAACTGTTTACAATCGGCCTGAGTATGCCATTCGATTGGCTGGTAAACTAAACTCTCAATCTATATGGGATGCTTCAACAGGTTGGAACCTGTTATTTTCTGATATTAAGGTTGAATAAATCACGGTTATTGTATTGATTACAAAAACAAAACTTACATAAAAATTTAATCTCTAAAATAAATAAATAATGAAAAATCAACACAAATGCACTAAAAACAACCTAAGAAGCTATTTCACTTCTTTCAAGGTATTTAAAATTTTATCTCAAAATCGGATAAAATTGCTCATTTTGATCCTACTATTGGGTGGAATCGCTCAAAGCTTTTCACAGACCCGTCCCACAGTTTTATATGTTGATGCAAATTATAATGGAACAACAGCCTCCGATGGTTCCGAAGCATTTCCATATACTACCATACGTGCGGCACTCGATTATAGAGGAAATGTTCTTGGGCTTACAGGAATGGTCTCTGACGAGAAAATACTTGTAAAGGCAGGAACTTATGCTCCAACAGATTCTGAGAGAATTTTTATAACCAGCACAAATGGTGGGAAAGAAAGTTATTGGTTTACATTGGAAGCTGAAGGCGATGTGTATTTAGATGGAACCAATTTATATACTACCAAGTTTGCCTCTTTGATAGCCATTACATCTGCCGCACAAAATGTTAGGGTAAAAGGATTTAAAATTAAAGGCTTACGAAATAATCAGAGTTTGGCTTCCATTGTAAATGGCGTACTTGTAAAAGATGGTAAGTTTGGTATTCAGGTGGCCAATACAGTTAAAAACGTTGAAATATTAGATAACGAAGTCTATGATTTCTCTTGGACCCTGGACGTGGATCCTATGAAAAATAGGCTAGACTTTACTGCAAATGAAATTGCAATTCTTAAAAGTGCAGACCCCGGTGATAATTCTGGAGCCATAAACGTGGTTGGCACAGATACCATACCAATAACAGGACTTGTAATTAAAAACAATTATATCCATAATGTTATTCCTGGTTGGACGGAAGGGATTCAGGTTAATGGTAATGTGGACGGTTTTGAAATTTCCAACAATACCATAAAAGAAGTTCAGAATATTGGCATTGTTGCAGCAGGTCATTACGGTTGGGTTCCAGAAATTGAAGGTGCTACTGTTACCGCAGCATTGAATTATGCTCGAAATGGGACTATTAAAAACAATAAAGTTTCCAGTTGTCGCTCTCCAATAGCAGCCGCTGCAGGAATTTATTGCGATGGTTCACAAAATATCCTTGTAGAAAACAATAGCAGTTCAGATGGCCAAGTCGGATTTTCAATCGGTAATGAAAACAGCAATGTTAATTCAGGGGGACATATCCTTAGAAATAATCTTTCCTATGATAACTCATGGGCTGGTATAATTTTGGGTGTACCTGGTGCCGCTTCGGGTAGTTATATTGATGATGTTACGGTTACAGGAAATACTGTTTTTAGAAATGGTGGTATTACTGATACTTATTTGGGCAACATGGGTGCTTCAGAATGCATTATCAATAAAAACATTCAAAACTTATCAATAAAAAATAATATATTTTACACGACTAACCATAACACATTAGTATCTTTTGCTATGCCTTTTGATACTGCTATGGCTTCTTATGTAAATTCAATCTCATTTGATTACAATCTCTATTACACTAATTCTACAGAAACGACTCCTTTAGGTGTTTTTGATTGGTCGCAACTTGGAACGGGGTATGATTATTATGGCACATTCGATTGGTATCGTGTTAATCGTACTGATCAAGATGCAAATTCAAGTTTTGCCAATCCTAATTTTGTAGATATTGCATCATTTCCAATAGATTTAAGCTTACAAGTTAATTCACCTGCTATAAACGCTGGTGATCCAAACTATGTAGTCGCTACCGGTGAAACTGATTTTCATGGAAACAATAGAATCGACCAATCCATAGTAGATATTGGAGCTTATGAATCTGGAGCAGTAGCGGCAGGTGATGAAGCTGCCACCATAGATGGCATTAACAGTATAGGTGAAGGTTATATAGCTTTACAAACAGGTGTTACGCAAGGTGTTTGGAAAAATATTCATGCCTATGATGACAATAACTTCATCTACGTATATGCAGAGTATGACGGCAGTTTACCTGAGTATTCAATTTTTGTAAATACTGATTCCAGTACTGGTTTTCAAGAAACATGGACCGATAAAACCAATTATTATGTTGATGGCACTCTCAATCTGTTGAATCGATATGATGCCAACTCCACTAACCAACAATGGCCTTATCAAGCTGACAACGACGTTATGAACATTCGGTTTGTTCAAACCACCACTACGATTGAAGGTCGTATTCCGAAAGATGCACTTGGCTTAGGAAATGCTGGAACAATCGGCTTGGGTACTATAGGTTATACTGCCAATTGGTCAGCCTCAGTAGGTAGCATCCCATTACAGTCAAACGCTATGGTTTATTTAACTCTTGATGGGGGTTCGGACGCGGGCAGTCTTTCTGTGGATGGCTACAAGAGCCCGGTTGAAGACTACCAAGCCCTGATAACCGGTGTTACCAGTAGCGCTTTTAATAGTATTTATGGCTATACGGATAGCGAATACATCTATTTGTATGCAGATATTGAAGCCACCAATTTATCAGAATATGAAGTTTACATAAATACGGACAGTGCAACTGGATTTCAATACCTATGGACGGACAAATCAAACTATTTTATAGATGCCAATTATAATGTATTGAACTTTTATAACGGTGGTACTTGGGGCTGGCCTTTCTCTGAGGCTTCCAATTCTACTGGAATTGAATTTATAATGACGCCACTATCCATAGAAGGCAAAATTTTAAAATCGCTGTTGGGATTGGGCAGTTCCGGAACCATTGGGATTGGGTTGGAAGGCCACACTGCAAATTGGAATAGTAGCTTAGGAGGTGTACCGACTAGTGGAAGCATGGTTTATCTTTCCTTAGGTGGCTCTAGTGCTAAATCAAATGGTGGGAAATCAACTTTGGGATTTGAAACACCAGAGGATTCAAGTGATTTTAAATTAAAAATATTCCCTAACCCAGCGTCGGACAAACTAACCATTAACTATTTAATAAAAGAAGAGGGTCCTGTTTCAATTGAATTAGTTGGCTTAGACGGTAGATTGTATTATTCTAATGAAACACATCAAAAAGCTGGTAAACAAACCCAATCTATAGCTGTTCAAAATTTTAGTAGAGGAATATCTATTTTAAATATTATAACCTCTGATAAGGTAGAAACAAGAAAAATAATTTTTAAATAAGTTGAGTTTCATAAAAGACATCCGTTAAATAAACGGATGTCTTTTTCATATTAAGATTTTGCGTTTAAAAAAAGAAAGATTATGAAAAAATTATTGTTTATAGTTCTAAGTTTTAGCTGTTTTCTTATTGCATGTGGTGGAGGAAGTGGAGATGGCTTCAACACAGACGACGACCCAGTAAAGGTAGTCCCAATTTTAAATGGAGGTGGAGTATCAGAGTTTACTAATGTGCAACCCATGACGGGTATTGTAGTTTGGGACGGTAACCCAAACGCCAGTTCCGGTGCGCATACATTGGAGTATTCCTATATGCTTTATGAAGATATAGTTTCTGAAAAAGGCGTTTATTATTGGGCAGCTGTTGAAAACAAATTAAACGACATAGCTTCAAGAAACCATCAAGCCATTCTTAGGTTTAGATATGCTTATGTTGGTCAACTCACTTCGGTGCCGCAATACATAAAAGATTTACCTGATTATAATGAAACCATGGGACTAAGTGAAGGTAAAGAAACCTGGTTTCCAGATTGGTCCAATCAAGAACTAAAAGATTTTACTTTGGAATTTTACGAAAAATTTGCCGAAAAATATGATAATGATAATAGGTTAGCATTTTTGCAAACAGGATTTGGTTTGTGGGCAGAATACCATATTTACGATGGCCCTTTTGAGCTTGGAAACACATTCCCCTCAAAAGTATTTCAAACTACTTTTTTAAATAAAATGGATGCGTTTTTTCAAAACTTGCACTGGTCCATTTCCATTGATGCCGAAGACACAAACGTTACGCCAATTAAAGCTGCCCCGTCATTACTAAACCTTTCCTTTGGTTTGTTTGATGATTCTTTTATGAGTGAAGAACATGCATCTTTTAACGAACCTCGCTTTGTTTTTTTTGGAACTAATCGATATCAAACCTCTCCAAATGGAGGAGAGTTTAATTATTATACCAATTACGATCAGCAAAATGTATTATCGCCTAATGGCCCTCATGGAGAGTCTTACGAGTCGGCTGCAAATAGATTTAATATTTCTTATATGATTGGAAATGATCAATATCGTTATCAAACTAAAGAGCGTATTAAAGAAGCTAGTATAAATACAGGATACAAGTTTGAAATAACAAAATTTGAAAAAGTTAATGGAAAATCGTTATTAACATTAAAAAATATTGGAACTGCACCTATTTATTATGATGCTTATCTATCAATTAATGCTAATAAATCAATTACATCTCTTAAAACCTTGATGCCAAATCAAGAAAGTGTTTTCACAATAAATTATGATGGTGATGAGGATGTAATTATAACCTGTGATAGGTTATTAAGCGGACAAGTTATTGATTTTAAAAAATCGTTTTAAGTTACAAATTTGTGGTTTTTACAAATGCTAAAACAAAAGAATCTCTAAAGGAACCAATGCCTTTTGAGCGATTATATAATGATTGTTTTGACACTAATACTTTTAAAAAATTTATTAATTGGATAAGTGAAGAATTTACACTTTACTTGCAAGACGATAGTAATGGCTTAACCGTATTTTTCCTAATGGTTGGTTCTCTTTAAAAATACTAGAATTCAATAATAATGATGTTGAATTTATAATAGTAGTAAAAAGCAAATCTACTATTAATGGAAATCAAATTAATAAAAAAATTGAAGTTGTTTTAAATCACATAAAAAAATTGAAAGAGGATGGAGGCAAATAAGTCTTAAAAATACTGTCTTTTATATTATATTTTTAATTTCCATAATAATTCTATTAGCTAAATCATCAGCCTTTTTCTGCGAATTACTTTCTGTATAAATTCTAATAATAGGTTCTGTATTCGATTTCCTTAAATGAACCCATTCCTTTTCAAAATCAATTTTCACACCATCTATTGTGGTTACATTTTCACGACCATATTTGGTTGCTATTCTTTCTAAAATAGCATCAGCGTTAATTTGTGGTGTTAATTCTATCTTATTTTTGCTCATAAAGTAATTAGGATAACTTTCCCTTAACTCCTTGCATGATAATTTTGAATGTGCTAAATGCGACAAAAACAAAGCAACGCCAACCAACGAATCTCTACCGTAATGTGATTCAGGATAAATAATACCACCATTTCCTTCGCCACCAATGATTGCATTTGTTTGCTTCATTAAAGCGACCACATTAACTTCTCCAACTGCACTTGCTTGATAACTACCTCCATGTTTTTCAGTAATGTCTCTTAACGCTCTTGATGATGATAGATTTGAAACTGTATTGCCTTTTGTTTTCCCAAGAACATAATCTGCACAAGCCACTAAAGTATATTCTTCTCCAAACATAGAACCGTCTTCGCAAACTAAGGCTAGTCTATCTACATCTGGGTCTACAACAATGCCTAAATGGGCTTTTTCCTTTACAACCAGTTCTGAAATATCTGTTAAATGCTCTTTTAAGGGTTCTGGATTATGAGGAAAATGGCCATTGGGTTCACAATACAATTTGATGCATTCTACACCTAGTTTTTCTAATAAAGCAGGAATAGCAATGCCTCCTGTAGAATTTACCGCATCAACTACCACTTTGAATTTAGCTTTTTTAATAGCCTCAATATCTACTAATTCTAAATTTAAAACTTCGGAAATGTGTCTGTCTATATAACCTACTTCCTCTTTGTAATTCCCTAAATCATCTACCTCTGCAAATTGATAATCATCATTTTCGGCTATTTTTAAAATGGTTTCTCCTTCTTCAGCATTTAAAAATTCACCTCTATTATTTAAAAGTTTTAATGCGTTCCATTGTTTTGGATTATGGCTTGCAGTAATAATTATGCCACCATCTGCAGACTCTAAATGAAAAACTATTTCAACTGTAGGCGTAGTAGACAAACCAATATCAGTAACATTAATGCCTAAACCTATTAATGTTTTACTTACTAAATCGCTTATCATTTCACCAGAAATTCTAGCATCTCTACCAATAATAACTGTTAGATTTTCTTTATTATTTTGTTGTTTTAGCCACATACCATAGGCAGCTGCAAATTTAACGGCGTCTATAGGGGTTAAGTTATCATTAACTCTACCGCCAATTGTACCTCGTATTCCAGAAATTGATTTTATTAATGCCATTAAGATTATTTATTCAACAGTTATTAGGAAATTTAAAATGTTTTTGAATTCTAATTTTAGAAGAAGAGATTATTTATACTTTATAAGAAGTCCAATGTTTGTAGTTGAGGGCTAGCATGGTGTAAACAATTATGAAATAAAAACACCATGCAATAGCCTCAAGTAAAAACTAACTAACTCAAATAATATTTATTAATACATCCATCTTACAAAAGCTTCCATAGCAGCATAGTGTGACAGCCCTAATTCATCATATAAATCGGCAGTTTCTTTATTTCTGTCTTCAGCTCGTTGCCAAAACTCTCTACTATCTACACCTTGAAATACCACACCATCTTTTTGGGATTGATGTTTAAAGATACCTTTCCGCTTTTCTAAAACTTGATCGGGTCCCATTGGTACTGCCATTTCTATCTCGTCAATACCCCATTCTTGCCAGGCACCTCTGTACAACCAAATCCAACAATCTTTCATAAACTTTTTTGACTTTAACTCTTTTACTGCTGCAAAAACAGCATCCAAACATACTTTATGAGTACCATGTGGATCTGCTAAATCACCTGCTGCGTATATTTGATGTGGCTTTATTTTTTCTATTAAATCTGAAGTTATTTTTACATCTGCTACTCCAATAGGGTTCTTTTTTATGGCACCAGTTTCATAAAATGGTAATTCCATAAAATGTATTTGTTCATCTGGGATACCTATAAAATGACAGGTAGCTCTTGCTTCACCTTTTCTAATTAAGCCCTTAATATACCTGACTTCTGGAGTATCTATTTCACTGGATTTTTTATTCTTAAGAAATAATGCTGCTTTTTTATAAATAGCTGAAGCTTCAGTGTTCTCTATTCCAAACTTGTTATTGTAATCACAAACAAAACTTGCAAAACGGAGTGCCTCATCATCTGCCACTGCTATATTTCCAGAGGTTTGATATCCTATATGTACTTCGTGACCCTGTTCATGTAATCTTTTAAAGGTGCCACCCATACTAATAATATCATCATCTGGGTGTGGACTAAAAATGATTACTCTCTTTTTAGCTGGTTCAGCACGTTCTGGACGCTTACTATCATCAGCATTTGGTTTTCCTCCTGGCCATCCCGTAATAGTATTTTGTAGTTTGTTGAATATTTTAATATTTATATCATATGCAGGTCCAGAATCTGCTAACAAATCACTCATACCATTTTCAATGTAATCAGCATCCGTTAGCATTAAAATAGGTTTCTTTAAATAAAGTGCTAAGTTTAAAACCGCTTTTCTGATAAGTTTATCTGTCCAAACAATTTTTTCAACTAACCAAGGACTATTAATTCGTGTTAATTTTGATGCTGCCGCTTGATCTAAAATAAAGGATGCATTATTGTGTTCCTGTAAATAAGATGCTGGTACACGACTCGTGACTTCACCTTCTACTGAAGCTTTAATAATATTAGATTTGCTTTCTCCCCAAGCCAAAAGAATCACTCTTTTAGCTTCCATTATTTTTTTAACACCTAAGGTAATGGCCGTTCTTGGTGTGTTTTCTAAACCACCAAAGTCACCACTTGCAGCAACTCTGGTTATATGGTCCAGTGCTACTAATCTAGTCTTCGAGTTTTGTAAAGATCCAGATTCATTAAAACCTATATGGCCATTACCTCCAATGCCTAAAATCTGTAAATCGATACCACCTAATGCCTTAATTTTCGCTTCATAGGCATCACAATAATCTGCAATGTTTTCTTTAGATAATAAACCATCAGGGATATGATAGTTTTCTGACAATATATCTATATGATTGAACAATTGTTCTTTCATAAAGCGCACGTAACTGTTCACGGAATCTGGTTCCATTGGGTAGTATTCATCTAGATTAAAGGATACTACGTTTTTAAAACTTAAACCTTCTTCCTTGTGTAAACGCACTAATTCTGCATACAATCCTTTTGGCGAAGACCCTGTCGCCAATCCCAATATACAAGGTTGCTTTTGGGCTTGTTTCACTCTAATAAGATCAGCCATTTCTTTAGCAACGGCTTTGGATGCTGTAGTTGAATTTTCGTAAACTACGGTGCCAATATTTTCAAATCTTTTTTCGAAACCTGTTGCTTTATCTATATTGCTTTGTAACATTTTTATTTTACTTTTTAGTTCTATTTTACTTTTTCCCAATTTTATGCCCCCATATAGCAAAAAACAGAATCATAACATAACATGGAATTAATATCCAATAACTGCTTGTGGATGCCGATGCCATGGCATCAGCCTGTTGCATGCCTCCTGTTATTAATTCATGCTTATTGGCATCAACCATTCTTCCATATAATGGTGGAATAATCGCTCCACCCGAAATTGCCATAATCAATAAGGCAGATGCCGTTTTCGTGAATTTACCTAACCCTTCTAAGGTTAAGGGCCAAATGGCTGGCCATACTAAAGCATTAGCTATTCCCAATGCTGCTACAAACAATATTGAAGTAAACCCTGTAGTATTTAAAATGGAAATACTAAAAATAATCCCTAAAAAAGCACTTGTTATTAGGGCCGTTCTTTGGCTTATAAATTTTGGAATAAGGAACACCCCTATGGCATAAGTGGCTACCATAGCCATTAGTGTATAAGTTGTGAAGAATTTTGCTTCCTCGCCTGTAAACCCTAGAGATATTCCGTAAGCGATAATCGTGTCTCCTGCAATAACTTCTGCACCTACATAAACAAATAAGGCTAAAACACCTAGCCATAAATGTGGAAACTGGAAAATGTTTGTTTTTGTGCTGCCTTTATCTTTCGTTTGTTCATCTTCTGCGGCTTCAACATGCGGTAACGGTGCTTTTCTTATCAAAATACCTAATAGAAATAAAACGACTGCCATAACCAAATAGGGTGTGAAAACGCTATCTGCCATGGTATCTAAAAGCACAGCTTTTTCTTCTGTGCTTATTGTTGATAGCTTTTCTTTAACTTCATCTATACCAGAAAGTAACAAAGCCCCAAATATTAAAGAGCCCAACGCACCAGCTGTTTTATTGGCTATTCCCATGATAGCAATACGTTTTGCACCGCTTTCTATTGGTCCTAATATCGTGATATATGGATTTGCTGCTGTTTGCAATATGGTCATTCCTAAACCTTGAATAAAAATAGCTAATAAAAATACCCAGTACGTTCTTGCCTCTGCCGCTGGTATAAAAACCAATGCGCCTAGACCCATGATAATTAGTCCTAAAGACATCCCTTTTCTATACCCTATCTTATTTAAAATATAAGAGGCTGGTAGTGCCATTAGAACAAATGAAATATATGATGCAGATGCTACTAAATAAGATTGTGCGTCTGTTAGTTCATTAATGGTCTTCATAAAGGGAATCAACGCACCGTTAATCCAGGTGACAAATCCGAAAATGAAAAATAGACCCGCTATAATTATTATTGGAACTACATTGTTCTTTGCTGCCGATGCGTTTTTTGGTTCTGTCATATAATTTCACTTTTTAATATTCTAGCTAGTGTTGTTTATCTATTAAACATTGTTTTTCATAATCCTTGTGTAACGTTATTTTCAGTTAGATATCGTTTTGCCAAAGTTTGGAAGGATAAATATTTTTCTTTTTTAATTGTTTTATCGCCTTCTGAACAATCACTTTATCCTCTTTATATGTGACTCCAAACCATTTGGCCTCAGATTTTAATACTTCCACACTTGCCTTTCCTGATTTCAATATCTCGCTTACAATAGATGGAATATAAAATTCAGCTTTTAAATTCGCTTTGGTTGTTTCTAAAAACGCTTCAAATAATTGAGTGCCAAACTCAAAACATTTAGGTGTAAAACCCCAAAAATTCATAGAAACAATTGTATTTTCATCTATAGGAATAAATTGCCCATCATCATCTTTTCTCATTAATTGCCCATCAATCTTTTCTATATGTGTTCGTTCTATGATATCTGTCAAATAGCCTTTCTCATTTACATGACATTCTCCACGCGATACAAAACCATAATCGGACACTGTGTTTTTTAAAAAGTACGCCATAGTGTTGAAGTTATAAGATGTAGTGTCTTTCTGGGCTAATGATTGTCCCATAACTTCAAAGGCTTCTTTACCATAAAAATCATCAGCATTAATAATAGCAAAATTCTCTTTTACAACATTTTTTGCCATTAAAAGTGCATGTCCAGTACCCCAAGGTTTAGTTCTTTTGGGATTAATATACTTCTTAGGAACACAATCTAATTCTTGATACACATATGCTACTTCGGCTTTTCCTTCTAGTTTTTTATTGAAAATTTCTTTAAAATCATTTTCAAAACTTTTCCGAATAATAAATACAAATTTTCCGAAACCAGCTCGCAAAGCATCATAAATAGAAAAATCAATAATGGTATCTCCTTCAGGGGTAAACGTGTCAATTTGTTTCAAACCTCCATAGCGGCTACCCATTCCAGCTGCTAAAATTACAAGTGTGGGTTTTTTAGTTTCTTGCATCAATTAAATTCTATTTTCATTTAAAAATTAACATGCTGATTTACAGAAATATAACATTAATATTATTTTAATTTATCTGTCAGCATTGAACAAAACTACATATAAATTTTTCGAGAAAAAAGTAAAATCATAAAAAATGTGCTCGAACACATTAAATTAATATTATCGAGCACATATTGATAATTTTGTCACGTTCAATTAAGAAGAGAGTATTATTAAAATTAAATATCTTTTAAAGTTGTTTTTGAATAAATATTTGATTTCTTAAATATCCAAACTAAGCAAATGGGAATACTTATTTAAGATTATATAAACGAAAAGAACTTCTCTAAGTCAATTATTATAAGGTTCGACATTTTTTCTGTTTGCTCTACGAGTAAAACTAAGCCTTTCAAGAAATTGAAAGGTTTTTTATTTCAATGGGTACAGAATAAGTACAGATTTTTTCTGTTTATCTTTTGCTAAATAGCATTTGGTTTAATTTCATTTAGTTTTATTAAGAAAGTTTATTACTGTGTTCAAATTGGGTTGTTTCTTTTTCGACTTCTTGGTTATGAATTTAGAGCAATATATATCAAATTAATAGTAACACCTTTAAAATCAATTATTTAAGACTTAATTAATTTTATTTGATATCAAATTAGATTTCCCGAAATGAGAAGGTCGGATTGAATATTGATTAAATTAGACTCCTTGAGAGTATTTAAGGACTTATAAAAGCACAGCAATATGCTTTGGGTACGTGTTTGATTTTTTATCTATTTCGGCTAATTCTCCAATTGTTTTTAGGTTTGCATCAAATCTTTTAATTAAAGATTTTACCCTTAAGTAAATGGCTTTTATGGATAGATATCAACATCTGTTATTAAATTAATTTGGTATTTAGTAATCCCTTAGAGCTTAAAGATTATATATTTGCAAAATATGTGTTTTTAAAAGAATTTTTTTCTTAAAACCAAAAACGTTAAAGTCAATAAAACATAAATCATAATTAAAAAGAATGAACAAAAAAATAGATCAGCAATCAGCAGATAACATCAGGGCATTAGCTGTAGCCATGGTAGAAAAGGCAAATTCAGGTCATCCTGGAGGTCCTATGGGAGGTGCGGATTATATGCATATTCTGTATTCAGAGTTTTTTAATTATGATCCGTCTGATATGTCATGGCCGTTTAGAGATCGCTTTTTTATGGATGCTGGTCATTTGTCAACCTTAATGTATGCACAATATTATCTTTTAGGAAACTATGCTAAAGGGGATCTTGCTAACTTTCGCCAATGGGGGTCCATAACCCCGGGACACCCGGAATTAGATGTAAAAAGAGGTATAGAAAACACGTCTGGGCCCTTAGGGCAAGGGCATACAATGGGAGTTGGAGCAGCCATTGCTGCTAAGTTTTTAAAAGCACGTTTTGGAGATTGGATGAATCATAAAGTTTATGGTTTTATTTCAGATGGTGGAGTTCAAGAAGAAGTGTCTCAAGGTGCAGGTAGAATAGCAGGCCATTTGGGCTTAAGTAATTTTATTATGTTTTTCGATTCTAACGACATTCAGTTATCTACATCAACAGATGAGGTAACCAGTGAAGATACCGCTATGAAGTACGAAGCGTGGGGTTGGAAGGTAGTGAACATTGATGGCCATAACCACGATGACATCAGAAAAGCATTAACTGATGCCAATAACGAAACTGAAAAACCAACCTTGATTATTGGTCAAACGATAATGGGCAAAGGCGCGGTAGCATCTGATGGCAGTAAGTTTGAAGGGTATTGCGAATTGCACGGTCAGCCCATTGGCCACACAGGGGCAGATTATAACAAGACCTTGATAAATTTAGGGGCTGACCCAGAGGATGCTTTTGCTATTTTTGATGATGTTGGCAACTTTTATGAAAATGTATTAGAGGAAAAGAAAAATACAGCAGCAAAAAAGAAAGCTAAAATTTCAGCTTGGAGAAAAGATAACGATGCCCTTGCAAAAAAATTGGATTTCTTCCTATCTGGTGAGTTACCGGAACTGGATTTCGAAAGTGTAGCGCATAAACCAGGATTAGCGAGTAGAGCAGCATCTTCAAACGTATTGGGATATTTAGCTGAACATGTAGAAAACATGATTGTATCGTCTGCCGATTTATCGAACAGTGACAAAACCGATGGTTTCTTAAAGAAAACACAGGCGCTTCAAAAAGGTGATTTTACAGGTTCATTTTTACAAGCGGGCGTCGCCGAATTAACCATGGCATGTATAGCCAATGGTATTGCCTTGCATGGTGGAATCATTCCTGTAGTAGCAACATTCTTTGTGTTTTCAGATTATATGAAGCCGGCCATTCGATTAAGTGGTATTCAAGAATTACCTGTAAAATACGTTTGGACGCATGATGCCTTTAGGGTAGGTGAAGATGGGCCAACGCACCAACCCGTTGAACAAGAAGCACAGATCCGTTTATTGGAAAAATTGAAGAACCATAGTGGAAATCCAAGTTTTTTAGCCTTACGTCCTGCAGATTCAGCAGAAACAAGCGTCGCTTGGAAAATGGCTTTAAAAAATACCAATTCACCATCAGGTTTAATTCTTTCAAGACAAGGTATCAAAGATCTTCCAGCTAAAGGCACTTCAAGATATCAAGATGCTTTAGCTGCCGAAAAAGGCGGGTATTTAGTAAAAGAAGTTGAAAATCCAGATGTGGTATTAATAGCAAATGGTTCAGAAGTAGCTACTTTAGTTGAAGCTGCTCAAATTTTGGAAGTAGAAAACGGATTGAAAGTAAGTATTGCCTCAGTAATTTCTGAAGGCCTTTTCAGGTTACAATCCAAAGATTACCAAAATAGCGTCATCCCAAAAAACAAACCATTGTTCGGTTTAACAGCAGGCTTACCTGTAAACTTAGAAGGGCTTGTTGGAGATCATGGGAAAGTGTTTGGATTAGAGCACTTCGGTTATTCAGCGCCAGCAAAGGTGCTAGATGATAAATTTGGTTTTACAGGCGAAAAAGTAAGTAAGGAAGTATTGGAATATTTAAAAACAGTATAAAAAACATAAATTATGAAATTTTTTATTGATACAGCAAACCTTGATGATATTAACGAAGCGCAAGCTTTAGGTGTTTTGGATGGTGTTACAACAAACCCATCTTTAATGGCAAAAGAAGGTATTACAGGTGAAGCTAACATTTTAGCACATTACAAGAAAATATGTGATATCGTAGAAGGTGATGTAAGCGCAGAGGTCATTTCAACCGATTATGACGGTATGGTAAAAGAAGGAGAAGCTTTAGCAGCTTTACACCCACAAATTGTGGTTAAGTTACCAATTATAGCAGATGGTATAAAAGCCTGTAAATATTTCTCGGATAAAGGGATCAGGACCAATGTAACCTTGGTGTTTTCTGCGGGTCAAGCTTTATTAGCAGCAAAAGCTGGCGCAACATATGTGTCTCCTTTTTTAGGACGTTTGGATGATATTTCTACTGATGGATTAAATCTTATCGCAGAAATTAGATTGATTTACGATAACTACGGTTTTGAAACTCAGATTTTAGCGGCTTCAATTCGTCACACCATGCACGTTATTGACTGTGCTAAATTAGGAAGTGATGTTATGACTGGGCCACTATCATCAATCAAAGGATTGCTTAAGCACCCTTTAACTGATATTGGTTTAGCTAAGTTTTTAGAGGATTATAAAAAAGGAAATTAATAATTCTGTTTATAAAATAAGCGACAATATTTTAACCCATAATTAAAGTTTATTTAATTATGGGTTTTTTAGAAATTTTTAGGTTTTTATTCTATGTTTACTGGCAATCCTTTTTCATGAGATCCGTAAACGGCATCTTGAACAATAATATTATCTAAATATTCTTCAACATCGGTTTCAAAAGCATCACCAGAGCGTAAGCAATTTATAAAGTGTTCTTGAGTATTATATACACAATCACCTGCAAAATTTATTTTTTCGTAAAAGTAATCGTGTTTGTTTTCCTTTTTACCTAAAAGTTGTGTGGTAATTTTGCCATCATCGTATAAACGAATGGTGCCTTTGTTTCCTTCTATCCAAATACTTCCAAAGGTTAATCGTGGATCGTCAGCAGTGTTTTCATTAAATCGGTTCGCATCTAAAAAACCTAAAACCCCATTTGTAAATTCAAATTGTACCCAGGCAAAATCTTCACCTTTTATATTAGAATTTAAGGTTTTTAATTTTGAATACACTTGCGAAATGTTACCAATTAAATATCGAAAAGTATCAATAAAATGAACCCCGGTTTCGTAAATTAAAAGCTTTTCCATTTCTCTGAAATAGGGCTGACGATTCATATAAGCATCCTGTTGCCAGCCATCACCCATGCGCATGCGTAAGTTTATGGTATGCAATTTATCACCAATAATATTCTGGTCTAAAAGTTTTTTCATTTCTCTATGCCAGGGCTGAAATCTGAAATTTTCATGAACCATCATTCTAACGTCAGAATTTTTTATAGCATTGGCTAATGCAACAGATTCTTCGTAAGTTGGCGCTAAAGGTTTCTGACAAATAATATCAATACCACAAGCTATAGCAATGTTACAGAAATCGGTGTGTGTTTCAGGAGGTGTAATAATATCAACAAAATCTGGTTTTTCAGTTCTTAGCATCTCCTCAAAATCCCCATAAGCGGTTGCAATGCCGTAAGTGTCACAAATAACTTGTGCTTTTTCTTTTTTTCTACTAGAAACAGCTACAATGTCAACATTCTCAAGACGATTCCATGCTTCGTATTGAAACTGACTAAAATACCCTGTGCCAACGGCAACACCTCTAAGTTTTTTCATGTTTCTGATTTTTTTGAGACCTGTCAGGTTTTTAAAACCTGACAGGTCTTATGTCTTAAAATGTTTTTAATATTCTGAAAAATGTTTTTGTGGCTTCATATTATACCAAAGTACAATGGCAATAATATTTAAGATAGCACCAACAATAAAAAATAAGTTAGTGTTTCCGGTCCAATCTAATAAATAAGGAAAAACAAGAGCGGTAATAAAAGCACCTATATTTCCTGCCATATTCATGGTGCCAGAAACGGCTCCTGAATGTTCTTTACCAATATCTGCACAAAATGCCCAAGAAGAAGGTAGCGTCATATCAGCACCAAAAATAGCGATGCTTAAAAATAGGGTAGCACCAATTGCGGTGTCCATGTAAATACTACCTATTAACCCAATAGCCGCTAAAGCAAACCCAATAGCTGCAGGTAAAATACGAGACTTTGCCCAATTTCCTTTTTTAAAAATACTATCGCCTAAAGCGCCGGAAAACCAGTTTCCAAAAGCTCCAAAAACAAGAGGGATTGCGGTGTAAAACCCAGCTTCAATAGTATCTAAATTATATTCACTTTTTACATGCGGAAATAACCATGTAAGCGCAAAGAAAAATGTAAAATTACTGCAGAAATATTGCCCCATAGCCAACCACATATTCTTTGATTTTAATAGCGTGCCAAAATTTATTTTTTCTTTAGCAACATCCGTTTCTTTTTCTTGTCTGTGTTCTAAAACAAAGTCTTTTTCTGCTTGCGACAGTGCGTTGTGGTTTTCAGGATTATCCCTAAACAATACATACCAAGCCAATGCCCAAACTAAACCTACAACACCCATAACTAAAAACGAAGTACGCCATCCAAAACTATCAATAAGCCAAACAACTAACGGTAAAGCAAAAGCAGCACCTAATCGTGAACCAGAAAAATTAATACCAGTAACGAGTCCACGTTCTTGTAGCGGAATCCAGTTGTAAACAGCTCTAGTCATTCCTGGAAATGCACCAGCTTCACCAGCTCCAAATAAGAAACGCACAATTAATAAGGAAATAAAATTCCAAGCAAAGCCTGTTAATGCCGTAAATACAGACCAAATAGCTACGATACTTGCTAAAACTTTTCGAGGTCCTAAACGGTCGGCCAACATTCCAGAAGGCGTTTGAAAAAAGGCATATCCTAGTGAGAATATAGCTAAAACCCATCCCATTTGTTTATCGCTTAAACTCAAAGCCTCAGAAATAGGGTCTTTAGCAACCGATATACAAATACGATCTATGTATAATAAAAGAGCTAATAAGAAAGTGCCGCCTACCATGAGGTAGCGTTTCGGGAAATAGCTTGTTTTCTTCATTTTAATAATTTAGTTAGTTGGTATAATGCATTGTTGTCGCCAACATTGCCAGGAAATATAATATATGGCATGTTAGGAAATTTAGTTTCGGCACTTAGTTTCCAAACAGGCACGCCTTTTAACACTTGCCCTAAAACTTGAGCGCGCTTTACGTTTAATCCTTTTGTGGCAACATCGCTGGACGTAATACCGCCTTTAGCGACAATATATTTTGGTTGGTTTTTAAGTTGTTTAATTATAGAAATCAATCCGTTTGAAACGCGGTTTACAATAGCTAAACTCTCAGCTTTTGTATGCCCTTTGATTATGGTGCGACTTGTATAAAGCACCACATGATGATTTGCTTTAATATGTTGATTGACTTTTTCTGATAAGTGATTTATATCTTGATTGAAAAGTAAACTATCTTGAACGTTTGATACATCTAGCTCTAAAAATACAGCATCAGAATGATCTTTTAAAGCCTGAAGTTGTGCTGTGGTTTTTGGCACATAAGAACCAATTATAATAAGCGAACCTTTGCCTTCGTTTGAAGTGATAATTTCAGTTTTACTAAGGCAATTTCGTGCTTCAATACCAGAGATAGCATTTACAAATGATGCTGCAGCTCTAAAAAGAAGTGGTTCGTTACTTTTTAAACAGGCTAAGGCAACGGTTTGTAATTCGTTATAACTTGTTGCATTTACAACAATGTGTGAATTATTTGAATTCTTTATAGTCGAAATAATACCATCTAAAGGCTTTTCCCTGAGCGTATCTATAGACAAGCTTTCAATAGATTTTAATTCTATTTCATCTTCATATTTTTCAATAATCCAGTCTTTTAAATTTGAGTTTTTATAACCAAAGGTATTGTCTTTTGCAAAAGGCGTTTCCCCGGCAGGGATAAAATTGGTGCCTTCTTTTACGTAATGAATATCCTTAAAAGTATAACGTCCACCTTCAAAAAAAGCAGGAGCCAAAATATGTTTAGCATCTTCTATTCCTAAACCTTCAGCTAACGCGTTTACTTCGTTAGGGTAATGTCCACGTAAAGTAGAATCTCCTCTGCTTATAACTAAAATTTGTTTGTTGTGTTTTTTTGAAAGTGATTGAAGACGTTCTCCAAGTAACTCTGCTAAAGCATTGGCTTCTTCAATTTGAAGGCTTCTAGAATTGGTTAAAATGAAGAAAACCGGACTATTTAAAACCTCATATTCTAAAATACTCACTTCCCAACTTGTAACCACAGGAACATCATAAACCGTTTGCGTACCAGTAGGGTCGTCATCTAAAATAACAATGGTTTTCGGGTTTTCTTGAAGTTCTTGACGTATAGCATCCAGATGACCTTTTAGTTGTTCACCTTCATTAATAGATGCTAATATATCCTCTTTCAACATAAAGTTTTAGTCTTCTAAAGCAATAACCCTTGATGGTGCACCATCACCACCTTCAAGCTTTAAAGGAAGTGCAATTAAAGTGACTTTTGATTTGGTAATTTGTTCTAAATTACAAAGCCCTTCCACGATTATGATATTGTTTTTCATTAAAATATTATGAATTTCGGTAACTTCAACCATGTTATTTACATCGGCTACCGAAGGGGGTTCAACACCTAAAATATTCACACCTTTTTCTCCTAGCCAATGTGCCAAATCACTACTTATTCTTGGTAAATCATCACGATAAGCAGGCGTTCCTAGTCTTTTGCTCCAACCTGTATGCAGTATAATGCTTTGTCCAGCTTGAAAATCTTTGGTAATAAAATCTAAATCAGAAATCTCAATTATAGCTTTTGGTTTTAAACGACGTAGATCAACAATCCAAGCTTCACTAATTAATCTTTCAGTGGGGAGTTCATCAATAGTTTGCTCATTCACTTCAAAATGTAAAGGCGCATCCATGTGTGTTCCGCTATGCGAGTAAAGGTGTAAAGTTGTAGCATTCCATCCATCTACTGAAAATATTTTAGCAGGTTCAATAGAAACGCCACTCATCTTATTATTGATGGGTAGCGTTAAATCTATAACTTTCTTATTTAACATGTATTTAAGCTATGAACTGGTTTAAACTTTTTTGATTGAAGCGAAAAATAGAGGTTTTTTGCTGAATTGAAGGCTTTTTTGAACTGCATAGCATCGTTACGGAGTTACAAAAAGACAAAAAGTGAGGGAAAAATATCATTTTGTAGCCAATTGAAAAAAGTTTAAATCAGTTCTATAACTAATTTATTAGCTTCTATATGTTTTACTACTCTATTTGCAATGTCTGAAGTAGAAGCATTTCCGCCTAAATCAACTGTAAGGTTTCCTTCAGCAGTTGTCGCTTCAATTCCAGCAACAATATCGTTCGCCGCTTTAGTTTCACCTAAATGATCTAACATGATTGCCGCAGACCAAATTTGACCAATTGGGTTTGCAATGTTTTTGCCAGCAATATCTGGAGCAGAGCCGTGGATAGGTTCAAACATAGATGGAAAATCTTTTTCAGGATTGATGTTTCCACTTCCGCCAAGACCTAAGCTACCCATAATAGCGCCGCCTAAATCTGATAAAATATCACCAAAAAGATTGGTTGTTAAAATCACATCAAAAACTTCTGGTTTTAAAACAAAACTAGCAGAAGCATTGTCAATGTACATTTTAGAAAATTCAACATCTGGATATTGTTCCGCAACTTCAGCAATCACTTTATCCCAATATGCTAAACTGTTTATTAATGTGTTAGATTTTGTAACGTTTGTAACTTTACTTCTACGTTTTCTAGCTAATTGAAACGAATAATGTGCAATACGTTCAATTCCAAAACGAGTAAAAACACTGGTATCGGTAGCAAATCCATGAGCATCATCGGCGTAATATGTTTTACCACTTTGTACAAACTCGCCTTCGTTGTTTTCCCTAACTACAACAAAATCGATGTCTTTTTCAGTTTTAGTTCTTAACGGACTTTTTAATCCTGAAAATAATTTTACAGGACGATAGTTTACATATTGTTTTAGCTCTCCTCTTACTTTAAACGTATAGTCTCTAGCAGGTAAAGTATCATCAATTTCTGGTAACCCAACTGCTCCAAAATAAATAGCGTCAAACTTTTTTAGGGTTTCAATAGCATCGTCAGACATGAATTTCCCGTGGTTTTTGTAATAACCAGCTCCAAAGGGAAAAGACTCTTTTTCAATATTAAAGCCGTGTTTTTTTGCTACAGCATCTAAAACTGAAACGCCAGCAGGAACAATTTCTGCACCAATTCCATCGCCGTTTACCACAGCTATTTTGTAAGTATTACTCATTTGTAATTGATTGTTTTTGTTAATAGTTTTTAGTTTTTTGCGCAATTTTGCGCAAAAAATAATTATGAATTTATTGAAATAAATATGATTTAATGGCAAATATATGTAAATTTGAGAACTTATTTTTATAAATATTGTATTTTTTGCGCAAATATTTGCGCAATTCATAATTGATAAACTTGGAAAACATAAAAGATTCATCTTTGAAAATTAATGCAACTTTAAAGGATATTGCAGAGGAGTTAAGTATTTCGATTTCAACAGTATCGAGAGCGCTTAAAAAGCATCCAAGAATAAGTGCTCAAACTCAAGAGCGGGTAAGACGTGCAGCTAAGAGAATAGGGTATATGTCTGTTGATATGTTAGAATTACAAAAGCGCAAGAATTCAAATCTTATCGGAGTTATTGTTCCAAAAATCAGTTATCACCTTTATGCAATGGCTATTAGCGGTATAGAGCGGGTTGCTGAGCAAAATGGTATGCATATTATAGTTTGTCAGTCTAATGAATCTTACGAACGCGAAAAAAATTTAATTAAAGAGTTTATAAACATTGGAGTTAACGGTGTTATTGCCTCTTTAGCAAGTGAAACAAAAGAATTTTCACATTATAATGAATTAAAAAAATTAGGGATACCATTGGTATTTTTCAATCGAGAATGTAATGATGTTATAACGCACAAGGTAACTATTGATAATAAAAGGGCTGCCTATGAAGCGGTTAGTCATTTAATTTCAATAGGATGTGAAAGAATAGCATATTTAGGGGGGCCTAAAGTGCTTCAAATTAATGCAGATAGAGCTGAAGGCTACAAAAAAGCAATGACAGACAATGGTTTAGAAATTCCGGACGATTATTTGGTTTATAGTAATTTTGATAAAGAAAGTACGCTTTCAGCAGCTCGAAAACTATTGTATTCGCCAGTGCATCCTGATGGTGTTTTAACCTTTAGCGATCAAATAGCTATCAGCGTAATGTTAGCCGCTAAGGAACGTGGTATCGCTATGCCAGAAAAATTAGCTTTAATTGGTTTTAACAATGAACCTGTAGATGAGCTTTTAGAACCATCATTAACGAGTATCGACCAGCCTAGTTTCAGAATGGGCCAGGAATCAGCACAGCTTTTAATTAAACAATTAAATAATCCTAGTGAGCCCTATGAAAAGCGGATATTAAAATCGTTTTTGGTAGTGCGAAATTCAACTAATAAAAATAAGTCTAATTAATTTTTAATCAATAAAACTAAAAGAAAAACCAATTTTATAACAATTAAACTAATTTATAATGAGAGTATTGAAAGCGCCAATTCAAGTCGTATTAAACATCTTGATATTTATTAGTGTATTAACTATTTCTAAAAGTATTCAGGCTCAAAGTAGTGTCTTCGAAGAAAAAAACGGGATGTTAAAAGTTGAAGCTGAAGACTTTTACAAACAAACTAACACTGATATACGTAAATGGTATGTTATTTCTCCAGAGTTTAAAACAGAGATGAAAGATGCTGACCCGCTTCATACAGACACAGCCAGTGGAGGGAAATATATAGAAGCGCTTCCAGATACAAGGGTAACACATGCCGATGCATTAATTAAGGGTGAAAATTTTAGTAATATCCCAGGCGTTATAGCAATAATACATTATAAAGTGAAAATTAATACACCCGGGCGCTATTATGTTTGGGCTAAAGCACATAGCACAGGTGGAGAAGATAACGGTATTCATGTTGGTATTGATGGGAATTGGCCAGAATCTGGTCAAAGAATGCAGTGGTGTGAAGGAAAAAAATCATGGTTTTGGGAAAGTAAACAACGTACTGAAGAGGTTCATTGTGGTGTGGCTGGACAGATTTATTTAGATATTGATACAGCAGGAGAACACGATATTCAGTTTAGTTTACGTGAAGACGGTTTTGAAATGGATGAATGGCTCATAACTACCAATAAAGATTTTAGCCCAAGAGGCAAAACAGAAGCTAAAAAGCAAGTAGGCTTTTCATTATGGGATGAAGTTTCAAAAAAATACCCAGAAGCCACTATCTTAAAAGCGACTGATTTTGAATTGGGTAATGATGGTTTTTATAAGGATAATGATTGGTTAGCTATTAATCCAGAAAAAAATAAGGAAGCGTCAGCATCCATAAATTACAAAGGTAATTCTGGACTTTTTGATGTGGTTGTTTTTGGAGTTGGTGAAAATGATGGACAATCACAATATACGTTCAAAGTAAATAATTACCAACAAGGCAAATTTAAAATACCATTAAGTGTTGAAACTTTTGAAGAAGGCCCTCAATATGCTAAATCGTTTTCAGATTTGCAACTAAATACAAATGATATTATTACAATAAATGCTGAAATAGCAAGTGCAGATGGAAAAGAATATAGTAGAGGTCGATGGATTGGTTTGGCTATCCTACCACATAGTCAAGGTGAAAACCTGTTACAAGTTTTAAGTAAAGAAATTGCTGATAATGACCAAGTTCAAATAAGTAAAGAACTAAAAAAATGGCATAACATCACCTTGACGTTTAATGGACCAGAAACCTCTGAAACGGCAGAAGATAATCCATTTATGGATTATAGGCTCAATGTTACATTTAAACATAATGCAACAGGTAAGATATATCAAATTCCTGGTTACTATGCAGCCGATGGTAATGCTGGACAAACAGGTGCAGATAAAGGAAATAAATGGCGCGTACATTTCTCTCCAGATGAAGTAGGTGAATGGACCTATCAAGTAGATTTTAGAAAAGGAAAATGGGCAGCAGTAAGTACTAAAAAGGATACAGGTAGTAGTGCAGATTATATGGATGGTGAAAAAGGAAGTTTTATGGTAGAAGCATCCGATAAAACAGGACGTGATTTTAGAGCAAAAGGAAGATTGCAATTTGTAGGAGAGCGTTATTTAAAGTTTGCAGAAACAGGCGAGTATTTCTTGAAACAAGGGCCGGATGCGCCAGAAAACTTTTTGTCTTTTGAAGATTTTGATGGGACGTTTCATAACGACGGACATAAGGATAACTTGGTTAAAACATGGGCAGCCCATCTTCAAGACTGGAAAAAAGGCAACCCTACTTGGAGAAACGGAAAGGGAAAAGCTATTATTGGAGCGCTTAATTATTTAGCATCAAAAGGATTGAATTCGGTATCTTTTTTAACTAATAATATTGAAGGTGATGACCAGAATGTATTTCCATATATAGATTATGAGACTTACGATAGAATAGATGTTTCTAAAATGGATCAGTGGGAAATAGTTTTTGACCATGCACAAAAAAATGGGCTATTTCTTCATTTTAAAATGTTAGAGGTTGAAAATCAAGGGCTTTTAGATAATGGAGGTGTGGGTGCAAATAGCAAATTATATTACAGAGAGTTAATGGCACGTTTTGGGCATCATTTGGCTTTAAACTGGAATCTTGCAGAAGAGGATGGTGAATGGAACAAAAACCACCCAACACCACCACATGAAACTGAGGAACGTTTGGCTATGACGCACTATTTTAAAAAGAACGACCCATATCATCATCACTTGGTAATACATAATGGTAAAGAATTTGATGATTTATTAGGGCTAGATAGTGGTTTGACAGGACTATCAGTACAAACAAATAAAACAGATTTCAGTCGGGTTCATAGTGTTGCTCTGCATTGGATAAAAGCTTCAAAAGAAGCTGGTTTTCAATGGGCTGTAGCAGTAGATGAGCCTGGTGATGCACAACACTCACTATTGCCAGACGCAGAAAACCCAAATCATGATAATGCAAGAAAAAATGCACTTTGGGGTACGTTAATGGCCGGAGGTTGGGGTAACGAATGGTATTTTGGTTATAAGCATGCGCATTCTGATTTAACTTGTGAAGATTATCGTTCCAGGGATTTATTTTGGAATCAAGCTACCATTGCAATAGACTTTTTTGTAAATAACAAGATTCCGTTTTGGAATATGGAGAACAGAAATGATTTAGTCGGAAATGCAGAAAACAAGAACACAGTGTATTGCTTAGCGAAAGAAAATGATAGCTACGTGGTGTATTTAAATTCTGTAAAAACTACTACTTTAGATTTATCGAACGCATCAGGAAGTTATGAGGTGCTTTGGTTTAATCCTAAAAAAGGTGGCGAACTTCAAAAATCAAAAGTTAAAACTATTACAGGAGGTTCTAAAGTGGATTTAGGAAAATCACCTGACAAGAAACAACAAGATTGGGCAATATTAATTAGAAAAATTTAAAAAGATTTAGATTTAAATAATGAGATTCTTTATATAAAACAAAATAATATTTAACAATAGAGTTTGTAACAATTATTGTGTTAGCTAGTCTAGATTATAACGACTAAGCCAATAATTTGTAACTTTGTTTTATCAGAAATTAAATACCATGAAATTTTTCGATCAATCAGAATCGCCCATGTTGCTAAAAATTAGCTTTAATAAGCTTATTGAGCAATATGAAAACATGGTTAATAATGATGATGAATTTATTGCCGCAAAGGCGAAACGTATTTTAGAAGTCCAAAAACCTTATCCTGAATTAAGAGAAGGTTTTACAGATTTTTCATTATTGGAAAAATACGAAAAAGAAATTGGAATAATTCTTCAAGACTCATTCAGTCCTATTTTAACCAATAATGAAATAAAAACGGCATCTGTTCCATTTCAAAACCTTATTTTTAATTCATCTGAACGCTTCAAGAATATTATAAAAACAGCAGGGGATGATTTTGAATTGCAAATAAAAAACATGCCAGAAGATGATACTTACATCATTGCATGTACAATTATTTTAAACTTTTGCTACGGATATAATTTGAATTTTAAACGGCCGTTTTATTATGAAATTCCTGATGCAAATGGCATTAATCGTTTTTATAAAATTCTATACAATGCCGATTTTACCGAAATTACACGAACAGATAAAGCAAAAAAGATAACTAAAGATGATTTTGAAGAATTATTGGATAATTTTGAAAACATCGATTTATGGAAAGAGAAATTTCCACCAAATAGTTATATTTTTAAAGGGTTTGTGATTTCAAATATTTTTGATGTTACTGAAGATCAATCCATATCAAATATTAAATCAAATTTAATAGGAGAGGACAAACGAAAAGATGAAAATTTCATGGAAAGCTTTCATGAGATTTTTAGATCGCTTTTTGGTTTAAAGGATATAAGGGTAGGCTTTTCAATATATAATAAAGAAGAAGATTCTTTTGAACATGTTTACGGAGTTGGGATGCACAGTTTTTTATTGGATGAATCAGATAATAGAAGATGTAAAGATGTATTATGTGATTGGTCTTATGATAAATTATTGAATGATAAAACCTATTTTTCAATATCAGATGTCGATAAGAATTATAAAAAATTAATGCAATATCCTAAAGCCCATGCGCCTCACATAAAGATATTGCACAAACAGGACGTTAAAAGTGCCATTTTTGCACCAATTGCAAATGAAGATGGTTTAATGGGTATTCTAGAAATAATATCTTACAAGCCAAAAGCGCTCAATAGTATAAATGCCAATAAATTAATTGATGTTATGCCCTTCATTATATCAGCTGTTGAGCGGTCTAAAAATGAAGAAGAGAATTTAATTGAAGCTATTATTCAGCAGGAATGCACATCTATACACCCCAGTGTTTCTTGGAAATTTAAACAAGCTGCCAAAAAGTTTTTGATTGACAGTCAAACTATCGAAAATGGAAATGCTAACTTTAGTGAAATAGTTTTTGAAGATGTGTACCCTTTATTTGGGCAAGTTGATGTTAAAGGGTCTTCAGAGGCCAGAAACATTGCTACCCAAAAAGATTTAGCACTTCAATTATCCTTAGTGGAAAAAGTTTTGGAGACCCTGCCTAAATCAGAAAAACTGCCCATTTACGAGCAAATAAAATTTCAGATAGAAACATTTAACAACGAAATAAAGAAAGATTTTAAAGTTGATAGTGAACAACAGCTTACGGTGTTTTTTAAAGAAGAAATAGAACCACTTTTTCTGTTTTTTTTAGAAAAGAAACCTGTGGTGAAAATTGAGGTTGAAGATTATTTTAGTAAAATAGATGCTAATCTTGGAGTTATTTATTACTACAGAAAAAACTACGACGATACTATTTCACTTATAAATAAAAATATGTCTGCACTCCTTGATGAAAAGCAAGTTGAAGCGCAAACTATGTATCCACATTTTTTTGAACGCTTTAAAACAGACGGCGTTGAGCATAACATGTATATAGGAGAATCCATCACAAAGGAAAATAGTTTTAATAATATATACCTTTATAATTTAAGGTTGTGGCAATTACAGGTGATGTATGAAATGGAAAACAGTTTTTATCAAAACCAACACCAATATCCTATAAGCTTGGATGTGGCCTCAATGGTTCTGGTTTTCAATCAGCCACTTTCTATCCGGTTTAGAATGGATGAAAAACAATTTGATGTTGATGGTACTTATAATGCTAGATATGAGGTTGTTAAAAAACGTGTAGATAAAGCTCACATCAAAGGAACCGAAGAGCGTGTTACGCAAAAAGGAAAGATGAGTATTATTTACTCGCAAAAAGAAGATGAGATTGAGTATTTAAAATACGTGCGGTTTATGCAGTCTAAAAATAGGTTTGATGATGATGTTGAAATTTTAGAATTACAAGACCTTCAAGGCGTAACGGGCTTAAAAGCTATACGGGTAAGCATGATTTATCAAAAAAATAATGGTGACGAAAAATCATTTTATACCTACGATGATTTGATCAAAGAAATAAAAGCTTAGCTAAACTAAGTAGTGTGTTTGATTGTCTTTTATCGAAATATCTTTACTATAATTAGATGAAAGTGGAGGCTCATCAGGTAATACATCTTTCAGGTCTGCACCATTTGTTTTTAATGCCCAAGCAAATGCAAATACAGAAACAATCATACCTATCATAAAAAAGGTATAGGTAACCCTGAGTATTCTGTATTTTCTTTCGAGTACTTTCCCTAAGAAATAAAGGTCTTTTGTTAAGGATTTATAGACATATTCTTTATCCTTTAAAAGTTCCTCAATGGCCCATTCAAATTCTTCCAATTTCATTTTATGAAAATTACCAAAAAAGGTAAGATTTACTTTTTTATTAGCAACATCTTCTTTTGTGAATTCGCCACTGGTAATATTTGGTCTGGTAGCAATGATTGATAAAACCATGGATATGACGCATGATAAAGTAAAAATAGCGGTAGGGTAAATCAAATAAGCGTGAGTGTCTAATTTAGAAATTAAATTCGCCAAAACCAATGATATGATAATCGCATTTACAGACAGCAGAATATTCGCTTTCGTATCAGCAATATCGCTAAGTTTTATATGATTTCTCAAGGCTACTCTATAAAAAGTTTGTATCCCTCTTTCAGGGCTTTCATTTTTGTATTGCGCTTTGTATTTAGCTTTAAGTTCCTCAGTATTAAGCTTGCTTTTTCTCTTCTTTTTCTTTTTCATGAGTTTAGCAAGATTTTTCTCCTTTCTGGGTTGCCAGTTTTTTAAGGCATAATCTGTATAAAACTCATGCTTTTTGGTTAGTACTTTAATGTTTTCGTTGCGCCATTCGCTTGGTGAATAAGATGAAATACCTTGTAATTCAAGTTCCTTTCTTAAAAATTCGCTTGCCTCATTAAAATATTTTTTTCCAAAGTGAGAGGCATCGGCATCCCTAATTATCATACCTAGCTTTGTTGTTGGAGGATTTTTAATTTTTGTAGCATCAATGCAGTCATTAACAGCATTTATAGTATCTTCATCTACGTCGTTCTCCTTTAAAAACGTAGTTGCAATTTTCTTGCTTTCCTCTTCATGCCCGTCTCTGGTTTTTGTATAACCTGTATCGTGTAACAGGGCAGCTAGCTGAAGTATTTCAGCATCTTTATCGTTTATTTCAGTATTTTCAATAATTTCTTTTATACTTCTTAATACACGCTCGGTATGGGTGTGATTATGATATACAAAAGAGGGGTCTAAATCACTTTTAAATAATTCAAATACAAATTTTTCTGTTTTTTCAATAATTTCAGACATAAAGACCTCTTTTGATTTAAAATGCAAAATACAGAAAAAATTGCAGTATCTTGATTCATTTAAAATTAATAGTAACTCAAACTTAATTTTATTGTATGAGGTAGTTATTTATTGAAATGAATCAAACGTAAGTTTTAATATTGTCATATATTTATTGATTAAAAAAAGTTAATGAAGTTTTATCTAAAATATATAGTTCTGGCTTTAATCGTTGTTTCTTGCGCAACCTATAAACCGCAGTATAAAAATGAAGTTGAAAAAGAATTAGTCTTCCCCAATAAAGAAATTGATAAAACATTTTATCTTATTGGTGACGCTGGGAAATCTCCGCAAGATGGAATGTCGCTGGGTTTAACTGTTTTCAATGATTATATATCCAATAAAAGTACAAAAAAAGATTATGCTATTTTTTTGGGAGACAATATTTATCCAGCGGGTTTACCGAATAAGGAAAGTGAAAAAAGAAAGGCTGCAGAGAATAGCTTAAATGCTCAAATAAAAGCATTAAAAAACTTTGAAGGCGAAACGGTTTTTATACCCGGAAACCATGATTGGTATGCTGATGGCTTAAAGGGTTTAAAACGACAAGAAAAATATATTGAAGATGCTTTGGGAAAAAACACATTTCAACCAGAAAACGGCTGCCCTTTAGAAAGCATTGATGTTAGTGAAACCATTCAATTAATTATAATCGATACCCAATGGTATTTAGAAGATTGGAATAATAATCCAACCATTAATGACGAGTGTGAAATAAAAACCAGAGAACGATTTTTTGTTGAACTTGAGGGTGAGCTAAAAAAAGCGCAAAATAAAACAACGGTTTTTGCAATGCACCATCCTATGTTTACAAATGGTGTACATGGTGGTCAATATGCTGCTACAAAGCATATTTTCCCAGGTCAGAAAAAAGTACCTATTCCTATTTTGGCATCTTTAGTAGCTCAAATTAGAACACAGGGTGGAGTGTCTATTCAAGATCGTTATAACGAGCGTTATAATGAATTAATGAATAGGCTTGAAACCATGACTTTAGATGCTGATAATGTAGTTTTTACATCTGGGCACGAACATACACTTCAGTATATTGAAAAAGAGGGTATTAAGCAAATCGTTTCTGGTTCTGGTGCAAAAGAGTCTTATGCCAATTTGGGAAAAAACGGATTCTTCTCTTATGGCAAACAAGGTTTTGCTGAACTTACTGTTTTTAAAGATGGGAGTTCTTGGGTGAAGTTTTTTGGTGAAGAAAACAACAAACCAAAACTGCTTTTTACGAAAGAAGTTTTTCCACCAACTGAAAAATATGATGTTTCCAATTTACCGGAAACCTTTCCTCAAGAAGTGGAAGTGTCTATTTATTCCAAAGAAGAAACTGATGTTTCTGGTTTTTTTGAATCTGTTTGGGGAAGTCATTATCGGGATGTTTATAGCACAAAAATAAAGGCTAAAGTAGCTACTTTAGATACGCTTTATGGAGGTTTGGAAGTGGTTAGAAAAGGCGGGGGACATCAAACACGTTCGTTGCGTTTAAAAATGAAAGATGGTCGCGAACTTAATATGCGAGCCCTTCGAAAAAGCGCAACACAATATTTGCAAACCGTATTGTTCAAAGATACTTATGTGCAGGATGAATTTGAAAAAACTGCCATAGAGAGCCTCGTTTTAGATTTTTATACCGCTGCACATCCGTATGCGTTTAAAGTTATTCCGGATTTGTCAAATGCAGCAAAACTATTTCATACAAATCCTAAATTATATTTTATTCCAAAGCACAAACATTTAGGCGAATTTAATGCTGAATACGGTGGGGAGTTATATATGATTGAAGAACGACCTGAAGATAATTATACAGATGAAAAGAATTTTGGGTACGCTGATGATATAGAAAGCACACATGATATTATTGAAAAAGTGCGTAAAGATGAAAAGTATAAAATTGCTGAAGATGCTTTTGTAAAAGCACGTCTTTTCGATATGCTTGTGGGTGATTGGGATAGACACCAAGACCAGTGGCGTTGGGCGCAGTTTGATCAAGAGAATGGAGATAAATATTATCATCCCATTCCGCGCGATAGGGATCAGGTATTTTCAAATTTTGATGGTGCCTTATTGGATGTCATGAAATTTATATCTGGTTCAACAAAACAGCTTCAAGTTTATGATGAAAAATTAGAGGATGTCGAATGGATGAACAGTGCGGGTATCAAACTCGATAGAGTGCTTATTCAGCAGGCAAATATTGAAACCTGGTTAGAGCAGGCAAGATTTCTTCAAGACAATATAACTGAGGATGTTATAAACGAAGCCTTTACAAAAGTGCCCAAGGAAGTGCAAGATGAAACGCTAAAGGAAATAAAAGGGAAATTGAAAGGACGACTTGCCAATCTTCAAGATATTGCAACACGATATCATAATCATTTAAACAAACTGGTAATTTTAACGGGCACAGATAAAGATGATTTTATTGAAGTTTTAAGAACAGGTAATAAGGAAACCCGGGTTATAATTTCTAGAATTATTGATGGTAAAAAGGGAGAAGTTATTGTTGATAAAACATTTAATAGAGACATTACCAAAGAAATTTGGATTTACGGATTGGACGATAAAGATGTGTTTGAAGTCTCAGGAAAAGCAAATAATTTAATTTTCACAAGGCTAATAGGCGGACAGGAAAACGATACCTACAAAATAAAAAACGGAAGACGTATTAAGGTTTACGATCATAAATCAAAGAAAAATACAATTGAAGAAAATAAAGGTGCAGATATCAAGTTTTCAGATACTTATAATTTGAATTTATTTGATTTTAACAAGAATATTGTTAAAACCACTGTTATTACTCCAGCTATTGGTTTTAACCCCGATGATGGCTTTTTGTTAGGCTTACAATATGTAAAAACAAAAAAGGGATTTCAGCGCAATCCCTTTTCAACACAGCACCGTTTTAAAGGGGGGTATTATTTTGCAACACAAGGGTTCTCGTTAGATTATAATGGTGAATTTGCTAATATTTTTGGCGATTGGAATTTGCATGTTGGTGGAAAATATACTACTGAGAATTTTACCAATAACTTCTTTGACTTTGGAAATGAAACTATTAATAATGATGATGACTTAGATCTGGATTACAACCGAGTAAAAACAGGAATATATGCAGCAAAAGTAGGGATTCTTAAAAAAGGAAATTTTGGTAGTGATTATGGCTTTAGAGTCATTTTGGAAGGCATAGAATTACAAGATACCCCCAATAGGTTCATCACGGATTTTGAACCTGCATCAAACACAGATTTTTATAAAACACGTTTTTTCGGTGCTTTGGAAGCAGAGTATAATTATGCCAGTTTTGATGATAAGATAAACCCTACCCGTGGAATGACATTTTTGTTTAATGTTGGTGGTAAAACCGAATTCAAAGAAACAAAAAACACGTATGGGTATTTAAACTCTAACTTAGGTTTTTATAATGCTATTACCACTGATAGAAAACTGGTTTTAAAAACAGATGTTAGAACTCAATTCCGCTTTGGAGATGATTTAATTTTTTACCAAGCGGCGAATATTGGTGGTAGAAATGGATTAAGAGGTTATAGAACAGAACGATTTACTGGTCAAAATTCATTTGTAGGAAGTGCCGATTTGAGGTACAGTTTTCCATCTTTTAAAACCAGTACATTGCCTTTACAGATCGGTATTTTTGGTGGAGGTGATGTAGGTAGAGTTTGGCTTAAGGGCGAGGATTCAGATAAATGGCACAACGATTACGGTGGGGGCTTTTGGGTAACAGCCGCCGAAAGTTTATCAGGGACATTTAACTTTTTTAATAGTGTTGAAGGGTTACGATTTTCATTTGGGTTTGGATTAAACTTTTAAAGGCAGGTAACAACAACAGATCATGAAATTAAGCGTTCATAAGGTTTTTAACTATATAGACAAACTGGAAAGTAAAATAGCATTCTACCCAACCATTATAAGTTTGGGAGGTTTTCTTTTTGCTTTTTTCATGTATTACATCGAAAATCTCCATGTATCAAAATATTTAGTTAAGCATGTGCCCTGGTTGGTAATTAATAATGTGGATACCGCCAGAATAATACTTGCAACCTTTATAGGGGGGCTTATTTCTATCATGGTCTTTAGTTTTTCAATGGTAATGATTTTGCTCAGTCAGGCATCCAGCAATTTTTCTCCCAGAGTATTACCAGGTTTAATTTCTAACAAACGGCATCAAATAATTTTGGGCATTTATTGTTCTAGTTTATTGTATTGTATTTTTACTTTAATTGCTATTGAGCCTACGGGTAATAAATATCAACTTCCAGGTTTTTCAGTATTATTAGCTATCATTTTTATGACGTTCTGTCTAATTGCGTTTATATATTTTATTCATTCCATATCGCAAGAAATTCAAATAAATAATATTATGAGTGCTATCTGTAATAAAGCAAAAGATAGATTGAATGATTTAATTGACTCTGAAAACGACCAAAATTGTAATTTTCCAGATACTTCAAATTGGCAAATTATTACTTCTAACACATCTGGCTATATTGAAGACATTAGTTTAAAAACCATTCTTGATGAAACTAATGAACATGAAATTAAAGTAGATATTATAGCTTACAAAGGGCAATACATTTTTAAAGAAAGTCCGCTTTTTAAAATTGAAAATAAATTGAACAAACAAGCGGTAGATAATATGTTGTCGGCGTTTACTTTTTCAAAAAGTGAGTTTATAGAAAACAACTATATTCTTGGATTTAAACAACTAACTGAAATTGCAGTTAAAGCGATGTCTCCCGGTATTAACGACCCTGGTACAGCAATAAATGCGATAGATTATATAACCGAATTATTTTTATTACGGATGCAGAAAGGTGATGGAAATTATTGTTGTAATGATTCTGAAGAGGCCGTTATCAAATTAAAAAATATAAATTTTGAAACCTTACTCTATCAAGTAATGGCGTCGCTTAGAACGTATTGTAAAAAGGATGTTATTATAGTTCAAAAATTAATACAAATGTTAGGCCTTTTGCTAAAAAACTCGAAATGCAAAGTAATTAATTATAAAAAAGCTGTTACAAAAGAAATTGATAATCTTTGTCAAGATGCGTTAAAAGCATTGGAAAATGAAACCGATAAAGAAACCATAAAAAAATTAGTAGAATCTATGGAAGTTTAAAGATTATTTAATTTTAAACGTATAAATATTACCGCCTTCACTTTTATTTCTTTCGTCAGTAATATAAACTATAGAATCGTTTTTAAAACAAATCCCTTCTTTTTGGGAATCGTGGCCAAACTCTAATGCCTCAACGTTACCCTTAAAAAAATGATCAGGTTTAAAGTTTGATAATTTCCATAATTTATCATGATTAAGTAAAACTACAACATCTTCATCAGGGCTTATTGCTGCTGAGGTTATTTTGTGGTGCTTACCTTCTAAATTAAAATCGGTTACCAATTCAGCAACATGGTTTCCAGCTTCATTAATCACTTTAAGTAATATACTCGTGCTGTTTTCTTTGCTAAATATATAAAAGTAATTATCTAATAAAAAGAACGCTTCAAAATCTTTAGATTTCACATCTTTGGGAAGGGTAAAATTAATGATTTCTGCATCTGTTTTATCTCCTATGTTTTCAATATTGCTCACTTTATAAATAGTGAATTTTTTACGTTTTTTATTGTTATTACCAAAATCACCAATGTAGATATTTCCATATTCATCAGAGGTTAAATCCTCCCAATCTTCATTTTTTGCATTAGTAATATCAATATCCTTAACTATGTGTCCATTTAAATCTAAACCATATAAATTGTTTTTATTTCCAGCGTCTTCAATAGTCCAGAGCAAGTCGGAATTTTTTACTAATTCAATAGCTGAAGCTTCTTCCAAACCAGAATTAATATCTGCAATTACAGTAAGTTTTCCGGTTTTGCACGAAATAATTAAAAAGATAAAAAGTAAAAGAAATTTGTTCATTTGGGTAGGGATAAATTATAATGCTAAATTTACATAGTTTTTAAAACTTATGAAAATATACGATGTTTTAATTGTTGGCGGAGGCGCAGCAGGTTTTTTTGCAGCCATTAATATTGCAGAACAGAACTCCAAGTTAAAAGTGGCTATTCTAGAGCGCGGAAAAGAGGTGCTTACCAAAGTTAAGGTTTCTGGCGGTGGGCGTTGTAATGTTGCCCATGCTGAATTTATTCCGCAAGAATTAGTGCAAAACTACCCACGAGGTGAAAAAGAATTATTGGGGCCTTTTCATCAATTTATGACGGGTGATACCATTGATTGGTTTGAAAAACGAGGTGTAGCATTAAAAATTGAAGAAGATGGTAGAATGTTTCCAATTACCAATTCATCGCAAACCATAATAGATTGCTTTTTAAATGAAGCTGAAAAATATAATGTTGAAATTTTATTGAATCATTCGGTTCAATCAATTATTAAACAAGATTCAGGTTATCACGTAGAAACCTCAAAAGGTGGTTTTTTTTCTAAAAAAATACTAATAGCCTCAGGTAGTAATCCAAAAATCTGGAAGCTTTTAGAAGGTTTAAATCATACCATTTCAGCACCTGTGCCATCACTTTTTACCTTTGATGTTAAAGATGAGCGTATTAAAGACATTCCAGGTGTAGTGGCGCAAAACGTTGAAGTTAAAGTTTTAGAAACCGATTTATGGAGCGAAGGGCCATTGCTAATTACACACGTTGGGGTAAGCGCTCCAGCAATTTTAAAACTTTCTGCCTTTGGAGCTTTAGAGTTGGCAAAAAGAGGTTATAAATTTCAAATTGAGATTAATTTCATTAAGAAATCATTTGAGGAATGTTTAGAAAATTTAAAAGTATTGAAACAGGATTTGGCTAAAAAAAAAGTGTTTAAAATAGCGCAATTTGATTTACCAAAAAGATTGTGGCAAAAACTGGTTTTGGCATCTGAAATGACCGATGAAACACGTTGGGCGGACTTAAATAAAAATCAATTGGAAAATCTATCAAATCAATTAACCGTAGCAGTTTTCAATGTTGATGGTAAAAGTACCTTTAAGGAAGAATTTGTAACTGCTGGCGGTATTAATTTAAAAGAAGTAAATTTTAAAACCTTTGAAAGTAAGCTACATAAAAACTTATATTTTGCTGGTGAAGTTTTAAATATTGATGCCATTACGGGTGGATTTAACTTTCAAAATGCTTGGACAGGGGCTTATATTGTGGCTAAATCCATTTCGCAAGAGTTTCCCCTCTAAAAAGAGGGGAGATGTATTTTAATGATTTTAAGAAATGAAAATTTATTATAATCCAAAACTTAAAGAATTAGCAAGGCAACTTCGTAATAATTCAACAAAATCTGAAATAAAATTATGGACTTATTTGAGGCGTAATCAAATGTATGGATACGATTTTCATAGGCAAAAACCAGTTGATGAGTTTATTGTAGATTTCTTTTGTAATAAATTACAATTAGCCATTGAATGTGACGGATATTCTCATGAGATTTTAGAGGTCTATGAGAAAGATACAAAAAAAACAAAACGATTAAATGAATTGGGGGTTTTTGTATTGCGGTTTTCTGATTATCAAATTATGAATGACATTGATAATGTTTTAAGAGCTATTGAGGATTATATTTTTAGATTTGAAGAGAATAATTTTACACCTCCCTTAATCCCTCCTTTTTAGGAGGGAAACGGTTACCCTAAAAAGTATATTATAAATTTAAATACCAACTAATATATCTCGCAAGAGTTTCCCCTCTAAAAAGAGGGGATTAAGGGGTGTGTTGATAAATCAAATTAAAATAATCTCTAGTTAATTTTTTAGACAAACCATAAAACTATGAAAACCTACATCGCATTACTTAGAGGTATAAACGTGAGCGGACAAAAGAAAATCCCTATGGCAGAACTTCGCGAAGTACTTTCAAAATCTGGTCTAAAAAATGTACAAACTTACATTCAAAGTGGTAATGTTATTTTTGAATCTCCTGAAGAAAATATTCAAAAATTAGAAGAGAAAATCCATAATGCAATTCATGCTCATTTTGGTTTTGAGGTGCCTATTCTTATTAAAACACCAGAAGAATTACAGCAAATTTTTGATGCTTGCCCATTTCCTGAAAAAAAGAAAATTAATAGTTATTTCACAATGTTATATAGAGCACCAGAAAAGCGTTTAATTGAAGAAGTTTCAAAAGTATCATATCCAAATGAAGAATTTATTATGACAAATAACTGCATTTATTTTTATTGTTCAATCGGCTATGGAAAAGCTAAGTATAATAATAATTTTTTCGAGCGAAAATTAAAGATTACAGCCACAGCAAGAAATTATAAAACTATGGTAAAGTTGTTATCTTTGTCAACAGAATAGTTACTATGACAAAACAAGATTTTATTACAAAACCCTACACAAAATCCTTAAAAAACGGGAGTTTTACATGGTCTTCACCAAGTAACATTGCTTTAGTTAAATACTGGGGAAAAAAGGAACATCAAATACCAGAAAACCCATCAATTAGTTTTACTTTAAGTGATTGTAAAACAATTACCAAACTTAGTTTTACTAAAAAAGAAAACAATACTGATTTTTCTTTTGAGGTGTTTTTAGATGATGAAAAGAAAGACGATTTTAAACCAAAAATTGAAACTTTTTTTAAGCGTATTGAAGCTTATTTGCCTTTTTTAAAGAATTATCATTTTAAAATTGAAACCACAAATACATTTCCACATAGTTCAGGAATTGCCTCCTCAGCTTCAGGAATGAGTGCGCTGGCATTATGTTTAGTGGAACTTGAAAAAGAAAGCATATTTAGAAGTTTTACACTGCAAGATATAGAAGATTTGGATAAAAACTTTTTTAAACTAAAGGCATCATTTTTAGCAAGATTAGGATCAGGAAGTGCTTGCAGAAGTCTGGAAGGCGATTTGGTAGTTTGGGGAAAACACAGCGACATTGCTGGAAGTTCAGATTTGTTTGGTGTAAAATATCCTTATAAAGTCCATAAAAACTTCAAGAATTATCAAGACACTATTTTATTGGTTGATAAAGGCGAAAAGCAAGTAAGTAGCACTGTTGGGCATAATTTAATGCACGGGCATCCGTTTTCGCGAGAGCGATTTAAACAAGCGCATAGCAATCTTTCTAGTTTAATAGAAATTTTAAAGGAAGGTGATTTGGACAACTTCATTAAAATTGTTGAAAGTGAAGCATTAACGCTGCATGCGATGATGATGACGAGTATACCGTACTTTATTTTGATGAAACCCAACACGCTTGAAATTATCAATAAAATTTGGTTATTTAGAGAAAAATCAAATTCTAAAGTTTGTTTTACGCTTGATGCTGGAGCCAATGTACACGTTTTATATCCTGAAAATGAATGTGAACAAGTTGGCGAATTCATTAAAAATGAATTAGTTGCATATTGTCAAAATGGTCATTATATTAGTGATAGAATTGGATTTGGGGCAAAACAACTAATAATTAAAAAGTAATAATGAAAAATTTATAATGCCTACATTCAATGTAAATATAAATATGTAGATTTAGTCATTATGAAACATCCATAACTAAAACTTGATACCCAAGGAAATGA
>TARA_R110002049_G_scaffold292252_2_pt1 | contig 45797 bp, 30 predicted proteins | sample TARA_R110002049 | Tara Oceans TARA_R110002049 (sample SAMEA4396941) | marine metagenome | biome: Polar Biome; feature: [SRF] surface water layer (ENVO:00010504); material: water (ENVO:00002006), including particulate matter (ENVO:01000060) such as... | depth 5 m | reverse complement strand
CTGATGCTTACATCCATTTTATATCCTTAAAAGGGATAGGTTCGAAAAAAATTATTATAGAATAAAAACTATTAGTTTACAAATAAAGCTCACAATATAAAAATGTGGGCTTTTTTTATGAAATAAACTTAAGGAAACATACGTTTAATTTTAAAACCGTAGCTTTGTAGAAATAAATAGCAATACTTCTCCCAATAAATGCTATTTTAACAACAGAATTTCCTCCTGACACTTCAGGGTTATAGGAACAGTAAATGATTACACAAATTACATGACAAGAAAGAAAAAAGGGAAATCTAAAAGTAAAGGTATTCCCAACCTTACAAATACCATTTTAAGTATTTTAAAAAAAGAAAGAAACCAATCGTTCAATTATAAACAAATTGCTGCAAAACTTGCTGTGAACGATGCTAGTAGCAGAAATCAAATTATAAAAAAACTACGCGATTTACAAGGAAAACAAGAAATTGAAGAAGTAGAGCGTGGTAAGTTTAAAGTTATTATCAATACGGAGTATTATACAGGTAAATTAGATTTGGCTGCTAAAGGAAATGGCTATATTATTTGCGATGATTTTGATGATGATGTATTTATAGCTTCAAACAATATTAATAAAGCCTTAAATGGCGATGAAGTAGAATTTTATGTTTATAAACGTAGAAAAAGAGGTAAACTGGAAGGTGAAATTACCAACATCATCAAGCGTGAAAAAAGTGAATATGTAGGTGTTATTCAAATACATGAAAAAAAGAGTTTTGCTTTTGTAGTAGCCGATAGCAATAAAATGTACAAGGATATTTTTGTACCTATCAATAAAATCAATAAAGCCGAAGATGGCGATAAAGTATTGGTTAAATTGGAAGATTGGCCAGAAAATGCCGATTCTCCTTATGGAACAGTGGTTCAAGTACTAGGGAAACCAGGCGAACACAATACAGAAATACATGCTATTTTAGCCGAATATGGATTGCCTTATGAATTTCCTTATGAAGTGGAACAATTTGCCAATCAAATAGATACGTCCATTACTTCAGAAGAAATTTCCAAGCGTCGCGATATGCGTCAAGATTTAACCTTTACTATCGATCCAAAAGATGCTAAGGATTTTGATGATGCCTTATCATTTAAAATTTTAGATAATGGTCTGTATGAAATAGGAATCCATATTGCTGATGTATCGCATTATTTACAAGAAGGTACCGTGTTGGATGATGAAGCTTATGAACGTGCTACCTCTGTTTATTTGGTTGATAGGGTGGTGCCCATGCTTCCTGAAGTATTATCCAATAACGCTTGTTCTTTACGTCCGAATGAAGAAAAATATACCTTTTCTGCAGTTTTTCAAATGAATGACAAATGCGAGATAAAAAATGAATGGTTTGGCAGAACGGTAACTTATAGCGACGCTCGTTTTGCTTATGAAGAAGCGCAAGTAATTATTGAAAACAATGTCACGTTGAGCGCAGTCGAAACGTCTCAGATCAATACTCAAATTCCAAGCGAGATTTCAATCACAGGAAAAACATACAATACATCCCCAGAAATAGCCCAAGCCATCTTAAAAATGGATCAACTTGCTAAAAAAATGCGTGCCAAACGTATGAGTTCTGGCGCTATTTCTTTTGATAAAGTGGAAGTAAAATTCGATTTGGATGAACAAGCCAATCCTGTTGGTGTGTTTTTCAAAACCAGTAAAGATGCCAATAAACTGATTGAAGAATTTATGTTATTGGCAAACAAAAAAGTAGCGGAGTTTGTTGGAAAACAGTCTCCTAAAAAAACATTTATTTATCGTGTGCACGATGAGCCAGATGAAAGTAAATTAGCCAATCTTCAAGGTATTGTATCTAAATTTGGATATAAACTGAATTTTAGGGATAGAAAAGCAACCTCGGCTTCACTTAATTATCTATTAAAAGAAGTAAATGGTAAAAAAGAACAAAACTTGGTGGATACGTTAACCATTAGAAGTATGAGCAAGGCCGAATATTCCACACATAATATTGGGCATTACGGTTTGGCGTTTGATTATTATAGCCATTTTACATCGCCCATTCGTCGTTATCCAGATGTGATGGCACACCGCTTATTACAACATTATTTAGATGGTGGAAAATCGGTTAGTGAAGAAGCTTACGAAGACAAATGCAACCATTCCAGCAATATGGAAAATCTGGCTACAAAAGCCGAACGCGATTCTATAAAATACATGCAAATCAGATTTATGGAAGACCATAAAGAGGAGCAATTTGTAGGCGTTATTTCTGGCGTGACCGATTGGGGTATTTATGTAGAAATTATTGCCAATAAATGCGAAGGCATGGTAAGTGTGCGCGATATGAAAGACGATCATTACGCATTTGACCAAGACCAATATGCTATGGTTGGCAGAAATACAAAAACCATGTACCAACTTGGGGATGAAGTAATCGTTAAAGTTAAAAACACAGATTTGGTTAAAAAACATTTAGATTTTAATTTGATTGGTAAGCCTGATAGTTATTGATTATTAATGTATTATATCTAAATAACCAATAACCCAATAACTTTTTAAATATTTACAAATAAAAAGGAATAATTATTGCTTACTTACGTTTTAACTAAAAAAATGAGTGACATGAAACGAGTTATTACAAGCCTTGTATTTTTAATTTCGGTTGTGGCATCTGCGCAAGATGTTATTGAAAAGTCAGTAGAAGCATTTACTGAATTAAAAGTATATGATTTGATAGAAGTAGAAATGGTAAAAGCTTCAGAAAACAAAATTACCATTACCGGTAAAAATAAGGACGATTTACAAGTGGTCAATAAAAATGGCACGTTAAAAATACGGATGAATTTGGAACAGATTTTTGATGGTAAGCAAACCAAAGTCACACTTTATTATACGCATGTGGATATAATTGATGCCAATGAGGGTGCCAATATTCATTCAAAAGATGTCATCAAACAATTTGAAATAGATTTAAGAGCCCAGGAAGGTGCTAAAATAGATGCCCATATTGATGTGGATTACGTCAATATAAAATCGGTTTCTGGAGGTTATATTGAGGCTGTTGGCCGTGCCACAAATCAAGATATTTCCGTGCTTACAGGTGGTACTTGTGATGCGCAAACATTGGAAACTGAAAAAACAGAAGTGGACATTAAAGCAGCTGGCGAAGTGCATATTAAAGCTTCAAAACAATTAGACATCAAAATAAAAGCAGGTGGCAATGTATATGTGTATGGTAAACCAGAATCTGTTAATGAAAGCAGGGTTTTTGGTGGGCGTGTTACGTACATGGATTAATTTATTTCAAGTGGGGTGAGTTTAAAAGTAATAAAACTGACAAAAAAACTTTTCAAATACTTTCATTTGTTTCTGTAAACTATGAAACAATCCAAACACAGAATCACTTTAAAGGTTTTAGTAGGCTACATCATTCTTGGTATTTTAGCCACTATTTCTGGATTTTTGGTACTTTCTGAAATCAAGACTTTTACCCAATTACAAAAACAAGACATTTCCGATAGAAATAAAATTGTAAAAACAGGCAGTTTAATTGCTGATATCTACAAAAATGAAAGCTTGGCACGTGCTGCCATTCAATTGAATTCTACCCAAAAATTCAACGAATATCTTTATGAGAATGAAAAACTCATATTAAAAATAGATTCATTGAATGCTATGGTTATCAATACGTCACAAGTATTTATTCTGGACAGTATTAAGTTGATTATCGATAAAAAACTTAAAAACATTACCGATTTAAAAAGTCTGAAAAGCAATGATAATTCTGATGAATCCATAAACAAGGCCATCAATAAATTAAGTTCCATCGATTCCCTTTTAGGTAAAGTAACCATTGCCGACCTTGTTAAAAACCCAAAAACCTTAAATACCGAAACCCGTAAAAAATTTGAGGAATATGTTAGAATTCTCAATAAATACAATCCTCAAGATTCTATTAACAGTATTGGGCAAAAACAAATAGATTCGCTATTATCCATTTCGAGGGATATGCTAAAAGAAGCCCAAAAAGAAACTAGCAACCAACGTTTATCATTACAAAAAAAAGAAAGGGAACTTATTGAAAATGATTTAACCATTTCCAGAAAATTGCAAGAACTTTTAAGTAATTTGGAAAGGGATATCATACGTTATGCCAATGCCATGAACACCCAGCGTGAGGCTACCTTAAACCACAGTAAAAACATTATTTTATTTGCTGCGGGCATCAGTTTTATCATCATAATTCTATTTTCAATCATTATTTTAAATGATTTTTGGAAAACCCAACGTTATAGAAAACAGTTGGAAAAAGCCAATGAAACCACATCATCGCTTTTAAAAAGCCGCGAACAATTAATTACCATGGTAAGCCATGATTTAAGAACGCCTTTAAGTACTATTTCTGGTTTTAGCGAGTTGCTACAAAAATCGTCACACACTTCAAAAGATCAGAATTATATTGAGCATATCAGGAATGCATCTACTTATATGGGGCAATTGGTGGATGATCTTTTAGAGTTCTCTAAACTTGAAAATGGAAATATCATGGTGGAATCCATTCCTTTCCATTTAGAAAAGCACATTGATGAGATTGTTCAAAATGCTAAGAATATTGTTGAAAACAAACCCATTCGCTTTATTGTGAACCATGATAAATCCATTGACCATCTTATTATTAGCGATCCATTTCGTTTAAAGCAAATTCTGTATAATCTGGTTATAAACGCCTATAAATTTACAAATGAAGGCAGTATTACCATCACGAGTTTATTAAGGAAAGACGCTGATAAAAACAATTTGGAAATTTCGGTAAAAGATACCGGGATAGGTATAAGTAAAGATGAAAAGGAACGTATTTTTAAAGCGTTTACCCAAGCTGACACAAACATAGAAAACAAGAAAAATGGGTTTGGGTTGGGCTTGACCATTTCAAAAAAACTCGCCAACTTATTAGGCGGCACCTTGACTTTAGAAAGCGCATTAAACAAAGGCAGCACATTTACCCTAAAAACACCTGTAAAGCTTTCAGACAAGCCTTTAAATACATCTAAAGCACTTAAAAACGATGTTGTTTTTAATTTGAATGCCTTGATTATTGAAGATGATGTAGCGATGCAACAGCTTTTAAAGGATATTTTGAAACAATACGGCATAAAAACAAATGTATTTGATAATGCCAAAACCGCTTTAAAGAGTGTTGATTCCATTGTTTATGATGTGGTTTTAACCGATATTCAATTGCCTAAAATGAACGGCATACATTTTATGGAAATTCTTAAAGACCATCAGTCTTATAAAAACCAGCCCATTATTGCCATGACGGGCCGTGCCAATATGTCTAGGAAAGATTATATAAATAGTGGTTTTTCCGAAATATTGATAAAACCATTTGATACGGCTAAAATTCAAACTGTTTTACGGCATTTTTTTGGTGGTGGCATATCCAAAACCAAGACAGAGATTATAAATGAAGGAATTAAAGAAACAGAAGGTTTTAGTATTCAATCATTAGGCTCTTTTTTGAACAACGATGTGATTGCCATAAAAAAAACACTGGCTATTTTTTTAAATGATACGAAGAAGAATCAATCGCTTTTGCTGGAAGCCAAAAGCAATAACAACACAAAAGCAATTAATGTTTTGAGCCATAAAATGTTGAGTATGTTTAAGCAACTTGAAGTAAAAAATGTGGTTCCTTATTTAGAACTTTTTGAAACTGCTGAGAATATTGACGATAAGGATTTTAATGATTTTGAAAAAGCGTTAAAGCGTTTTATTAGCGATTTGCAAAATTATCTTAACTAAGGTTATATTCTTTCATTTTGTTATAAAGCGTTTTTCTGGTAACATTCAATAGTTTAGCGGCATGCGTTTTATTGTTCCCAACTTCTTGTAAGGCATTTATAATCAAAGATTTTTCATTTTCCTTGGTAGAAAATTTATTGGATAATGATGTGTTTTCTTTTTTAGCTTGCGTCAATTCACTTGGCAAAACGTTCACATCTATAATTTCAGAAGTGGTCAATAACGTAGATCTTTTAATAACATTGGAAAGTTCCCGTAAATTCCCTGACCATTGATAATTTAAAAAAATGGTCAGAACTTCTTTTGAAAACCCCACCACCGATTTATTGAGTTGTTTGTTGGCGCTATTCAAAAAGAAATCGGCATATAAAATCAGATCATCATTTCTGTCTTTTAAATTAGGGACTTTTATAGAGAATTCATTTAAACGGTGGTAAAGATCCTCACGGAAATCGCCCTTTTCAACAGCCAATAATAAATCTTCATTGGTCGCTGTAACCAACCGTATATCTACTCGAATTTCTTCGCTGCTTCCAACGGGTTTCACGCGTCTTTCCTGTAAAGCGCGCAACAGTTGTATTTGGTTTTCATAAGTTAAATTACCGACTTCATCCAAAAAAAGAGTACCGCCATTTGCCGCTTCAAAATGCCCTATTTTATCATCTGTGGCACCAGTGAAAGCTCCTTTTTTATGTCCAAAAAATTCGCTGGACGCTATTTCTTTTGGTATGGCCCCACAATCTACCGCAACAAAAGGTTTATCATTTCTTGGGCTTTTTAAATGGATGCTTTTTGCTACCACTTCTTTTCCGGTACCGCTTTCACCGGTTATCAAAACAGACATATTGGTGGGGGCTACTAATTTAATATACTCATTCAGTGCTTTGGATGCCGCACTGATACCTTCTATGAATTCTGATGTTGTTTTGATATTGGGTTTTTTGGATTTTTCGGAAACACTATCTGATGCAATAGTAATTTCTGGTTTTTTTTCAACCAAGGCATTTTTTATAACCTCCAATACTTCATCCGGGTTAAAAGGTTTTGAAATATAATCAAAAGCACCTTGTTTCATGGCTTGTACAGCAGTAGAAACTTCGGCATAACTGGTCATTAAAACCACAGGCACTTGAGGCATATTTTTTTTGATGTTTTTTAAAAAATCAATACCATCACCATCGGGAAGCCGTAAATCTGTAAAAACCAAATTGTATTTTTGTGTTTTTATTTGTGAAGATGCATTTAGCATAGTATAACATACATCTACTTTATGTTGATGGCGTTCCAAAAAATGCTTCAACATTTCAGAAAAAGCAACATCATCTTCTACCAGTAGGATATGTTTCATAAAATTGGGCTTGTTATCAACAAAAATATTAAGATAAAGCGATATTTACTTCTAAATAAATCATAAAAAAAGACGTTTTAATTTAAAACGTCTTTTTCCTAAAAGAATTTGATTTTTAGATAATCTCTCAAATATCCAGTTGCCTTTTTATTTGACTACATCGCCTTCTTCTAACCATTTACCATCTTTGTCAGCGTAAACTGTGCTTTCGCTACCCTCAATGCTAATTGTTAATTTGTATTGTTCACTACTGTTTACATACGCTTTGCTGATGGTTGCAGATGCAAAATCTTTTTTCACGGCATCGGTAACTGAAGTTGGCAATTTGTCAATGGCTATTTCTTTAAATTCTTCGTTCATTACAACTACCACAGCTTCATCATTGGTAATAATGTTGTTTGATAATGCGAAAGTTGATACACCACTTGCTACAATAGCTACTGTTAAAATTAATTTTTTCATGATTTTTAAATTTAGGATTTATAATTATTATTAATGTTTTACAGTTAGGTATATTGAAATAAATGTGCCATGGATACATTATACGACCATTATATGTTGTAAATAATTGATATATAGTTAATTAAAAATAAATCACTTTTTTTATAGCAAAAGTAATTTGTATAAAAAGTGTGTAATCAGTGAACGTATTGTGTAAAAATTACCCAAATTAATACACTATAATTTTGGAAATGCCATTTAGTTGTGAAAACAAACCATTACCGCTTCTTTTTTTATTTATAAAGGGATTTAACCGTACAAAACAATACAACACGTCTTTAAACACTTATTTTTATTACATTAGTAACGCAACAAAACATGTTTTTTAATTTTGATACGATTAATATTATTTTCAATTTATATTCTGGCTTCTTTCGTAAGTTTAGCTCAAGAAAGGCCACCTATTGAAATTTTTTCTCCGAAAGATTATGGTGCAGAAAACCAAAATTGGGCCATTTCACAATCCAAGGAAAAATTTATTTACGTAGCAAACAATAAAGGCTTATTGGAGTTTAATGGTGCAGAGTGGGAATTGTATCTTTCTCCAAATAAAACCATCATCAGATCTGTAAATGTAATTGATAGCCTTATTTACACGGGCAGTTACCGTGATTTTGGTTATTGGAAAAGAAACCCTTTAGGTAAATTGACCTATGTGTCTTTGTCCGATAAATTAAATATTTCTTTTTTAGAAGATGAAGAGATATGGAACATTATAAATGCCAATGATTTTATTCTATTTCAATCACTGAAAAGAATTTATATCTACAATAAAAAAGAGAATTCCTATGCGATTATAAATTCCGATACTACCATTTATAAAATGTTTAAAGTAAATGAAAACATTTATTTTCAAAGTGTAAAAGATGGTATTTATGAGATTGTGAACGGCACATCAAAACTGGTTTCCAATGATGCCATCGTTAAAGAAAACCTGTTGGTCAATATTTTTAATCACCAAGGAAAACTTTTATTTCAAACAGAAGATTATGGTTTTTTTATTGTAAAAGATACTGCTCTTGAAAAATGGGATATTCCTGCCAATGAAAAACTTTATAAAAACAGAATATACAGCAGTATTCAATTAAAGGATCAAAGTTTTATTTTAGGAAGTATTTCCAATGGTATATTCCACATAGATCTTAACGGGAACTTACTATCTCAAATTGACCAGAGTAGTGGTTTGAGCAATAATACGGTGCTTTCGGTTTTTGAAGACATTGAGAATAATATTTGGCTCGGACTGGAAAATGGGGTCAACTGCATCAATATAAAATCGCCTTATAAAATTTTCAATGATGACAAAGGCAATATAGGTGCTGTAAATGCATCGATTTTGTACCAAGACAATCTTTATTTAGGCACCAATCAAGGATTATTTTATAAGAAATATGGAACGATTGATGCGTTCAAAATGATTGAAGGTACCCAAGGTGCCACATGGTGCTTAACAAAAATTGGAAACACCTTATTTTGCGGGCATAACTCAGGAACCTTTGTAATAAAAGAAAATACGGCACAAAAAGTCGCAGATGTTTTAGGAACATGGGCCATAAAACCAATAAATGATAAAGCCGACTTGTTGCTACAAGGCAACTACACCGGTTTATATGTTATTGAAAATGTAAACGATACGTGGCAATTAAGAAACAAAATAGAAGGATTTGATATATCAAGTAGATATTTTGAACTTTTTAATGTCACTGAAGTTTTTGTTAGCCATGAATATAAAGGTGTTTTTAAAATAAAAATCAATGATGATTTTACCAAAATACTAACTGTTACGGAAGAACCTTCTGCAAATAAAGGTTTAAAGACTAGCCTTATTAAATACAAGAATGATATAGTATATACCGATAAAAAAGGTGTTTTTACTTATAATGTTTTAAAACAAAAATTTATCAAAGATTCTATTTTAAGTGGTTTATTTGATGAGCAAGAATTTACTTCGGGCAAGTTGGTAAATGATACTGAAACCAATAAGCTATGGGCTTTTTCTCTAAATGGTTTAAGCTATTTAACACCAGGAAAGTTAAGCAACACCCCTAATATCAATAAAATTTCGTTGCCCAGTTTTGTGAGGAATGATGTTTCTGGATATGAAAATATATCTTATTTAAACGATAATAGGTATTTGTATGGCACGTCGCACGGATATATCATCATTGATGTGGACAGGTTTCAAGAAAAACCCTATCAAATAAGCATCAATTTGATTTCAAATAGTACTTATAATAACGGTTACAAAACACTGTTGCACAACAAACAGGAATATGGAAATTTTAAAAACAACGAAAACAATATTGAGTTCAGTTACAATATACCAGAATACAAAAGGTATTTGGTTGCAGAATATCAATATAAACTAGATGGCATATATAACATGTGGAGTGATTGGTCCACGAACTCCAGCGTATTGTTTGAGAATTTGCCCTATGGCGATTATAAGTTTAGTGTCAGGGCCAGATTAGGTAATGAACTGACTGTAAACACAGCATCTTATAGTTTTAGAATAGAACGCCCATGGTATGTATCCAATACGGCCATTAGTTCCTATATATTGGCATTGGTGCTTTTTTCGTTGTTTATGCATACGAGTTATATGCGCTATTATAAAAAGCAACGGCGAAAAATATTGCTTAAAAAGCAGCGTCAATTGGAACTGATAGAGCTTGAAAACAAACAACAGCTTATGCGTTTCAATAACGACAAATTGCGTCAGGATATTGAAAACAAAAATAGGGAACTGGGTATTTCAACCATGAGCTTGATTAAAAAGAACGAATTTCTTAATAGTTTAAAGAACGAACTTCAAAAGGTTAAAGAGCCGAAAAACATAAAACAGGTCATTAAGGTAATTGATAAAAACCTTAATAATACAGATGATTGGCACGTGTTTGAAGAAGCCTTCAACAATGCCGATAAAGATTTCCTAAAAAAGGTAAAAACATTACATCCGCAACTTACCTCAAATGATTTACGTTTATGTGCTTACCTTCGTTTAAATTTAGCTTCAAAAGAAATTGCGCCACTACTTAATATTTCTGCTAGAAGTGTAGAGGTAAAACGTTACAGATTGCGTAAAAAAATGGATTTGCCCCATGAATCCAGCTTAACAGATTACATTTTAGAAATATAAATACACAACAATCTTCTTTTTTACCTATACAACACCACAACATTTAGGGTTTTTTAATTGTAATATGTCTTTTTTGGTTTATATTAATTTGGTAATAAACCTTATTGAATATTAGGGTTTTCATAAAAAAAGCTACTTTTTATTAGTATGTATATTTTTTGTTTGGGCATAAAATGTGTAATTAACAATCTATACATATAATTTTACCATAAACGAAAACTAAATATTTATGAAACACACGCTATTAAAAATTTTAACTCTATTCTTTGTAGCATACACCAGTGCGCAAAATATGGATGTGAGCGGCATTGTGCAGGACCAAACAGGCTTTCCTATTCCTGGTGCAAACATCATTGTAAAGAATACCAATAAAGGAACCATTACCGATTTTGATGGCGCTTTTATTTTAACGGGGGTTGAAAAAGGAGCAACCATTTCAGTAAGTTATATTGGCTATATAACAAAGGAATTGGTAATTACAGACAATTCAAAATTAATCATTCAGTTGCAAGAAGATTTGGCACAACTGGATGAGGTGGTAGTTATTGGGTATGGTACCCAGACCAAAAAAGAAATAACAGGTGCGGTTAGTGTGGTATCTTCTGAAGCTATTGAAGCACTTAAACCAACCCGAATTGAACAAGCCTTGCAGGGTCAAGTTGCTGGTGTCAATATCACATCGCAGTCTGGTACACCGGGTGGCGCTTCCACTATTAGCATAAGGGGCGTATCCACAAATGGAGATAGCAGACCTTTGATTTTGGTAGATGGTAATGTTATTGAAGATTTAAGTGTCATCAACCCAAGTGATATTGAAAGCATGAACATCCTTAAAGATGCCACGGCTGGTATTTATGGGGTTAGGGCTGCAAATGGGGTAATACTTATTACAACCAAAACAGGACGTAAAGAGATGCCCATAACAGTGGAATATAACGCCTATGGAGGTTTCCAGCAAACAACCAGAAAAATACCTGTTTTAAATGCCTCTGAATATGCCGTTATTGTAAACGAAGCCTATGCAGCAGGTGGTAATACACCTCCTTTTTCCAATATTTCAAACTTGGGAGTAGGCACAGATTGGCAAGACTTGGTTTTTGAAAGCGCACCAATACAAAACCATAGCATCTTATTTAAAGGTGGTGGTAAAAAATCTTCATATTCTTATAGTGGTTCTTTTTTAACACAAGATGGTATTGTGGGAGGCAATCAATCCAATTTTACGCGATTTACAAACAATGCCAGCTATAATCTTGATTTTTTAGAACATTTTAAATTGACTTCAGGACTTACGTTGATGAGAACGAACAAGAAAAATCTTCCTGAAAATTCAAATTCATCAGTACTTTTCAACGCCATAAACATGGCACCAACATTTTCTGTTTATGATGAAAATGGCACTTATACGTTAGCTGAAGGTTTGGGAGGGGAAGTCATCAATCCACTAGCTCAAATTGATGATATTTTTGACAGAGGAAAGATCACTAAATTAAGTGGTAACGCTGGACTGTCATATAATTTTTTAGACCACTTTACGGCGCAATCCAACATTCAATTCAATTATTCTGAAGTCAGTTCTAAGGTATTTAACCCCATAGCAAACTTTGGTAGCGGAAAAAACAGCAATGTGGATCGTAGTAATGTTTTTGAAGGCTTGAATTATTTTAGAGATTACACCTTTGATGCTTTCGTTAAATACGAAAATAAGTTTAACGATATGCATAATTTGAATGTACTGTTAGGAACATCGGTATTTAAAACAACAGGTGAGTTTACAGGCGCCAGAGGTTTTGATATCATTGGTAATAGTGTTGTAAATGCCAATTTGGATCAAGCTTCAGATATTGAAAACATCAATAGAAACACGGGTAGAAACGCCACTTTTGATTCTAGGTTGTTATCCTATTTTACTAGGGTTCAATATGATTTTAAAGGAAAGTACCTTTTATCTGCTGTGGTACGTAGAGATGGTTCTACAAAATTTGGTCCCGAAAACAGGTTTGGATATTTCCCCTCGGGTTCTCTAGGTTGGATAGCCTCTGATGAAGATTTTCTTAGCGACAGTAATTTTATAGATCTTTTAAAAATTAGGGCATCCTACGGAATTTTGGGCAACGACAGGATCCCAGATTACAGATACGTTTCCTTATTGAACGGCGAAGGCACTTACATATTCAATGGCCAAGAAGTTATTGGTACCGCTACGGGTGGCATTGCCAATCCTGAAATAAGATGGGAAAAGCAAAAAACACTGGATATTGGTGTAGATATGCGCATACTAAATAACAAAGTAGATATCACGGCCGACTACTTTAAAAAGCGTACGGAAGATTTATTGGTCATACCACAAGTTTCTGGATTGTTAGGAACAGGCGGTGCTCCCGTTGTAAATGGTGGTGTTGTGGAAAATGAAGGTGTTGAGTTTGCTATTGGATATTCTGATAATTTTAGTGAAAACTTAAAGTTTAGTGTTAAGTACAATGTGACTTATTTAAGGAACGAAGTGGTTTCTGTAAATACAGATGATGGGTTTTTAACAGGAGGTTCATTTGGTATCAGCCAACCAGCACCATCAAGAATGGAAGCCGGATTTCCATTAGGGTATTTTTATGGCTACCAAACCGATGGTATTTATCAAAACCAAGCAGAAATCAATGCTTCGGCAGTTGGCGATCTTGCTCCAGAACCAGGCGATATCAAATATATTGACCAAAATGATGACGGCGTTATAGATTTAGATGACAGGGTAAATATTGGAAATCCACTTCCAGACGCTACCATGGGGCTTAACATCTCTTTAGATTATAAGAATTTTGATTTTGCAGCCTATGCATTTGCATCTGTAGGTAATGAGATTGTTAGAAACTACGAACGCGGCCAACAGCTTACAAACAGAACAAACTCGTATTTAGCACGTTGGACTGGCGAAGGTACAAGCAACTCTTTTCCAAGAGTATCCAACGGAGCAACACCAAATGGCTTGTTTTCTGATTTTTATGTAGAAGATGGTTCTTTCATTCGTTTGCAAAATGTACAATTAGGCTACACGTTTTCAGGTAAATCCCTAGAAAATTCAAAAGTTAGCAAACTGCGCCTTTATGTATCAGCAAGCAACTTATTCACGCTTACCAAATATAAAGGGTATGACCCAACAGCATCAAGCGGTGCACCAATTGGTGGCGGTATAGACCAAGGATTTTATCCGAGTGCTAAAACATTTCTATTAGGAATTAACTTAAAATTTTAATTAAGGAACTATGAAAAATTTAAAAACTAAATATATCCTCATTTTAATTGTCATAGCAACTACATTTTCTTGTGCCGATGATTTTATTGATGTAGCATCTCAAGATAAAAACTCAGGGGATTTTTTCAATACTGAAGAAGAATACCAAGAAGCCTTGGTTGCCGCCTATGACTTTTTACAAGCAACGGCAAGAAATTTTCAACTAGCAGAAATAGCTTCAGATAATGCCCTTTGTGGCGGAGAAAGTGCTACAGATTCCCCAGGTATGCAAGAAATTGATGACATGATCCATACCGCCCAAAACCCGCAATTAAGGGAAATTTGGACATGGATGTACACAGGCGTTAACCGTACCAATTATATTATGGAATTTCAGGATAAAACCGATTTTCCAAGCAAAACAAGTGTTTTGGCGCAAACCCGTTTTTTAAGGGCTTTCTACTATTTTGAGTTGGTAAAATGGTTTGGCGATGTGCCATTGGCTGTAGATAAACGTATTCAATTTGGTGATCAATTTGGAATTGAAAGAACTCCAAAATCAGAAGTATATGCTCAAATTGAACAAGACTTGATTTTTGCCGCCGCCAATTTACCTTATCTACAAAATGAAACAGGTAGAATAACAAAAGGAGCCGCAGAAGCTTTATTGGGAAAAGCCTATTTATATCAAGATAAATTTGATTTGGCAGCAGATGTCTTGGAAAATTTAATAGAAAAAGGCCCGCATGATTTGTTGTCTTCAGCAGAAGCGCCACTCATGTTTGAAAACGACCATGAAAACAATATAGAATCGGTTTTCGAAATACAATATTCTGATGTTGATGGCGGCAGTTACGATTGTTTTTATTGCTTAGAAGGTAATTATGCTGTAGGATTCAATGGTGTAAGAAGTTATGATGGGCCGCTTTTTGATTTCGGATATAGCTTTAACGTACCAACACAAGAAGTTGTAGATGCTTTTGAAGAGGGTGATATCCGTTTGGATTATTCTATTTTAGATATCAATAAATGGGCTGATGAAACGGGTGCGACTTTTACTTTAGGTTATGAGCACACAGGGTATTTCAATAGAAAATACATTGCCCGTCAAGGTGATTTAAACCAGCCAGATGCGGCACTTACAAATCCTAATAATTATAGGGCGATTCGTTATGCAGATGTGCTTCTTATGGCTGCCGAAGCTTTAAATAGAGGCAACATTAGTGATGCAAGAGCTCAAATTTATTTAAATGAGGTAAGACGACGGGCTTTTGGTGATATGTTGCATGATGTAACAACCACAGGAGCAAATTTAACCAATGATATTTATAAAGAACGCCGTGTAGAATTGGTAGGCGAAGGCCATCGTTTTTTCGATTTGGTAAGAACAGGCCGTGCCAAAGTAGAAATTGAAAACAATAATGGTATAGATGCCATAAAAAACGCAGCAGGCGAGGTGGTTCGTTATCATGAAAACAGAACTTTTGAAGTTGGAAAGAATGAATTGTTCCCGATTCCAATTGAAGAAATACAGTTAGCTGGAGATAACTGGACTCAAAACAATGGCTATTAATTTTAAAAAATAAGACATGAAAATAATAAAATATATATTCAGTTTGGCTTTGGTCTTCTTTGTAAGTTGTACTGAAGACGATAACGATTTGAGTTTTGTTGATAGCGTTGTAGCACCAACTAACGTTTCGGCTTTCTTTCAAATAACACAAGATAATACAGGAACGGTTACCATAATCCCTAGTGCGGAGAGTGCTGTTTCTTACAACATTACTTATGGTGATGCTACCACAGAACCGGTAGCTGTGGCACAAGGCAAAAGTATTGACCATGTGTATGAAGAAGGCAGTTATGCTGTAAAAATTGAGGCTGTTGGTCTTTCAGGACTTAAAACTGAAGTTTCCAAAGAACTCATGGTTTCATTTAAGGCACCTCAAAATTTGGTGGTTGCTATTGAAAACGATGCGGCTTTATCAAAACAGGTCAATGTTACTGCAACCGCAGATTTTGCTATGTCTTATGACGTGTATTTTGGAGAAACTGGTAATGATGACCCTGTACAGGGAAACATTGGCGAAGTTGTAAGTTACACCTATCAAGAACCGGGAACCTACACCATTCGCGTAGTGGCCATGGGAGGTGCCATTGAAACTACAGAATACACGCAAGAATTTGAGGTTACCGCTATTTTGCAACCTATTGATGCTGCACCAGAACCTCCAAGACGTGATGCGGCGGATGTTATTTCAATATATAGTGATACATACACAAGTTTATCAGGAGTAAATTTTTATCCAGATTGGGGGCAAGCAACTACTTATACACAAATTGATATTGAAGGAAACAACCTTATTCAATATGGTAATTTGAATTATGAGGGTGTTGATTTTGGAACACCGGTTGATGCCAGTGCCATGGAGTATTTGCATATAGATGTTTGGACAGCAGATTTGGCAGCCTTAGATATTTTTCCAATAAGTACCGCTACTGGCGAAAAATCAGTTTCCAAAGATTTGGTTGCAGACCAATGGGTCAGTCTTGATATTCCATTAAGTGATTTTACAGACCAAGGCTTATTCATGGCAGATATTTTCCAATTTAAGTTTGTGGGTGCAGCATTGCCTTCAGGCGGCGGTGGAACTATATTTTTAGATAACATCTATTTTTATAAACCATCGTCTGTACCAATGGCACCTACAGTAGGCGCACCTGTTCCAACGGCTCCCCAAGCCAATGTGGTTTCCATTTTTAGCGATGCTTATACCAATGTTGGCATAAGTGAACTAAACCCAGATTGGGGGCAGTCAACAGCTTTAACAAGTGTTGATGTGCAAGGTAACAATACATGGCTTTATGAAGCACTAAATTATACAGGTATTGTTACGGATTATGGAAACCCAACAGATCTATCTGGAATGACCTTTGTGCATTTCGATTATTTTACACCCGATGCGACATCGCTGGGCTTAAAACTGGTAAATACTGGATATGGTGATGGCGACCCACTAAAAGAAGATATAGAACTTGTGCCAAATACAACACTTGGAACATGGGTAAGCGTAGATATTCCTTTAGCAAATTACTCAACAGATGTATCTGGGATTACGCAATTACTCTTTGAATCTTCTGGAGCAAAAGTATATATAGACAATCTTTATTTCTATACCAATGGCGATGGTACAGCACCAACAGTTGCTGCGCCTACCCCAACATTTAATGCAAGTAGTGTGGTGTCCATTTTTAGCGATGCTTACACCAGTGTTGCTGTTAGCGAATTAAACCCTAATTGGGGACAATCAACCACTTTAGCAACACCAGATATAGACGGAAATAACATGTGGTTATATGAAGCTTTAAACTATACGGGCATTGTAACCAATTATGATAATCCTACCAATTTATCAGGGTTTACCTATGTACATTTCGATTATTTTACACCCGATGCCACAACATTAGGTCTAAAACTTGTCAACACAACTTATGGCGATGGTGATCCACTTAAAGAAGATATAGAAAATCTATCAAGCATCACGCTAGGAACTTGGGTAAGCGTAGATATTCCTTTGGTAAACTACACAACAGATATTGCCGCAATTACACAATTGCTTTTTGAATCTTCAGGGGCAAAAGTATATATCGACAACCTTTATTTTCATAATTAAAAATTTATAAAAGATGAAAAAAATGAATAATATAATAAGTCTCTTGGTCATTTCGATTTTGGCGTTTACCAATTGCCAAAATGATGACTATATTGTAGGGGATATTGTTGCGCCTTCTAATATTGAAATCACAGCAACTTACATCGATGAAAAAGCGGAATCGCCAGCACCTGGATTAGGTAGTGGTTTGGTTAAATTCTCAGCTACCGCAGACAATGCCACGGCCTACCATTTTGTAATACAGAATCAAACAAAGCTGCAACAATCCGGATCTGTTTCGCACACCTTTACGTCGCTGGGCACTAATACGTATGCGGTTACGGCAATTGCTTACGGAACAGGAGGAAACTCATCAAGCAAAACCATTGAAGTCGAGGTTTTGGCACTTTATGAACCGCCCGCAGATCTATTGGACATGTTACATGGTGGCTCACAAAAATCTTGGAGAATAAAAGCGGAATCCAAGCCTCATTTTGGTTTAGGACCTCCAGGAGGCGCCATAGTAGCTGAATGGTATTCTGCAGGACCAAAAGAAAAAGCAACCTCGGGCATGTATGATGACCGTTACATTTTTAATGCAGACGGTACATTTACGCACATTACCAATATTGATAGTGGCGATAATACAGGTACTATTTTTGGACGTGTGGGTTTAATTGATGAATTAGGAGCTACAGGCGGTACTGTTGATGGTGCTGATGTTTTGAACTTGCCCTACAATGATTACTCAGAAAACTGGACACTTACAGCACCAGAAGGCGTAGAAACTTTAAGTTTAAGCGGATTGGGCTTTTTGGGCTATTATACAGGTGGTAACCATCAATATAAAATATACAGCCGTACACCAACAGAAATGATAGTCAGTACTGCCGATGGAAATGGCGAGTTTGAATGGTGGTTTACATTAACTACTGAAGAAGAAGGTGCTGCCACAGAACCATTCGTATCTGAGTTTAATAATTTAGTTTGGACTGATGAATTTGATACAGACGGTGTTCCTGACCCTGCAAAATGGATCTATGATTTAGGCGCAGGCGGTTGGGGAAACAATGAGCTGCAAACCTATACGAACGATGCAGAGAATGTTTCAATCTCTAATGGCACCCTAAAAATTACTGCAAAAGCGAATGGCAGCGGATATACTTCCGCACGATTAAAATCCCAAGACTTACAAGAGTTTACTTATGGCCGAGTAGAAGTAAGAGCTAAGTTGCCAGCACAAGCAGGAACTTGGCCAGCCATATGGATGCTAGGCGCCAATTTTGATGATGAAGGTTGGCCTGTTTCAGGTGAAATTGATATTTTGGAACAAACAGGAGGTGACAAAACCAAATCTTCAGGTGCTTTGCATTTACCAGGAAACTCTGGTGGAAATGCAGTAACAAATGAAATTGCCAATCCAACTTCAACTACAGAATTTCATAACTACACGGTAGAATGGACAGCAAGCGTTATTAAACTACTTGTAGATGATGAGGTGTTTTTAACTTACGTAAACACACCAGAATCACCATTCAACAAAGACTTTTTTATGATCTTAAATGTAGCTATGGGCGGCACTTTAGGCGGCCCTGTAGATGCTGGCTTTGTTGAAGATACCATGGAAGTCGAATATGTAAGGGTTTATCAATAATACTATGAGAAACTATTTTTATACAACCATTTTTAGTTTTGTGTTATTATTGATTTCATGCGGCAAAACAGATAAAAAAGATTCAATTTTGAATACTGAAAACAGTTCAAGTATTTTTGACAAAAAAGTGGATAGCCTACTTGCTCTAATGACCATTGAGGAAAAAGTAGGGCAAATGAACCAGTATAATGGATTTTGGAATGTCACAGGCCCTACACCTTCAGAAGGAGATGCCGCAAAAAAGTATGAACATTTACGTAAAGGCTATGTAGGTTCTATGCTTAATGTTAGAGGTGTTGAAGAGGTAAGAGCTGTACAGAAAATTGCGGTTGAAGAAACCAGGCTGAGCATTCCCTTGATTATTGGTTTTGATGTGATTCATGGTTATAAAACCTTAAGTCCAATCCCATTGGCAGAAGCTGCAAGTTGGGATTTGGAAGCCATTAAATTGTCTGCTGAGATGGCAGCTAAAGAAGCTGCCGCCGCAGGAATCAACTGGACCTTTGCGCCAATGGTAGATATCTCTAGAGACGCTCGATGGGGACGTGTTATGGAAGGTGCAGGCGAAGATCCTTATTTGGGTTCTAAAATAGCCGTAGCACGTGTTCAAGGGTTTCAAGGCAATGATTTGGGATTGCCAAATACCATCGCAGCCTGTGCTAAGCACTTTGCTGGTTATGGTTTTGCCGAATCAGGAAGGGATTATAATACCGTTGATGTAGGAACTTCTACATTAAATAACATCATTTTTCCACCCTTTAAAGCTGCTGCAGAGGCTGGTGTTAAGACATTTATGAATGCTTTTAATGAGCTTAACGGTGTGCCATCAACAGGCAATGTTTATTTACAGCGTGATATTTTAAAGAATAAATGGAAGTATGAAGGTTTTGTGGTATCAGATTGGGGTTCATTAAACGAAATGATTGCCCATGGATTTGCAGCCAATAAAAACGAGGTTGCAGAAATAGCCGTAAAAGCAGGATCTGACATGGACATGGAATCTTATGCTTATGTTGAAGAATTGGCTAACTTGGTTAAAACGGGCAAAGTAGATGAAGCACTTATTGATGATGCTGTAAAGCGCATCTTAAAAGTGAAATTTGAGTTGGGCCTTTTTGAAGATCCTTATAAATACTGCGACGAAAACCGTGAAAAAGAGGTTACAGGAAGCCGAGAGATCAACGAAGCTGTTTTAGAGGTTGCCAAAAAATCCATCGTACTCCTTAAAAACGAAAACAATTTGTTGCCCTTAAAAAAGGAAGGACAGAAAATTGCTTTAATCGGTGCGTTGGCAAATGATAAAACCAGTCCTTTAGGAAGTTGGCGCATTGCTGCGGAGGATAGTACGGCAGTTTCTGTATTAGAAGGGCTTCAAACTTATAAAGGCAACAGTATTACGTATGCAAAAGGAGCGAATGTAGCTATTGGGAAAAGCGAATTCGCTATCGAATTAAACATCAATACCACCGATAAAAGTGGCTTTAATGAAGCTATTGAAACCGCTATAAAAGCAGATGTGGTGGTTATGGTTTTAGGAGAACACGGTTTCCAGAGTGGCGAAGGTAGAAGCAGGGCAGAATTAGGCTTACCAGGTGTTCAGCAAGCATTATTGGAAGCCGTTTATAAAGTCAATAAAAACATTGTTTTGGTATTGAACAACGGACGACCTTTAACCATCAACTGGGAAGATGCTAACATTCCAGCAATACTGGAAGCATGGCAATTAGGTACACAAAGTGGGCATGCCATTGCACAGGTTTTGTACGGCGATTACAACCCAAGTGGCAAATTGCCCATGACCTTTCCTAAAAATGTTGGGCAAATCCCTTTGTACTACAACCATAAAAGCACCGGAAGGCCTGTACTACCAGCACCTGACCAAGTATTTTGGTCGCATTATACAGATGAAAGCAATGATCCCCTTTATCCTTTTGGACACGGATTAAGTTACACGTCTTTTGCCTACAGCAAGTTGCAGGTAAATGTAGTATCTAAAAATGAAGTGAAGGTTTCGGTTGATTTAAAAAATACTGGAAAAGTAACCGGAAAAGAAGTCGTACAATTGTATATTAGGGACATGTTTGCAAGTATCACTCGACCTGTTAAAGAACTAAAAGGTTTTGAGCTGATTGAATTAGAAGCTGGAGAATCTAAAACTATAGATTTTGTTTTAACTGAAAAGGAACTTGGTTTTTATGATAATGATGGCAAGTTTATTGTCGAGCCAGGAACATTTAATGTATATGTTGGCGGAAGCTCAAAAACAAATCTGGAATCTGGTTTTGAATTATAATAAATTTATAAGTATGGATTAATTATTTCATATTAAGTTTTTTGTGTTAAAAAGTGTAATGGAAACGTTGCACTTTTTTTGTGTTCTAGCTAACGAAATGAATTCAACCCAAACAGCAAACCAATAGTTCTAAAATATTTCTTTACTTTGTGTAAAGACTTTCTTGATTATGTTCGATGATGTTTTAGCAGCCATTCCCTTTGGGGTTATTTTAGCCTTTACTATTGGGCCGGTTTTTTTCGTATTGCTTGAAACCAGTGCCACTAAAGGTTTTAGAAGTGCCTTGATTTTTGATTGTGGTGTTATGCTTGCCGACATTCTGTTTATTTTGGTTGCATTTTTTAGTACAAACAAACTGCTTGATAAAATAAAGGACGAACCTAGTTTTTTGATTTTTGGAGGGGTTTTATTGATTGCCTATGGTGTTATTTCATTCATAAAAACCTCGAAATCCTTTCGTTCTATTGTGAAAGAATACCATAAAGTAGAATTCAAAAAAAAATATGGGCAACTGTTCATAAAAGGGTTTTTGCTTAACTTTATCAATATTGGTGTCCTTTTAGGATGGGTCGCATTTATTGTATTGGGTACTTCTTTAACCAGTTCAGAAGATGGTATTATTGTGTTTTTGAGTACAATCCTAATTGTTTATTTTTTGGTAGATCTGGTCAAGATACTGATTGCTAAAAAATTAAAGAGCAAGTTGACGCCACGCCGTATATTCAAAACAAAAAAAATCATCGCTTTGGTTATTTTAGGTTTTGGAGTCTTGCTTTTGGTCCAAGGTTTTTTTCCGAGTGAGAAAGAAATTATACAAGAAAAATGGGAGCAGATACAGCACAAAAAAGAAAAACCTTCTGGTTTAAACTGAAAGCTTTTGTGGCCTTGTTTCAATTTAGAAATGTTACTAATTCTATAACGGATTCCTTTCTAAAAAATAGGAATAAAAAAAGATATTAATTAGAGTATCTCTCTTTTCTGAGTGAGGGGATTCTACTTTTTTCAGAAGCTTTTACGTCCCTTTTAATTAATTTTTCTTAAAAATTTAGAATAAAAAAACCCTCAAGTTAACTTGAAGGTTTTAAGAGGCATCGAGCGGATTCGAACCGCTGTAGAAGGTTTTGCAGACCTCTGCCTAGCCACTCGGCCACGATGCCATTTGAAATCTGCTGCAAATGTAAAAAATTTTTAGTGTTTCTCTCACATAAAATCATTTTTTACGCTTATATGTCATTTTTATGGTCACTTTGGCCACATCGCCACCAATTGGGGGGTTTAGTTTACTAATAAAAACAGTTGCTTTTTTTACCATAGTATCTTCATTGAAAATTCTATTTAAAATGCGTTTCGCAACGGTTTCAAGTAATTGTGAAGGTATGGCCATTTCCTCTTTTATGATTCGGTTTAAAAACACATAATCCACGGTATCAATGAGTTTGTCAGATATGGCCGAGGTCTGTAAATTGGCTTTCACTTGTAAGTCCACACGGTAATTGCTTCCTATTTTTGTTTCTTCTTTCAAACATCCGTGATGCGCAAAAACCCTAATATTTTCAACTTTTATAATTCCCATGTATTGCCTTTTTAAGTCGGTAAAATTACCTAATTTTGTGCAATGTTTTCTGTTATTTTCAAAGTGAAACAGATGGAATGCATTCTCTAGTTACAAATTTTTATGTCTGAAGATCACAAACCACTCAATTTTATAGAGCAAATCATAGAAGAAGATTTGGCAAACGGCTTGCCTAAAAACAAACTGCGTTTTAGGTTTCCGCCAGAACCAAATGGCTATTTGCACATTGGTCATACCAAAGCCATAGGTATCAGTTTTGGCTTGGGACAAAAATATAATGCCCCTGTAAATCTTCGTTTTGATGACACCAACCCTGCTAAAGAAGAACAGGAATATGTGGATTCCATAAAAAAAGATGTGGCTTGGTTGGGCTACTCTTGGGACAAGGAATTGTATTCTTCAGATTATTTTCAGCAACTTTATGATTGGGCCGTTCTTTTTATAAAAGAAGGCAAGGCTTATGTAGATTCGCAATCCAGCGAAGCCATGGCAGAACAAAAAGGCACGCCTACACAACCAGGTATTGATGGACCACATAGAAATAGGAGCGTAGCCGAAAATTTGGACTTGTTTGAGCGCATGAAATCAGGAGAATTCAATGAAGGCGCACATATTTTAAGGGCTAAAATTGATATGCAACACCCCAATATGCTGATGCGCGATCCGATCATGTACCGTATTTTAAAAAAACACCACCACAGAACGGCCAACGATTGGTGTATTTACCCCATGTACGATTGGACGCATGGTGAAAGTGATTATATCGAACAGATTTCACACTCCTTATGTTCACTCGAATTTAAGCCCCACAGAGAACTTTACGATTGGTTTTTAGACCAAGTATTAGATGCAGATAAATTACGCCCTAAACAACGTGAATTTGCACGTTTAAACCTAAGTTATACCATCATGAGCAAACGTAAACTGTTGCAATTGGTGGAAGAGAAAGCTGTAAAAGGCTGGGACGATCCAAGAATGCCAACCGTTTCTGGTTTGCGCCGTCGTGGTTATACACCAGCTTCTTTAAGAAAATTTGTTGAAACCGTTGGTGTTGCCAAGCGCGAAAACGTGATTGATGTATCGCTTTTAGAGTTTTGCATTCGGGAAGATTTGAATAAAACTGCGCCACGTGTTATGGCGGTTTTGAACCCTGTCAAGTTGATAATAACCAATTATCCCGAAGGCAAAGAAGAATGGTTGGAAGCTGAAAATAATCAAGAAGATGAGAGTGCTGGTTTTAGAAAAGTACCTTTTTCCAGAGAATTGTATATTGAAGAAGAGGATTTTAAAGAGCAAGCCAGTAGCAAGTTTTTCAGATTGAAATTAGGTGGCGAAGTACGGCTTAAAAACGCATACATTATTAAAGCAGAACGTGTTGTAAAAGATGCTAACGGACAGATTACAGAAATCCATTGTACCTATTCTGAAGATACTTCCAAAAAAGTAAAAGGCACCTTGCATTGGGTGTCAATAAAACACGCTGTAAAAGCTGAAGTTCGGGAATACGATAGATTATTTATGGATGAAGCACCCGATAATCATCCCGAAAAAGAGTTTATGGAATTCATCAACCCTAATTCCTTAAAAATTATCAAAGCTTTTGTAGAACCAAGTTTAAAGGAATCGAAAGTGGGCGATAGGTTCCAGTTCCAACGTTTAGGCTATTTTAATGTAGATGATGATGCGTCTTCTGAAAAATTAGTATTCAATAAAACCGTTGGTTTGAGGGATTCTTGGGCTAAAGTAAAACCACAGAAAAGCGTTGTTCAAAATAATAATCAAAACCAATCAAAATCCAATCAACAGCCTAAACGAAAAGCCATTGATGTGATTCAGCAATTAGGAAAAAAATACACCAATTTGCCAGAGACTAAGCAACAAAAAACAAAAGCGGAGATTCAAGAATTGGCAAAAAATGTGAGTTATGAAGAGCTACAACCTCTTTTCAATACTGCTGTAAAAAAAGCGGGAACCCGTATTGCGGTTATGATTACGTTGCAAGAATTGCTTAAAAACGGGTTGGATGCAAATGATGATATCAAGGATTTTATAGCCAAAGCTTTGGAAGATAAAAATGAACTGTTGGTGGCAGAGGCATCGAATATTTAGATAGTTCGTTTTTGTAAACGACTAAAAATAAACAATCTATGCTTTTTTTTTACTATATTTATCTTCTAACCAAACACTATTAAATTATGGATTATTTTAACCCAGTCGCCATGCTAGTGGCGGCTATTTCAGCAATGGTTGTCGGATTTCTTTGGTACAACCCAAAAATCTTTGGTACTGCTTGGATGCAAGCCGCAGGTATGACAGACGACCAAGTGAAAGGCGGTAATATGGTCAAGATTTTTGGTCTGTCGCTTGTATTTGCCTTCTTGTTGGCAACAGCACTCCCGGGTATTGTCACACATCAAATGGGCGTTTTCAGTTTGGCTCAAGGTAAGTTAGGTATGTTGCCATCTTATGAAGCTTTTTTGGTGGATTACGGCAATGCGTTCAGAACCTTTAAACACGGTGCTTTTCATGGTGTTTTAACGGGTGTTTTTATTGCGCTCCCCATTATTGGCACCAATGCTTTGTTTGAGCGTAAAAGTGCTAAATATATCTTTATAAACGCCGGTTACTGGATTGTGACTTTAGGCGTTATGGGCGCGATTCTTTGTGGGTGGCATTAATCTTTTTGTAAACTTTTAACTTAAATAAAGACTGAGGTATGTAACTTCGGTCTTTTTTCATTTCTATTGAAAACCTATAACATTTTTAATGCGTCCAAAGCCCTTCCAAAATCTTGGGACAGTCTGGCCACGCATGATATTTTTCTACAAACATCATATTTAAAGGCCTTTGAAGACGCATCGCCCAAAAACATTCAATGGTTTTATGTGGGAGTTTTTTTAAATGAAGAGTTGGTGGGTATTGCTGTGATGCAACGTGTGCAGTTGTATTTAAAAGATATGTTTAGAAATAGCACGGTGTCTTGTATCAAAGAATTTTTTCAAGACTTGGTTTCAAAAGTACTAAAAGGAAATGTGCTAGTCGTTGGAAATTTAACCCATACAGGGCAACATAGTCTGTTTTTTAATAATGAAAAGATAGGTCAACTTGATTTTTTAAAGTTGATTTACGAAGCTGTAAACACTTTAAAAAAAGAAATAAAACTTAAGCAGAACAAAACCATTCGGGCCGTGATGTTTAAAGATTATTTTATAGATGACAGTATTCATTTAGAACATCATTTTTTCGCTTTACAAAAATTACATCGTGTTACGGTGCAGCCTAATATGATAATGCCCATGCATTCTGAATGGCATAAAAAACAGGATTATATAGCCAGTTTCAATAAAAAATATCGAGATCGATACAAACGTGCCAGAAAGAAACTAAACGGCATTGTTTATAAAGAATTGGATTTGAAAACTATTAAAAATACTTTTGAAAAACTTCATCTGCTTTATTTGAATGTATCAAATAACGCCAAATTCAACACCTTTTTATTGCCCGAAAATCATTTTTATAGCCTAAAGCTTCAATTGCAAGATGATTTTAGGGTTTTTGGTTATTATTTGAATAACACATTGATTGGTTTTTACACATTGATTTTAAATGGCAAAAATCTGGAAACCTATTTTTTAGGGTATGATACCGCGCATCAATACCCAAACCAATTGTATTTGAATATGCTTTATGATATGGCTGAATTTGCTATAGAAAACAAGTTCCAATACGTGGTTTATGCCAGAACCGCCATGGAAATTAAAAGTTCAGTCGGCGCAAAGCCCAAACCCATGGTGGTTTATATGAAACACACCAATGGGTTGATAAATGCTATTTTGAAGCAGGTGTTCCGTTTGATGAACCCCTCAGAAACATGGGCGGAACGGCATCCCTTTAAATGATTTTAAAACATATCCAAACATTTTTCGCGTTTAATTCAGTATATTTAAATAGAAAATCAGAACCATGGAAGCGGATAAAAAAGACATATTCAGCGAAATATCGTCACTTACCAGAAAAATAGAAGAGGAATACCCAGAACTTCAAAAATATCTTGATGAAACTAGAGAAACTTTAAAACAAGGAAACTTTGACAATAATAAAATAGAAAAAAAGGATCTTGAAGATTATAGAAATAGCTTAAAAGAACTTATCCAACGTTACCAGCAGGAGGAAAACATAAAAAACAAAAAGCCTTAGAAAACTCTAAGGCTTAGGTTCATATAATTTTAAGATTACTCTTTTTTCTTTCTGTTGGCTTTCATCGCCTCCCCAATTTGATTGCTTGCCGTAAAACTGGCCACCATATCATTCAGCATATTACTTCCTGCTTGTGGCGAATTTGGTAATAAAATAAGGTTGCTGTTGGTTTCGCTGCCAATGGCTTGTAGCGTATCGTAATGTTGGGTCACTACAATCAGTGCAGAGGCTTCTTGGGAGTTGATGCCCACACGGTTCAACACATCCACAGACTCTTCCAAACCACGTGCAATTTCACGGCGTTGGTCTGCTATACCTTGCCCTTGCAAACGTTTGCTTTCAGCTTCGGCTTTGGCTTTTTCAACAATTAAAATGCGAGCTGCATCCCCTTCATATTGGGCAGCTGTTTTTTCTCTATCAGAAGCATTAATCCTGTTCATGGCCGCTTTTACCTGTGCATCGGGGTCAATATCGGTTACCAAGGTTTTAATGATGTCAAAACCGTAATCCAGCATGGCATCGTTTAATTCAGATTTTACAGCCAAGGCGATGTCATCTTTTTTAACAAACACATCATCCAACTTCATTTTTGGCACTTCGGCACGTACCACATCAAATACGTAACTTGTAATTTGCTCGTGCGGATAATCTAGTTTATAAAAGGCGTCATACACCTTTTGGTTTAATACCCTGTATTGTACAGATACTTTTAGTTTAACGAACACATCATCCAAAGTTTTGGTTTCAATGAGTACATCCAATTGTTGGATTTTTAAGCTCAATCTGCCAGCAACTTTATCAACTATAGGGATTTTAAGCTGTAAACCTGAATGGCGAATGCTCTGGAATTTACCAAAACGCTCAATAATAGCAGCGGTTTGTTGTTTAACAACGAAGAAAGACGAGATTAAAATAATTAATCCGATTAAAATAAAAGGCAAAAGATAGAAGTTCATAATATATTGATTAAAATGATTAGAAAATTGTGAATGACTAAATTAAGTTATATTTGTTCATACAAGCCTAAAGATACCATGAAAAAAGCACAACCTTGCTTATTAGTAGCTATAATGCTATGTTTTGTTACAAATAGTTTTGCACAGAAAGGAAATTATCGCATTCAAAACGGTTTTGGCATTTTTGGTGCTGTTACCAAATTAAATATTGTCACTGATAATTTTACCACCAAAAAAGGCGATGGTTTTTTGGGCGGATTAACGGCAACCGTTGATATTCCTAACCGTTGGTACAACATCAGTTTTGGCATGCAGCTCTCTGAAAGTACCATTGGTATTTTAGGCCGGCCAGATTTGGTGAGCATTGCAGATGAATTTGTGGATTATAAAATGTTCGCGGCACAAGTTGCCATGCTGGCGCATATAAAAGTGGTTCCAAACCATTTTATTATTGATGTGGGCCCGATGTTGCAGTACAATAGCAAATTGGAGTTTAAGGACAAAAACCAAGAAGGCTATTATATTAACAATTACACAAATTTAACAGCGGAAGCCATTACCAACATTTCCCAATTTCATTTGAATGGTGCCGTGGGAGCTTCTATTGGTTTTAGAAATTTTAAGCTGAAAGCCCAATATATTTACGGCTTTACCAATATCTTGAAGAAACTTGAAACTAGTGATTTAGATACTTTGGGGGGCGATGCCCGTTTTAAAGGGAATCAAACCATGTTGGTTTTGGGGGCTTTGGTCTCGTTTTAGGATGGTTTGTAGGTTTTTGGGAGAGGTTCGTTTAACGTGATTGTATAAGATTAGTGGCGTGTTTAAGCACCTAATTTAGCAAATAAACACCAGATAGAAAATCCGCGAGGATTTTCGCAAGTAGGCGAGAACTAGCCATTAATTTTATACGGTGTTGTAGGTAGTTATTTTTTATCAAAAGGTTTCAATGTTAGGAATATTCCATCTTCTGAACAATAATTTAAAACGCCATTTTCATTAACTTCAAAAAATTCTCCGTGTTTATTCGGTTCATAATCATCATATCTTGTTTTACCTTTTAATTCAGTTGATTTTAGTTTCTTTGAGGATTTACTTCCATCAAAAAAATTAGTTTCTAAAATTAATTCGCCATCCAAATTTAGAAGCACCATACTTGAACTAGTAAATGGTGTTTCATCAATCCACATTCCAATTGTCTCTCTTTTGTCATTTTTCAGTCCATTGATCAGGAACTTCTCCTGCTCGATAGTGAGACCATTAATAGAAGTTTTTAATTCTTTCTCTTCAAAATTAGCTGTAGCCCAATAGCCGCTAACATCAGTAAAACCTTTAAGTCTAAAAGAAATAAAAAGTCTTTTTGGAATTCTAAACATATCATTTCTTAAAAGATGAGCAATCCAGTTCAATTGTTTTTCATTAATTTTAGATTCCAGTTCAATTTCGACCATTGCTTTTATTTCTCTAATATAAACTTTGCTAATGAATCTATATTTAATCGGATTCTGTCCAGTTTTTTCTGATGGTATTTCTTTAAAATAGGTATGTCTCTCTTTTGTTAAATCATTAACCTTGATTGCATCAAACTCATATGAATTATGTTTTTGAATTATTTGAAAGAACTGAATGTTTCTGCCTTTTAATCTGTCCATCATTAAATCTTTTTCAGATTCGTCCATATTTAGACCAAAATAGATTGACTTAAGACAATTAGGGTCGTATGGATGTTCTCCATAAAATCCAGTAACAATTCTATGTTCTTGTTCGTAATTCCATCTTTTAGATTTGTAGCCAGCTAATTTTTGTACGACTTGATGTCCTTTGGTATTATTTATATCACGAATTCCATATTCAGGTGGTTTTTTATTATAAATAACAGGAAAGGAAAAGGTCTCAAATGCCTTATAACTATTAGCTAATAAATCTAAATCATATTCTATACAAAAACCTTTATGACTGTCTGCATAATGTGCCCAAAGTAACTCGTCTTTATAAGTCTTCGATAAAGAATATATTCCAATTCCTTTTTTCTTTACTTCAAATAAATTGTGAGCAGCTTTTTCAACTTCTAAAAACTGTTCAGATTTTTCTTTTCCAAATATTTTTGCAAAAGTTCTAGATTGAGATTTAAAAGGATCTGTATTGATTAATGTTTCGCAAGGGTCGTTTAAGTCATCAAATTTAGGTGACCAATAGTAGTTTTTTTCAAGAGAGTTTAAGTCTCGTTCAAAATTACCTCCTCTATACTTATAGACTCTCATTTTCTTTAATTACCTACAACTACTAATTACCTACAACTACAAGGATATGAAATCGTTTTAATGTTTTATATCCAAAGTTAAACGAAGATAGTTGAAATTTTTTACAAAATCAAGCGGTTCAAAAAGCAACATTAAAAAAAGACTACCTAAAAAAATGTATTTTTAAGCAGCCTGTTCTTTTTAAAATTTGTTACAAAGAGTCAATCAAATGCTCAATCCTCGTAACCGTTTCCGCTTTGCCAATCATATACATAATATCAAACACGTCGGGACCCTGTAGTGCGCCAACCAATGCTAAACGCAGTGGCATCATCACTTTTCCAAAACCTATTTCGTTTTTAGTAATCCAGTCTTTAATGTCTTTTTCAAGCGCTCTGACGGTAAATTCATCAACATGAATGAGTATCTGTTTCAACTCGGTCATTAAACCTGCTGTATCATCTTTAAATGCTTTTTTAGAGGCTTTTTCATCGTAAGCTGTTGGTGCTGTAAAGAAGAAATGGCTGAGCTCCCAAAAATCGGATACAAAGGTGGCACGTTCTTTAATGAGGCCGATGACTATTGACACATAGTTAACGTCTATGTCATTGAGAGGAGTTTGTGACGTGGCAATCTTATTGCTAAGAGCAGATTGCTTCGTTCCACTCGCAATGACGTTTAGCTTTTCATCAACAATGGGCTTAAATATTTCCGCTAAGACATCATCATGTTGCTCCTGCATATAATGGTGGTTAAACCACTTGATTTTATCGGGGTCAAAACGGGCACCCGATTTATTGACGCGTTCCAGTTCAAAAGCATGAACCAATTCCTCAATATTAAATATTTCTTGTTCCGTACCTGGGTTCCAACCTAAAAATGCCAAAAAGTTAACCATGGCTTCTGGGAAATACCCATCTTCTTTGTAACCTCTTGAAATCTCATTGGTTGTTGGGTCGGTCCATTGCAACGGAAATACCGGAAAGCCTAATTTATCACCATCACGTTTGCTTAATTTTCCTTTTCCTGTGGGTTTTAAAATCAATGGTAAATGGGCAAATTCTGGAGCTTCCCAACCAAATGCTTGGTATAATTGATAGTGCAATGCCAAAGAGGGCAACCACTCTTCGCCACGAATCACATGCGTGATTTCCATCAAGTGGTCGTCCACAATATTTGCTAAATGGTAGGTGGGCATGCCATCACTTTTAAACAAGACTTTATCGTCTAGAATATTGGTGTCAATTTTTATATCGCCACGAATGCTATCCGTTAAATGCAAAGTCTCATCTTGCGGCGATTTAAACCGGATCACATAATCTTCGCCAGTATCCAGTTTCGCTTGGGTTTCTTCCGCACTAAGGGCTAATGAGTTGCTTAATTTCAATCGGTTATGCCAATTGTAAATAAAGGTTTTGCCATTTTCTTCGTGGTCTTTCCTTTGGAAATCCAAAGCTTCAGCCGTATCAAAAGCGTAATAGGCGTTGCCTGAAGCAATCAACTGTTCTGCATATTTTTTATATAAATGTTTGCGTTCGCTTTGGCGGTAGGGACCAAATTTTTCGTTCTTATTTGGGCCTTCATCAAAAGGAAAACCACACCAATTTAAAGCATCAATAATATATTGCTCAGCGCCTTTCACGTAACGATTTTGGTCAGTATCTTCAATTCTTAAAATAAACGTGCCGTTGTGTTTTTTAGCGAATAGATAATTGAATAATGCGGTGCGAACGCCACCGATATGTAAAGGGCCCGTTGGACTTGGTGCAAAGCGCACACGAACGTTTTTGGTCATATTTTGTAAATTTGTGGCAAAGATACAATTAACGTGACATTATGAACCTTGTAAAAAAATAAATTGTAGTTTAGTAGGTTAATAGTTTAGTTACGAAGATGTTTTCCCCAAACCATGAATAATTTCCAAAATATACAAAACAAATTAGAGGCTTTCATTAGGCGTTTTTACACCAATGAACTGCTTAAAGGCACTATTCTGTTTTTTGCCATGGGTTTGTTGTATTTTCTTTTTACGCTTTTTATCGAGCATGTTTTATGGCTCAATACTACGGCCAGAAGTATTTTGTTTTGGTTGTTTATAGTGGTGGAATTGGGTTTGCTTATTAGGTTTATTTTTATTCCGTTGGCCAAGCTATTCAAACTTCAAAAAGGGATTGATTATAAAGCGGCTTCAAAAATCATAGGGAAACATTTTCCAGAAGTGAATGATAAGCTGTTGAATGTACTTCAGCTAAATGAAAACACATCCAAATCAGAATTGTTATTGGCGAGCATCGACCAAAAATCATTGGAACTACATCCCATTCCGTTCAAATTGGCTGTTAATTTTAAAAAGAATATTGGGTATTTAAAGTATGCTGCCATTCCAATCGTCATTCTGCTTTTGGTTTTTTTTACAGGAAATTTTAACTTGTTTAGCGCTAGTTACAAACGTGTGGTGCATTACAAAACCGCTTATGAACCACCTGCGCCATTCCAGTTTTTTGTAGTGAATGAGAATTTGAATGCTATTGAAAACAAGGATTTCAAACTGATTGTAAAAACAGCAGGCGAGGTTACTCCCGAAAATGTAGAAATCAATTATAATAACGAAACTTATTATCTGCAACAAAAGGGGGTGGGTAAGTTCGAGTATGTGTTTTCGCAACCCAAAGCACTTATAAATTTCCGATTGTCGGCCAATAATGTGACTTCCAGACCTTATACGCTTGAAGTGGTGGAAGTGCCATCCTTGTTAAGTTTTGAGATGGCTTTAGAATACCCGCATCACACCAAAAAGAAAAATGAGATTTTAAAAGGCACAGGTAATGCCGTGGTTCCTGAAGGTACGAACATTACTTGGGACCTTAAAGCGAAATCGACCAATCAAGTGCATCTGTATGCCAAGGATACCGTGGTTTTTTCTTCGGATGAAAACAATGCTTTTGAAACGTCCAAAAGGATTTTCAGTAATTTTGATTATAAGCTGAGTACCAGTAACAATCATTTAAAAGACTATGAAAATTTAGCGTTTTCCATTCAAGTGGTAAAAGATGAATTTCCAGAAATAAATATTAAATCGGCCATGGATAGTTTGGATTTACAAACGCTTTATTTCTACGGCCAAGTAAGTGATGATTATGGGTTCAGTAAACTCCAAATGGTGTATTATCCTTCTGACAATGAAAACGATAAACACGTTGAAAACATTTCTATTTCAAATACAAACATTGCTGAATTTGTTTCGATGTTCCCTAATAATTTAAAAATTTCAGAAGGTATTCCTTATACATTATATTTTCAAGTATTTGATAATGATAAAGTTAACGGTTTTAAAAGTTCTAAAAGTCCTTTGTTCACGTATAGAAAGCGCACCCAAGCCGAAGAAGAGAAAAAAGTTCTGCAAGAGCAAAGTAAAACCATTCAAGATTTGAACAAGTCCTTAAAAAAGTTTGATGAACAAGATAAGCAGTTAGAGGAATTAACTCAAACCCAAAAGGAAAAATCAACATTAAATTTTAATGATAAGAAGAAATTGGAATCTTTCATAAAACGTCAAAAGCAGCAGGACGACATGATGAAAAATTTCAACAAGCAGTTAAAGGAAAACTTAGAGCAATTTCAGAAGGAATCCAAACAAGAAGATGATTTTAAAGATGATTTAAAAGCGCGTCTGAATGAAAATGAAACCCAACTTAAAAAAGATGAAAAGTTACTAGAGAAACTTGAAAAACTTCAAGAGAAAATCAATAAAGAAGAACTGACACAAAAACTTGAAGAACTTGCTAAACAGAACAAAAACAAAAAACGAAGTTTACAGCAATTATTGGAATTGACTAAGCGTTTTTACGTGGAGAAGAAGTTGGAAAAGCTAAAAGAAGATTTGATGAAGTTGGCGATTGACCAAGAAAAATTGTCCAATGAGGCAGATGAAAACAATACAAAAGAAAAACAAGATGATTTAAACAAACAGTTTAATGGTTTTCAAAAAGATATTGATGCATTAAAAAAAGAGAGCGATGCCTTAAAGAAACCAATCGATATTCCAAGAGATAAATTGGATGAAAAAGAGGTTGGGAATGAGCAAAAAAAGGCTTCCGAAGCATTAGAAAAGAAAGCGCAGGAGCAAGCATCTGATCAAGAGAAAAATGAACCAAGTGATTCCCAAAAAGAAAATTTAAAAAACGCTCAAAACAGCCAAAAGAAAGCAGCCAAAAAAATGATGGAAATGAGCCAACAAATGCAAAAGGCCATGAATGCAAGTGGAGGTGAACAAATGCAGGAAGATACCGAGATGTTGCGTCAAATATTGGATAACCTCGTGTTGTTTTCATTCAACCAAGAAGCCTTGATGAACCAGTTTAAAGGTATTCAAGTGGACCATAATAAGTATGCCAATTACCTCCGTCAGCAAAATAACCTTAAAGAACATTTTGAGCATATAGATGATAGTCTGTTTGCGCTTTCTTTAAGACAGCCCAAATTGTCTGAAACGGTGAACAAAGAGATTACAGAAGTGTTTTATAATATTGATAAATCATTAGCCTTGCTTGCTGAAAACGAATTGTATCAAGGGGTTTCCAATCAGCAATTCACGGTTACGGCTGCCAATAATCTAGCTGATTTTTTAAGCAACGTGTTAGATAATATGCAGGAAAATTTAAATATGTCGTCTGGTCAAGGGAACGGAGATATGCAATTGCCAGACATTATTCTGAGCCAAGAACAACTCAATAAAATGATGGAAGAAGGCATGAAAAAAGGGGAACAAGGTAAGCCTAAAAGTGAAGGTGAAGGAAAAGAAGGCGAATCTGGAAATGGGGGCGATAAGAAAAGCAATGAAAAAGGAGAAGGAAAAGGTAGTGGGCAACAAAATGAAAATGGGGAAGGTTCGGGCAATGATTCCAATGGGCAGTTATATGAAATTTACCAAAGACAACAAGCGTTAAGGCAAGCCTTAGAAGATAAGTTGGCTAAAGAGGGTTTAGGCGGTTCGGGAGATAAATTGGTCAAACAAATGGAGGAGGTAGAATTGGATTTATTGAACAAAGGTTTTACCAATCAAACGCTTCAAAAAATGATGGAATTGGAGCATCAATTACTGAAATTGGATAATGCAACCTTTCAACAAGGACAAGAAAATAAGCGTGAATCTGAAACCAATTTAACAGAGTTTGAAAACAACACAAATAATAGTATTCCAAACGCCAAGCAATATTTTCAATCTACTGAAATATTAAATAGGCAAACACTACCTTTGCAGCAAATTTATAAAAAGAAAGTGCAATACTATTTTAAGAATACGAATGATTCATTTCAATTATGAAACAGATTTTTTATTGAAATCTGAAGCGCAAATTTCCAATTGGATTTTAAAGACCATAGAATCTGAAGGTTTTAAACTTGAAGAAATAAATTATGTGTTTTGTGATGACGATTATCTGCATAAATTGAATGTAGAGTTTTTAAACCACGATACGTTAACAGATATTATTAGCTTCGATTATTCAGTCGGAAAAATTATACAGGGCGATATTTTTATTTCTGTGGAACGTGTCGCAGATAACGCGAAGGATTTTAATGTTTCATTTGAAGAAGAAATGTACCGTGTTATCATTCATGGAATATTGCACTACTGTGGTTATAAAGATAAAACAGAAGTAGATGCAAAATTGATGCGCGCCAAAGAGAACCATTATTTAAACGCATTGGTTTAGTATTCAAGAAACAATGTATATTTGCAAACTTAAATTATCAATATGTTCCACGTGGAACATGTTTAAAATTTACACTTATTATGTTTAACGAGGTTTATGATGTTATAGTTGTTGGAGCTGGTCACGCTGGTAGTGAAGCCGCCGCCGCTGCAGCAAACATGGGGAGTAAAACATTGCTTATTACCATGAACTTGCAGAACATTGCGCAAATGTCTTGCAATCCTGCCATGGGAGGTATTGCTAAAGGGCAAATTGTCCGCGAGATTGATGCTTTGGGCGGTTATAGTGGTATTGTTTCTGATACCTCGGCTATTCAGTTTAAAATGCTTAACAAATCCAAAGGACCTGCTATGTGGAGCCCACGGGTTCAAAGTGATAGAATGCGTTTTGCCGAAGACTGGCGTTTGCTTTTAGAAGGAACACCAAATCTTGATTTTTACCAAGAAATGGTTTCTGGCTTGATAGTGGAAAATCACAAAGTAACTGGTGTAAAAACATCTTTGGGAATTGAGATAAAAGCCAAATCGGTCGTGCTGACCAACGGCACTTTTTTGAACGGATTGATTCATATAGGCGATAAGAATTTTGGTGGTGGTAGAGCAGGAGAAAGAGCGGCAACAGGAATAACAGAACAGCTTGTTGATTTAGGTTTTGAATCTGGTAGAATGAAAACGGGAACACCGCCAAGAGTGGATGGTCGTAGTTTGGATTATTCCAAAATGGTTGAACAACCAGGAGACGATAAGCCTGAAAAATTTTCATATTTAGATAGTACCCGGCCGTTAAAAAAGCAGCGTTCTTGCCATATGACTTATACAAGTGAATTGGTGCATGATTTGCTTCGAGAGGGATTTGATAGGTCGCCTATGTTTAATGGTAGAATTAAAAGTTTGGGGCCACGTTATTGTCCTTCTATTGAAGATAAAATCAATCGTTTTGCTGATAAAGACAGGCATCAATTATTCATCGAACCAGAGGGTTGGAATACCTGTGAGGTTTATGTAAATGGCTTTTCAACATCGCTCCCAGAAGACGTTCAATTTAAAGCGCTGCGTTCTGTTGTTGGGTTTGAAAATGTTAAGTTTTTTAGACCCGGTTATGCGATCGAATATGATTATTTTCCACCAACACAATTAAAGCATACTTTAGAAACTAAGCTGGTAGATGGTTTGTATTTTGCAGGTCAGATTAACGGGACTACTGGTTATGAAGAAGCGGCTTCTCAAGGGTTAATGGCGGGCATTAATGCAAGTTTAAAAGTCCAAGAAAAGGACGCTTTTACTTTAAAAAGAGATGAAGCTTACATTGGTGTTCTGGTGGATGATTTGATTATAAAAGGAACAGAAGAACCTTATAGAATGTTTACTTCTAGAGCAGAATATAGAACCTTGTTGCGTCAAGATAATGCGGATTTAAGATTGACACCTAAAGGCCATGAGCTTGGTCTGGCTTCAGAAAAGCGTTTAAAAAGAATGGAAGAGAAGCATGATGCTTCGGAAAAGTTTGTTAAGTTTTTTGAAGAGACAAGTGTAAAGCCTGAAGAAGCAAACCCTGTTTTAGAATCAAAAGATTCTGCTTTGGTAAAGCAATCTGATAAGATGTTTAAAATCTTTTCCAGACCTAATATTACCATTGATGATGTTCGTAAATTTGAAGCGGTAGAGCAATATATTCAGGATAATAATTTGGACACGGAAGTGATAGAGCAGACGGAAATTCAAGTAAAATATTCCGGATATATTGCTAAAGAAAAGAACAATGCAGATAAGCTTACAAGATTAGAATATGTAAAAATCCCTGAGAATTTTGATTATTCACAAATCAAATCCATGAGCATTGAGGCACGTCAAAAGCTTGAAAAAATTCAGCCCGCAACGGTTTCTCAAGCGTCAAGAATTAGCGGGGTTTCCCCAAATGATATTTCTGTTTTATTGGTTTATATGGGACGATAAACTCCAGCGATAGCAGGAATTACAACATTATAAAATGTGAATTTTTGACCCTAAAATGAAATTTGTCCCAGACGTTCCACGTGGAACGTCTGGGATTTGAATCTCAATTTTGAAACTTATAATAGAGGCTGATAACAAAATAATCTGTTATATTAAGTTTGCCGAACCGTACAAGTTTAACTTGTTTAATAGGGTAAAGCAAAAAGTCTTCGACAGGCTCAGACTGACAAATAGTTGTTTAATACTATCGTTTTAAATTTTAGGTTTATTAAAAAAGTATTTCAAGTAAATATTAAAAAAACATTCGTGTATTCGTGGCTAAAGAAAATTCAAATCATTCATATTTAAAAGTAAAAGACCATTCCGTTTCAGGAGAAGAATTTGAATTAATAGAAAATTCAGGATACGGTTTTTTAGAAACACAACCGCAACCATCTTTAGAAAAATTACCTGAATATTATCAAAGTGAAGATTATATTTCGCATACCGATTCGCAACGGAATTTGTTTGAAAAAGCATATCATTTGGTTCGTAGGTTTTCTTTAAAAAATAAATTGAACTTAATCAATTCTTTTTCATTTGGTAGACATAAAAGTGAAAATTCAGAAATAAAACAGCTTTTAGATATAGGTTGCGGAACTGGAGATTTTTTACAGATGGCACAACAAAACAATTGGAATGTTTTTGGTGTTGAGCCAAACGAACAAGCTAGAAAGATTGCCAATAAAAAAACAAATGATACCGTATTTAATAGTGAGCAGCTTTTTAAATTTGAAGCCCATCGTTTTGATGTCATTACACTCTGGCACGTTTTGGAACATTTGCCAAATCTAGAAATGCATATTTCAGCATTCAAAAAACTTTTAAAACCAAATGGTACTTTAGTAATTGCTGTTCCAAATTATAAAAGTTATGATGCCAAATATTATAAAAATTTTTGGGCCGCTTTTGATGTGCCGAGGCATCTTTGGCATTTTAATAGAGTGTCCATTTCAAAACTATTGGAAAAACAATCTATGAAAGTTGTAAAATTTAAACCCATGTGGTTTGATGCGTTTTATGTGAGCTTGCTTTCTGAGAAATACAAATCTGGAAAAATGAACGTCATCAAAGGCATTTGGGTGGGATTTCTATCAAATTTAAAAGCTGTGAGCTCAAAAGAGGCATCTTCGTTGATTTATATCATCAAGAATAGCTAAAATGGATTTAAACGCATCTATTTTAAGCTTAAGCATCAAATAACATCCAAATTCTAGCTTAATTATTTTTTCAGCCTTAAAACGTTTTAAAATCATTCATTTCTAATAAATAGAAATTATTGTTTGATATGGTTTTTATAGATTTTTGTTATGTAATGAAAACACAAAAAATTCAATGCTATTATCGCTTTTACTTTATTACTTTTGTGCGTCTTATTTAATAAACAGAAAAAAATGAAAAACATAATTTATGTAGCATGTGTTGCTTTGATTTTAACGTCTTGCCAAAAACAAGCAAAAATTGCTTATGTTGATAATGGAAAGATTATAAATGACTTTAAAGAAAAAATTGACCTCGAAGCCAAGTTCAAAGTAAAAGAAGATGCTTTTAGAAAAAAATTTGATAGCATAGATAAAACATTCCAGGCTGAGGTTCAAAAATTTCAAGCAGAAGCGAATAAAATGGCTCAAGCCAAAGCACAAGAGTTATACCAAGAGTTGGGCCAGAAAAAGCAAATGCAAGACCAACAACGTCAAATGGAAGCACAACAGTTTCAACAGGAATTTCAAACTGAAATTGATACCTTGATTGTAAAAGTTAAAAAGTTTGTGAGTGACTACGGTAAAAAGAACGGTTACACTTATATTTTAGGAACTAGTGATGCAGCATCAACAGTATTATATGGTACTGAGGAGAATGATTTAACAAAAACCATATTGGACGCTTTAAATGCGGAAACCAAAAAAGAGTAATCACCAAAAATTGGTAAAATATTAAAGCCCTTTCAAATTAATTTGAAAGGGCTTTGTTTTTATAGCTAGTCCGCTTTTTTATGCAGCAACCGTGTTAACTTAATTGACAAATCTGTTAGTATAATCTTAGAATTGCCGTTGCGTTCAATATGGTAAATAGCGTCTTGAAGTTCGTCGCTTATGTCTATAATATTGCCTCCGTGAATAAAAGGCGCAAAATTTTCAAGTTTAAATGTTTCTGTTTTAGGTTCAAAATAAACCAAATCGTTGGCTTTATAATTCAATAATAAAGCTTGTCTGAAAAAATCCAAACAAAAATTCAAGAATTGCTTTTGGGTTTCGCGTCCTGTTTTTGCAATATCTTCACTCCACGAAATCAAATCATGAATGGCCGCTTTGTTCCCTTTGGCTTTAAAAGCGCTCCGAATCCAGAAAATAAACCATGTTTCAAATTGAATATCTTCAGAATCTTTATAAATTAAATCACAAGCTTTGTTGTAATTTCCATTGGCTTGGTGCGCTATTTTGGTAGCAATTGAAGCGTCTATATTATAATTTTTTATTAGCGCACCTTTAATCACATCTTCTGCCAAAGGTGGAAAATGTAAAATCTGGCAACGCGATTTAATGGTATTGATGATTTGCTCTTCGTCTTCAGCAATTAAAATAAAAATGGTTTTGTTGGGGGGCTCTTCAATAAGTTTAAGAAGTTTGTTGGCGCAAGCGGTATTCATTTTTTCAGCCATCCAAATCAACATCACTTTATAACCACCTTCATAAGATTTTAAAGCGAGTGATTTTACAATATCTAGGGCTTCATCAACGCCAATTTGCCCTTGTTTGTTATCAACGCCCAAAAGTTTGTACCAATCAAATAAATTACCGTAAGGTTGTTCTTTTAAAAGCTGTCGCCATTCTTCAAGATAATAACTGGAAACGGGTTTGCTTTTCACTTTATCGCTGGTGGTTACCGGAAACGCAAAATGCAAATCGGGATGTGAAACGTTATTGAATTTTAGGTTACAAGCAGCGTTTCCCGTATTGTTTTCCCCATCTGTATTAGAACATAAAATATATTGCGCATAGGCAATGGCCATAGGCAACGTACCACAACCTTCTTTGCCAACAAATAGTTGGGCATGGGCAATCCTGCCATTATCCACACTTTGTGTTAAGTGTTTTTTTATGTGTTCTTGGCCTAAAATATCTTCAAAAAGCATAAAGCAAACCTACATAAATTTTTGGTATTATTCGCAGGCGATGATGATACTTTGAGTACGGTTTCTATATGTGAGTCACAACTATTTTGTTCAATTTCCAAAAAACTTTACCACCTACATCGTTTTAGTTAAAAAAGGCGTTTTATACCTGTTTTTAATTAGCTACATTTGTGAATCAATTACTTAAAATAAATACATACATAATGAAAACCCTTAACGATTTTAATTTTGAAAATAAAAAAGCATTGATCCGTGTGGATTTTAATGTGCCATTGAACGATACATTTGAAGTGACCGATGCGACTAGAATTGTGTCTGCAAAACCAACCATTATTAAAATTTTAGAAGATGGCGGCAGTTGTATTTTGATGTCACACTTAGGGCGTCCAAAAGGTGTACAAGATGCCTTTTCTTTACGTCATATTGTAAATAAAGTAGAAGAGATACTAGGGGTTGAAGTAAAATTTGTTGATGAGTGCGTTGGCGAAAAAGCAGAAACTGCGGCAGCAAACTTAGAGCCTGGACAAGTGTTACTATTGGAGAATTTACGTTTTCACAAAGAAGAAGAAGCTGGCGATAAAGATTTTGCAGGAAAACTGGCAAAATTAGGCGATATTTATGTGAACGATGCCTTTGGTACGGCGCACAGAGCGCATGCCTCTACAACTATTATAGCCGAGTTTTTTCCAAATGATAAATGTTTTGGGTATTTATTGGCCCAAGAAATTGAAAGTATCGATAAGGTCATGACAACAGGTGAAAAACCTGTATTGGCAATTCTTGGCGGTGCGAAAGTGTCTTCAAAAATCACCATTATTGAAAACATCCTTGATAAAGTGGATCACTTGATTATTGGTGGTGGTATGGCATTTACCTTTGTAAAGGCACAAGGTGGAAAAATAGGCGACTCTATTTGCGAAGATGATAAAATGGGGCTGGCTTTAGAAATATTAGAACATGCGAAAGAAAAAAATGTAAGAATCTATATTCCTGTAGATACTGTTGTGGCAGATGCATTCAGCAACGATGCCAACACACAGGTTGTTGATATAAATGCCATTCCAGATGGTTGGGAAGGTGTTGATGCAGGTCCTAAGTCTATTGAACTTTTTCATGAAGTTGTAATGAAATCTAAAACGATTCTATGGAACGGCCCATTGGGTGTTTTTGAAATGGAAAGTTTTGCAAAAGGCACTATTGCATTGGGCAACTCTATTGCGGAAGCCACTAAAAAAGGAGCATTTTCATTAGTAGGTGGTGGCGATTCTGTTGCTGCTGTAAAACAATTTGGTTTTGAAGATAAAGTAAGTTATGTAAGCACTGGAGGAGGCGCCATGCTTGAAAGCCTAGAGGGTAAAAAATTGCCTGGTATTGCGGCTATTTTAGAATAAGTTTTAAAAAATCTTTTTATATGAAATCCTCGTTGCTTTTTGCTTCGAGGATTTTCTTTTTTAAGCCACCAAATGTTGCTAATTTTCAATATGTTTCTTAAGCGGATAAAAGAAAATTTTATTTTTAAGTTAAAAAACACGATTTTAGCCATAATATCGTTCTATACATCAACGAAAAAATTTATATGGCACTCCGATTTATCATTGTATTCATAATATGCGGTTTTGAGATTTGTTTTTCTCAAACCAAAGATTCTATTTCCGTTAACGATGATGCTTTAAAAGACTCTTTAGCGGATGGTGTTTTTGGTGCTAACAAAACCATTAAAATAGAACCGGACAGTCTTTCAATAAAAAACCTTGAAGACCTTCGTGAAGCTTCAGACATAGATAAAATGTGGTTGGAAGAGTTGTATAGCAACACCCTTTTTGACACTATTTACAAATCGGTTGCCGATCTTGATTTTGAAGCTGTTGAATATCCAGAATTACCAACCGATACGTTAAAAGCCAGACTTTTGGAACTCAATGCCAAAACACCATTTAACGTGGAATACAATCCAGGGTTGGAGAGTGTTATAAAATCATATTTAAAAAACAGACATGAGCATTTGCAAAAATTGATGGCTCTTAGCTCCTATTATTTTCCCATGTTTGAGCAATCGTTGGACAACCATGATATTCCTTTGGAAATTAAATATTTGGCCATTGTAGAGTCGGCATTAAAACCAAGGGCTAAATCTAGGGTAGGTGCCACTGGTTTGTGGCAGTTTATGTTTGCAACGGGCAAAATGTATGGGCTGGATGTAAGCAGTTATGTAGATGAACGCAGCGACCCCATAAAATCCACCAAAGCCGCAGCAAAATACCTATCCAAACTTTATGAGATTTTTGGCGATTGGGATTTGGCTTTGGCAGCCTACAATTCAGGCCCCGGCAATGTAACGAAAGCGATTCGCCGTTCTGGAGGCTATCAAAACTATTGGAACATTAGGCACAATCTGCCTCGCGAAACAGCTGGTTATTTGCCTGCTTTTTTGGCGACCATGTATATTTTTGAATATGCCGATAAGCATGGTTTCAAGAACATAAAACCAGAATTTACCTATGTAGAAACAGATACGATTCGAGTGCGGCAAATGATAACTTTAGATCAGGTCTCAGAAGTTACAGGTGTTAATATGGAAGAACTTCAGTTTTTAAACCCTTCCTATAAATTGGATATCATTCCATTTATTAAAGACGAAAATTATACGTTACGTTTGCCACGAACGGCTATTGGAAGCTTTGTTAATAATGAAGATACCATTTATGCTTTTGCACAGGCCGAGTTTGATAAGCGCGAAAAACCCCTGCCGCAATTTTTTGATGCCGATGCAAAAACCATTTACAGAGTGCGGTCGGGCGATTTTTTAGGAAAAATTGCTAGGGATTATGGGGTAAGAGTCAGCCAGATAAAACAATGGAACGGCCTAAGGAGCAATAATATTTCCATTGGCCAACGTTTAACTATATACCCAAGAAAGCCCAATACATCAGTTGCTCCAGCTTCAACCAAAACAACTACTACAAAGCCCATTTCTGCTAATGCAACCACCTATATTGTGAAGAGTGGAGACTCTTTGTGGAGCATTTCACAAAAATTTCCTGGAGTTTCTGTTCAAAATATCAAAGATTGGAACGATATTAGTGGTACAACCGTAAAACCAGGAATGAAACTCAAAATATCAAAAGGGTAACATCTTAAAAAGTCTTAAAAATCATGCGTAAAATTATTTTAATTGCTTTCGTTTCGTTATTTGTGTTAAGCTGTAAAGACACTAAATCTTCCAACGAAAAATACCTGCCAGATTCTTCCGGAAACTTGAATAGTGTTTCGGTGGTTGTAGATAATGATATGTGGACTGGCAGCGTAGGAGAGGCCATAAGAAATGTATTGGCAACTGTAGTTGACGGATTGCCTCAAGACGAGCCAATGTTTGGCATGAGCCAAATTCCACCAAGTGTATTTTCTGGGTTTGTTACTAAAAACAGAACGGTTTTAAAAATTGAAACTAATAAGGAACCAGGGTTTGCTATTGCAAATGATGTGTATGCAAAACCTCAAAAAGTAGTGATTGTTTCTGGTAAAACAAAAGAAGATATCGTATCCCAAATAAGAGATAATTCAGAAAAAATTATAGATGCCTTTACCAATTCAGAAATTACTGAAAAGCTTAGACGTATCAATAAATCATTACATCACAACACCTCCATTGAGGAAAAATTAGGATTGACTATCAAATTTCCATCGGCGTATAGAATAGCAAAGGAAGAGGATAAATTCTTTTGGATACGTAAAGACATCACTACCGGCACCATGAATTTAGCACTTTATGAATTGCCTTATGATGCTATTAAAAGAAACGATAGTATGGTAAAACAAATTATCAAAATAAGGGATTCCATTAATAAGGAAAAAATCCCAGGACCAACAGAAGATGCCTATATGGCAACGGAAAAAGCCTATACACCATTCCATTTTGAAACTATTTTAGACAATAAACCCGTGCTAGAAACCAAAGGTGTCTGGGATATGCAAAACGCTTTTATGGGAGGTCCTTTTATTAATTATGCCATTGAAGACAAGGTTAACAATAGATGGGTTATACTGGAAGGTTTTGTGTTTGCGCCTTCAGTTGAAAAGCGTGATTATATGTTTGAGCTAGAAGCTATTATAAAATCTATCAAGATTGAATAGTGTAATATAACATTATAAAAACAAAAAGCCAACACACTGTGTTGGCTTTTTGTTTTTTAGTAAAGGAATTTTTATTCTTTTTTGTCTTTTTTGCCTTCGTCATCTTTGCTTGCATCTTTAAATTCTTTGATGCCACTACCAAGACCTCTCATCAATTCAGGAATCTTTTTTCCTCCAAACAATAACAGCACCACCACAACTATCAAAATAATTTGAGGCGCTCCAATCACTAGTGGTAACATATGTAA
>TARA_R110002049_G_C9178700_1_pt1 | contig 45993 bp, 48 predicted proteins | sample TARA_R110002049 | Tara Oceans TARA_R110002049 (sample SAMEA4396941) | marine metagenome | biome: Polar Biome; feature: [SRF] surface water layer (ENVO:00010504); material: water (ENVO:00002006), including particulate matter (ENVO:01000060) such as... | depth 5 m | reverse complement strand
TAGGCAATCAGACTATTTGGTCCACATGGTGCTGACGGGATACAATTTATCAGTGAGCACGTCTCTGGGAACAAGGAATGCGGTAATTCAAGTCAATGCAACAAGCGCAACATTTCTTGCATATACATGCAGCAGTATACAATCTAGTTAATTTAGACCACGTAATTTATTGTCAGCCAAGTATTTTCAATTGTATTGAGAGGGCGCCTTAGCGTCTTGGAATTATGCAACAGTACATTACTTATGATGTGATCCTGTTTTTTTTATCCAATTTTAATATTTTAACTATTAATCTATTATCAGATAGATAAGGCCAGATTAACGTTAAGCCCAATGAAATCAACAAAAATCCAAGAATATACGCTGGACAAAAAATATCTGCTCTTGAATAGCAAACAGCTGCTACGCAGATAAATGTCTCTAACATTAGATTGCCCGCTGAATACATTTGATATAGAACAATAGCGATCACAAGGAGCACGACACCAACCATGATAGATATATACCCAGTGAGCTCTAAAGATGCATACCCCGTTACTTTCTGTTTATTCATACAATCTCCTATTTATTTGATATAAGTTGTATTAGCGAAAGTCCTTGTTTCATTGCAGATGAATCATTTGATTTATCGTATGAAGACCCCATCAAGCGATTACGCAGCATTAGTGCTTAGTGACGAGAGTAAACACATAACATATCCATATTTTGATCAACACAACGCTGTGCACGCTTGATGAGATATCAAGTATTCTATTATTCAACAGAATACTTGAATAATAGAATATGACTGATGTAGAATGCAAGTCAATTTATCAAGTAGGGATCTTTAATTTAATTAGTGATAAATAAATCTATTATAAAAGAATGAGTTGCACAGTATTTCGCTGTTGATGGACCACTGAACGCAAAAAATGGTCTGGAATTGCGAAAGTAGTGAATTGAGAAAGTAGTTAAGTTCTGGAGGGTGGTAGAGCGTTGATAATCACGTATAAGAATATCGATGATTTATTACTTGCATTCCACATCATCCACACAAAATCTTTCACTACGGTCTTATTGTCACTCACATAAAGAAATCAAAACATTAGAAGAGGGTGGTTATGAAATTCTTAATTTGTCTCAGCAAATATGCATTACTAACAATTATTATTAGTACAGTTGCGGTAAATGCAGATGAGCAAACCGTTGATAAGCAACCGTCATTGTATGATCGACTGGGCGGTGTATACAGTATCGCCACGGTCGTTGATGATTTTATTGAACGACTTTTAGTAAATGAAGTTCTAAATGCTAATCCTGCTGTCGATGCAGCCCGACATACCGTACCCAAAGCTGGGTTAAAGTACCAGGTGACTGCGCTTGTCGCACAAGCAACGGGTGGCCCAGAACAATATCGCGGGCAATCAATGAAGGAATCTCATCATCACTTGAATATAACTGAAACGGAATGGCAGGCAATGATGACAGACTTTTATAAAACGCTAAAGAAATTTAAAGTTCCGCAGCAAGAACAGGCAGAGCTGGTGAGAATTTTGGAGGGTACTAAGTCTGATATAGTTGTTAGTAATTGATCTGCTGAATTTAAGCTAACTAGGGCTATCACGATTACATGTCCTGGGACATGTAATGTATTCAATAATACACATCGTAAAATCTTAGTTGAGCACAATGACAAGTGTATTAGGCAAATTCGAATAGGCTCTCTCTAAAGATCGCCAATGCAAATGTTAAGGAATAATTTGACTGATCTATTATTATTGCATTAAGTGTTGCGCTAGTTCATATAAGTTTAAATATTAGTTTCAAGTCAACAACAATCATTTAGTATATATAAACCAGGTGAAAATATAATCTCAAAAATAATTTAGTTACAACATGATTTGTTTTGCTGTATTGGTGGGCATTTAATTGAGCCATACGAACAAAAGACACAACAATCACCCTGTAATGGTTTTAATAACGTCTTACAAGATTCGCATTCGTAATACCACTGACAGGCATCCGTTGGCATGGTCTCTTCTTTTTTATGGCCACACTTTGGGCAAGTAATCATTGATTGTAAAATTAACTCGGCCATCAGACTAAATCTGTTATTGAACAATGTGGCTTTGCAGGCTTCACCAGATCAAAAATAGACATCACAAACATCAAAATCAGACTTGCGTAAAATAGATACGTACTCCACCCGTATTTCCAAAGTGGATAAAGTGTAGCCAATACTGCCAATGGCCCTAAAATTGAAATTAACCCTCTGTAATGAACACGATGTTGATACCAGCCCCAAATATTTGCCACTAACGCTATGATGGCAAAAATTGGCAAGAGTTTGTTAATAAATATTCCTTCAAAGCTTGATAAAAACCCTAATCCGGCCGATGCGCCTAAGGCGCCTAATGCAGGAAAACATGCGGCACAGCCCATCGCTGAGCCAATAGCACCAAATGATCCTATTTTTTCTATAATTTTTTGCAGCATGCTTATTGGTATTTAAACAACTAGTAGTTTACTTGTGTTATATACTAAAACCTGTAGTTACTACAGGATCAAGGATATTTAAAATGCAGTACAGCAACGATGAAATCACACGGGGTGTCTTAGCAGAAAAGAGTGGTGTTAATATTGAAACGATAAGGTATTACGAAAAAATCGCTTTGATGCCAAACCCTTTGCGTAGCGATGGTGGTCATCGAATTTATAACAAAGTACATTTGAAACGTCTCCAATTCATACGACGTTGTCGAGAGCTGGGATTTACGCTACAAGATATACGGGAATTGCTGAATATTGTCGATGATAAAACTTACACTTGTGATGACGTGAAAAACCGTACTATTGCACATTTAAATGATATTAAACAAAAGATTCGTGATCTGAAAAAGATCGAAAAAACACTTAAAAGCTTCGTTTCCGAGTGCGACGGAGGATTAAAACCAAAATGTCCGATCATTGATACGCTTTTTGCTTGAATAATGAGAATTTAATGATTGCACATGACCGTTTAAACCATCTGAGGGCAAATTCGTGCAGGTAATTTCTACAATCTTATTGTTTATTGTCACTGCAATAGCGGAAATAGTTGGTTGTTATTTGCCATACCTTTGGCTAAAAAAGTCAGCACAAATCTGGGTATTAATTCCTGCTGCAGCAAGCCTTGCGCTGTTCGTTTGGCTATTATCATTGCACCCTGCTGCAGCTGGTCGCGTCTATGCGGCTTACGGTGGTGTATACGTATTCACGGCATTCGAATCTTAAAGTAGTCATTAAGTTTATAGACATGGAAAACATCGGTTATAGAATTTTCATCAGACTATATTGAACGCTATTAAAGTGTTGATTTGGGTAACGTTTTTAACACTAAAACTACCATTGAGATATTTTCATTTGATCTTTATCAGTTTAATGGGAACTAATTATTGCAAATTCTACTCTATCCATATAATGTCGAACAAAGGCATAAAATATGAGACCAATGAAAAACATCAAGAATACTAGCTCATTGCGCACTATCATAAGTGTTTTGATGGTGTTGTTGATGTTATTTTTGCCATTGAGCTCGTGGAGTAGCGATATAATGCTTACTATAGACAAAGAATCAGAAAGCTTTATCGTGCTATACGGATCTGATAGCAAAGACAATACAGTACCATGTCATTCTAAAGACACTGAAATGGCGCGTTCAAGTCAAGGAATTGTCAATGGTGATTGCTGTGGCCAAACAGGTATGCATACACAGTGCGATAATTGTGAGTATAACTGTACTTTTGTTAAACACTTTTCTAGCTTTATCGATTCTTTCACGATTGGCTTTTCCTCAACTCAATTGGTGCTCAGGCCTGTTGAATTTATTGCAACACAATTCCCAGTTCCACCATTTCGTCCACCAGCGGCGTAAATCTATATCTATCTGTCATTCTAGTAGTGCTGTGTAAAGCTTAAAAGCTCAAGCACTTTTTCAAGAAACTTTATTCTTCGTCCAGTAATTTTAAGCTGTGATATGAGAATTATGATATGGATTTATCTCATGCGAGATCTAACTAAGAAACGTCCCCCAAAGACATATTGGTTCATCAATTGCTTTTCATTGGCTCTGTTAATACTTGGGTTGCTTAATCAGCAAGCCAATGCATTAACATTGCAAGAAGTTGAAGAGATCACGGCAAAAAACGATTACATCTCACAGTCTCAACTTTCTAGACGTGATGCTTTGGAAGAGTCAGCAGTGGCAGATGGCCAATTACCTGATCCTCAACTTAATGTTGGCTTATTCAATGCGCCACTCGACAACTTTGACCTAGATCGTGAGCCTAATACGCAATTACGTTTTGGTGTCAGTCAATCATTTCCTCGCGGTGAAACGCTAAAGATTCGTTCTCAACAAACTCTGTGGTCTGGTAAAGAGCAAGATTACCGTTCTCAAGATCAGTTAGCTCAATCTGTACGTTTGGCACGTGAGAATTACTTAGATATTTACTACAACGTGGGCGCGCAAGAGATCATACATGAGAGCCATCAATATTTTGCACAATTGGTAGATATTGCAGAGTCTTTTTACAGCGTGGGACGAGTGAATCAACAAGATGTACTTCGCGCACAATTGGAACTTTCACGTCTTGAAGAACGCGTCATTATTTTTGAAAAAAATGAAGAGTTAGCAAGAGCTCAACTGAGTAAGTGGCTTGATGAACGTGCGTACGAAGTAATTGATACAGAGTTCCCAACACTCGATAAACTAGAAGAGCAGCATACTGTTGTCAATCAGTTAATTGATCATCCCAGAATAAAAGCGAGTGACACTGTTATTTCTTATTTCAGTGAAGGGGTCGCTATCGCTGAAGAGCAGTACAAACCTGGTTGGAGTGTAGGCGTAGAATACCGTAAGCGATTTGGTAATAATACTGATGGCAGTGATCGAGCCGATCAAATGACGGCTTTGGTTAAAGTCGACTTACCAATATTTACAGATAAACGTCAAGATAGACGTTTATCTTCAAGTCAACATCAAGTCATGGCTGCCAAAGACCTGCGTTCGGATCAACTCCAAGTATTTAAACAGTCAGTGTTTCGTGAGTTTTCAACATTAGTAAAATTCCAAGAACAAAGTATGTTGTATGACACGCGTTTAACGCCAGATGCTAATGCTAACGCAAGTGCATCACTGAAAGCCTATCAAAGTGGTGTCACGGAATTTACTACACTAGCTAGGGCGCGTATTACGCAACTGGATGTTCAGCTAGAGGCGCTACGCGTTAAGGTAGAAGCCGCTAAAGCACATATACGAATTTTATATCTGATGGAGAAGGCGGACTCATGAAATATTTTATTATTATACTTAATACTACTTTACTTCTTTGTGCAGTTTTTATTGGTGGGTCTTATGCTTTTAGTGAAGAAGAGCGTGAAATTCTTTATTGGGTCGCACCCATGGATGCAAATTTTCGTAAAGATGAACCCGGTAAATCTCCTATGGGGATGGACCTGGTGCCAGTGTATGCCGATGAACAACAAGGCTCTGGCAGTGAAGTCGTTATTTCACCCGAAGTCATTCAAAACTTAGGTGTACGAACTGCAGAGGTTGAGCGTTCAAAATTATGGCGAAAGATTTCAACGGTTGGCTATGTTGATTATGATGAATCAAAAATGTCACATATACACTTACGCACACAAGGGTGGATTGAACAACTTAAAATGCGTTCAGAAGGCGAACGCGTTAAGAAAGGGGATTTTCTTTTTAGTTTGTATTCGCCCGAGTTAGTCAACGCTCAAGAAGAATTTCTACAAGCCTTAAAGCTAGGCAATACCTCATTGGTAAATGCGTCTAAGGATAGATTAGTCGCTTTGGGTATGTCTCGCTCTGAAGTTAAACGACTCAAAGAAAAGCGCAATTTACGGCAGAACATTTCATATTATGCGCCGCAAGATGGTGTGGTCTCAAATTTGATGGTGCGCGAAGGGATGTTTGTTAAGCCTGAAAATCAAATCGCTACGCTTGCAGATCTTTCTACGGTATGGGTGATGGCTGAAGTCTTTGAGCGGCAAAGCAATTGGGTCAAGGTCGGGCATCCCGCTGAAGTGGAATTTTCTTATTTACCTGGAAAGAAATTTGAAGGGGTTGTTGAGTATGTTTATCCAGATTTAGATGAAATGACTAGAGCATTAACCGTACGGTTAAAATTCGAAAATTTTGATGAATCATTAAAGCCAAATATGTTTGGTGATGTTTCAATTTTTGCTGGTGCAAAAAACAACATTATTGTTGTGCCCAGAGAAGCGATTATTCGAACAGGAAGTGATGAGCGTGTCATTCTTGCGAAAGGTAGTGGGCGCTTTGAGCCAAGAGAAGTTGTTGTCGGCATGGAAAGTGGTGATTGGATTGAAGTGAAGTCGGGATTAGAAGCAGGTGAAGAAGTTGTTATCTCAGGTCAGTTTTTAATTGACTCAGAAGTCAGTACGAAAGCAAGTTTTATGCGTATGAGTACAACTAAGGAATTGGATGATCAAGAAAATAATATGGCAATGTCTGAAGATGCTGCCATTGTTGGTATGGGTACTATCACAAAAATCTATAAAGGTGAGAATATTTTAAAAATTGATCATCAACCTATAGAAGTCCTGGATTGGCCACGTATGGAAATGAAGTTTTCAACAGAAAAAGACAATGCAAAGATTGATTTTAATGCGTTAAGCATTGGTGATCACATTCAGTTTGAGATGAAAAAAATTGATGGTAAATATCTCATCACCACAGTGACTTTAATGAATCAAGAGGGAGGGCAATGAAATGATTGAGTCTGTCATTGACTGGTCTCTCAAAAATCGACCAATTGTTATTTTGCTCACCATACTTCTAGCGGCATGGAGTGTATACGCCATTAAGAATATCTCATTGGATGCTATTCCGGATCTATCTGATGTTCAAGTTATTATTAAAACTAGTTATCCAGGGCAAGCCCCTCAAGTCGTAGAAGACCAAGTGACCTATCCACTGACGACAGCAATGCTGTCAGTGCCTAATGCCGTTAATGTGCGTGGGTATTCATTCTTTGGTGATTCTTATGTGTACGTTATTTTTGAAGACGGGACAGATTTATATTGGGCACGTTCTCGGGTGTTAGAGTATTTAAGCCAAGTGGCCAGTACCTTACCTGCTGCAGCAAAACCACAACTGGGTCCAGATGCAACGGGTGTGGGTTGGGTTTATGAATATGCTTTGGTTGACCGAACGGGCAATCATGATCTATCACAATTACGGAGTCTTCAAGATTGGTATTTGAAATACGAATTGCAAACAGTACAAGGTGTATCTGAAGTATCCACTGTTGGCGGAATGGTAAAACAATATCAAGTAGTCGTTGATCCTAATAGCTTACGTGCTTACGACATTCCGTTATCCAAGGTAAGGCGAGCTGTGATGGATGCGAATCAAGAGACTGGGGGGTCAGTCATTGAAATAGCTGAGGCCGAATATATGGTTCGTGCCACTGGTTATATCGATAGCATTGAAGATTTGCGAAAAATTCCACTAGCGGTTAATGAACGTGGAACACCGATATTATTAGAGGAAGTGGCAGAGATTCGTCTGGGTCCACAACTTAGACGAGGAATTGCTGAACTCGATGGTGAAGGTGAAGTGGTGGGTGGCATTATCGTCATGCGCTATGGTGAAAATGCCTTGCAAACCATAAAAAATGTGAAAATCAAATTGGAAGAATTGCAAGCAGGGTTGCCTGAAGGTGTGGAGATAATCGAAACCTATAATCGCGCTTCATTAATTGAGCGTGCTATTGATACCTTGAGTGGCAAACTGATTGAAGAGTTCATTGTCGTTGCTTTGATTTGTATGTTGTTTCTTTTTCATTTTCGTTCTGCCTTAGTTATCGTTTTATCTTTACCAATTGGTATTGGTATTGCATTTATTATCATGTACCACATGGGCATTAATGCCAATATCATGTCGCTTGGAGGCATTGCGATTGCTATCGGTGCCATGGTCGATGCAGCGGTTGTTATGGTTGAGAATGCACATAAGCACATTGAAAGAATGGGAGACAAACCTTTTGATCGATGGGAGCTTGTTGGTAAATCTGCCAAAGAAGTAGGTCCGCCTATATTTTTCTCATTGATTATTATCACACTGAGCTTTTTGCCTGTGTTTACCTTGGAAGCTCAAGAAGGAAAATTATTTGGTCCTCTTACATACACTAAGACCTTTGCGATGGCTGGGGCTGCATTACTTGCGATTACACTTGTACCGGTATTAATGGGTTTATTTATTCGTGGTCGTATTACGCCAGAGAATAAAAACCCAGCGAATAGAGTATTGATTGCTGCTTATCGCCCACTCATTAACCTTGTTTTAAAAGTGCCTAAAACAGTGTTGCTTATCATCGTGATTGGTGTGGCAATTGGCTTATGGCCAGTGACAAAATTAGGTAGTGAATTTATGCCCGACTTAGATGAGGGTGATTTGTTGTATATGCCGACAACTTATCCATCTATTTCAATTGGTAAAGCGCAAGAGCTTTTGCAACAAACAGATAAGCTAATTCGTACAGTGCCAGAAGTTGAACATGTGTTTGGAAAAATGGGTCGTGCAGATACAGCAACTGATCCTGCGCCGCTTACTATGATAGAGACGGTAATTAAACTGAAACCAAAAGATCAATGGCGAGAAGGTGTAACGATATCTGATCTTAAAAAAGAGTTTAATCAGCTAATACAATTCCCTGGTTTAACCAATGCATGGGTGATGCCAATCAAAACACGTATTGATATGTTATCCACAGGGATTAAGACACCTGTTGGTGTCAAAATAGCGGGTACTGACTTAGGAGTGATACAGAAAATAGGTGCAGAAGTAGAAGAAATTGTAAAACAAGTGCCTGGCACATCAAGTGCTTATTCAGAACGTGTAGCCAGTGGGCGATACGTGATTATAGATATAAATCGTAATTCGGCAGCTCGTTACGCATTGAGTATTTCTGAAATTCAAGAGGTGATCAGTACCGCGATTGGTGGTTTGCAGGTTTCAATGACAACCGAAGGGTTAGAGCGTTATCCGATTAATATTCGCTATCCAAGAGATGGTCGAGACTCGATAAATCAGTTGCAAAATCTACCGATTGTGACACCCACTGGTGCGCAAGTACAGTTACAAGATGTGGCGGATGTTCGTATTGAAATGGGGCCAGCCATGATCAAAACAGAAAATGCACGGCTTAATGGATGGATTTATGTAGATATAGAGGGCAGAGATTTAGGTTCCTATGTTGAAGAAGCACAACAAATGGTGCTAGATAATGTTGAGTTGCCAGCAGGGTATACCATTTCATGGTCTGGTCAGTATGAATATCTTCTTCGTGCTAAAGAAAAGCTTTCACTAGTCGTTCCTATTACATTGGCAATTATCGTTTTGCTTTTGTATATTAATTTTAGAAGCTTTACAGAAGTGTTAATTGTCATGGGTACCTTGCCTATGGCGTTAGTCGGTGGTGTATTGCTTCTTTATTATCTTGATTATGATATGTCTGTTGCCGTTGGTATTGGATTTATTGCACTGGCAGGTGTCAGTGTTGAAATCGGTGTAGTCATGCTTGTCTATCTCAATCTTGCACTTGCTGAACAAAAAGAGCTAGCAGAAAAAGAAAATAAACCATTCACAGTGGAAGCCATTAAAGAAGCAATCATCGGCGGAGCTTTATTAAGGGTCAGGCCAATAATGATGACAGTCTTCACCATTTTATTTGGATTGCTAACTGTCATGATCGGTTCAGGAACAGGTTCTGAAGTAATGCGAAGAATTGCTACACCCATGGTAGGAGGAATTGTGAGCGCAACAATTTTAACATTAATAGTCATCCCTGCCGTGTTTCTAGTGGTTCATACAATGCGTTTAAAAAAGAATGTGACATAGGAGATATAAAGATGAATAAAATATTCCAGATATTATTTGTAATCTTACTAGTGAGTCTATCTTATTGCTTCGCACATGATGAAGATGTCGCAAAAACAATATATCTGAGTCAGATAGAAGGCCAGCTACAGTTGAAATATAAACTAGAAGAACATATGCGTGATATGCATGCTCAAATGGAAGAAATACGAAAAACAAAAAATAAAGTGAGGCGTGAAAAACTAATGCAATCGCATTTAAAATCAATGCATGAAAGTATGAGTTTAATGAATCTCATAGGTGGTAATAACATGTTACATGATAATAGAGAGCCAGCTTATCGTATGACGGCGGATGAAAAGCTCGATTACATGAAAAAATTAATGAAGCATATGATGAGGCATTACAAAGAAATTTTAAATGAGGTCAATATAAATAACTAATGAGGAAGAAATTTTGTAAATAGCTATGGTTCATTTTAAAGCAATTAATGTAATTAGGAAAAATGTTTGCGTTGTGCGAAATTAAACAATGCATCTTAATCGTATCAAAGATAAAATATAACGCACAATCAAATAGTCAATAATATTTATGATTCAGGCCAAAAGACAATATAATTATTTGCTTGCAATAGTAAGCATAGTAATAGTTTCTTATTGCCTTAATGTTGCCGCTGCCTCCTGCGCACATACGTTCACTGCTGATGAAAGCACTCGTCACAATTGCCCTCATTGCCCGCCTGCGGAAGATGAGGGGTGTCATGATCAAGTTGAATGTTATAATTGTGATCGCGACATAGTTGCCTATGAGAGTAAAGCTAGCGAAAGAATCCATGACAAACTAGAAGATATTCCATTTTTAGTTAATAATAAATACATACCTCTAGCCAGGCTTTATGACTCAGGCCCTCCAATCTTAATATGCACACATAGCAGTGTTTTACCGCTATATCTTAGACATTGCGCCTTTCTAAATTAGTCTAGGTTCATCTCTCGCAATCCAATTCTTGATTGCGTATCTATTTGTTAATAGCTTTGGTCGTTAGAGACAAATCTAATGTTTTGTGATGAATGATACAAAGATAAATCTATATCGATGATTTAAATACAGAGGTAATAATATGATTGAAGAACATTATTTTGGTATGCATTTTTTGTGGTGGATTATTTGGATTATTATCTTAATCGGTATTTTCGCATTTCCTTTTGGCCTGCGTGGATCTCAATCAAATGAATCTGATGCAATGAATGTGCTTAAAGAGCGCTTTGCTAAAGGTGAAATTGATAAAGATGAATATGAAGAAAAGCGTAAAATTCTCAAGTCTGATTGAGTTAATCGCGAGAACGTTCGTGTTATTAATGCCTTGAACTCTAGACTATAGTCTAGAGTTAAGGTTATGGGCATTAAGAACTATTTTAGGCGACCAAATAAGGTAACACTATTTATGTTATGCCAATAAAAATTGTAATAATACATTGAAAATCATTGATGTCTACATCAATTAAAATGGTATGAGTCAAATAAAAAAGCACAAGAGTAAAGGATTCATGATTAAAATAGGCAAACTTGCAAAAGAGACAAAAACAACGATTGATACATTGCGTTATTACGAAAGGATTGGATTGCTTGTGCCTGATAAACGCTCACATAATGATTATCGTTTATATGAAAAGCGTGCGATTCACCGTGTGCTTTTTATAAAAAACGCTCAAGAACTTGGTTTTACTCTATCAGAAATTAGAAAGCTTTTAGCCTATGGCTCATCTTCAGAAAGTACTGCTGCAGATGTGCTAGAAATGACTGAATCTAAAATCGCAAGCCATCAACAAATGATTGATGACTTGAACAGAATACATAAAGTATTAACTGCTTTAGCAGATGCCTGCTCGGGTGAGGGCCCTGTCAGTGAATGCCCAATCATTAATGCACTATATCCACCTCTTGATTCGAAGGAGCAAAACAATGACAAGTCAGAATAATTCCACAAATATTAAAGTGACTAAACAATCATTTATCGGGCGTCATTGGGGAACGGTGTCTATACTCGGAATTATCGGTTTTTATTTGATTGCTGAACATCAAGCGCATGTGCTTGGTGCTTTGCCTTGGCTTATTCTGCTTGCGTGCCCGTTTATTCACTTATTTATGCATCGTGGTCATAGCCATCATCGTCATGAACTGGCACATGGAGAAGATAGAAATGAATAGTCATGAAATGATTAATAGCTATGGTTTATGGGGTCTTGTGATTATTAATTCGCTTGTTTTTATCATATTTGCATTCAGCTTCACAAAACCTACCACGGCAAGAGATTGGCGATCCTTTGGTGCGTTCTCTGCATTTATCGTCGCACTTTTTGCTGAAATGTATGGGTTTCCACTCACGATTTATTTCTTATCTGGATGGTTGAGTGCGAATTACCCGAACGTTGATTATTACTCACATGAAAATGGCCATCTATGGCATTTATTGCTCAACTTAAGAGGTGATCCGCATTTCAATGTTATTCATATATTAAGTATTGCACTAGTTTTTGGTGGATTTTATTTGCTTTCAATTTCGTGGCGCGTACTTTATGCGGCACAAAAAACACATCAGCTCGCTACAACTGGTCCTTATTCGCGAATACGGCATCCTCAATATGTCGGTTTCTTTTTGATTATGCTGGGATTTCTTTTGCAATGGCCCACCATTCTTACTTTGGTTATGTTTCCAGTCTTGACTTATATGTACTACCGACTGTCTAAAAGCGAGGAAGCCGAAGTTATGGAAGAATTTGGGCAAGAATATGTTGATTATGCGGAGCGTGTTCCTGCATATATACCTCATTTTAGTAAACAGAAGAATGCATTTAACGAATAATAATTGTATCTAAACGGAGAATAGTTATGGCTTAGTTTTTAGGTGATATCGCATTCATATTAGAATCATTTTATTGGTTGCAGGGTTAGTGATTCTTTATTTAGCAATGAAACGAAAAAATTCACTATAAGAAATATACTGGATCATTTGCCATTGTTATTAACCTAATTGCTCTGATTTGTTCAAGCTATTATAGGTTCACATGTCAATTACAAGGAGCTTTAGATACGGCGCAATTTCAAGAACTTCAAAAAAATTAATCATTAATTTAATTAAACAATTATAGGAGAAATACAATGTCTAAATTTTTAACACTCAGCTTAGTAATACTTATGATATCCATATCAGGGGCTCAATCTGACGATTCACTTATGCATCGCTCACATGAAAAACTAAAACAAGCACAACAAGAGATGGAAATTATTAAAAAAACAGATGATCCTGTCGAAAAGGAAAAACTTCTCGATCAGCATATGGAAACAATGCAAGAATTTAACGCGATGATGTTGCAAATTCAAGAGGACCCGCAGCGTGGCAGTGAAGGTCAAGGTACTGCGATGGCGGATATCATGGTTGAACGTGTCCGATATCTTGAGCATATGATGAAGCAGCTCATTGATAATCAAAATGAGCGACTGAATTTAAAGAAATAATAGAATGCTGTTATTTCTGTAAAAGTATCAGGATTGATCGGTAAAGAGTTTAAGAACCTGTAGCGTTCCTATACAAAAGGAGTTTAGCGATGTCAGAGCACAAAGATTCAATAGTAATGGGTAATGCAATTGATTCCAAGTCGGGAAAAGCCATTGATCCTGTTTGTGGCATGATGGTGCATAAACATGCTTTTTATAATTATACACATCAAGAAAAACTATATGCCTTCTGTAATGAAGACTGCTTAAAGGCTTTTATTTCAGACCCTGACAAATACATCAATCTTATTAAAGATAACTTAAGCAAGACTCAAGATAATAATCACAAATGTTGTAGCGAAAAAACAGACAACACGAAAAGCTGCTGTGATTCCGATGAATCATCAGAGCATAAATGTGGATGTGGAGATACGAATGAGGATCAGCAGGCTAGAGTCTCATCGACCAAAGATACATCAACAAGTGGTCAATATACTTGTCCAATGCATCCTGAGGTCGTTCAAGATCATCCAGGAAGTTGTCCTAAATGTGGGATGGCATTAGAGCTTATGAGCCTACCAGTCATAGGTGCATCTAAAGAAGAATATACTTGTCCGATGCATCCTGAGGTCGTTCAAGATCATCCAGGCAGTTGTCCTGTATGTGGAATGGCATTGGAGCTTCGTGTTACGTCAATTGAAGAAGATGATTCAGAACTCAAAGACATGACAAGGAGATTTTGGATCAGTGCATTTCTAACCATTCCAGTCTTTATAAGTGCGATGAGTGCAGAGTTTTGGCCGCAATTTGTCGATGCACTACTAGCACCTAAAATGAGGCAATGGTTTGAGCTGATCTTAGCTACGCCTGTGGTTCTTTGGGGAGGTTGGGTCTTCTTTGTTCGTGGCTGGCAATCAGTCATCACACGTAACTTGAATATGTTTACTTTAATTGGGCTTGGTATAGCAGTCGCTTGGGGATACAGTATTATTTCCACACTATGGCCTGATATCTTCCCCGCTTCTGTTCGACTAGAGAACGGCCGAGTTCCTGTTTACTTTGAAGCAGCTGCAGTGATTACAACATTAGTATTACTCGGCCAGGTCTTAGAGTTACGCGCGCGCAGTAATACTAATGCTGCGATTAAGATGTTGTTAGGCCTTGCACCAAATACTGCGCGAGTCATTCAAGCTAATGGAGATGAAGTCGATATTCCGCTTGAACATGTCATGCTCGGGGATACCTTACGCATTCGTCCAGGCGAAAAAGTACCAGTTGATGGCATTGTTATAGAAGGCTCCAGTAATGTAGATGAATCCATGGTGACGGGCGAACCATTACCTGTTGAAAAAACGGCAGGTTCAATATTAATTGGAGCGACGGTGAATGGGACCGGTAGCATGGTGATGAAAGCAGAGAAGGTGGGCTCTGATACGCTCTTATCGCAGATCGTCCATATGGTTTCGGAAGCTCAACGCTCCCGCGCACCCATTCAAAAACTTGTTGATGTTGTATCAAGCTATTTTGTTCCGGCGGTAGTCATTATCGCAATCATCACATTTAGTCTATGGGTGTTATGGGGTCCAGAACCACGCCTAGCCCATGCGGTGATTAATGCAGTCGCAGTATTAATCATTGCCTGTCCTTGTGCATTAGGCTTAGCAACACCGATGTCCATTATGGTTGGTACGGGTAAAGGTGCAATGCAAGGTGTCTTATTTAAAAATGCTGAGTCACTTGAAGTGATGCGCAAAGTGGATACGTTGATCGTTGATAAAACTGGAACATTAACTGAAGGGAAGCCACGTTTAATGTCCACGCAAACAATCAATGATTTTGCTGAAAATGAATGTTTAAAATTAGCTGCCAGTTTAGAACAAGCGAGTGAACACCCCTTAGCCGAAGCAATCGTGCGCGGTGCGAAGGACGCGAACATTACTCTTCGACCTGTTGCTGACTTTCAATCCATTACTGGCAAAGGTGTCGTTGGAGAAGTTGAAAAGCATATTGTTCACTTGGGAAATCGCAAGTTGCTTGAATCATTTGATATTGATGTCGAGGATTTATCTGATCGTGCAGATAAACTTCGTCAAGAAGGGCAGACTGTTATGTTGTTAGCTATCGATGGTAAAGCAGCAGGAATAATTGGTGTTGCAGACCCAATCAAAGAGACGACACCGAGTGCAATTAAAGCGTTACATGAAGAAGGATTGAAAGTTGTGATGCTCACTGGTGATAGTGAAGCAACTGCCATGGCTGTTGCAAAAAAATTAAATATTGACGATGTGCAAGCTGAAGTCTTACCAGAAGAAAAGGCTCAAGTGATTAAAAGCCTTCAAGCACAACAAAGTACGGTTGCTATGGCGGGTGACGGTATTAATGATGCGCCAGCACTCGCGCAAGCCCATGTAGGAATTGCGATGGGCACTGGTACGGATGTGGCAATGGAAAGTGCGGGTATAACTTTAGTCAAGGGAGACTTGCTAGGAATAGTTCGTGCACGACGTTTAAGTCGGGCAACAATGAGCAATATACGTCAGAATTTATTTTTTGCATTTATTTATAACTCCTTAGGTGTGCCAGTGGCCGCTGGAGTGCTATATCCATTCTTTGGATTATTACTTTCGCCCATGATTGCAGCCGCTGCCATGAGCTTTAGTTCAGTGTCCGTCATACTGAATGCATTACGACTTCGAAGTGCCAAACTTTAATATTTTATGATTAAAGTTATGGCGTCCTCTAATAAATATCGCAAAGACAAAAAAAATGAAAAATAAAGATGATGATTACCAGGCAGGGAGTTTAAGTTTAACATCGACTGTGGCCATGGGCACAGGTGTGATGATCGGTGCAGGGATATTTGCTTTAACAGGACAAGTAGCAGAATATGCTGGATCTTGGTTTCCACTTGCATTTCTAATTGCAGCAGTTATCAGTGCATTTAGTGCATACACATATATAAGAGTTACAAGTAAATATCCATCTGCCGGTGGCATCGCCATGATTCTTCAAAAAGCCTATGGTAGAAGTGTCATGACTGGTGCCTGTGCTTTGTTGATGGCGTTTTCGATGATTATTAATGAGAGTCTTGTCGCTAGAACCTTTGGAACTTATACACTTCAGCTATTTGATCTTGAAAATACACAGACATTGGTGCCTATTTTAGCAGTTGGATTAATTGTATTTGCCTTCATTGTCAATATTTCTGGGAATAAAATGATTGGTGCGATATCAAAAATCACTGCTGTGTTAAAGATAGGTGGAATCTTAATCTTTTCATTTTTCGCTTTATGGTTCGTTGGTTTCAGCTTTGATTCTGTGACACAAAAACCTAACGATGATGCTTCCATTCATGGATTTTTTGCAGGTGTCGCACTTGCAATACTTGCTTATAAGGGTTTTACAACAATTACAAACAGTGGAGAAGAGGTCAAAGATCCACATAAAAATGTTGGGCGTGCCATTATGATCTCACTCCTTATATGTGTTGTAGTGTATATGCTTGTAGCGCTAAGTGTTGCGTCTAACCTTAGTGTTGAAGAAATTGTCAAAGCTAAAGACTACTCGCTGGCAGAGGCTGCTCGACCTGCCTTAGGTAAGTACGGGGTTTGGTTTACTGTCATTATTGCTATTATTGCTACTGCTTCGGGATTATTAGCGAGTGTGTTTGCAGTATCACGAATGCTTGCAATGTTAACAAACATGAACATCATTCCTCATAATCATTTTGGCATGCCTGGTGGGATTCAAAAACATACACTTGTTTATACTGTTGTGATGGCATCATTGCTGGCAGCATTTTTTGATTTAAGTCGTATCGCATCGCTTGGTGCTATTTTTTATCTTGTCATGGATATTGCTATACATTGGGGAATTTTAAAATATCTGCGAGATGATGTGGATGCAAAAGCCTGGGTGCTTGTGAGTGCAATCATTCTCGATGCTTTGGTTTTGATAGCTTTTTTGATAATCAAAGGGCAATCTGATCCTATAATTATAATTATTGCATTTGTCGCTATTGGACTAATATTTATTTTCGAGAAATTTTATCTTGGTCTTCGTAGAGATGAAGAGCAAGACCAAACGATGCATTCACATTAGTGGCACTTTAAATTGTAAATAGATTATGTTTACACACTATTATAGAATCGAGGTGTAATACAGTGTCAATTTACTATTCCTTTGGTGCAGTGGTTGTCATGCTATTGTGGTCTCTTTGTTTCCCATTAATTAATGTTGGACTCGAATCATCGTCACCCATGATGTTTGCAGCCATGCGCGCATTCCTCGCAGGCATACTATTACTACTCTTAGCAATTCTGCTACGTCGTCCATTTCCAACGAATCCAACTATATGGGTAGGGATAATTATCGTTGGACTGACGGCTACCACTTTGGGTTTTTTTGGAATGTTCTATGGTGGTGGATTAGTATCACCTGGCATTGCAACTGTACTTGCAAATACACAACCTTTAATCGCCGCTTTAATCGCTTATTTTTGGCTGAATGAAGCTCTAGTAAAACGCCAGAAATCAGGATTAGCGTTGGGATTATTAGGTATTATCTTAATCAGTGTAAACTTCGGAGGCAATGATCTCGCTATTTCAGCCCATGGTGTCATCTATATTTTGATCGGCGCTGTCGGTGTTGCGTTAGGCAATGTCACGCTAAAATGGCTTGCAGGGAGAGGGGACATTTTAGTACTAATGGGTTTGCAATTGCTGGTTGGCAGTGTGCCTTTGTTTATTCTTAATCAATTACTTGAAAAATCTCAAGTGATTACATGGAGTATATCATTTATAACTTCGCTTCTAATCCTAAGTATTTTTGGTACCGCGACAGTTGCCGTTTTATGGTTTGCGTTGCTTGAACGTGTTGAACTGAGCAGAATCAATGTATTTACGTTCTTGACTCCTGTATTTGGACTCATAGTAGGTAATCTATATTTTAATGAAAAGTTAGAAAATATTGACATCATTGGGATTATTTTATGCATTCTCAGTATCTATCTCGTTAGTTATCAACCCGTTAAAGTTATTAATCGAATATGAACTTTCATGCACAGATATTATTAACTTTTGGGTGCATCCTGCGGCTAGGGATTGCCACCGATGTAATCGGTAGGAGAACAGCGTTACCCCGTGTCACATTAATGTTGATATTTGGTGCTTTAATAGGTGAAGAAGTACTTGATTTAATCCCTTCAGTCTTTGCGGATCATTTTGAATTAATTGCACAGATCGTTTTGGTTATTATTGGATTCATATTAGGAAGTAAATTTACTCTAGAATCGCTACATCGCTCAAAAAATTTAATACTTTTTTCTTCTCTTGGCGCAACACTTGGAACTAGTATTATTGTGACATCAGGATTACTGCTCGTTCGTGTGCCATTCGAGATCGCGATATTGTTAGGCTGCATCGCCTCAGCAACTGCACCCGCAGCCACTCTTGATGTCATCAGAGAAGCGGAAGTTAATACCCCCTTTAGTAAATTGCTCTTATCAGTAGTCGCTTTGGATGACGCCTGGGGCTTGATTATCTTCAGTATTGGATTGGCAATTGTTGCATCGCTAAGAAGCACGCAATTCGAGATGTCACCATTTATTATTTTACTTATTGAACTTGGAGGAGCTGTGATATTGGGGACAATACTTGGATATTTTGCTTCGCTAATTCCTAAATTTATTCATCGAGCCTCTGCTATATATACGGCATCCTTTGGCTTAATACTTTTATGCGGTGGCTTTGCAATTTGGTTGCATCTCTCATATTTAATAGCATCTATGATGATGGGTGCTGTAATGACAAATATATTCAAAGAACACCAGCAATATTTTCAAACCCTGGAGAATATTCAGTGGCCTTTTTTGGTGATATTTTTTACAGTTGCGGGCGCGACTTTAGATTTTAGTACATTAAATGAGATTAGTATGTTGGGGTTGGCATATATTTTATTTCGAGTCATTGGTAAAATTATCAGTGGCTATATTGGGAGTAGGCTTGGTCAGGCAGATTCTCTCACCTCACGTTGGTTAGGTGTCGCATTACTTCCACAAGCAGGTGTTGCAATTGGTATGGCACTGGTCGCAGCAAGCCAATTCCCAGAACATAAACAAATACTTCTTTCTATAGTCATCAGTACAACCATCATATTTGAAATTATAGGGCCAATATTTACAAGATTAGCAATCTACAAAGCTAGAGTTACATAAATAAGACACTGACCAATGATTCTTATAATTATTATTTCAATTTTGCTATTCTATATTACGATATTGATTCACTTGTTAGTATTTCATGTGACCAATAGATCTTTAAAAAAATATAATCAATCAAATCTTGCCGATATTATATATAAAGCCGCTGCAATAATGATCGCTCACAGTTCTCAAATTATACTCTATGCGGCTGTGTACTATATGCTGACGCAAAACTTGTTGTATGGCCATTTATCTGGTGATATCACTAATGAATTTTTTGAATATATATATTATTCAATAGTGAGTTATACCTCTTTAGGCTTGGGAGATGTATGGCCACATGGTCCAGTGAGGTTGCTAACTGGTGTAGAGGCTATCAATGGTTTGTTTTTAATTGGTTGGTCTATTATGTACTCATATCCTTCGTTAGTTAAAATAAGTAGTTTAGATATCGAGAAGTAGAGCTTGAATATATTTTAACATAGTGAAAAAATCACAGTTACTCTAAATAATAATGAAATATGATTTGTGTTAATAAGGAATTAAACTCATGTGTATAACTAAATATAAATTTATATTAAATCTCATTATATTATTAATGATATTTTCATATTTCACTTCAGTACATCCGCACTCTCCAGAGCGCTCTAAAGCACCCGTAGCAAATCATGGTGGAGTTGCTAAACGGCTAGGTGATTACAATGTAGAAATTGTTGCTCATTCAAATTGTGTTTCGATATTTGTGAATTCAATAAGTAATCTCAGTTTATCTACTGCTAATTCTAGCGCTGTTATGGAAATGTTTGTAAAGGGAAATAATCCAATGCTAAAGCTTTTACCCAAAGAGAATAATGAGCTATTTGGTTGTTCTGATAGGAATATTTCTGATGCAAGAATGGCTAAAATAGAATTAAATATTTATGCCAAAGAATCTATTAGCAAGCTTATTGTACTAAAACGATCAATCCAGCAATGATTGTAGACAACATGTCTATGCTGACTCCATCTAAATGAAGTCTAGATATGTCGTTATTTCAAACTTATACTGTTCGCCTTAGTTTTTATAGTGCAACAACTAACATTTCTATGTTTTAAATTTGCACTGAGCTATTAAGAGAACACATGAGTCAAGGAGTAGTGTGTGCGCAGAACGACTTATAGAATTAGATATTCATGGTGAACTATCACTTGCCAGGCATAGCAATAATGCTCTCTTTCTCTTTCGTTAGATATTCTGTCAAATCTTCAAGTTCATCTTTGTCAAGTGCACTTCTATTTTGAGCAGACATATACCCCTTCATTCGCTCTATCACTGCAGGCCATTCTTGAGCGGTATGTGCCGATGGTGATGGCAATGCATGACATTGACTACAGTTTTTACTGAATGCTTGTGCACCAGTGGTTTTAGGATTAGGTATATTATCTGGCTCTATCGCACTTATATGATGATTAGTATGATTAGAAGTGCCTCCATGCATCATCGACATCATTCCATTATGCATGCTTTTGAACATACCACTAAACATTATTTTCATCATATCATCACAATAATTATTGGACGTTGATAAATTTGTTGCATCAGTAATATTTAAAGCCATCTTATTGGAAGAAGTATTACTTGAGGGTTTTTGATGATGTAATTCATTCGATAGCGATGTTGAGCTATACATTATGGATATGGATAGAGCTACAATTAAATAAGTCGATTTTGCTATCATAAATATCAAGTCCACGATTGTTCATAAAAAATTTAAAAATATAACATACGATCACTCATGATCTCTAGTAATTGAAGTGCGTGATCGTATGTTAAGATGATCGATGTTAGTGCATAGACTTTGACTTTAAGTGTTTATCGCTGCCTGGCATATCTTGACGCAAAGTCTGGTGTGGGATGTCTTGTCGCTGCATCATCTGATTCATTGTTTTTTGCATCATGATCATGTGCTTTTCCATCACGTCCGCTCTTCTTTTGGGGGACATTTTGTGTGTATGCCTACCCAATTGATGTTTTGTGTAGTTAGAATTGTTCATCATATTCATCACTTGATGCATAGTTTTTTTGTGCTCATCCATTAATGCTCGGCGTTTCTCTGGATCTTTCTCAGCATGAATTTCTTTCATTTGATCTTCCATTAATTGGACTTGATCACTCATTTTGTTTAATTCTTTGCTTTCTTTTTTATATAACATCTCACTTTCTTCATTATTGTAATATAAATGTTTGTCGCTACCCGGCATGTCTTGTCTTTCTGTCTGATGCGGTACATTTTGATCTGCGAATGTACTAGGTGACAACATAAGCATCTGGGTAAGTAATGTGATTAATAATAAGTTGGCTTTTTTCATTTCTATCTCCTTTGAATTTAATATATACATACTCTTAATTAACATCATACTTACTGATGTTGATTGTGATCTTGCTCTTTTATTAATGTTGAACTGATAAAATCATTGTATTCAATTACACCAATATGAAAATCTTAACCTTGGACTGTGGTTCAAAGTACAAGTCTTTACTTTAAAAATTATAAAATGAACTTGGCTCTAAAAAGAAGTCTAGACATAGGTCTAGAGTCTATACTTTACTTGCATACTTACTTTCATCTAATTGATTTTGATCAATGAAATTTTCAACATTTATACTACACTTGTTCTTTAAATAAAATTAAAGTCATGAGTATCTACCTATATCAGAAGTTTAAGAGCATTCCATTAATGATGCTATTTCTTAGTATCATATTGGTTTTTTCAACTATGATTACGTGTGTTCATGCTTTTGAAAGTTCTAGTGATAAAGTTACTCATGAACATTGTCCAACATTGTCCAACATTGTCCACCTAAGCAGGATAACTGCTGCGACGTCGAAGCATCGTGCGAAAAACGATCTATTTATAATAGTGGTCGGTGCCAATGTGAAAAATCGACACCCATCAATAATGATCCAGAGTCAGAAATAGACAAAGGAAGTATTTTCAGTTCTAGTATTTATATTAAATGTGCAAACCCGCAAATAACTCCAACATCTTCAGTTCAATATTCGCAACCTCACTTGTATCTGCTTCATTGTAGATTTCTTAATTAAAATAATTCACTCATTTATTTCTACGAATAATAATTGATTTAATTATTTCTAAAGTATTGCTACATGCTATTGACCATAAAGTAGGGACAATAGTTAGACTTAGTTAGATATATTTTAGATCTATCAATTAATTAATAACTAAATGAAGATATTATGGAAATCAGATAATGAACTCAGATATGATGACTATTGGTAAACTCGCAGAAGTCTGTCATGTGAATGTGGATACATTGCGATACTATGAACGTATAAAACTATTATTCCCCGATAATAGAACACCTTCAGGCTATAGAATATATGGAGAAAAGGCGAAGCATCGTGTTCTCTTTATTAGAAAAGCTCAGTCTTTAGGATTTACATTAAATGAGATATCAAAACTGCTACGTTACGATGGCTCCACAGTGTTTTCTGCTGATGTGATAAGACAATTAACGGAGAAAAAATTAGCGCAACATAAAAAGAAAATTGAAGAGTTGATTATAGTAGAAGATATTTTAGATAGCCTGATGAATCAATGCACTAACGCAGCACCTACTCAGATATGTCCTATTATTGAATACCTAAATACAAATAATGATAGTGAATTGATAAATCAAACTTTCTCTAATGTATAAATATAAAACAATTTTATGATTTAAATAATTCTAATTCTACTATGGTGACATTATATGCAAAGTAAAAATTATTCTATTATCTATGAAGAGCTCTGCTCAACGTTTAATAACATTTATGTATCATCAAAAGTTATTAGTCCAGAAAAAACTAGTCAATTAATAGATATTTATTTGCAAATTAATGGCTATTTTACTGTTTTGAATTGTCCTTTAATAGAGGTAGCAGATATCAATATAAACAGATGTATTAATTATCTGGATATACTTGCGGTAAAATTTGTAAGGCAGAGTGAGGTTCATGCATTTTCTAGAGCATTATATAATGCTAAGCGCGCTCCGATTGCATATATCAAAGACTCTTTATTACATAATCCATCACATAGTAATGAAATTATCATTGCAGAACTCCTCCAATCAGGTGATTCAAATAAGTCTATGATACTTGATCATAAAACATTAGTCGCGGCACTTGATAGATTTGGATGTTGTAAAATGAAAGAACTTCATGATATCGCTCATTCATTATTAATAAGCGGTAGCGCAGAAACATCAAATGGCTTCATAATCAGAATGGCGTATTTTTCTAACTCATGTAGTCATAATCTGAAAGAATGGATATTTATTGATCTTGAGCATGTAAGATTGTTTGTGAAAGACTACTGTGAATACTATAAAATTAATCAAGTGCAAGCTGGTTAAGTAATAATGATTATCTTTTTAATAAAGGCAGCGAAATTTAAATTCTAGGCATTAACTCCAAAAATTATACAATTAAAGTTTTAAATCATACTGGGTATATGATTATGAAGGAAATTTGGAAATATGATGGGTGGATACGTGTTATTTCTGTTTACTCATTCGTAATACTAATATTGAACCTAGTCTGGGAATTTCTTCATATGCCTTTGTACACGCTTTATTATACAGGAAGCACTAGCGAGATAATTATTTCTGCGCTTCACTGCACAGGCGGAGATTTATTAATTGCCATGAGTGCATTAATGCTAGTTTTACTATTCACAAGTAATAGCTGGCCTGATGATCCTAAGACGTATCTCAAAGTGGCTATCATGACTACTATACTAGGTATACTTTATACGCTTTTCAGCGAGTGGTTAAATATTGAGGTGCGTGAATCATGGGAATATTCTGAGCATATGCCAACTGTACCAATTATAAATATTGGATTATCACCTTTCTTGCAGTGGATCATTATTCCAGTTACTAGTTTTTTGTTTGCTAGATACAAGCTATATCATTGGTGATTAACGATATAATCACTACAAATAAATTCAGTTGCCTATAAGTTTAATTCTATATGGAAAATCTAGTCTTGGACTATAGTCTAAGGTGCAAGTAAAAATGTATTAGTCTCATGAATACAGACTGGCGAAAAAAATAGACTATGGACCTAGGTCTAAGGTCTAAGGTCATCATGACTGATAAATTAAGTTGATACGACTTAATGGTTTTTTGTCAGTGTTTAATACATCAAGTGAATGTATTATAGTGTTAAACATCTTATGCAAAAATTTACAACTGAGCATACCAATTTATGGTTTAGGTGAATTGATTATTTTGCATCCTCAAATTTTAGATGAAACATATTATATAAAGCTATTGCATATATCCAACACGCATATGCATAGTGCATACTGTTTTGGCTCATGCTTTGTTCTTTATGTGGTTATAAATCTATGAACAATTAATAGTTACGTAGAATATTAGTAGATTCTTTATAGTATGAGATTAATTGTATTTACAACTTATAATGAGTAGATATCAAGAGATATAAATTTATTAATCAACTGTAAGTCAAATTGAATGAGTATTTTCTCATGTCTAATGCGTAAAATTCTAGTACAATTATATTTTTATTAATTAATAACAGTGGAGTAACAACATGTCTAAAAAATCAGAATTAAACCCATTATCTGCAGTACTTGGTACGGTATTATCTGCCAGCGCTTTCACTATCCCAGTTACAAGTGCTGAAGAAAATCCATTCCAAATAACTGAATTAGCCTCTGGCTATATGGTGGCCGAAAAAGAAGGAAAGTGCGGTGAAGGCAAATGCGGTGGGATGAAAATGAAAGAAGGCAAATGTGGAATGAAAATGATGATGAAAAAGATGGATGCCGACGAAGATGGTGCCATCAGTAAAGAAGAGTTTATGCAGCATCACGAAAAGAAATTTGCTAAAAAAGATAAAAACGCAGACGGTAAATTAACCGAAGATGAAATGAAGATGATGAAGGAGGGCAAATGTGGGGGAATGAAAATGAAAGAAGGTAAATGCGGTGAAGGTAAGTGTGGGGAAAAATGAAAGGTAAAAGTAAAACAGATGGCTAGGTCTGCATATATACATCAATAATAACGGCGACTTCGGTCGCCGTCTTTCCACAGATTCGCATGCATAGGTGATGTGGATACCATCAATACTTCTACGATCACATGGTAAGAAGCTTGAAGGGTTTATTTCTTAGTTTATTTCACTTGTGTTATGAGATGGTTAATTACAAAGACTTATAACTGATTACTTCCAGATTTATACTTAAATGGTAAGAAGGATATTATGATGCATGGTGATGGAGGATTCTTTACTCATTAGGGTTTTGGCTTAGGTCACTGGTCCCTTGGAATTTTGTTTTGGATAGTGATCATTGCTTTAGTTGCTGTAATAATCAAATCGATATCGAAGTAACAACTATGGCGAGTAAGTATTTTGTTATGATAACTTATGGTTTCTTGAATGATTAATAAAAGGAATAATGAGTACGAGTATGTGTACCTCTTTAATTTAAACTTATCTAAGATTGAACAAAACCTATTTTGAAGCTAAAACTGCAAATCGTATTTATATTTAGACAAATAAGGAACTCCCTAAACATATCGATATTAATTAAAGTTATGGATAAGTACTAACACCAAATGATATGGTAGTTTCAACGTAACATTTTATAATAGCCATTGAAATTGTAATAGGGCTCTATCAAGACAAGATATCTTAGAGCTGAACTATTAAATCTAAAGGAGCATTGCTATGGATGTAATTATCATTGCCACGAAAAGTTGTAGTCATCGTTCCGCGATGGAACGCGAATTACAAGATCTTGGCGTAAAGTACAACGTGGTTTATGTAGAAGATGATCCGAATATTGTTGCTAGATATGCTATCAGGCACTCACCCAATCTTATAATCAACGATAAGGTGGTTTGTCGAAGTTTACCTAGTGAAGGTGAATTAAAAACACTGATCTTTAAATATCAATGATTCTTCTAAGGCTATGACTGTAAAGATTAATTGATACTCTTCGCACAATATCTTTTTTTAATCCCAATGCTGAACGTATTGCTAATAATGTGTGTAATGCGAAGACAACCAGACTGAGGTTTGCGTTGTTTAATTACAATAATCGCTTTAATTAATTCATTATTGGGATCTTTGAATCCAGGATTTACTTTCCCAAAAGACGTAATGAGTCGTATGTACTTTCGTTTCACGATGGCTTTGTGAAAGTAAGCAATATAGAAGGTTCAAGACTGACTGTGGACCGAGCTAGTAGTCTGGATGATCGCAGCTCGCTACCCTGAACCTCTGTTGTAGACTCTTATGACAATTTTGCCCTTTAGATGATCATACTATAGGACATGTATGTATTAAAGTTAATAACTTTTTGTTATTAAATATTAAGTGTGCATGACGAATTATTTTTGTTGAAGATCAATCCTAATGGAATATTGAATTCCCTGATATTTCCCTGTTAATGAAATACAGTAATAGAACTGATTTACTTTAACTGCATGTAATTTAAGTAGAATTTACAGAGAAGTTTAGGATAAGAAGTTTTAAAATTAAATTTTCCCTGTAAATTGGCTGTTTAACAGGGAAGTTTGGGTAGAGCAGGGTTCGCTAGAGACTCTAACCACCGCCACCGAGTCTTGTCTCTTTAGAGAGACAGCTACAATCTCCCCAAAAGTGCCTATTTCTGCGGAGTTTTCGCGATTCATTATGCGTGAACCCGGACCGAATATATCGATTCTTAAGTCAAATAGCCCAAAGTACTCTTTCGGGAATATTTCGGTCCACCTTTGAGTTAACTATTGCTTCGATCAAAAGTCTCCAAATGTGTACTAGGTCTTCAATTTTATGTCTGCTTTCGGTTCAATAGCGGACTTTCTGAAAGTTGTCCACCAAAAAATTTCGCACGATGTTGACAATTTTCTTTACGTTGAAATTAAGCCTCTAACTCGTCTGCAAGTGCTAATAGTAGTTTTTCTCCATCTCCATGCCATGCACTGCCATGCATACATGCAAGTGTCGTTGGACTCTCAGAAGCTAATTTCTCTAACATTACACGTGCATTTGTTGTGTGAGAAAAATAATCCATTTTTTGTCGAAAGGATTCACTCGGGCCAAGAATTTCTTTTTCAGTGATGGGCGGGAGATTAGCGCCCCCTTGGGTGAATAGATCGCCGCATAACAATGTGCGAGTTTTTTCCTCCATTAGAAAGCCACATTCCCAAGCATGTGGTAGGTGCGGCGTGTCAAACCAACTAAAAGAGTGTCTACCTATAGCAAGACGCTCTCCGTCAGCAAGTACTCTAGGCGCACGATCAGCAAGGTCATTGATTGAGACCATCCCAGCAACAGTGCCACATAAAGGTGTAGAACGAGGGGCAACCTTAAGCCATTCGTTGAGCGATCCACATTCGTCGGCTTCTACATGAGAAAAGCCAATATAGCGAAGTTTATCAAGCGGCATAATGCTTGCTACCGCTTCCCTAACAAGTGGGAACATCTTTCTCAATCCAGTATGAAAAAGCAATGGTTCATCATCTACAATGAGGTATTGATTAAAAGAGAATCCACCTGCACCATCAAGGATGACCGGCGTATTAATTCGATACATTCCGTCAGCAATTTCATGCACATTAGTATTAGATTGCTGGTTAGTAATAGTCATAACATCACCTCGACACTTGATTAATTCGCTAATTATACTCTGTAATCGCGCTTACAAGACGAGGTCAGTAAAGCACTCATCAAAAATGTTCTATTTAAAATAAAAGTTTATAGTTATTTCATGCTAAATGACTGCTATTGAGCCGATAGCGTACTAATATTCTCTGAATTTTTTTATTTACTTTATTACCTTCTATTTAGTCAGCGAGAGATTCAATCTAGTAGTTGTATAATTATTTTTTGAACGTTCATTCAACATGGAATCTTGGTCATGAGCGTGTTGAAGATAGTCTTTTCTTCTTTGATCAAATTCTGCTTGCCTAATGTCTATTAAGGAAAATTCTTTGTTTTTACTCGCTTTGTAAATACGTTTCATGTTTACACTTCCATTAATTTGAATATATTTTCTAACTGCAAATCGCCTTATATAAAGTGTTTACTAGTCTCGGTTGCTTTATCCTTGCTGAGAGTGACGTGCTCAGCGAAAGAGCGACGGTTTGAAGCAAATATTAAATTACATATACGCCTGAAAGTGAATAAAACCCAATCAAATATTTATATGGCAAGGCTAAGGAAAATCAATTCTATTATGCTGCAATACTCTAAGTTTTTTATGACCCTCAATAACCACTTTCGAATTGATAACTGGTATATTTTTGTCGATATAAAGTCAAGATTGTTTGTCGAATCTTGAATGACTACTATTGAGCCGAGAGCGGTCATTATCAATAAACCTATATTAGAAAATCCATATATTTTTTTATATATGCTGCCTTTGTCTGTCTTCTCACGATCCAAAGAGGTTATTCAGGTATTTTTTAAAAAATCGATAAAACTGATCAGTAAGTCTTGATTTTTTAACATTGAGGCAATCAATTTATATATTCGTTCTTACCATCAGATTTATTTTATACTCATACATCGGGCTTTAGAAAGGAAACAAGACATGAAAAACACTACTAACTTAGGCCTATCTACTCGCTGTATCCACGCAGGAGATTCTCTTGACGGTCGTGGGGGAATATTTACACCCTTGTATAGTCACTCAACATTTGGTTTTACTGACACAAAAAGTCTGCTTGATGTAGTAGAAGGACGAGTAGAAGGAAGTTTATATACCCGTTATGGATTGAACCCAACCATCCAGTCTGTTGAGAGAAAACTTGCAGCAATTGAAAATGGGGAAGTAGCTTGGGTATTTAGTTCTGGAATGGCTGCTGAATCAGCTACATTTTTAGCTCACTGCAAGACTGGCGATCATATTATATGTATCGGAGATGTATATGGTGGGACATATGAATTGCTGGATGCTAATTTGCCTAACCTTGGTATTCTCACAACATTCTTATTAGGTAACGAAATTGACAAACTAAGTGCTTCAATAAAAAGCAATACACGTATGATTTTTTTTGAAACACCTACGAATCCTAATATGGAAGTATTAGATATTGCGAAAATTGCCAATGCTGCAAAAAAGCACGGCGTTCTTACAGTAGTGGATAATACTTTTGCTACATCAGTCAATCAACAGCCATTAGCATTAGGGGCTGACATGGTTATCCATAGCACTACCAAGTATTTGGGTGGCCATAGCGATCTTACGGGCGGCGTAGTTATTGGGCCATCTAAATTATTAGCGCCGATTTGGGATTGGCGTAAAAATCTAGGACAGATAATGGCACCAGAGGTGGCATATTTATTAGCGCGAAGCCTTCGCACCTTAGTTATTCGCGTGAATGCACATAATGAAGCTGCGCAATATCTAGCAGAACGATTGGTAAAGCATCCTCGAATTAGCAAAGTAAATTATCCGGGTTTAACAAATTTCAATGGACACAATTTAGCAGAACAACAAATGAGCGGTTTTGGTGGCATGATTAGTTTTGTTATTAATGGAAATGCTGAAGAGGCTGCAGCAGTAGTCGATCGGTTAAAGCTTTTTTCAATAGCTCCTAGCTTGGGTGGTGTAGAAAGCCTTATCACGCAGCCTATTACGACTACGCATTACAACTTAACACGCGAAGAACGTACAAAACGCGGTATTGTGGATGGCATGTTACGCATTTCTGTAGGACTTGAGGACATTGATGATCTCTGGATCGATCTCAAGCAAGCATTAAAATGACACATGGTCAAATTAAATGAAAGCGTGGAATGACTATTTTTGAGCCGTATGCAATCATTCAACACTTACCAAATTGTTTGTCTTGTAATTCCCAGTGCAATGATAAATCACCTCTTAACATTTCAAGGGTCAGTTTTGTAGTATTCGACTCCTTGCATAGTTCATTCAATATTTTAGGCGACAGGTAAGCCAGGCGAAGGGTACTGATAAGTTAACTGCATCTAGGCGACAATGTCTGGAAGAATACACCAACTAGCCTATACAAGCGCCATCGTTTACCAGTAGAAATTAATCAATACACCGTCTGGCTCTGTTATCGTTTCAATATGAGTCATCGAGATATCGAAGATCTTTTGGCTGAACGCAGTATTGAAGTCAGCTATGAATCCATCCGTTCATGGTGCAATAAATTTGGCCCTCACTATGCCCGGCGATCAAAACGCCGACATCAAGGGTATGGCAATACGTTTTATGTTGATGAAGTGTTTGTAAAGATTCGTGGGCAACAAAAATACTTATGGCGCGCCGTGGATCAAGATGGCGAAGTGATTGATGTATTTCTACAATCACGTAGAGATGGCGCTAGCGCCAAGTGTTTCATCAAACGCTTGTTAAGAACTCATGGTATTGAACCTAGAAAAATAGTCACAGATAAGTTGAGAAGCTATGGCGTTGTGCATAGAGAGTTAATTCCAGAATCCATTCATGAGTCATCACAATACGCGAACAATCGAGCCGAGCTTTCACGTCAACACGATACGTGTGAGAGAACGAGGTATGCAAAGATTCAAATCAATAGAACAAGCGCAACGCTTCTTGGATGCATATAACGCAGCATACAATCTTTTCAATCTTGGTCGTCATTTAGTATCCGTTAAAAATTATCGGATATTTAGAGACGATGCATTTGGGTCTTGGAATCGTGCAACTGCTTTATGGAAGATATTTTATCTTGATTTCACTGATGTAAAGAAGTTAACTTGTCAGTACCGTCGTATGTTATGGCATATTTTGGTACGCAATAAACCAAAGTCGAACGATGCTGAAATTGTGCAAGTCATTACATATTTATATGTATTCTCTGATCAACGCTGATAATTCATAAGTATTACTTATGACACAGTCAATAAGAAGTATCTTGGTTACTTGTGAAGGTCTAATGTGCTAAACGTTCATTAATCGCAATTGTTAATCAACAAGGGTATTTATTGTAAAATTATGCATTATTATTTGAACTATGGCAGCTAAATGAGCCCATTTATACGAAATGTAGATCATTAAGCATGGATTGGGATGTAAATTTTAATTGAAATTAATCATGTCCAGACGTAGACTGAAATTTATGAAATTTGAACGTAAATCCATCATTCTTGCGTTAATCACTTTGCTGGTCGTAGGTCCACTACAAGCACAGCAAGTATTTGATTGTGGGATGATGGATACGAAATTTTACAATAATTGTTGCTGTGATAATCACAATCATTGTGCAGATGCAGATTGTGATGATGACGTCAAAATTGAGAATAGCCAATGCTGTGACGAATCTATTGAACTTAAAGTTGATAACAATACAAAAAATGTAAATATAATAAAATCTGCTGAAATCCGTTCAAATGTCGACCCGCCAGCAGCAATAACATCTACAATTGAACAATTTTTTCAACCTGTTTGTTTCTCTGATAATTATTATCTATATACACACCTTTCTGGCAGTTTAGGTTCAAATACCTATCTCATCACACAGCGTTTCCGCATATAAATATAGCAACCTCTAACTTATAGGTGATGCGTGCTATACGTATTACTTCATGAGTTGTTTATTACTTTGTTAATACAACGTATTGGAGGTGGCATATGGATGCCGTTTCAGATCGAAAAAAATGCTTATTAATTATATATATACTGTTTTTATGGCCGAATTGGGCCTGTTCAGAGCATGACACAAAATCTCATCAGACTCACAACGATAGCTTTACTGCAGATGGTTTGGTTAAACAGGTTTTGGCGCGCAATCCAGGTATTGAAGCACTTTCTGCGATAGAGGAAGCTGCGAAATACGATATTTTGCCTGCTCGATCACTAGATGACCCTACCTTTAGTTATGGATTTGCACCAAAAACTTTAGATGCAGATAACGGCAGAGGATTAAATCAGAAGATTGAATTAAGCCAGAAAATCCCCTGGCCAGGAACGCTTGCAGCACGAGAGGAAGCGGCACGTCAAGAAGTTAATGTAGCGCATGAAGATGTCAAAGAACTGCGATTACGACTTGTTGCACTAACAAAATCTGCTTATGCCGAGTGGTATTTTGTAGACCGGGCTTTAGAAATACATGCATCAACGAGTACATTATTGGAAGAACTTCGTTCTGTAGCGGAAACGCGTTATGCAGCAGGTCGCGCATTACAACAAGATGTTTTGCAAGCAGAAGTAGAGCAAAGGAATCTCGATCGTCATGGATTAGAACTTAAAAGAATAAAAAGTTCTATACAGGCTCAAATCAATACGTTGCTTAATTTAGAGCCGAATTCTCCACTATTACCTGCAGCAAATCTTTCAATACAACAACCTCTTCCGCCGTTAGCAATATTGGAACAAAAAGCAATTGATCTACATCCGGAATTAAGACGCATAAGTGCTCAAGTTGCTGCAAATTCAGCACAAATAACGTTAGCGGAAAAGGAATTTTATCCCGACTTACAATTGTTTGCGGGTTACAACGGATTATGGGATGCACAAGACAAACGTCCAATCATAGGTGTATCCATCAATGTCCCATTCGATCGAAGCAAACGCAAGGCGGCGTTAAGCAAAGTAAAAGCGAATGAGCGTAGCTTGCAAATGCAGCTTATTAACCAACGTACACAATTACTTGGGGAGCTTGCAAAAACCTACGCAGAAGCTATTGAGTCTGTTCAAGCTATCGAACTATACGAAAATTCACTCATACCATTAGCGAATGAGTATTTTAGTGCCGCTCTGGCAGATTACGAGAGTGGCACCGGAAGTTTTTTATCGGTAATTACTGCTGAACAAAAGAAACTTATCACTGAAGAAGCATTGGAGCGAAATCGTGCAAATTACTATAGCCAAATTGCAGAACTAGAGCGTTGGACGGGAACTCAGTTTGATGCATCGATGGCTGTGTGGCAAGGGGTGACATATGAAAACAAATAAAAAACGTACTGTAAGTTTTGTTGTAGTTATTGTCTCAATAATTAGTTCTGTGTTTATTTTTTGGAATTTTTACCATGATCAAAATACAGAAATGATTCAGTCAGAGAACTCTCTTGCACATTTTACATCCGGATCATTTAATGTCGGAATAGCAGTTGAACCTGCAACTCCTCGCGTTGGTGACAATCAATTAATTATCGAAGTAGCAGATTCAGAGGGTGCACCGCTAAGTGATGTGACTATAAAAGCCTATGCAGAAATGCCTGCAATGGGTGCGATGCCGGCCATGCGTGCGCCAGCGGAGCTTAAAGAGATTGCGCCAGGTCGTTATGAAGGGGAGGTCAATCTTGAAATGCGAGGAGAGTGGCCGCTCACGATTCAAATACAAGATGCGCAACAAGGGAATACGCGGCTACAATTCGATTTAGCAACCGACCGACCAGGATTGCAAATTGCATCCGGTGGCACTCCTTTGTCATCTGCAAATGCAAGTTCTAAACCATCTGTGCAAATAACTAAGCTCGACACTTCAGAATTCATTACGGTTGGAAAATACCGTATGCGTGCAGCACTCGATCCTATGACTCCAAAAGTTGGCCCTAATACATTATCAGTCTGGGTTAATGACGATAAGGATCAACCAATTGATCCTATTCAAGCTCATGCTGTCGTACAACTTGAAAGTGAAACAAACGTATCGCCGGTGAATATTTCAATCGAACTTCAACAAATTCAACCAGGATATCTTCAAGGAAATTTTACATTAACTGAGGCAGGAGACTGGGTATTAGCGGTCGATGTCGAATCCGAAAATTTGGGACACGGTGATCTTATCCTTGCTTTCACCACAGATGAGTCTGGACTTGGTAAAATTGTATCTACGCCTGAAGGCATATCTCATTACACCTGTTCGATGCACCCTTCAGTTAAATCTGCAGTCCCTGGTGCCTGTCCAATATGCAGTATGGATCTGGTGCCGGTTACCTTTGATGAGGCCTCCTCTAAAACCATCACAATCGATAATCGTCGCAGACAAATGATCGGAGTAGAAACAGACCAGGTATCTCATCGTGACTTGAGAAAAAACATTCGAGCTGTTGGTCATGTAACCTACGATGAACGTCGGTTAAGTAATGTAACACTTAAATTTGATGCATGGATTGGTGATCTGTTTGCAGATTATGTCGGTGTACAAGTGAACAAAGGTGAGACGCTATTCACGGTTTATAGTCCCGAACTTTTAGCTGCCCAACAAGAATATCTGGAAACGCTCAAACGATTAGCACGTCGTGGGCCAGAGGACAGCTTAATCAGAGCTGCCCGTCAACGATTGAAATTATGGGATATGTCTTCCAGGGAAATAACAGCACTTGAAAAGCGTGGCCTACCAAGAGAATACGTTCCGATCTACGCACCCTCAAGTGGAACCGTTGTTGCTAAAAACATTGATGAAGGCAGTGCGGTGAAAATGGGTGAAACACTGTTTCGGATTGCAGACTTATCACAAATATGGGTGGATGCAGAAGTATATGAAGCCGATTTAGAGCTTATTCGCGAAGGGATGGCTGCAACAATCACCTTACCTTACTTGCCGTCACTAACTTATGAAGCAACGGTCGATTATATTTATCCCTACCTTGAAAGTGACAGTCGTACCGGGCGTATTCGATTGAATCTTGAAAACGGCAATGGTGTATTAAAACCTGATATGTATGCCGAAGTTAAGTTAATTGCTGACATTGGGCATCGTCTTGTTGTGCCAGAAGAAGCAGTGATGATTGCAGGAGAGAGTCGTGTTGTATTCGTAGATTTAGGCGAAGGCAAGCTTAAACCAGTAAAAATTAAAACAGGGCGACACGTTCAAGGATTCATTGAAGTGCTCGATGGATTGCAATTTGGAGATACCGTAGTTACCTCTGGTAATTTTCTAATTGCGGCTGAAACTAAACTTAAAGCGGGGATAGATCAATGGTAAACGATCACAAGACCGAAAGCTCTGTGGGATTTATAGAAAAACTCATTGGAATTTCTGCTCGAAATTGGTTGCTGACGTTGATGATTATAGCAGTAGCTGCACTATGGGGATATCGCTCCCTCACAAACGCTCCACTGGATGCCATTCCGGATCTATCAGATGTGCAAGTGATTGTCTTTACCGAGTGGCCTGGGCGAAGTCCGGATTTGGTTGAAGACCAAATTACCTATCCATTAACGACAACATTGTTGGCCGCACCCAACGTACAGTTCGTGCGTGGTCAGAGTTTCATGGGATTGTCTTTTGTGTATGCTATTTTTGAAGACGGGACCGATATTTATTGGGCGCGTTCACGCGTACTGGAATACTTGAACTCTGCCACTGAAGATTTACCTGATAACGTACGCCCCACATTAGGGCCTGATGCAACGGGAGTGGGTTGGGTATATCAGTACGCACTCGTCGATAAATCGGGCAATCAAAGTTTGGCAGATCTACGTGCGTTACAGGATTTTAATTTGCGGTATGCACTAGAAGCTGTCGATGGTGTAGCGGAAGTAGCATCTGTTGGTGGTTTTGAAAAAGAATACCAAATCAATATTGACCCGAATAAATTATCGTCCTTCAATATTCCTTTAAATAAAGTAACATCTGCTGTTCGCAGATCTAATAATGATGTGGGCGGAAGAGTCCTTGAAATTGCAGGACATGAACAATTTATACGTGGTCGTGGTTATGTGAAGTCCGTAAAAGACTTGGAAGAGGTGGTATTAGGCATAAGTAGTGATGGTGTTCCGATACGTGTTGCAGATGTAGCTACAGTTAGCTTGGGACCAGCATTGCAACGGGGACAAGCTGATTTAAATGGAGAGGGCGTTACAGTTGGCGGAATAGTCGTGATGCGGTATGGAGAAAATGCATTGACGGTTATTAATCGTGTCAAAGAACGAATTGGAGAATTACAAAAAGGACTGCCGACAGGAGTCGAAATCATTCCTGTATATGATCGTTCCAGTTTGATTGAACGAGCTATTGATACATTGAAGAAAACATTATTAGAAGAGCTGGTCATTGTGTCATTAGTGATTATTGTTTTTCTATTACACGTGCGTTCCGCGCTGGTAGCTATAGTAACGTTACCAATTGCAATACTTCTTTCTTTTATTCCAATGTACTACCAGGGCCTTACAGCTAATATTATGTCCTTAGGAGGAATTGCCGTTGCCATTGGTGCGATGGTGGATGCTGCTATTGTAATTATCGATAACATACACAAAAAACTTCATGGTGAAAATGTTCAAGGTGAAGCGCGAACGAACTTGATAATTAAAGCAATGCAGGAAGTTGGACCCAGTATCTTCTTTTCGTTACTCATCATTACAGTTTCTTTCTTGCCTGTATTCGCATTACAAGGGACCGAAGGTCGATTATTTAAACCATTAGCTTTCACAAAAACCTATGCGATGGGATTTGCTGCATTATTATCAATTACATTAATTCCTGCATTAGCAGTCTTGGTAGTCAAAGGGCGCATTCGTAGTGACAGTAGTTGGCTGAACCGGGTATTAAAAGCAGGATATGCCCCCTTGGTTCGGATGGCTGTAAAGGGACGATGGCTTGTAATTTTGCTAGCCATTGCTGCATTGCTTGCAACTATTCCAGCTTATCAAAAACTAGGCAGTGAATTTATGCCGCCACTAAATGAAGGAAGCATTCTATATATGCCAACGGCGTTGCCAGGGATGTCGATTGGCGAAGCCACACGCGTCATGCAAACAATGGATCGAGAATTAATAAAGTTTCCAGAAGTTGAACGGGTTTTTGGTAAAGTAGGTCGCAGTACAAGTCCCACTGATCCTGCGCCATTATCTATGATCGAGACCAATATCATGCTAAAACCCAAAAGTGAATGGCGTGATGAAATGACTTGGGACAAGCTTATTGCTGAGATGGATGCAGCTATGCGCTTCCCTGGTATGCCAAATATCTGGTGGATGCCCATTCAGACACGAACAGAAATGTTAGCTACCGGTATTCGTTCTGCGCTTGGTATTAAAGTGTTTGGCAGTGATCTCGCGCAAATTGAAGAAACAGCAGTAAATATCGAGCGTGCCTTGCTGGACGACAAGCGTACAGAACCGTTTACACGAAGTGCATTTGCTGAGCGTACTACTGGTGGCTACTTTTTAGACTTTGATATTGATCGATCAAAAGCAGCGCGTTTTGGGTTAAATATTGGGGATGTGCAAAATGTAATAGAGGCGGCAATCGGAGGTATGAAAGTAAGTGAAACGGTAGAAGGCCGGGAACGATATGGAATATTAGTACGCTATGCTCGTGAGTATCGCGACAGTCTAGAAGCATTGGAACGTGTACTGATTCAAACGTCAAATGGTGCGCAAATACCCATTACACAAGTTGTAGACATACAATTTAGAACAGGGCCTCCAATGCTACGCAATGAAGATGGCCAACTAGTAGGGTTTGTATTCGTTGATGTGAACGAATCAGTTGGAATTGCAGACTATGTAAATCTAGCCAAACAAGTGGTAGATGAAAAAGTTATGATTTCACCAGGTTATAGACTCGAATGGGCAGGACAGTTTAAATATTATGAGCGTGCAAAAGCCAAACTTATTGTTCTGGTTCCATTAACGATCTTCCTAATATTCTTTATGCTGTATATGCATCGCAAGTCATTAGTAGAAACATTGATTGTAATGACTGCTTTACTATTTTCACTTGTTGGGAGTATCTGGTTACTTGCTATACTGGACTATAAATTAAGTGTTGCAGTAGCTGTGGGTATGATAGCAGTAGCTGGGCTTGCAGTTGAATTCGGTTTGTTGATGATGCTATATCTAGATATTGCATGGAGAAGCTTGCAAAAGAATAAATTAGAAGTTACAAAACGTGAATTTTTAGAGGCTATTTCTGATGGTGCCTGTCAACGTATCCGTCCTATGTTGATGACATGGTTATCTACTTTTCTGGGTTTGATGCCAATTATGATTAGTAGTGGTACAGGTGCAGATGTTATGAAACGCATTGCAGCACCGATGTTAGGAGGAATTGCGTCATCGTTAGTATTGGTTCTAATTGTATTTCCTGCGATATTTTCATTATGGCGTGGAAAATCATTACGCTTGGAAAATTCGTAGATTAAGTAGAGATTAGGTTGTAAAGTTCGCGAATAATTGAATATCCCTGATATTACCCTGTTATTAAAATACAGAAATGGTACTGATATTCTTTAACTCTATAAAATTCAAATAGAATTAGGAGAAAATTGAATAAGCAAGAGATATATAATTAAATTTTCCCTGTAAATTGGCCGTTTAACAGGGAAATTTAGAGAGTAGAGTTCGCTACAGACTCCAACCACCGCCACCGAGTCTCGTCTCTGTAGAGAGACACCTGAATTCATCGCAAATGTGCCTATTTATACAGTGATTGCGATATTAATAATGTATTAATCCGGTACTGACAAGTTAACTTTTGCACATCAGTGAATTTAAGATAAAGCGTATTCTATAACTCTGTTGCACATTTCCAAGACGCAAAGGTACTGTCTCTAAATACTCGATAATTTTTGGCGGATATTAAATGGCGACTAAGATTAAACAAATTAACTTATCTGTCACTATTTTTCTAGGTTCGTTGCCATGATTTCTGATCAGTCGTTTGAAGAAACGCTTGGCTGCCGCAGCGTCTCGTCGTGATTGTAAAAATACATTCACTAATTCACCATCTTGATCTACTGCACGCCACAAGTACTTTTGCTTACCTTGAATTTTTACAAACACTTCATCGATGTAAAATGTATCGCCGAAACCAAAATGTCTTTTCTTCAGTCGCCGAGCGTATTGTGGTCCAAACTTATTGCACCATGAACGAATAGATTCATAGCTGACTTCAATCCCGCGTTCTGCTAATAGATCTTCGATATCTCGATGACTGACATTGTATCGATAATAAAACCAGATGGCATACTAAATAATTTCAGAAGGAAAGCGGTGACGTTTATATAAACTATTTGATATTTTCATCTAGACATTGTCACCCAGATGCAGTTAACTTGTCAGTACCATGTATTTTATGCGATATGCGTGTTTCTTCGTAAGGAACAATTTTATTAACTGATCTTCTTGTTTCTTTTTCTGCCTTCTTAAGGTCGTAAGTAGTTTGTAGATTAACCCAAAATTGAGCGCTAGTACCAAAGTACTTCGCGAGCATAAGAGCAGTATCTGGTGAAATAGCTCTTTTCTCATTTACTATTGCACTAATACGGGAGACAGGTACATTCAGAGAGCGAGCGAGTCCGTTAATACTTATATCTAACGGATCCATAAATTCTTCTCTAAGTACTTCTCCAGGGTGTAATAATCTTCTAGCCACGATGATAATCCTCAATTTTCACATTAAATGCATCAGTATCTTTCCAGTTGAACGTTACACGCCATTTATTATTGATGCGGATACTGTAACGCGATGGGTTCTTATATCCTTTTAGTTTCTCCAGTCTATTGTTAGGAGGAACTTTCAAGTCATCTAAAGATATAGCTGCATCTACCATAGCAAGTTTTCGATAGGCAACACGAGCTATGTTTTTCTCGAAGCTGTGTGCGCTATCGGTAAATAATGCTTCTGTTTTCCTGCAACTAAAGCTTTTTATCATATGTAACTATACCGTTGTGCGTTATACCTGTCAAGATTCCATTCAGCGTGCATGGCGAATTCGCTATTGCGCGATCAAAAGTTTAATGTTCAGATAAAATTGCATTCCCTGATACTTCCCTGTTATTAAAAAATGAAATTCGAATTAAGTTTATCTAAGTAATTGAATTTTGTTAGAATGTTAGCGGAAGACTGGTTTTGTAGAGGCTAATTTTTAAAGTTTCCCTATAAATTGGCTGTTTAACAGGGTGGTTTGGGTAGAGTAGAGTTCGCTGCAGCCTCCAACCACCGTCAGATAAATAAAAAGAGCTCTTTTTAAAGAGCTCTTTTTATTTATGCGCTGCAGGGAGTTAGATTTTAGGACCCAGGTTTGACAAAATCGTTTGGAACGATTTTGAATTTCTGAGCTAAGCGAAGAAAGCCCCTAGGAAAAATACAGGGATGAATTTTGTAATCCCTCTCTCTCCGCCACCGAGTCTGTTTCCGTTCGGAGACTTCGTAAATATAAGTATTGAATTCTATAATATTGACCCAATATTAGAAGTAATAATCCAATTATTCTACAAATGGTAGGGTCATATGAATATAAATAGTCCTTCATCTAACAAGGAGACATTCACTCCTCAAGACAGTGCGTCGACATTAAAGGACAATATCATGTCTAAATCGATATGGATGCGATTGTTTTTTATGTTGGTCGTCGCATTTCTGTATTCAGTGTCACGTGTCGTGATGGGTGCAGTCGTCGTGGTCCAGTTCTTTTGGGTACTGTTTACGCAGGATAAAAATATTAGACTTATGTCGTTGGGTGAATCATTAAGCACGTATGCCTATCAGGTAACTCTATATTTAACATTCAATACAGAAGAACGTCCGTTCCCATTTGATGTTGACTGGCCCAAACAAAGCTAATTGTGCGAGGTCATATTTTTCATCTGAGACGATAATGTTCAGATAACTCATTTATTAATACTAGGAAACATGATTATGAAATATCACTTTCAAGTTGAAAACATTAGATGTGGTGGATGTAATAACACTATTACATCCAAGCTACTTGAGATAGATGGAGTCCAGGATGTTATGGTGAATGTTGACGAGCAACAAGTAACTGTCATAACAGATTCCACCATCAATACTAACATCAAAGAAATTCTGAGTAATACACTTATGAAATTGGGATATCCAGAAACAGGATCGGCAGAATCGGATCGCTTGCTTACCAAGGCGACCTCTTTTGTGAGCTGTGCGCTGGGTAAGGTTTCTGGGAAGAGTTGAAATTATTGTGCATGGCAAATTAGTAATTTAATCAGGAATAGGGAGTTGCACCAGTCCACGATAAAGATTATTCCAATGAAGCTTTTCTAGATTCGTAACTGATTGCAGTCTTTCTTCATCAAATTTAGTGGGCACTTGGCCATATTTTCTGAATCCATAGTTCTATATTTGGAAAGATATTTTGCTATCGAATCTTTCCACATTTATTGCATTTAGAAATTTGTATGCGACCATTGCTTCCTGTTATATGAATACTAGCATGCAACATTCCACCACATTGGCATCTTTGTGGAAAGCCTTCGCTGCAATACTTGCAATGCTTATCATTAAGAATATGACCATCTAATGGATCGGCACTCAAAATATTATATTTCACAGATTATTACTCATATCATGTAATCCACTTGATTATATCTAACAGTCAATAATTGTTATTCATGCAAAGTATGGATAACAAACTCATGAAGACTATACACAGAATTGACTTGATTTATGTAAGCTTTGAGAGAATACTGAAAATTGGTATATTGTTAGTATAACGAAAACCTATCGGATCGAACCACTTGTCTATATGGTCATTCTTGCCCATCTATTCTTTATTCGCTCTATTAGTTATTCATAGTCATTAATAAATATATTTTCACTCAATACAATTATTAATAACTCATAAGGATATTAAAAATGACAAACGAAGAACAGATGGAACTCTATGGTATAACTGAGGAAAAGAGAGTTGTATATCTATACAAAACCTTTAAGTATGACAAACTAACTGATGCAGTTAAGTATGCCAAAATCGACGCAATAGTAATGAAAAACACTAGTAAGGCTGAAAATGCTTTTTGATAATACTGTTGAAATCTTACGGGGCACTACTTGAAGGTTTATGTGCACTAATAATACTCCAACCGAATGGAAATTCTTTCCAAGCTAAAATATTCAATATGTGTTATGATGCACATTAAGCTTAAATACAAGCACAGCGGGATTCCTTCCCACTGCATACCTACTTAGTCGGGACAACTCGTTGACAAACGGCCAATTTCGGTCGTCACGATCCTGTCGCCTCCTCTGAGAATTACTTGAGAGGCAACAACTATAAAAACTCCACCTCAATCTAAAACATCAAATGCCACAGTACACAATCGAGATAATAGCCACAAAAACCTATTAAAGCCGTCAGGACTTGATTGTAATAATGAGCGAATTAAAACTGCTATCGTTTATTGCGAAGCCAATTTCGGTGATGTCGATGGAAAAACTGCCAACGGTCTAGTTCGTTACTCGGAACGATACAAAATTTTATCTGTTATCGATAGTGAAAAAACAGGACTCGATACTGGTATGGTGCTCGACAATAAATCTAACGGTATTCCAATCTGTCGTGATCTTGCAGCATCACTGACTCAAGCGGGAAACATGCCCGACTATTTCATTTTTGGAATGGCACCTTCCAGCGGCATGTTATCGATACACGAACGCAGTGTGGTCTTAGAAGCGATGCATAATGGCATTAACATTATTAACGGCCTGCATGAGTTTCTTAATGACGATCCAGTATTCAAAGCGGCTAGCCTTGCAAATAATGTAACTATCCGTGATATAAGAAAGCCACGTGATAAGAAAGAACTACGAATGTTTACAGGACAAGTTATGGATGTTCCCTGCCCACGTATTGCTATACTAGGTACTGATTGCGCTATAGGTAAACGCACGACGGCGACAATCCTAACCCGCATGCTGAATGATCGCGGTGTGAAAGCCGTGATGATTGCAACAGGTCAAACAGGGTTAATACAAGGAGCACGTTATGGTATCGCACTTGATGCAATTCCTTCGCAATTTTGTGCAGGTGAATTAGAAGCAACCATCATTGAAGCATTTGAAAATGAGAATCCAGATATCATTATCGTGGAGGGTCAAGGAGCGTTAAGTCATCCTGCCTTCTCATCTTCGGCATTCATCCTCCGAGGCAGTTGCCCACAAGGTGTTATATTACAGCACGCGCCAATGCGGGAGAGTCGATGCGATTTCAACAATATGAAAATGCCGACACCTGCTGATGAGATAAATCTTATCCAGACATTTTCAAATACAAAGGTGATTGGGTTAACCATTAACCACGAAAATATGAGCGACATCGAGCTCACTAAAGCCATTGAATTTTACAAGCAAGATCTTGGCATGCTCACGACAGACGCCTTGTCCAGTTCACCCGAGCGCCTGGCAGAGATGGTTTTTACCGCATTCCCACAACTATTGGAAATATCGCTAGCAGCATGAGTGGCGCACCGCGATTGGAAATCAATCTAGATAAAATATATCACAATGCCCACACCTTGGTTCAGCGACTAGAGCATTCTGGTATCTCAGTAACTGGCGTGATGAAGGCGACACTTGGATCACCGGATATTGCAAAGGTATTGTTGCGAGCTGGCGTATCCTCTCTGGGTGATTCTCGCATCGAAAATATCGAGAGAATGTATAACGCAAATCTAGATTCAGAGATTGTGTTAATTCGTTCACCAATGATTACTCAGGCAGCCCGCGTCATTAAATATGCTGATATTAGCTTCAATACTGAAATTGAAGTGATTCGGCAACTATCTATTGAGGCTAAGAAAGCTGAGCGTATCCATCGAGTCTTGTTAATGGTTGAGTTAGGTGATCTACGTGAAGGCATCATGCCTGATGATCTAATTAGTGTTGCCCTTGAGACATGTTACTTGCCTAATATTGTACTAGAAGGTATTGGTACTAACCTTGCGTGTCATAGTGGCGTATCACCTGATGCAAATAATATGGCAATGCTAACCGAGCTTGCCAATGTCATCGAAACATCAACAAACCAATCACTAAACACTATATCAGGTGGAAACTCTGCAAATTTAAATTGGACATTCAGTGGTGAAGATATCGGGCGAGTTAATAATCTTCGTTTGGGTGAAGCAATCCTCCTCGGACGTGAGACACTTAATCGTCAAGCAATTGCTGATTTACATACAGATGCCATCACACTTTTTGCAGAAGTAATCGAAACCAAAATCAAGCCATCAAAACCATCTGGGAATATCGCACAAACTGCGTTTGGTATAAAACGAACTGTCACAAAACACGGAAGAATTTCACAGACCATTCTTGCGGTCGGAATTCAAGATATTGATCCTGAAGGTCTTCGTGGGGAGAGGGGAATTAATATATGTGGAGCTAGTAGTGATCATCTTATTGTAGAGTCCGAAGATAACAATTTACTGATAGGCAGCGAGTTAACTTTTCAGCTTAACTACAGTGCACTTTTGCGAGCCATGACTTCTCCCTTTATTGGGAAAATGCTAAAACATTAAAAGTAAGCCTATATATTTAAGAATGGTTTTATGAATTTTCAGGTGCTGACAAGTTATATACATCTGGGAGACAATGTACCGATGCAAACACAAATTAAATAAAAGTTTAATAAAAATGAAGAAAAAATCAGCAATAAACATATAACTATAATAGCTATCTTGATAATCTATACTTCAATGATTAATGCTAAAGAATCCGACAATGTACCTGAAAATGCTACTGCCAAGTCATATGGAAGTGGATGGAAATGTGATAACGGATATAAGAAAGTTAAAGATACTTGTAGCTTTATAGAAATTCCAGATAATGCTTACGCAACAGGTAACACATATGATAAAGGCTGGAAGTGTAATTATGGGTATATTGAAAATAACAATAAATGTGAAATTTTTGTTATCCCTGAAAATGCATTCTTAAACTCCTATGGAACAAGGTGGACATGTAAACGAGGATTTAGCAAAGAAAATAATAAATGCAACAAAATCATGGTACCAGCTAATGGGTATCTAACGAACGATAATTCTGATCCAGGATGGAAATGTGTTCGTGGTTATCGTTCTCATAAAAATACTTGCGCACTCGTCGTAATACCAGAAAATGGGTACTTGTCGAATTCCAGATACGATGATGGTTGGGAATGTGAAAGGGGATACTATGAAACTAAAAATGAATGTATAAAGTTAGTGATTCCTGATAATGCACACATTAGTAGTGATGGAGATGATTGGGTGTGCAATGAACCATATAAATTGAGAAATAACAAATGTGTGCTCAAGTGAAAATCTTTTAAACATTGAGGGTATCCGAGCTTGCTCGTAATCTAGTCGCTACCTCAGCAATTCTCTGTGCTTGATTAGCCGCTGTCTCTAGATCTTTGTCGTTTATTGAATCATGACTTATAGACTTTAAATAACTAGCTATAAATACTTTTGAGTAAAAATCACGGATTGATTCATCAGAATTTAAACTTATGTCTAATGTAGACATTTTATTTCCTTTGGGGTGTTTATCAAGTTAGTTACATTATCTCGAAGTGAATTTTAAGTATTACTAAAATCACACACTAATGCTACTGATGCAAATACTATATATGGATAGGTACTTGCTTCACTAATCTCAATACTGTATCCCGTCAGCACCATGTGGACCAAATAGTCTGATTGC
>TARA_R110002049_G_C9178706_1_pt1 | contig 46064 bp, 49 predicted proteins | sample TARA_R110002049 | Tara Oceans TARA_R110002049 (sample SAMEA4396941) | marine metagenome | biome: Polar Biome; feature: [SRF] surface water layer (ENVO:00010504); material: water (ENVO:00002006), including particulate matter (ENVO:01000060) such as... | depth 5 m | reverse complement strand
TGTTCCAAATCTGTTGCGTACATTCTTTGCAAACTTATATTCATTCTCGCCTAATCGTGTGTCATCCACCGACAGGTTCATGCCGCCTACAAAAGATCTTTGTACATAACTAGCCACGATTATAATGATAGCGTCTTGTTAAAGTAATATTGTCGTGAGGATGTCTACCAAACTGCATCCTACGTTCTTGTCCTCGCTCCAAGTCTGCAATCTTTCTGCCTAGATCCCTAACAACTTTTGAATCATAAACATTTGCTTCTTGTAACTTGCCTTGTTCTTCCAAGAAAAGTTGCATCATCTTGTGCATTACAATGTTCTCAAATCCATACAAAGGAAATGGATCATTGTCGCTCTTAATGTATTTTAACTTTTTCTTATATAAAATCTGTAGTGTATGATTGTCATCCTGTGTAGAATTTTCATCCCAAGGAAACTCTGAAACATCCACGATTAAATACTGTGCTTCAGTTTCATCATGTGGTACTTCAGAATAAACAATTGTAGTATCAGATGTATCTACAAGTTTAAATAACCCTCCACCTTCTTCTGTATAATTTGCATAACGCTCATTGCCTGTATCATAACGTCTAATACTAGATATTCCTGATATTGTATGATGAGCTGCTAACGTTACTGCGGTTGGATCTGGTGATGATCCTGTGTGTGCGCCGGGAGTTATTGTAACTGTTTGTCTGTCTGATGTAGATGTCTCAAATGTAATCGCAAGTTTTTCTGTGGCTGCAATATTCGCATAAGCTTGAACCGTTAGTCCTGTTGCATTTGATCCTCTTGTAGATGTTGTGGCTGTCGGTAAAGATTTCTTTAATGGTTCATAGCCAACGATTCTCCAACAGCGATTGTCACTAGGCCAATTGTTATGGTTGTATTCTGATAAAAGATTTCTTGCAGTCCAAGGTAACTGACTTTCTTTTTCACGCATCGCACGGATAGACTGTACGTCACGACTCATAGCAATGCGTTTATTACCTGCTACATAGAATTCTTCTTCCACTAAAGCACCAGGAATATCTACATACTCGTAGACTGATTGCATTGCTTCGTTGAGAAAGTCTAATATAACAAAACGCTGGTTCTCATCACTGGGATTCAAACCAACTTTCTTACCAAACCTATCTATAATATATTCTGCACTCATCGTTTTGTTATTGCCGAAACTGTTGGCTTACTTCTTTTTACGATTGTTGTTACCGTTGGTTTTATCCTTTTTGTAATTGCGACGATCGCGGACTTTGTTCTTTTTGTTATGCTTGTCCAACTCATAATTTAAATCACTGTTCTTTTTCCAGCTCATACTCAAGTCTCGCTATCTCTTTCAGTGCTTCCCGTGTGAACTCCGGTGCTGCTCTCACCGCCGATGGAAACTGTGGGTGGTCCATCAGTCTCGCTGTCCCATTTAGTTTCGTCATCTGACAACCGCAAGATAGCATTATCAATAGCATCAAGCTTATCTTCATAACGTTTAGCTGCTTTTGCATTTGTTGCTTTGTCAGAAATATGCATAAAAAGCCTCTCCATTGGAAAGGCTCTGAGAATCAACGCAAGTATGGCTTTAATTAGCCCCACTTGTATCGTTCTTTACGCCCTTCCTCAAGAACACTGCTAGTAAAGAAGTAACAACAACATTAATTGCTGCACCTATTTCCATGTCTCCTGAGAGGAATGCACCTATAGCCGCAAGGATTCCTCCGGCTGCCGTCATGTATGTTTTCTTGCCGTTTAGCATTTTACTTTTTCTTTTTAGGGAATCCTGCTTTCATATTGGCATAAGCTTTTTTCGAAATCGTAGACTTCGACTTAGGCCGACTTGTTCCAGCTTTCTTCCTTTTATTTATATTTTTATATAGACTCATTTGCAGTTTCCTTGGCAAGTGTCATCGAAACAATAAGGGTTTTCACATTTATTCTTCAGATGCTTACTTCGTTTTGTTAATTTATTCATTACCATTTAACTTTGTGTGACCAGAATCTTGCACTTAATTTTGAAGGTTTGCTATCTTGAGCATTGTGCCTTGCGTAATAAGATTTCTTTCTAGCTTTGTCTTTAGCTGTTTTAGGATTCTTACCCGCACCACTAACACCCTGTTGTCCAAACCGAATCGTTTTTATTTTATCACCTACTTTAGCCACAACAACGTGCGACTTAGTTGGATGACTAGGAGTTTTCTTTGGTTTATTATAACCAGATACTCCAACTTTCTTTAACCTTGAATCACTCATTTCATTGACTTAACAAGCTTTGATAAAGAATTGTTACTGGTTCTTACACCAACTTTTGTTTTCACTCTACGTTTACCCATAGGTGACGGTTGTTTTTTAGCTTTAGGTCTTGGTCCTATAGGCTTAATAAAATCTCGTGTTTTTACAATACCTTTACTAATTACTTTACCAGTTTTATCTAAAACTTTTTGTTGAGCTTTTTCTGTGAGTTCTACACCTTCTTTAAGTATAGGAATTTTTTTAGCTCCTTTACGAATTAAAGCACTTTTAGATATTGGCAAACTACCAGCAAAATTAAGTAAATCTTTGATAGAAATCTTTTTACGTTTTTTTCTGTCACTCATTTCATTGCCTTAACAAGTTTTGATAATTTATTATTGCTTGTTCTTACGCTTACTTTAGACGATTGCATTCTTTGGCGTTTAGCTGCTTTTTGTGCTGGTCCACCTGCTTTATATTTTTCACGCCTTGCCTTTGCGTCTTTAGCCAACTCTGGTTTTAATTTTCTTGGTGGGCCTTTCATTGGCCGAGCTTTTACTGGTCTTGATCCCTGCTCTAATGCAATTATACGGTTGAAATGCTTTTCGATTATTTTTTGTTCTTCTGGAGATTGAGGATCAAAAAGCTTTGCATCTGCTTCCGGTGCTACTCTACTTTTAAATATTGTAGGTTTCATCGGAATATCAAACTCCTCCATGTAAGGACTCTTTTTCTTTTTAAACTTTCTTGATAAATCAATCTTTTTCTTACTAGCCATTTTTTAATAGTTGTTTTATTTTAAGTATTATATAAATAAGAGTAGCCATTGATATTCCTACTTTAAGTAACATATCAATGTCTAGCATCCAATTTCCAAGACCCGTAACTGATGCAAAGCACACTTTTATATCATCAAGATTCATTTAAGAACTTCGCTATTATCATCTGTTTTGCAACTTCTAGTACACCAATCATTTGCTCAGTTGTCAAGTCGTATTCCATATCTGAGTACTCGACAGCTTTACAAATTTTTCGTGTAAACTCTGTTAGCTGTTCTTCTTGAGTCATCTTACGATTTTGGCTTGCGCTTTCTTGAACGTGCTTTTCTATCAGCTTCAAACTTCTTGTAGCCTTCTTCAGTGTTCTTAGTCTTTTCCATTTCTGCTCTAGTTGGCTTTTTAACTTTAGATTTGCCTTTAAACAGTCTGCCTAATGGACCTTTTCCTAATCTAGCCATTACACCTTTCAATGCTTTTTTGCCTCTAGGTGATCTACCTCTAGTTCTGACATAATCTGCAATTAAAGCAGTTTCAACCGCTGCTACAGGTAACTCACCCCAATTTGTACCAGCAGGTGATTTCATATCTGCGGGCATATCGTCTAAGTAAGTACGTTTTTTACCTGTTGGTTTTGTAGCTACTTTCTTCTTAGGTGTCGCTCTGAATCTTTCTGGTCCTTTGTATTGACCTGCGTCTGACTTTCTTTTTGGAGCTGTCTTTTTCTTTACTGGTGTTGCCTTCTTCTTTACTGGTGTTGCTCTAAAGCGTTCTGGTCCTTTATACTTATTTGCATCTGACTTTCTTACTGCTTTCTTCGGAATTGTTGTGCCTTTTGGTGTACGCATTGCAGTTTTATTGCGACCTCCTACAGTAGATTTAGGTGCTGCTTTTTTAGGTGCTGCTTTAGCAACTACCTTCTTTGCAACCTTCTTCTTGGGGAGTGGTGTGACATATTTCTTGCCTCCAACTCTAGCTTGTCTGCGTTTAAGTCCAGCTTTAGACAATTCCATTAATCGTTGGCCACCCTTTACTCTTTTTCGAGGGCGACCAACTTTACTACCGTAAGTTCCTTTTCCGTATGGCATATTATTCTTTTTCTTCTAATGATTTATTTAGTAAACCCATGAAGTGATTTCTCGCTCCAACGGTTTGTTCTAAATTGAAGTTGATTGAACGTGCTTTATTGTCCAAATCAGCTACATGGTTTATTAGCACAACCTGCTCTGGTGAGAGGTCTGCTACGTTGTGTTCTTTGCCGTCAATAGTAACGGTTTCCTTCTTTGTGTCTGGAGTCTCGTCCATAAATTATTTAGCTTGAGTGTTAACAGGTTCCATTGCAGATGCCATCATCTGTGTGAACTTTGCCATGCCTTCTGCTGGTGGATTCTGTTTTGCTGCTACTTTAATATCATACTTGGCACTAAAATCTGTATTGCGTGTGTTTGTAGATTTGCTAGAAACTACACCAGTATGAGATTTCTCATGTGAAAATCCTGCGCTTGCTGACACGCCCCAGAAACTACCACTAACATCTGCGTGTGCTTCTGTCTTACTTGTATCAGTTTGTGTATTACCTTTTTCATCTGTCTGTGATGTAGATGACTTAACTTCCATTGTGAAGTCTATGTCCACATCTTGTATAGATAAGTTAGGAATTGTAACCATAGAAATCAATGGCATCTTTAGCATCTGCTTTTGTGGTGTAGTACGTCCTTCAATAAGTCTTTCTACTTCTACATCAACAGTTCTTGCTTTTAACTTCTTTGTATCTGGATCTGTCTCGAAGCCAAATTCATTTATAAAATCCAGCGTCACCATTGCTAAATCACGTTGTCCGCGTGAGCTTGCTATAAGTGGATCAACTATTAATGACTTAATAGGTAAGCCCTGAAAGTCTGCCAATTGTTCTGAGTCTGCTGCCATTATACTGTAGGTATTGTTTTAACTAAACCATCACCGATTCGTGCAAGCCCTTCTGCTTGATCACAACCAGCAAATTTTATTCTAACATTAGCCATTTTCTTTTTTCTGAGTTTTCCAAAACATCCAGTAGCTTCTTTGTTAAAATTTAAATCTATTTCAAAATCTATTTCACACTCTTCAATCTTGAGTGCGTTGTGCGGTACAAGTGAAAAGAGAGGAATTTCAATTTGCTTTCCCCCCAACTCAACTGCGACGGTCTTGGGTTTTCCATCTTCAAAATAACTTTGCTGTATGTTCTCAATGTATTTCCCTTCAACTTCTTTCTGTGCTTGTACAACTGCTGAATACAACGAGTTGAATACGTCTGTTACCTTATCCATTCTTCAGTGCTTTACAAAGTTTTACTTCTGCACTCAGTTCTTGTACTGCTTTTAGTAGTGGAATGACAAGGTTAGAATACTTAACTGCCAACTTCCCGTTCGCACCTTCAGTAACCAGATCAAAATCAACACCAGCTTCACTCATAGCTGTCTGCACATCTTGTGCGATCAGTCCAACATAATTGGTGTCATTGTCTTCTGGTCGTTCATCTGCTGGAACAGTCACAGTTTCATAAACCGCATCTTGCGCTTCAATCGCTGGTGAAACTAATCTGCGTTCACTCGCTGGAGTTACTACAACTGTTTCAATCCAAGCTTCTTGTGCTTTCTTAATAACAACTGTCTCAGTGCGTTCCTCTTGCGCTTCTTGAACAATTCTTGTTTCTGTCCGTTCTGGTTCAGCAGGAACAACTACCCGTGTTTCAGTTCTTTCTTCTTCGGCTGGAGTAGTAACGCGAACTTCAGTGCGCTCTTCTTGTGCTGGTGTAACCAGTCTGCTTTCAGTTCTTTCTGGTTCTGCTGCTTGAACAACATACTCTTCCATTATCGGACACAAGTGAATTACTTGTTCAGTAACTTCAGCTTTAACTTCAACAGTCTCCATCAACGGAGTGCCATCTTCGTTAACAACACCATCACCGTTTTCATCAAGAACTTGTTGTTCTTCAGTAACCGCTGGTTCAATAACGTTTAGACACGGTGTGCCATCTTCATTAACAACCGGATGTTCGTCATATAGTGGAGTGCGTTCAGTGCGAGTAACAGTTTCAGTAGTTACAGTGCGAACGTATTCGTCACCTTCTCCTTTAACCATCTCTACACGTTCAACATCTTCGCTAACTTCTACTTCGTCGTAAGTTGGACGTTCACCAATAATCTCTTCTACCGCTGGAATTACTACATCCTCATACACCGCTTCAGTCGCAGGTGTTATGATTGTCTCAGTGACTTCTTCAATTGCTGGATATGTTCTTGTTTCAACTTGTTCTTCGACAGCCGGTATGACTGTAGTTTCAACAATTTCTTCAACCGCTGGGTAAACAATAGTTTCAGTTACAGCTTCAGTTGCAGCGTGTTCAATAACTTCAGTAACTTCTTCTACTGCTTCTTCCCAAACTTCGGGTTCAGCTTTAACAGCAGGTGTTACGAGATTCTGATGTTCTTCTACACGATAACGGTGACTGCGAATTTCTTCCGGCCAATCGGCTGGATTCAATCGCTTGTAGTTAACCGTTGTCAGCTTCTCAACAAAATCTAAACCAGCATTGTTATCAGTTACATCACGTTTAATTCGACGATCTGAAAGCGCAGCGATAGATGTGTCAGCACAATGAATTGCACCAGTGTTATCGTTACCAAGTGTAATTGTATTGTCACCGTTTGATACTGCGGTGTAACCAATTACAATTGAGTTGGTATCACCAGCACTTGCAGAACGTGTGTCGCTTCCAATGAAAATACTATTAATGCTTGAAGTATTGTCTCCGTCTGGTGTTCCAGATCCGGGGGTAGCTGATGCAGTTGTTTCAAAATGACGACCAGCATCATAACCAATACCTATATTGTGTGCTGCTGAGTTATTGTTTATTGCAAATAATGCAGTTCTACCTAGTGCAGTATTGTAAGCTTCAGTTCCATCTGCCGAACCTAACGCTTGTGCGCCAAGTGCAGTATTGTAAGTGCCACCAGCAAGATTATCTAAAGCTTGTGAACCGACTGCTGTGTTGTCTGTTCCGGTTGCAAGTTCCAACGCTTTATAACCAACCGCTGTGCAGTCATTACCAGTTGCGTTTACATTCAATGCTTCACGACCAATCGCTGTACATCCAGTAGCAGTTGATAAAGTTTGTGCTGCACCTGATCCAACCGCTGTAGTGTGTCCACCCGTAAAATTTTGTAGTGAATTATGACCAATCGCAGTGTTTGAATCACCGCAGTTAGCTGTTAAAGCAGACTTTCCGACTGCTGTATTTTGAGTGCCGTCGTCGCAAGCACCAAAAGCATTGTCACCTACAGCAGTATTTTCTCCCCCTGTTGTAACTGCATCACCTGCTAATGCACCTACAAACGTACTGTAGTTTGCACTAGTAAGCACTTTGCCAGCACCATAACCAATTGCTACTGTCCTATCTCCAGTAGCCGCACCAGTACCCACTGCTTCGTAACCTAGATACACACATTGATTTGGTGTTACAGCGTTAACTCCTGCTTGATAACCGATAGCTACGTTCTTTGGCCCAGCAACAGCTAATGATTTTAATGCTTGATGTCCGATCGCTACGTTACCATCTGAACTACCTCCGTCTAAGGCTTGTAATGCAGAATCACCAATTGCTATGTTAAAATTTTCACCGCTATTAGCAGTCTCCATTGCATCGTTTCCGATGACTACATTGGATTCATTATTTGTAAAATTCTGACCTGCCGATTTACCAATTACTACATTGGAATGACCAGAAGTTAGATCGTATGCAGCACCTTTACCAAAAACACAATTGTTATCTCCTGTAACAACTCCTACACCCGCAGCTTGGTAACCAAAGAAAGAGTTATCAGTTCCGGTTGTTAACGCCGAACCTGCTTGATAACCTACCGCTGTATTGTTTGCTGAAACTACGTTCTGAACAGTAAGTGCGGCGTGTCCAATTGCGACACATCCAGATGCGTCAGAGTTTTCAAGTCCTAAAGTTCCTACACCGATTGCAACATTGTAATTCTCACCGGCTGCGGCTGCATCTAACGAACCAAATCCGATAGCTATGTTAGAAGTGTTGTTTGTAAAATTAGTTCCTGCATCTACACCAATTAAACAGTTATGAGATCCTGAAGTAAGATCGTAACCTGCGGATTTACCAATCACCACATTGTATGGTCCCGTAGCTGTTCCGTTTCCTACCGCAGCATAACCGATGTAAACACCGTCTGTTGCTGTTGTTAATTTTTTTGCTGCTTCAAACCCAACTGCCGTGTTGCGTCCTGTGTCAGTGTTTTGATCTTGTAGTGCAGATCTCCCTATAGCTACGTTACCCGCTCCTTCGTCTTCTGTAGTTAATGCATATGCACCAATTGCAACACTATAGTTTGCTGTCGTTAATGCATCTCCCGCAGCGTAGCCAGCTAAAACATTTTGATCGCCACTTGTAATTGCGGCAGCCGCAGCAGAACCTACTGCTGTGTTAGCGTTGCCAGTAGCAACTGCAAGTGCGCCCTGACCAATAGCGGTATTGTCATCACCACAGTTACCATTACCCAAAGCCGCATATCCAAATGCTGAATTGTTAGCACCGTCAACAGTTGTGGACAAAGAATAAGAACCTACTGCTGTATTTTGATTGCCACTTGTTGCCGCATCAAGTGAAGCGTAGCCGACCGCTGTGCAATCATCTTGACTCACTGCAACACCTAAAGCGTCTCTACCAATTGCAGTTATTCTTTCCCCATCAGTTAAAGCATCTGCTGCTGCTGCACCTACTGCTGTATTGTAACCACTAGTGGTAGCTACAAGTGCATTGAATCCCACGGCAGTATTGTTGTCACCGCAGTTACCAGTTCCTAAAGCTGCATTTCCAACTGCTACGTTATTATTGCCGTCATCACTTGCGCTTAAAGTTGAGTAACCTAATGCTGTGTTTTGATTACCAGTGGTAAGTGCATCACCTGCATTTTTACCGATAAAAGTTGAGTAACTTGCAGTAGTTGCGGCAGATCCCGCATAAGAACCTACGGCAGTATTTTGTGTTGCTGTAGTTGCGGCATCCAAAGAATACGAACCTATTGCGACGTTCTCATTGCCGGTAGGTGCTGTGCTGCCATCACCCTTTAATGTATCTCTACCAATAGCCACACAGTCAGCCACGCTAGTTGCATAAAAACCCGCAGTTCGTCCAACAAAACTGTTGCCGCTTCCTGTTACGCTTTTACCAGCTTGATGACCAAGCATTGTGTTACTAATACCTGTAGTATTATCTGACAAAGTATTATATCCGACTGCAACACACGCATTCGCAGAAGTGAACGCGTCCATAGAGTAATTCCCTATCGCCACATTGTAATCACCAGTTCCTTTTATAAATGTAAGCGTTGTGTTGTTTACAGTAGTTGTAGCCGCAGCAGATAAAGTAAATGAAGTAACTGCTGTTGAATCATTAACCGCTGTAACGTATGCACCATTTGGAATGCCAGAACCTTGAACAGCTTGTCCAACTATTATGTCCGTGTTTGAATCACAAGTAACAGTTGTTGAACTGTTTAAATCACAAGTGTTGTTAGTAAAACTTCCAGATGATAATGCAGTAACTCCGATTGCTATTGAATCATCAACATCACCTGCATAAGCACCAGCTTGTCTGCCAATAAAAGTATTCGATGTTCCAATTGTATTCTCACCAGCTTTCCAACCCAAACCTGTGTTACTAGCTTGATCTACTAACCGGCTAAATGAACCTCTACCAATAACTGTTAAGTAATTAGCACTTGTTGCTGCGTCTGCTGCATTAGATCCAACGGCAGTTAAATCATCACCAGTAAACATCATACCAGCTTTGTAACCAACAGTTGTATTGTTTGAGTTACAATCTGTTGATAATGCAGCGTATCCCATTGCTGTGTTGTTCGCCCCATCAATGCAAGCGTCTAAAGCTATAGCACCCACGGCAGTGTTTGCTGTTCCTGTTGTGCAAGCTTTTAAAGCATCGTTGCCAACGGCAGTCGCATCTGATCCTGTGAACACATTCAACGCTCTAGCACCAATAGCAGTATTTTGATTGACTGCTGCTGCACTTAATGCGGCGTAGCCCATCGCTGTATTACTTTGTGCGTCAACTGTAGATTCGTCTAAAGCGTATGCACCCACGGCAGTATTTTTGTCTCCCGTAGTAAGTGCTGTTGCTGCTGACTGTCCGATTGCAGTATTAGCATCTGCACCCCCTGTTGTAGAATCTAGTGCAGTTGTTCCAACTGCGGTGTTACCTGTTGAACCACCTGCACCGTGTCCGATGTCTAGTGAACCAATTGTTGCGCCAGATGTAACAGATAATGTGCCGGGGATACTTACTGCACCAGCAGCAGTAATCCTCATACGTTCAGTTAGACTTGTGCCACTGTTACCTGCGTTTGTGTAAAAAACTAAATGACTGCCATTTAACGTGTAAATTCCACCACGACGAATTGATTCATTACCAAGATTCACACCGGAATAACCCGTGCCACTTGCTGCAATGTCTATAACCCCGCCCTGATTAGTTCCATCAGCTTTTACTGTTAAAATATTTGTAGCGTCTGACAGTGAATATAAATTCGCAGTTCCGCTTCCGACCAATACGTCACCTGCCGAAGAAATCGACATCTGAGTAGTCTCAGTAGAACCTGCTTCACCTATAAATTTAAATGCACCATTAGCTGCATTGTCTCTGCTAACTAATTCAACTGCACCGTTGTTTGAACGCAATTCAACAAGCTTATTTGTTCCAGCAGAATCAGATAGAATCAATTGCGGATCGTTAGCAGTAAGCGTCATTGTGCCAGTACCATTGATCGCCATTCTTGCAGCAGTTGCGCCGCCAGTTGCTTGTGTCTCAAAAGTTATTCTGCCGCTATCTGTTGACCCGTCTTGTGACGCAATGATTTGAACTAAGTTTGCGTCAACGTTTGTGTTACCAAATCTAATTATTCCAAGATCGTCATTATTAGAACCTGCCGTTCTAGTAAGACCCAAAATTGCACCACTAGCATCGTCAGCTTGTATGTTACCAAATGTTGGCGTGATTCCCACACCAAGATTAGCAGCACCGTCAGATGCGTTTTGAACTATGAATACACCATCAACACCACCGTCAGATGGTTGCCATTGCATCATCTCGCCAGCACCGTCTGACTTGATAATGGGTTCGTTCTCGAAAGAAGTTCCTGATGTGCTTATAAAACCCTGTTGTACAATTCTTGCCATGATTAAGAGATGCTAGGTAAATTAGTGTGTGATGTATCTGGTGAAGCAAGTGTTAAAACAACTTTACCACCAGCACCACTAGAAATTGCGTTTAAACTACTACGAACTGTGTCAGTCAACTCTACTTGAGTGCCGGGAGTAAGTTTAGTGTGATAAACTGTTGTAGTTGCTACCCCATCGTAGCGTATAAAAATATTTGTAGTACCTACATTTTGCATTAATGCAGAACGATAATCTACATTAGAATCCCAACCAAGAGATGAGTCTGCAACATTTGATGTACCTACAGTTACCTCAGAAGGTGTGTTGTAAGTGACATCGTAACTTCTTTGAACCTGTGCTTTTACAATAGACATAATAGTATAAAAAAGGGGGGAGAAAACCTCCCCCCATGTGTTAATTAAGAGGTACGACGACGACGATAAACAATTGGTAAACAATGTCTTGCGTCACCGGGTATACCACCGTGAATTGTCTGTGAGATAAACTTCAAGTAATCACCATAGACGTTCATGTCCCACGATGTTGCTGCTGTAGTTGATGTAATATCAGCAGTTGGTACTAAGAACTGATCAGTCAAGTCAACTTGACCATTCCAGTTCATGCCATACAACTTCTTCTTAGAGATGTTCTTACCAGCGAATTCTTTCGGTGGTGGTCCAACAGAGATTGTCTTAAACGCATCTGCACCACACAAGAATGCGATCTCGTTAGAACCGATATCATTACTTGCGGAATCAGCAATCTTGGTGTAGTTCGAATTAGGTATAACTTTACCTTTACCTTCAGTAGTTGTAACAACAGTTTGCGGATCAACCCAAGCACCAGTATCAGTGAATCGTAGTGGAAACGGATCATTCTTAACTGTAATCTTACCGAACAAATCGCCAGCAAAACCGTCTTTAAGAAAATCACGACTAGTTGAAGCAAATTCGTGACCACCAGATTTCTTCAAGTCGTTATCCCATAATAGAGATGCCCATGCTTCTGTAGAACAAACAAGAACATACTTGCCTTTGATCATTTCAGAAGTTTTTGGAACGCCAAACTGACGATCAAACGGTGCGGCCTGTACATCTTCCTGCAAGACAAGCATAGCTTTATACAAGTCTTTTAGAGTCAACGCACCTGCTGCTTGACCAGAACCACCTGTTACTAGTGAATCACGGTACTCTTGTCCACCACCTTCGCCAATTGCGGCAGATGTGGCAGATGTACTATCATCATCATTAACAATGTCTCGAATCTGAGTCTGCGTTAACGCGACTTTTGCTGCGGTACCATCAAGATCTACAGAACTTGACAAATAACCAGAACCACCTTTAGCAATGTAAAGATCTGGTGTTTGATAGTACATTAAAGTACGCACAAACTGGTTGTTTGCGTTCTGAATCTGACGAACAATATCTTGATGTTGATACTGTAGTTGATCTCTCCAGAAGTCTTCAAAACTACTAAGAAACCTAAAACGTCCACTCTCGTATCTGTGATACGATAAATGAGCTTCTTCTTCGCGTTCACCAATCTTGTAAATATCTTTTTTTGCTACAGCATTAAGACGCGCTGGTGCAAATGTAGACCGTTGAACGGGACTAGGTGTCGGCGTTAAACCGTGCAACTTTTCCCCCATATTAGGTTGCCACTTTATAGATCCATACATGGAATCATAAACATTCCATTTTGGAAAAAGGGCTACCTCGTTTTTAACTAGATAGAAATCTAACTTATTAAAAGAGTTAGATGCTGCCTGTGTACCTAATGCTTCGCCTAATGCGCTGCTAGATGCTATTCCTGCTACTGACATAATATTATAATTTAATTGTTAAAACTTAATCCGTGTGATGCCCTTCACGATAGTAGCGTGCCATGCCCTTGGCCTAGAAGCATCTTTATGTAAGCAAAGATCGTGCCAGTATTTTATGAGAGATAGTCTAATATATTATCATCTAGAGTGATGATATCGTCATCGCCTCCTGAAACTGCTGTAGATGTGGGTTCGCTTCGTAAAGAATCTTTTTTATTTCGCGTCTGTTTCTTAAGCTTTTGCGTCAATTCGTTCTGCTGCTTTGCCATAATCTGATTCATCACCCATAGATTAGTAGCTAGTTCTGACATAGGATGGTTTGTGAATATCTTGGGTAAAACTCCAGAAAATTGTTTACGAAGATTATTTATAGAGGTTTTTCCGATATTTGGGATGTCAATAACTTTCTTGCCCATCTCTTTATCTTGTAACCATTTAAACTGCTTTCGCTGTTCTTCTTCTAGCATTTCCGTAGATTCTTTATAATCACTACTATGATTCTTTTGAATGCTCTGTGCTTTCTTACTATAACTTTTAGTTAAAGTTTGAGACTCTGTAAGTGCTGATTGTATATCAATCTCAGACTCACCAGTTGGTTGATACTCTTCTTTACCAATAACAAGCTTACCGTTCTTGTCATAACCTTCTATTGATTTCCAAGCATCACCGTTTCTAACGGCAACTAATTGCTTTTTCCAGTGTGCGTGTTCTTGTGAAGCTTTATCATAATTAGTTACCAAGTCTTGATATTCTGGGTTTAATGTGTAAGCCTCTGGGTGTGACATCAAATCTTGAGTCTGTTCCGCAGAATCTTTCTTTTCTTTTAAACTCTGTAGCTTTTTAGAAAAATGTTCATACGCAGTATTAGACATTTGTTTAGCGTATTGTTTATCTTCATCATCGAAACCTTCATAAGATCTGCCATCGGATTCTTTACTTTCTTCGGGTTCTGCCAAAGGATCACCAAGGATTTCTTCAGTAGATAACTCTTCAGTAGTTTCTTCAGACTCTTCCGGCTTTTCTTCTGGTTCAACTTCTTCTGTAGCCTCATCAGTTGTTTCAACAACTTCTTCAGTTGAATCTTCTTGAGCTTTTTCCGTAGATTCTTCTGTAGATTCTTTTTCAGTTTCTTCAGAAGTTTCTTCTGTAGTTGTTTCTAATTCAGCTACTTCTAGTGAATCACCAACGTTTATATCACCGAAATTAAACTCGGCGTCCTGTGTATCTGGTTGTGTCATTTATGATTTCTATTATGTCATCTGTTGTTTTCAATTGTGTAGCAATAATCCTAACTTCCGAGTCAGGTACTCCACGCTTGACCGCAACATATTCTACGTCTTTAACTAACTTCTCACGCTCCAACTTGAGGAGGTTGAGGAACACCTTGGTTGTTGGGCTGTCCAGCCATTCCCTGTGGGCTTGCTCCTCCAGCACCTTGCGAGTCTCCTCCTGAAAGGGCTTGGACTTGTTGTTGTAACGCTTGTAATTGTTGTGCATGCGGTTGTGCTTCTTCAGTCATTTGTCCTGTTTGCGGATCAATGATTAAACTCTGTATGATTGTCATCATTTGCTGAATCAATTGTGCGCGTGATGTATCTTCCTGCATCTTCTGCAAATACTTAGGAGCTTCATCTGGAAACAGCATACTTAACATATCTTTCATATAGTCTACAGCAAGTGCGCTATTTTGTTGTATCACTGGCCAAACTTGTAGCATCTTTCCAGCTTTTTCTTGACGCTCAACAACATCTGAGTCACCAGCAGGTTTCATGTTGTACTTGTGATCTGTAAAATAACTTAAAGATATTGTAGGTTCTATTAAACCATCCAACACTCTTGAGCTATAGATTTCAAAACACTTTTCGTAAATGCGTTTGATAGCTATACTAAACAATGCAACTTGTGTTGCTGACAACATCTGCGCTTCTGCGGTTGCAGTATTAATCTCTGTTGCTGTCTTGCGTGAATCCTGACGATTCATTGCAGCGTAATTCATTTGTGATTGCTCTTGTGAGTTTTGGCTAATCATAGTTTGAATCGCACTTAACATTGTTGAATTCGGTGGACTTAACTGAAACTGTTTAATGTTTGAATCAATCAATGCACCGGGAACAAATTGTACATTAGTCTGTTCATTACTTTGATTTGGATCATCTGCGTCTTTCGCAAAGTAAAAGTTTGATGCACGACGATGAGCAGTAACAAATGATGACATCATTGAACTAACTGCTTCTTGTATATGCTTGTCTAAGAACGCACGACCAACACAATTCTTGATCGTCATGTCTTCTGCAATCATGTAGTGAAATACAACATAAGGATATTCTGATTCATAGATCTCACCTTCTGCATCTCGCTTGCCTAAAAAGAGAGGGCGTGGCTTGCGTAACCAATCGTTGCTTTTAGCTACGCAAGACCACCCTACCTGAACTATACCATTGTCTCTAAACATAACTTTCTCTACTTTAAATAGAGACTCAGTCTGTTCGTCAACAGGTTCACCTACAAGTGATTCGACTTGTTCTTTACTAAATTCACGGGTCTTTACCATGTCCAACAATTGTTCACGGGTAAAGTAATGCCTATGTACCAACAGACCACACGCTTGTATATCACGAGTGTCATCTGGAAATGCTATGTCTTCATAGTTAACTGACTCTATTGCAAAGTGACCAGGTTTTGTGTCGTCGAATTGTACTTCTGCTACACAATAACCATGCAGTTGCATACAGTCTATTGTACGAAATAGTGGAACTTGCCATCCGTCATATCGTGATCGTTCTGTAAAATCTCGCTCAAGTGGTCCTGTGTTAAATGCTGGATCTGTTGAACTTGAAAAGACTGCTGTGCGTCTTGAGTTTACAATGTATGATACATACTTGGCTTGTTCACGACGAATGTTAGTGTCAATGATGTGTGTCGGTATATAAATTTCATCTGGTGATAAATAACCATCACGACGCTCCAAATCTAAATCAATGTTTAAACGTCTTTGTTGTCTTTGCTCTTGCGCTGTAATATGCTGTTGATCACATATACCTACTAACTTGTGTATGTTAGTTGACGCTTCTGTGTAGTTCTTGTAGTTGTTGTATTTCATCTCTTAACCAAGGGTTGGACTTAACTGTAAAGTTTGTAAATGTTGCTCTATCTTTTCTTAAATTTATTTGTTTTGGTTCAAATTTTTCAACTGTCTTTTTCTTCAGTTTCTTGGGTTTGATACCACGATAATCTGCAAACGCAAGTACAAATGCATCTGCTCTGTCAGGTGACACATGACCTTTTGATCGCGCTTGTTTTTTACTCTCAAGTTGTAGTTTGTTCTGTGGTGTTACTACAAAGTATCGTGACGCAAGTTGCTTCCTCAACTTGGTTTCCTTCGGAACCATTATCTCTCCATACTCAATTAACTTACCTACACTAAACCAAAGTTCTGCACCTCTATTTAAATATGCCAATGCATTGTATGGTCTGGCTTGGTTAAGAACATAAACTATATTCCACTGTGCTTTTAACTGATCCAAAATTGGTTTACCCAATCCACCAGCATCACCATAAATAACTGACTGTTCGTGATCTAACTTGTACTTTTTAAACAAATGTTCCAAGTGAGCAATCAATGCTACTGTATCTCTAAAGTTAAATGCTTCAACTGCTAAAGTTTTATTACCGTTTCGTACAACCAAAACCTGCTCATCACCACCAGCAGACAAATCAAGCCCAGCTACATTATACGGATCTTCCAAATGTTCCAACTCATGTTTGTCTAAGTCTACAAGTTTTTGATGATTGATAACTACTTGCTCATCAATACCACCAAATTCTGCCATTATCATGGACTTATACAGTGCTGATGTTTCTCCGTAAGATTCTTTAATCTCAGTTATATATTCTGACGATAGATGAGGACAATCAAATGCTGTTACATGATACTGACTCCAACTACCTCCCGTGCATACATTATAGAAATGACCTGACGGTGGACCGGGACTCGATACATCAACACGTTTAGTAAAACCTGTGCAACGTGCTAACGCTGTAAAAATTTCGTCTGGTACTGACTTAGCTTCTGATACAAATATTGCAAGATCACCGTTAGGTACAACAGGATGCCAACCTTCTGCTCTTCCCGGCTCATCCGTTACAAACAATTCTATTGTAGAGTTGTTAAGTAAATTTGTGTAATGTCGGTAATTCATTTTCCAAACCTGTGTACCAAACATTTTGTTAATGGTAGTCATTAACTGTTTAATGTACTTGTCAGTCTGCCTATCCAACTGATTACCTGAAGCTGTAGTAACAATTGCAACCGCATCTGAACTAGACATACAAGTCCACAATGCACACGGTGCAATTACAAACTGATCTTTACCTGAACCATTAGCTGCCCTAACTGCTGCCTTAAAAGGCTTTGCTGCATTTGATGGCTTACCATAGTCTTGTAAAATCTGTCGTTGCCAATCGTGTAATGCTATAGTCCCATCCAAAATGTTGTCATCAATAACAGTCAACATCTCGTAAGGATCTTTAAATTGTATGTTGCCTTCCATCAATCTAGCCAATCAACTAGAAGTCCTTTCTCAGCTAAATCTTCTGGAGTTTCCTCTGCACGTTTACGCGCTGTTCTTAGTTGTTTTGGTGTAAATAGATAAGGCTTGTCATTACCTTCACCATCTTCCAAGTATACGAATACATATTTGTTTACTGCCCCGAATTTACGGTTCTTGTTTTGTACAGCAAACATCCTACCATTTTTGACTGTCATACTTCTATTGCTTTATTCATTACCTCACGAGCTTTCTCTAGTCGTAAGTTGAAATCTGATATGTTAACATTGGTTGTGCCTTGTGGTGTTTTTAATCCTTGGCGTTGATCCAACACATAGAACGCTGCTTTCAATGCTGCGTTGTCTGCTGTTCCTGTTTGCAATGCAACTCGCACAACATCCAATGCTGTGTCTTCAAGTTCCTCAAACTTTTTCGTTAACGGAGTTTCTTTAGACTTTTGGTTTCCATGCAGAATTAATTCTACGTTCTCCTTATTGTATCCAAGGTCTTCTACAATCTCATCAACTGTAAAACCTTCTTTTGCTAATCTAACTATTTGCTGACTGCTCATTTACGGATCAATTTTGCCCTCAACTATGTCATCAATTTTATCGCCCCACGTTATGTCTTCCATTTTTATTTGCATTCTTAGTTGAGCTTTTTCAGCAGCTTCATTAATTGAAGCTTCGTGCTTATCTAATATAGCTTGTATTCTATCTCTAATTGCATCTTGCACTTTTATTCCTATTTTTGCTTCCATTATATCTGCTCTTAGTTGAGCTTTTGCTTCCATAGATTCTATTTTAAGTCCAAGTCTGTCAGATGTTTCAAATGCTATATTATCAAATCTTTCTGATGCTTTTTCTGATAGTCTTTCACTAGCTTTTTCTGATAATTCATCGTTTATATTTTCTGTCAAACTTACTGCAATAGTATTTTTAAGATTGTTCATTAAACGGTCATCAAATTTATTTTTGACTACTTTTCCCTTTTTATTATATTGGGGTTTATCTAATACACGCAACAAAGTTTTTGTTAATGTATCTAAGGGTGGTGGTGGTGGAATTAGGTTTCCGTGTTTATCATACTCTGGTTCTGGTTTATTCTGTGTTCCAGTAGCTTCTTGTGTATAATTTGAGGACTCAAGTACATCTGATCTATCATTTGCAAATTCTTTATTAATATCCCTTTGCTGGGTATACATTCTTGGATCAATATTTGGATACTTTCGTATTGGTGGATTTGCCGAATCAGGCATCTCTAGCCATACATCACCTAGTTTAAAGTTTAAGAAATTTTTAGCTGATGGAAGATCTTTGTATATAATAGGATCAAACTGATCTATCAATTTCTGTATTTGCTCATCTGTTAACTCAGACTCAGCTTTACCTTCAATCTCCTTGAAAAACGGTGGATCTACGTGTTCTTTCCATGTTACTTCTGTCCAACCAAACTTAGTTAACTTTTCGGAAAATTTAGACCAATCAAGTTCTTTAGCTAAATCGTTAGGTATAATAACATCATTATTTTTAATGTCTGCATTTAGATGTTCAAGAGTTTTGTTTAATAGTTTTTGATCTCGTATATTTGCTATGTTTTTATTATGATATTTATTATAAGAATTATAATACTCTAAATCGTATTTATATTTCCAATTATGTTTTTGGTCACTACGAGCCTCGTCATTTTCTGCATTTAACAACTCTAATCGTTTATTGCCATATATCTCACGTTCTTCGTCTGTGCCTTTATCACCTTGTGCTTTATGAGCTGAACCTGCTCGCTCACCAAACATTTCTTTTATGCCTTCTGGATCATCAACTTCTACTTTTCTGTCTTGCCAACCTACAATTGTATTTTCATCACCATCTATTGGAACTACATTCCCATCTTTATCTACTGGAACTGATGCCGTTACTGTTGAAGTATCACGACCTTTTTCCACTGGTGGTAAACTCGTTGGACCTCCAACTACTGATGGGTCTAAATCTTCCTTAGATTTTAAAATTGGTGTGCCTTTACCTATTGTAGTAAGGGTAGTTCCTTGACCTCTATCTTGTTCATTATCTCTGTCCCATGTTGGTTGAGATCCTTTTTCTTCGTCTTGCTCCTTTTCATACTGTTCAATATTCATGATTGGAGGTGTATCAACTAATGTTGGAGCAAGTTCTTGTGAACCTCTTGGAAATCTTTTTGGTATTAATCTATTTCTAATCTCAGTTTCTTCTAACTCTCTTAGTCTTGCTTTTTGATCTCGCAATGTAGGAGCTTCTTTTAATCCACCAAAACCTTCTCTTACATTTATTTTTCGTAGATCTTCTACAATATTATTTAGTTTTAATTTCTCAAGGTCTTTTGCAAATTGTGAATCTTTAAGTGTTTTATCATTTTTTATTTTGCCTACAAGATTTCCAAGTGTCGCATTGTATGTTTTTATTCCAGCATTACCTAATCCCCAAACAGAAAGATTTATTACGTCTTGTACTGGATTACCAGATTTATCCCATGTTGGTCCACCAATTCCCTTAAAGGCATTTCCAAGATCTCTACCCACTGTCATTACTGTTTGTGGTATTAATGCTGGATAACCAAACTGTTCAAACAATTGATGCATATTAAATACAGCAAGCCATTGTAAATTACCATAATCTTGATGTTGTATATTTTTTGGGTTTTTTACTATATCTAATAAGTTTTTTACGTTCTCAAAATATTTAGGACCAAACGCTGGATCTGAACTATTTGGTCCTCCTTGTGATTCCCACAAATAAAGATTCTCATCACTAAAACCTTTCATCCATTTAGATGTTGAATCATAAAAATCCCAAACTGCTTTGCCCAATGTATCTAAACTATTTCTTTGTTTTGTTCTAGATTCTATATACTCAGCTTCTGTTTGTGGTGTGTAATCACCTGCTTTTACTTTATCAGTTGGACCAAAAAACATTGTACCAACACTCTTCCAAGTATCAGAAAAGTTTTTAACGTCTTTTGCTGCGTCATCTATAAATGTTGGTTTTAATATACCAACTGGTCCCATTGGTTGTGGATAATCAAAAACTGGCTCTTTACCCTGCACCCCTGCTATCCACGGTGGTCTATTGCCGTAGTCTAAAGGTGTTACTTTTGGTAGTTTTTGTTTTGGAAATTCTGGTTTACTTTCTCCTGACGGCATTCCTGCTGGTTTTTGCCTACCCGCATTAGGATCTAATTGTTGTATATTTTGATTAAACCGATCACTTATTTGATCTCTTCTTGCATCTTGTAAATCTTCATACAAAAACTCAACATCTTCCATACGTTCTTCAGCTTTCTGTTGAACGTCATCTAGTTTATTTTGTTCTAGTCTTGTCTTTTCTTCTGGTGTTAATCCTGTTTTTGTTTCTGTTTCTGGCTTTGGTGCAGTTCCATAACCCGGTTGAACGAGTTGACCCCAAAATTCTTCCCCACCAAGTTGTGCGCGTACTGGTGGTAATCCAGACTCCTTTTGACGGAATTCTGCAACTCCACCGGGAACATACCTCATTAATGGTCCAGTAGCTACACCAGTAAATGTTTTGGGTGTAACCTCTGCTACATCATCAACATTTGGCATATCATCTGGAAGCCTCTCACCTTGTCCAGACATCAAATAAATTTGGGTTGAAATGTTGTGCGTATTTGATTAACGGAGTCTCTTTGCATATTTCTAATGTTCTCGAACACATATATAACATACAGCAATGATCGTGCCAAGATTTTATAAAATAAAGTTTTCTGTGTCTCATAGAGTTTTTGAGGTCATTTTTTCACGTTAGGTTATAGTCCGATCAGCGGAACGGTTCCGGCCCCCCTCCCCCTTCAAATACCCTCTAGGCACAAAAAAAGGCTCTCAATTGAGAGCCATTGCAACAAGTATTATAAACCATCCCATCAAGCAGAAGATGGCAAAGGCATCCATGCTATTCATAAAGCTTCAACTGGTTCTGGTGCTTCCATTAGCTTCTTCATTGGATTTCCTTTCCATTCCTTCAGTAAGTCGCAAAGCCTTGCATCTTGCTGTTCGGCAAACAATTCTTCAATTTCTATATCTTGAAGCTCATCCATGCGTTGAGCCATGCCTTCAATGACTTGCGACTGCTTTTCAATTTGACAAGACACCAAATGGATCTTGTCTAAAAGATCTGAAAGCTCTTGTATGCGAACCCATTGATCTTCGTTCTTTCTTAGCAGATACTTTTGATCACTTAATAGTGTAGCAATCTGCAATTCCATGTCTTTTATCTTTTCTTGGTCTGTCATAACACCCCAATGATGCCAGAACCAACATTGATGTCAACACATTATCTCATACAATATGATTGGTTTCTTCTGAGTTGCTGACAAAAAAATCATGTAACTAACTAATTGTTCCTTTCAGTCACGCTCTGTCGAGTCTCTTCGAGTATTAGTTAGATACAGCCCGAGGGATCGTCGTTCCTCCTCATTCCCTATCGGGCTGTCCATATAAACGCAAGTCATAAAACACATAAAATAAAGTTTTATTTTTATCTTGTAGATTATCCCCAGCATGAGACACTAATTGAGTTATGGCAAACCATGATGATAAAGTAAAGGAAGCTCAAGAAGCTTGGATCAAATCAACAACTGATTTAATGCAAACCATATTAGCAACTGGAATGGTTGACATTGTTGATCAAGAAAAACTTGTTGATAAAGTAATCAACGAAGTCAAGGACGATATGGAAACCATTGCCCAAGAGGCGGCAACTGATGCGGTATCCAATGCCGACATAACGGTTGATGCATATATCAGTTAATCACAATGCCCCCGCAAGGGGGCTTTTCTTTTACCATGAACAACGAAAATCAAAACTTAATTATATCGGCACAGCATGAAGTAATTATGCGAGTGAATTCAGCAAGTTCAACTTTTACTAGGATGTTAACAGATCCAGATAAATATCCTTGGACTAGTAGAAACTTAAACAATGTATTGCATGACTGTGAGATATCAGCATCACAACTTGAATCAATTCAATCTGCACTACTCTATGAACTGGCAGAGAATCATTTCATTCCAGTTTATGAACCAGTTTTTGAATAAAAGAGCAAGCCCCGCAAGGGGTTTTTTAGTGTATATAAATCAGCGGGGGCGGGCTTCTCATAAAAAGATGATTGATAAATTTATGTTAACATATCATCTTCGGCCCGATTGACAAGTTGACAGATATAAAAAAATGTATACATATTTATATATATATACCTAGATATAAGGGGTGTCCCAATGTTGACAAATCAACATAAATTTATCAATCATCCAACCACAAGCAAGTTAACATTTCCAAAAAATAAACCTTGACCTTTTTAAAAGATAAGGGCAAACTTTCTTCGGTTATTAAACCAATTATGAAAACCAAAATCATATCAAATGAAAGCGGCAAGGCTAGAATAGGCCTTGAAAACGAAAAGAATGAAATAGTAGCAGAACTAAACCTTTCACTGCTAGAATCAACCAAGGGAAAAACGGAGTTCAAATACTGGGCGCATGAATATAATGGAGCATCCAACATTGATCTATCTGACATTCAAGACTGGTTAAACGCATTACACGGAGCCAACCTAATAGACTTACAACCTGATGAATGGATTCGTGAGGCTTGCTTATACCGTCTAAACAATGGCAAGTATAAGACAGTTCAAAAGATGTCTATCATGGGCAAGAGAGAAGATAAGTTCTCAGAAGATGAGAAACTAAACTATGTTGCTAAATCCCTCGAAGGTGAGGCATTCAAACAACGAGCAACCGGAGACGGAGTAGCCGCGGCAAAGCGTAAGCTTGCAGCATCGGAAGCAAGGGGTGCAAGAATGTTGGAAATATTCAACGAACGTCGAGAGCTTGAATCTAAGAAATCAAAAGCCAAAGGTGATGCGGCAACTAAGCTACAAACACAAATCGAAACACTAGACAAGGAAGCGAACGAACTATACGCATAAACACGGGGGGCGAAAGCCCCTCTTTTTTTATCATGAACTATTACTTACAAAATATTAAATCAAGAGCTGATAGGGCCAAAGGCTTTAAGCTCATGCTTGAAGAGTTAATCGAAAAACTATCTGTTAACGAATACGACATTGAGTCAGTTGATCAAGAGATCAAAGCTAAAGAAGACAAGATTAAAGAACTAACGAAGGAAATTGAGCGACAAGATCAACTACTTAGCGGAAAGGTAACACCATGAGAAAGATTACTAGACTAGCAAGCAAAGCATTCAAGCAAGGCAAGTCCTTCTCTCGTGATAACACGTTAGTTAAAGGATACAATGACGGACTAGCTAAAGACTGGAAGTATCTGTACTTGCACGGCAACTGTATTGCCAAACAAAGCATAGACAATGGCGAACTACTAATCACATTAGCTGGTTGGCCTACTCCTACTACACGAGAACGACTCAATGGTTTACTACAAACCATGAATCAACCTATTAGATTGTATCAGCATAAGCATGAGCAGTACTTGTGGAATTACGAGACAAACAAGAAAACAGATATGCCAAGCGATTGGCTCTCGGTCAATGAAGTCGCACAAGAACTGGCAATTTGAGAGACTACCGTATTCTGATAAGCTTACACCTAGGCAGGAAAGAATATCCAGAATGCAAAGGCAGTTACCAGTATACAAGGCAATGCATCATGAACACATGGTGCATTGTTCTTTACCTACTCTCACTATTTTATTCCCTCACAAAGATATACTAGCACCGTGAGTCACACATACTTTTGGATAGTAACAGATTATAATAAAGAAGATCGTCTAGCTTTTGAGTTATTTATTAAACATATTGTAGACGACGATCAGTATTTAAAGAGTGGCACAGCACAATGTTGTGTATCGCAAACAAGAATTGTGTTTTATCTCCTAGATAAAGCGTTAAACGAAAACCAAATAGAAAGTATAGATGAATGCATGAGTTCAATGTAAAGAGTCGGCCCATACTCAACATATATGGGAAAGAAATCGAAGGTCATCGCGAGAACTATCGTGAGGACACAGGTGAAAGTCTTGCTATCGTATCAGATAGATACAAGATTGTTCATAACAAGGAAGTAATAGACAGAGTTGAATCTTGTCTTAAACTCGGAGAGTTTAAGAAGCAGGTACATTGCCCGGGTAATGGCTCTCGTATGTACGCTGTCTACGACTTCAAAGATCAAAAAGCGGAGGTCACTAAAGGTGACATCATCGGCATGAGAATTACAGTACGCAATTCTTATGATGGATCATCAGGCATACCACTAGAAGCAGGGGCATTACGTCTTGTCTGCCTAAACGGTATGACTTCAACTGTAAACAAGTCTCGTACATCAGGTAGTCACACTACAAACCTAGACTTGCAGTACATTAAAGATTCAATCAATGCAGCACAGGCACAGTTTGCTCAGTCAATTGACAACTACCAAGTGATGCATGGTTGGAAGATTACACAAACTGAGGGATCAGATTTGATAAAAGATCTTGTCAAGAGTAAAACACTTGGTGTAAAACGTGGATCTGATATTGCTGATATATGGAAGAACCCTACTTATCAAAAGGATAAAGACCGCAACGTGTACAATCTATACAATGCGATCACGCAAAACTTAACACCAGACATGGACAAAAGTTTTGAATTAGTATCACGCACAAGTCGCAAAGTCTTAAAGCATCTACAAAACCATGTAGTAGAAGACAGTGGCAACCTAGTAAAATTCAAATGAACCAGATGAGTTTTACAATACTAGACGCATGGGGTCAGCGTGAGCAGGGATCAGGTGCAAGTCCCAAAGAACAACCTAACAAACCCAAACAGAAATGCTTAATTACAATGTATTTTGAATGGGACCCAAACAGAGAAGAACACCCAGCAGACTGGAAGTGGAAAGAACTGTTGGGCGTAGACTACATTGAAATCGAAGAGATTGAAGACATTGAATAGTCTAATCACAGAAGATAAGTTCATGGTAAACCAAATTTATCATGCGAATATCTTGTCATGCCACGATTCCCCTGTCCTAGTGATGGGGGAGTCTGGCACAGGCAAGGAAACTATGGCTCAAATCTTGCATGGCAATAGACAACCATCATCAGACTCAAGACACACAACAAATTTTGTACCAGTAAACGTAACAACCTTGCAAGAAGATCTATTTGAATCGTTACTTTTCGGACACTTGAAGGGTTCATTTACTGGAGCAACAAGAGATGCCACAGGATTTGTGCAACAAGCACACAAGGGAACGCTTTTTTTAGATGAGATAGGAGAACTACCGTATCATTTACAACCCAAGCTACTTAGGTTTATACAATACAAGAAGTATAATAAGATAGGAGACGCTTCGGAGTACAATGCAACCTGTCGTTTTGTATTCTCAACCAACAAAGATTTACGCAAGGAAGTTGAGGAAGGTAGGTTTAGATTGGATCTATACTTCAGGATCTCAACCTTCATTATCAAGACATCACCACTCAGGGACAGACCACAAGACATCGTACTCTATTTGAAAGCTATGCAAATCCCTAAACCAGAAGAACTTACAAAAACAATTTTGTCTAAGACTAAACTCCTTGGCAACTATAGAGAACTACACAGTATAGTCGCACGATATAAGACACTAGGAGAATTAATCATCTATTAACATCACCTACCCAAAAAAGTTGGCACGAAGAATGCTTATATATAAACCAAGTTACTTTTTAATATGACTTATAAAAAAGAAAAATTCATCGACGGAGATTTTAAGGGGTTCAGTTTTTTTACCCCAGTTTTTGAAAGTCTTGACGAGGTTGTTGAATCATACGGAGACAAGACATTACTTGCGTTGGTTAACCAGCAAGTACAGACAAGGATCAGAGCAAAGGTTAAGAACTCTTTACCAAAGAACTTACCAACATCAGAACTAGAACGTTATAAAGACGAGCTATATCGCAAGCATCCTGACGGTACATTACTAACACAAGACGAAGCTAATAAATGGACTCCAAGTCTCAAGGAATTGTCAGCAAGAAAACTATTTCTACTGGCACAAGCAGAGTTTGCGAAGGGTAATAAAGAAACAGCAGAAAAATACATGGATCAATGCAAATCGAAAACGCTACAATAAACCAACTAAAGAAAACTTCACCAAAAAGGTCTAGCTATTGTCCGTCATCTGCACAGCAGGTGCAACCAATACTAGATAGATTGATAGAAACTGGTAAAGATGCATACGTTAATGCACAACAAACAGGCTACACTCCAAACACTCTATACGTTAAGCTCAATGATGGATTCAAGTTCATTGTGGATAACTTCAATGAAGAGAAGTATTCAATACTCAGAACAAAAATCGCTATACGCAAGACAGACGATGGAGTCATAGTATACTTCAAAGAGAATATAAGAATGTCTCATGCTGATAAAGCATTGGACTATGAATACAATGATTCTATCACATGGAAGAATGATTTAGAGACATGGTATAAGACAGCACCAGAGTCAGAATTGTTTGAGCGTAATGTCTCAGTCAATGAAGCTGACAGGGAATTCATTTACAATCTAGTCACTGAAGACTCAGAAGTAGACATCACTGATTCATACGTCAGGATAATGAAATGATAGAATTCTATTTTCATTTGATTGCGTTTATCAGTTTGGTTTTGTTTTTCGGTAGTATAATTATAAGCTTTATATCAGGACTCGAATGACAATAGAACAATTACTTGAAGTGTCAGTTGATGAACTAGAATCTATGTCAGATTCAAAACTGATGGAACATCTTGCACCATACCTCAAGTTGACACTGCCAGATGAACTAGAAGAACTAAAGATACAGAAGAAAAGAAGGGGCAAAATTAAAATTGATTAAACTAGAAAAAGCTGACGATCGTTACATTCTCCGCATTGATGCATCTGCATACAAGGAGTCTGCCTGTGACTTGAAATTCTACTACACTACAGTCCGTGGATTGCGTAGTAGTTACATGAATCACAAGATGGAATACGGTACTGCGTACCACAAAGCACTAGAAACTTTCTATGAGACTGGTGATAGAGCAGAGGCAATGAATGAAGGACTTACTCACTATTCTAATCCTGAGATTGTAATTCCTGACTCTGATTGGAGAACCGCAGGACACTTGGCCAATTGTCTCACACAATACTTCGATACTTATCAAGATGTTGATGGTCTTAAAGTTGAGAAGCATGAAGGCAAGGCGTTGTTAGAGATGAAGTTTGGTTTTCCTTTCTACACCAACGGATTTATTGACGTTATCATTTGCGGTACAATAGATTTCATTGGCACATACTTTGGTCAGAATGTTATATGCGATCACAAATCAACCGCAGTCACAGCAGTAGACAGATACTTGGATACATACAGAATGTCTACACAGATCATGCTCTACACTTTAGTTATGCGTAAGCTTTTCCCTGACAGAAATTACCAAGCAGTTATCAATGGCATATTCTTATCAAGGACAGGCAAGAATAAGTTCCAACGCAGTCCGATACTTGACTACTCAGATGATAAGTTGGCATACTTTGAACAGCACTTGACACAAACCATTGTCAAATTTGTTGAGCTGCTAACCAAGAACATCAAGGAAGATAAGAATTATTTCCTACCCAATTTCAATTGTTGTGAAACCAAGTTTGGTATGTGCAAGTTTGCAAGAATCTGCAACGCTGGCGACTTTGGTGAAGCTGTAATTGAGAACGACTTTTATACTAAATTATATAACCCATTAAACTTCAATGCATAGTTTCGAGAGAGAAGTAAAGAAAACACTAAACGTTATGGACGGTGAAGAAGCACAAGCAGAACTCACATTTGAGTTGAACACACTTGCAGGTCTTACAGCATTTTACAACGCTGTTGATTGTGTGAGGTTACTTGATTCAAAGCAACTTGATTACGGACCCATGAACATTTCAACTGAAGGCTTGATGGGATTGAAGACACGACTTGTTGATAAGATCTTCAGGCTCAAGAACATTCTTGAATCTGGTAATGAACCAAATCACGAGTCACTTAAAGATACTTTTCAAGACATAGCAAACTATGGATTGATAGGTCAGATGCTTATTGAAGGCACTTGGCCAAACGTTGAAAAGAAATCAACTAAACACATAGAAATAACAGTAATATGAATAAGCCCATTATAGGTGTTGTTGGCTCAAGCGGAACTGGCAAATCAACATCACTTAGAAACTTGCCGCCAGACAAGACAACTATCATTGACCTTGAGCGTAAAGGTTTCCCATTCAAGGAAGCTAAGAATTACAATGTCATATCGGTAAACAAACTACCAGACGTTGAGAAGGCAATTGATAAAGCAATCAAGGAGTCAGAAGTTGTAGTGATTGAATCGTTCACAAAGTATTGTGAGATACTATTTAGCACAGCAGCAAAGATGTACAAAGGCTACGATGTTTGGACATACTACAACAAGTCTATTCGTGACATCCTTGACAGAGTTAAGAATGAGAAAGCTGTAGTAATCTTCACGGCGATTGATGAGATCGTGCGTGTCACACAACCGACAGGCGGTGAGTACAACACTCGACGCATCAAGGTTCAAGGCAGAGTTCACGAAGGCTGCATCGAGAAGGAACTATTGATGGTTCTCTTTACTGAAGTACGTCGAACAGAAGACGCTATTGAGTATTGTTTTCAGACTAACTCCGATGGAGTGACATCAGCGAAGACTCCTCTTGGTATGTTTAAAGATCTCTACATACCTAATGATCTCAACGAAGTAATCAAAGCATCAGATAAATACTATGCTTAATAATTTAAGACAAGTACATACTGCTACTAAGATGCAGACAGGTTTTCCCTTGGGGGTTTGTCCCTGCATTGATCGCTTGCCACAATTTCTCACACGAAGTGAGGATAACTAGTATAATGCCTACTATAAACCTAAATGATGTGAAGGAGAATGCTCGGCCATTCTTACCTTCAAACACCTACACTATCCGCGTTGCGGATGTAGAAACTCGTACCTCTCAAGCTGGCAACCCTATGGTTGTTTTGTCATGGGAGATCGTTGCACCTGAGTCAGTAGAAGATCCTGACTTGGGAGATGTGCGGATTGCTGGATTGCAATTCCGTGAGTACCTAGTGTTCATTGAGAAGGCTGCAATACGCATCAAGCGTTTGCACCGTGTTCTTGATTTACCTTTCGAGATCAACTGTTCAGACGAGTCAAACCCTTGGGGTACTGTCGAGCCTAATGGTGATGTCTATAAAGGTAAAGCTGCCTACGCAACCATCAAGACAGAGAAGATGGTTAGGAAGAATGCAGAAGGAGAAGCAATGGTAGACCCAGCAACGGGTGATCCAGTGACCTTCAATGCGTATTCCACCGGGGAACTGATTAGTGCAGCACCAGAACACGACATAGTCTAATCGTGCAAGAGAAGGGGAATTGTTTTGTGTAGACCTTATGCAAGGAAGCTTGGTACAGCGTACACACACACAGTTCCTCTTCTCTATTTTTATGAAATACAATTACTTTGATATAGTTCACTCAGGTAATATTGAGGGAATCAGAAAAGCGTTTAAAAAATTTGCAAGACGGCACGGGTTAAAGCCTGATGAAGTCGGTAGAAGGGAAAGTCGTACAATGGATTACAAAGTAGATTTCCCAAACAAGGAACAAAGAATTGCTGAAGTACGTAAACGTTATGGTACTCCAGCTTATGTTAAAAGAAAGTATTGTGAGAAATTATCGTGAAAGAAATAGAATCAATAATAAAAGAAGTAACTAACAAGAAGAACGCGCAAGCACTTGAACGGTTACGAGTAAAAACAATAGATGCCCAAGCCGAGGCATTAGCAGATGGATACCTCTCTGGTATACATGATGTAATTTTAATGTTACAAGATTACATAAAGGATGGATTGAAAGACAAACTAAAACAACAAGCACTTAAAGCTCGTGAGACACAAACCAAGTCTTCCGTACAGCGGTCTAACAGTAATACTAGAAAGTCCAAGTAGATTCGACAAGTGTGAGTTAATCTCAGGCTATGCGGGTCACTTGTTTCAGAATGCGTTAAGCATTCCAAGACAATCTTGCGACATACGGTTGCTCAATACATTGGGCGAAGGCTTTCTCCCCGACACAAAAGTAATTTTGTTGTTGGGCGAGAAGGCTTTAAGAACTTTCAAGAACAGTAGACTAGGTGGACAACGTGGATGTCCTTGGATTGTTCATGGTCGAGCTTACATTGCTACCTTCGCACCGCAGAATGCAATTGATCGCAAGGCATACTTCAATCCATTAGCCAATGATACTGAGTATGAGTATGACGAGACTGAGAGACATGGTAAAACTAAACGATCTAACTGGAGACACTGGATGCAACGTGATGTTGCCAAGGCAGTTGGTTATCTAAAGACTCCACCTAATCCACAAGCTGGTGAGCATTGTATTTATCCTAAAGCAGATGAGATCATAGACATCTTAACTAACACTAAGGATCAAGATATGTTCTTTGATATTGAAACGAATCCAAATCTTGAGATGACTTGCTTTGGATTTTCTTTTGGAGGGAAAGGTTATTGTGTACCAATGCTACGCATAAACTACTATCACTATGATGAGACTCCGCAAATTTTACGGGCATTGGCAATTGCACTACGGGATAACACAGTTGTAATTCACAACGCACTCTTTGATTTGTTTGTTATTGCGTATCGCTATGGAATCCCTGCACCCAAGAAAGTTTACGACACAATGCTGGCTCACCACAGATTGTTCCCAGAAGTTGAGAAGTCTCTTGGACATTGCATATCTCTTTATACAGATCAACCATACCATAAAAATGAAGGTTGTTATAATCCTCAGAACTCAGAGCAGTTCGATCAACTGTATCATTATAACGTTAAAGATGTTTTGACGATGGCACTAATCAAGCCATCAATCGAAGCTCTTTCTGGTAAGATGAAAGCTGGAGGTTCAATTGAACAGGCTAACTCTATGGTAGTTCCATACTTGACTGCCATGTGTCAAGGCTTACGCATAAACACTGAAGAGAAGAAAGCAATCTTGATGCGTAATGAAAGGTACAAGGCACAACTACGCAGGATGTTAAGCTTGTTGGTTGGTAGAGATCTAAATCCGAATAGTCCTAAACAAGTTTCTGAGTATCTTTATAATGATATGAAGTTAAAGAAACCTTCAAAGGATCTAACCAATGAAAAGACTTTGCTACAGCACAGACTCAAACATAATCTACCATCCATATCTGTCATACTTAAATACAGATCCATTGCAAAAGAGTCTGGTCAACTAAAGTATAAACCATACGAAGGTTTGTATACCAAGCCTGTGGCAGACAGGATAACAACTGCTTACAACTTGGCAGGTACATCAACGTTTCGCTTGGCTAGTAGAAAATTACTGGGACGCTGGGGTACTAACATACAGAACATACCAAAGAAACTACGCAAACTATTCATTGCAGATAAAGGTAAGGTTCTTGTTCAGGCTGACCAAGCTGGTGCAGAAGCAATGATTGTAGGTTACTTGTGTGTACCGGGAAACTTTAGAACTTTATTTCTTGAAGGAATTAAATCTCATGTGTTTGTTGCACTGCGATTGTTTCCAGATGTCTGGGCAGAACAACTAGGTAGAAGTGTAGACGATTTTTGTGAAGCACCTATAAGTGAACTAAGAAATATAAAAGGTTGGGATGATCTCAATGCTGTAATCAAAGACAGTGACAACTGGTCAGCAGACAAGCGTTATTACTTCATGGCAAAGATGGTATGTCATGCAAGTAACTATGGTATGAAAGCACCAACGTTTAGAACTAATATGTTGCAGAAATCTCAGGGTGCAATAGCACTTGAGAACAAGGAAGCTAAAAGATTCCTTGCGACTTATCACAAACTATTTCCTGAGATAAATCAATGGCACAATGAGACTATTGAAAAACTAAAGAGTACAAAGATACTTAAAAATTTATTTGGTTATCCAAGATACTTCACTGGATTCATTGACGAGACTATGTACAAGGAAGCGTATGCCTTTGTGCCTCAGTCAACTGTAGGATGCATTACTAATCTAGCATTCGTTGAATTACAGAATAGAAAAGATCTTCAGGATTTAGGAGTTGACGTACTCCAGAACAACCATGATAGTGTCCTGCTCCAATGCGCTCCAGAGCATTCGGAATTCGTTGCCCAAGAAGCAATGAAGCACTTAAACCGTGAAATGATTTCTCCCCGTGGCGAGCGTTTCTGTATGAGATCAGAAGCTATGATCGGGGATAACTGGAAGGAAATGATAGATGTCTAAACCAATAGTAAGCTACAACGTCGGAGACACAAATATAAGTGTCGCTCTTGATAACTTTTTTGACGGTGATGAAAATGAACCGATCTTAGTTATTACACTCAACGGTAAAGTATTACCTGCTCTAAGCTTTGAGCAATACACAATCATAGCAAAATTAATTGATACGTTAGATGACTAATCTTGAGAAGTGGAGGCACTATCTTAAAGATTTAGAATCACCTGACCTGTTTATAGATTGGAGTTTCTATAGTTTAATTAGTGCCGCATTACAACGGAGGGTCTGGTTGTATCCAGACTCAATGGCAATATACCCCAACATATTTACACTGTTGGTTGGTCCACCTGCTGCGGGTAAGTCTCGCGTGATCTCACAAGTAGCTGATGTAATCAAGAACGAGAAGTTGATGGAACCGAATCTTGAAAAGAACAACATGGTTCCAATGTTTCCTTGTGGTGCAGACACAACTACACAAGAGTCTTTACTCAGGTTCATGCGTGATGATTGTATCAGAACGTTTAAGATTCCAGACAAGAGGCTTGGAGGCACAGCAACCAAGAAAAGATCTCATCATTCAATTTGTTTTATGGTTGAGGAACTTGGTGTATTGTTTAGGAAGAACTCTGAAGACATGGTTAATATGTTGAATCAGTTTTATGATTCACGAAGCTATCATTACAAGAGTAAACATCAAGGGTCAGATGACATTACAAATATTTGTGTGACCATGCTTGGAGGTACAACGCCTTCATTTATTCGTGAAGCTTTCAGCGATAAGATTATTTCTCAGGGATTTACATCTCGTGTTATCGTTGTGTTCGGTCATGCTCCAAGATTCTTTAGACAATTTCCCGGTCTTACGGATCAACAACGTCAGTGTAGGAAAGACATCGTAGATACATTGTACAATTTACATGACATCTGCGGAGAAGTATCTCTATCAAAGGAAGCACAGGAATGGCACAAAGAACTTTATGAGTCTGGTCAACTGTACTCCAAGCGAGTAAACAAAGATCCAAGGCTGGATAATTATTATGGCAGAAAGAATGTACACTTGTTGAAGACTGCCATGCTTATACATTTTGCTGATCATAAAAGCATGGAGATCTCTTTAAACGATATGCAACGTGCATTCAAGTTGTTGACTATTACAGAACACAAGATGCATGAAGCTTTCAATACTGTAGGTAGAAATCCTATCGGTGAAATCACAAAGCATATACTACGGTATATCATTGACGCTGACTCAGGCGTAAGGTACAAAAAGCTTTGGCTTAAATTTGTATCTGAAATTACCAAACAAGAACTGGATCAAGTTCTTGAATTCCTAGTTACTACTGAACAAGTAGACAACAATGGTGGTTGGTTCAAAGCTCGTGTCACTGATGTCTACGATACACTCAAATTTTAGCTGGGTCAGATTCTCTCTTATTGACGTTGGAGAGCAATACGGATCTGTTTATGAGTTTCGGTTTCTTGGTTTACGAAACTTGACCAGCTTATCTTTATGAAACCTCCAAGATACACAACACACGCACGTTTAGATACGGAGTTCGCTGGTGATAAACGCTTTGCTTTGGAACTGGTTAAACACATGGATTGCTTCAGAGGTTGTCCGGGTAAGGTAACTTACCTGAGACAACTCCGGGGCAACAAGTTTCAAGAGTTAGGTTCCTTTAAGTTTGATGGAACTTGGCCCCTACCAGAACCAGACAAGGTCTAGGTCATCTGAAAAATCTTCAGGCAATATATCATAACCACTGGTAACAATAACATTGCTATTGGTTATGTTGCAGGTGGAATTACAACGGGTAACAATAACGTTGCTATTGGTCACGCTGCTGGATGTATTACTACTGGTACTCAAAACGTTGCAATTGGTTATATACCAGCATGGCAATCATAACAATTTTTATCGACTGAATATTCTACACCAAGCTCAACAGATATTGCTCGTTGTTGTCTTGATAGATTACAAACAGCTTTACGCGCACTATCTTTAGCTCTATTCACCGCACTGAGATGCAGCGCAAATAGTGTAGAAAGTATAGCGATAACACATAGAAGTTCTAAAAGACTATAACTCTTCCTCTTCTGAATCTTCGCTTTCGATGTCTTCAAGTATTGTACTAACTACCCGACGAGTGAGTACACCTACTATACTTTCATACGACATATCGTATTCATCATAGTAACGTGAGATCAATCTCTCCAAGTCATTGTAGAAGTTTTCTTGTTGTTTCTTCTCATCCATTTAGTTTAGCAAATCCCATGCAGCTTCGTACTCGTGATACTTCTTGCCTGTTATAAAAATCTTTAATGTCTTGCAAGTCACATCTTCAATAGGCAATACCCAAAAACGTTTTCTCTGTATCGCACAACAAATAAAAAAGTCTATAGAACTTTTATCATAAGTATCTTTGATAGCTTTACCGTGACATAAACCAAAAGCATAGTGAGGTCCATGTCTAGGAGTCATCGTTACATTCTCGGTAGACTTAACTTGTATTCTACAAAAGTGCCTACCCTTCTCTGCTATAATATCATACCTAGCGTTGTCACCAAACGGAAACGAGACAATCCAATTACGTTCTATAAGTTCTTGCGCTACTAAAAGTTCTCCCCGATCTCCCAATGCTTTCATAAAAGTTGACCTTTAGATCCTACATAACGCATAAGTAATTTCTTTTTATCGGCCTTTAACTTTTCAAATTGTTTCTCTGTTTTTATCAAACCTTTTGCCTGTTCTTTTGTTATGACAGTACCCGGCATCATTCTTGTGCCAAATATTTTTGTCTTTGCTGCACCACTCTCACGACGATTTATCGTTGCAAGATCTGGAAATCTTGCAAGTTCCCCCTTACTAGGTTTTATACCTAAGTATTGCATACGATTTTTTTGTCTTACATAGTCTGCTCTAGTTTGTTGACTTGGTAATGCAGGTGTAGACTTCCAGTTGACTTGCCATAAAGTATCCAAGTTACGTTTAAACCTTACTTGTTGCTCAACTAGATTATCTGGATGTTTTTGCATAGCTTCTTTTGCAGCTTCTCTTACTGCTTTTGGAAGTATAGCTCTTGCGTCTGCTATACTGTCAGCTTTCTTAAACTGTTCACGAGCGGGCCACATATATGGATTGCCTAGATCTGTTCCAGCTATTTGACGATCAACACCAGTCGTAAGTCTCTCCCATTTTCTTAGTGAAGACCTTGCATTAAACTCTGACATATCTTTCGATAGTAACAGATGATTAGCAGCATAACGTCCGGACTGATTAAGATCCGTGAATACGTCTCTCAAAAATTTCATCCATTGCGTAGCAAAGCTTTCACCTTTCCATTCACCAGAAGAAAAGAATTTTGTAAACTTGTTACCGATACTTGTAGCTGCGTCAACTATTGGAAATGTAAAGCCACCGGGTATGCCATCATTCATTCCGAATCTACCTGCTTTAACTAGATCAAAAATTAATGCAGACTGAAATCCAAAGAACCCTGCGTATTGTATAGCGTTTAATAATGAATAACTTAATTCTTTTTCATCCTCCATGTGAATAGATTCAATAATTTTTGGGTCAGTCTGCATCTTATTAGCAATGACTTCCGATATGTATCGAATACCTTCACCGCCTACAACTCCTGCAAACAAAGCTTTAACTAAAGGTAACGGATCTCTTTCAGTGATAAGTGGCATCAAGATATCTTTATTCATTCGATCTGATTTCTCAATAGACCAACGTGACAACGATGTTACCATACTTAAAACACCACGTTGTGTGAATGTAGGAAGTCCTCTTGCATCGTATGTGCCTTGATTAATTTCAACCCAAGCTGCTGCTGCGCGATCAAGAATCTCATCTGGTGGAATCTTACCTGCGTACTCTTCTAAGTTAACTTTTTTACCATCAACAGAAATATCACCCATCTGTTTTTGCACAGTGCTGATCAAACGTCTTGCTGTCCAGTCTTTAAAACCGGGAATTCTTTCTAAAGGTCTGAACCTTAAAGCACTACTGATAAGTTGTTTACCAAATGCCATTTGCATAGCACGAGTCGAGCGTTCTAAAATATTACGACCACCAACACGCAAGGCAAGATCTGCTACAGCGTTTACACCATCACAAACTTGACTGATACCTTCTGCTCTAAATTCTATATTATTATAATTTGTACTGTTTACTCCGTACTCATAACTCTTAACCCACATTTCTTTGAAGGATAAAAATTGTGAAGCTAATACATGAAGATCTTGTGTCCTCATGTAAGGTAACGCAAAGAGATAAGAAGATAAGAAGTCACGAGTACCAGCACCAAATCCTAGCCACATGGATGTAATTGCACGGTTAAATGTTCTGGTCCACAAGTCCATGTTCTCGTAGTAACCAATGTAGTTCTCCATTACAGATTCAATTTCTTCAGAACTATACAAAGGTTTGTTGCGTACTTTGGCGTTGTCTCTTGCTTCTTTTGCTGTCTTTGATTCTCCTTTCGGTAATCCTTTTACATTAAATGGTCCACCATTTTCCATTCCCGGCAAATCATTCTCTATAATAAAGTTACCTTCTTGGTCTGGTAGACCAAGAATTTGCCTAGACTTAGGATCGCTTTCAATGTGTTTAAACATTGCCATGTCTTTTGCAAACCTGACAACATAACGAGTCATACGTTGTACTGCATTAGACTCTACCCAATCCGCAGGAAGACCAAGCTTGCCAGTTGATACTCTAAGTGCTTTGAATTTATGTGATCCGATTTCCTTATCATTGGCTCGCAAGGCTCCCGCAAAATTTTCAAAAAGTATATCAAACTTTTCTTCACGACTAGCTTCTAGATTAGCTTCAATCTTTTCCATTGGTTTGCCATCAATTTCTCCAGCTTCTTCAAACTGTTTAATGGCATCTACAATTTCTGCTTCTGTATCATCCTTTGAAATCTTTTTCCAATAGGCAATCAACTCTGCTTTCGTATCTTGATACTCTTTTGATTGAGTTCTACTCTTCATCAAAATTCTACGCTTAGTTTGATTGATAATCTCTGGTGTATATTCAAATGTGTGTTGACCTGCTACATACTCTGGCTCGCCTCCTCGATACACAGCAACTTTTAATCCAAGATCATTCTGCATTGTACGAGTATCACGCAGTACACTTTCAATCATTCGATCGTAATAACGTACTCTTGAATTATTGTTATATAGATTTTTTAAATTCTCATCTATGTCATCAATGAGTCCCAAGTGTTGATGCCAACGTTGTGTTTGATAATTACCAAGACCGTTAAGTTCATCGGCTGTCATGTTAACTTCACTAAACGCAAGCATAGTACGCTCTAAAAATTTACCAACTATTGTACGTTCTTCTACTGCAACTGTTTCAAGCTTTGTTGCAATGTAACCAGTCAATTCTTTTTGATCTGCTGTGAATCCTATTTCTCTTATGCGATCTATAGCAGGTCTAAATTGTCGAAGCATTCTTCTAATGGGTCGCCAAGATTTTGCATCAGTCACATTAAGTCTTGGCATCTCTCCATACCTAAAATCATCTACACGACTTACAACATTGTTCGACCACCAAGATCCGTCTTTAGGTGTTGAGTCTGTTGGTATTGGAGTGTCATCATCAATTCTACCTATTGGATCAGTGCCAGAATCTTCACCTACAATTTTTGATGCTAATCTAAAATCATCAAACTCAGATTGTTTTGGTTTAGGTGGCGTTGGATTATTCTGTATCAAAGGATCAACACCTTTTACACCTGTTACACGTTCAGCTAAATCAACAAAAGCTTTTCGCATTCCGTCAGGAGTTACTTCATTAGCTGGCACTCTGCCCATACTAAATAAATCTTGTAAGTTATTTACGCTTTCATCAAATGGAATATTGTTTTTGATTTTTTCAAAACCTGCAATAGCATTGTCAATCAAATCAAAGTTCTTGGTTGTTAACAGTCCTTGAAGAACTCCTATGTTTCCTTCAGTTAATCCTTCAAAGTTTTTACGAGTTGATGATCCAGCTATTCCATAAACATCAAGCATCTGATCAACTAACTGTATGTGTTCATCCACACTTAATCCAAGTCCATCAACATTCGCAGTTCTGTAAGCAAACTCTCGTCTAACATCATCTGGAATATTCTTTAAGATACCTTGCAATGCATCTCCTTGGTGCATCATAAGTGTATCGTAATCAACCAGCTTACTTCTGTTGGATGCGTGATCTCCTGACAATGGTTCAACTTTTAAATGATCATGATAATACTTTAGTTTTGCTATCGTAGCTTCATCAACTTTATTTGAAGCTCGTATTGCGTAGTCTAAAAATCTGTGAACCATGTAAGGTTCGTAATCTTTTACCCATGCATGACTTTTAAACAACGTTGCCCATACACTGCCAATTGTTTTATCTGTTTGAACTGATTCAGCCATTCTACTGTAAAGCAAATAGCGTGCGACAGTTGTATCAAAAGCTTCGTCGATTGTGGGTATTCCAATTATAATTTGATCATGCTCAAAATATCCTGCTGGTTCTTCTGGTCGGCGTGTCTTTAAAATTATTTCTGGTTTAGTATCCAGTGACTTGTATAACTTTTTAAGCATTCCACTGTTACGTCCACGCATGATGTCCATGAACTGATCAAAGTTTTCTTCAGTGATTGAATGTTCATCAAGATAGCTAAGTCTTGATCCAAACTTTTGTTTATTATCTAATGCAATCTTGTAGTCGTTCAGACTGTTAGCATATTCTTTGGTAAATTCTTTTGGTCGTTTCGGTAGATCCAATAACTCTTCAACTTCTTTTGGTACATCGTATGCTTCAACAGTTGATTTATATTCTACACCATTAAAAGTTTTAGTTGCTGTGTGGCTATCACTTGACTTAACGTCTACAATTTTTGCAGGCGAGTCTGCAAGGAATTTAAGATACTCAACTTCGTTCTCTCTCCAAAGATCACTATCAAAAGTTTGGTTTGGATCTAACTCAAGACGTTGAGCCATGTAATCTAAGATGTCGCTGACTGCTGCTTTACCATACTTAACTTTGTTGCCACGCCTTACATCAGAAAACCATCGACGCATCTTATCAAACTTACCTGCTGGCAATTCTCTTAAACGCTTCTCAAGTTTCTTACTTCCTTCTGTTACCAGAAACTCTTCAAAAAATTCTCGGTCACTATCAAACTTGTAGCCACGTTTTTTGTATTTTGCTTTCTCAGCTTTCAGATCAAACGAAGGATCATTCTTTAATACATCACCTAACCAACCTCGTGCTAATTTACTGTCAGTTTCATTTGATGACTGAATCATGTCTCGTATAAAAACATGAGCAGTTTCATGCATTGGCGCATCTGGTGTTAAGTCTTCTAGACTTAACACTATGTCACGCCTTGTTCCTGTCATGCCCCCTTTACGCGGAGCAAAACCTGCAAGTACAGTTGCGTTATCCACCAAACGATTAACTGCAACTTGCATTGTAACACCGCGTTTATCTACAAGACTTCTAACACTTTCGTAAGTATCAATTGGTAGTTTAGCTTCGATCTCTTTAACTAAAGATTCTCTTGCTTGTGTCGTTGTTAAATTTTGTTTGTCTAAATATTGATGTGCAAGTTTTGATCGTTTTACTTTTTCAAGCTTTGCATATCTATGTGCTACTTGCTCATCAGTTAGTTTTGCAATTTCAGATTTTGCTTTCTTTGTTATTGCAGCTTTAGTTAAGGCAACTTTCTTTTTTGTTTTTGTTGGTTTAAGTTTTTTATTAAAAGCCTTTTCTAGTGCGTCATCAATTTTTACTTGTTCTAACTTATCAGAATCAGCAAGTGTTTCTTTGTATTCTACTTCAACTGAGTCTCCTGGTCCTGATTCATGCTCACGTAGTTCTTTAGCTTTGCTATCTAGTTTACTATTCTTGGCATTAAGCTTTTCAAGTTCGTTAATACGAATATCAGTTAAACCTTCTCGCGTGTATTGAGTAATTGTTGGATCACTTTTAAACGTACCTCTTGCCAACAATGCTTGTTCAGGTGAGAGTGGTGTTAACTTCTGCGCGTCTTCGGGATCTGCAAATGCAAACTGTGGATCTCTTGGGGGTGGATCAGATATTGGTGGAGCACCGGGACCGTACACTAACTTGCCGTGTAAGAATGGTTCTGTAAACGCAGCACCAGTTAATCCAGCAGCAGCTAGTCCTCCAACGCTAAAGTCATCTTCAACTACTTGTCTACCAGTTTCAAATGCAATGCCAAGACCACCGCCAATACCAGCTTGACCAGCAGCATACTTTGCAGCTTCAGATGGTTTAGCTCTTAAACCAAATCCAGACTTTACTGCGTCTTTTAATCCAACAAGATTCTTGGTTGATGGCTTAACTCCAGATGCAAGTCCACCTGAAATCATCTCACCTGCTATACCAGAAAAAGGTCGTTCACTAAGTTCAGCTTGTCTACGAAGATCAACTTCTCTCTGGTCTTCCTCTCCACGAATAGCTTCTTCTACTTCATGTTGACCTATTGCAGTTGCTGCTGCGGCTACAATAGGAGCAACCCCATATTCTATACCACCCTTGACTAGCTTTCCTTTAAGTCCTTTAGGTTGCCAATTCTTAAAAGCTTTTTGTGCAATAGCTGTAGCACCAAACGCTGCTGCACCCGGTGCTGCTCCTAATGCTGCACGTTCACCAAAGACACCAATTGCTGTTGAATCTTTTGCTTCACGAGCTGCGTATTCTTCTTCTGTAATGATATCATAGCCTTCAGGTATGTTATACTTAGCACGAAGGCTACGCTTTTCCAGTTCTAAATCTAAGCGTTCTTGTAACGTCATTCGTTTGATCTTCTTGACTCATTTTGTCTTGGCACAACTCTAAAGTTCTGTCTTCTGCCCGGTATAGTATTACCATCTGTTTGGCCAGAAGTTGCGTTTGCTTCATTAGCCCATTCAATTGCGTCTGATGGACTGCCGCCACCTATACCCATGCCTCCACTACCTGAACGACTTAATAGTTTAGATTGTATTCCGCTCCATTTATCTATTAATGCATTTATAGAATCAACTTCATATTGAAGTTCTGCCATTTCTTCTGTTGAAGTATCTGGTTGACCCATTCTGTTTTGTGTAAACTGAAGTTTTTGTAGTAAACCATCAAAAGCGTTTGATACTTTTTGTTGTACATTAGAATCTGCAACAACTGCTGGTAGTTTTGCTTTAGCTGTTTCTACTGCAATCTTTGCGGCTTCTATTTTTGAATCTGCCGTTCCCACAGCAACATCTGCACTAGCACTTCTAGCAACATCTTCAGCAAGTCTATCTTTCATAACTTGTTGTCTGGACCATGTATCAAGATCAACTGGTTCACCACTTCTTTCTGGTGCAGGTAATCCTTGTGCTTGCATCATTTCAGATGCTCCGCTTGACGCTGGTTGGCTATCTTCAAAGTTTCTTTTATAAGACTTAAAGCCTATGTCTGAGTCTTGATCTATACCACCGGGACCATATACAGTTCTGTATTGCTCTGCTGATTTTGTATCTGCTACTTCTTGCGCTCCAAGCGCACGTTTTGCTGCATCCTCTGCTTGCATATTATTCATGCCACGAGCCATCAGCATTCTTTTTAAACCGTCAGCTTCGTCAAGTTGTCTGGTTAATTCGCCGCCTTGTAATAAAGCACTAGCATTTGGTTCTTGGTAGAATCTGTCAATATACTCAAGCTCCTCTGGAGAAGCACCTTCACGATATTGATCTATAGATGCTTTAGCTTGTCTTTTTCTTCTGTTTAACTCAAATAGATTAGCCATTAATTTCCTTTCGTCATTTGTTCTCTTAACACATCTCCTACCACTTGTTTACCACCAGTTTGTGCGTCATAACCAGTTACAATAGGCTGTACCGCTCCTAAAGCAGTAGTTGCTGTATTACCAAAAGTTGGTAATTGTCCTGCCATTGATGTAGGTGTCGGCATAGTACCTTCACCGTAAGCTACGCCGGGATTGATTCCACCACCAGATCTGAGACTCGCCATTACATTTCCTGTCTGTCCTAGTGCTTGTCCAAGTCTTTGCTGCTTCTGAGCAAGCGCATCACCAAATACCGCTGCCGCTTTGTACTTATCCATTTCTGCTGCACGACCTAGACCCATGCCCATGCGACCAAGACCTCGTTCTACATTAGCCATTTCAGATCCAGACAGTCTGTTAGGATCTTGTGCTGCTAATAAACTGCGAAAAGAATCACCAGCTTGTGCCTGTGTTGGACGTACTTCTTCTTGCAATACATCCTGCATTCTATTTATGCCTTCTGCCATAGGAACCCCAGCACGATCAAGTTGTTCAACTCTTGTGCCAGTTTGATAATGATCTGATAACCGTTTTTGATCGCGAAGAAACTGTTGTTCTATCTCTTTAAATCCCGGTTTACCCGCATCCTCAAGAACTGGTTGACCTTGAGCATTAAGAACCATAGTTGTAGTTTTAGATCCATCTGGATTAGTAACAGTTTGTGTTTTATACTTTGGATTATAACCATAGGCTTCTCTAATTTGTTGTCCAATACGTCCACCAAATGCACTTGGTGTTTCTGATATTTTTTGGCCGTTAGCACCACGTTTTACTACTATACCATAATCTGTTAAACTTCGCAGATCTTCGGCTGCCATGTTTTCCATTTGACCCGCTGCGATTCTTGCCTTAACAAAGTCAGGTAAGAACTCATTCATTTGATCTTTAAGATCTGATATTTTTTCATCTTGATCTGGCAATGGAAACATCTCACCAATTAGAAATGCAGTACCTAGATCAACAATTGTGTCAGTATTAAAGATATTGTTTTTAAAGCCTTCAAGAAAGTCACCAAGAAGGTCTTTACCTTTATCGGTAACTTTGGTCATTAAACCGTTACTGCCAAAGATAGCTTCCCACGGATTAAACTTCATGTTAATACCCCCGCTGATCTAAGTTGTGCTTTCAAGTGATTCATCTGTGATGCCATTTCTATTAAAGCTACTCTAATTTCGTCTCGTGTCGGATGACTTGCGTCCGAAGGGTTAAACGAAATTGCAGTAGATGCTGTTGCACCTCCTACTGATGTGCCTCCAACAGTTGCAATATCTGCTGAAGCTCCTGCTTTCTTTACAACTCCGTATGTGCTGGTAGTTGCGTCCGGTACTGTTAGACCATCCAGCATAGCATTAGCTGCCGCTAAATCAGCGAACAGCGTTGTCGCATCTGAGAAGTCTGTATGTGCTACATTAACTGACATAAGCTTGTGATAACATTGGGTTCATTGGTGTAATATCTTGTGTGTCAATCTGTATGTTGGCTAGCGTGACTCCATTAGTCCACTGTAATGCGTATGATATTTTCCAACCTTGTTGACCATTCTGAAAATTGTATAATAAATTTTGTATTCGTTTAGGACCACTCCAGTTTACTGGTAGTTTTACTGGAAACTGTACCGGAGTTGCCTGTGCTGAAATTGATTTTGTTTGTGAACCTGCTGACGAGTCTGGTGTGACTTCATCGTTCACTCGTTGTATCGCTGTGACTGCTGAAGCTAGTTGTATTTTATTGTAGAGTAACCGTAGCTCTCTAGGCTTCTGTTCTACTCTTGTGTCAAATGTGCAAAATGCTTTGGTTTCTAGATAAGCTTTTGAAAAGTTTGTTCCTTCATAAAGCTTAACACATTTGTATACTGGCTCACCAGAACTTGTTGTTGTGCCATGTGTTATAGCAAATAGTTCTCGTCTGTTGTTTGTTTCAACTTTTGCAAACTCAATGACTGCACCAATGTTGCTATTGCTATCATCGGTGAATTGATCGAAGCTAACAAACTGTTGCGTAAGTATGTCAAAGACTAGTATGCCGTGACCGTAGATTGTGTTACACGCAAACAAAGCATAGTCATCAAATGATATTGCAGCACATTTGTTTGATGTTTGTACAACGTCTTTAAATAATCTTGCTACCTTTAACGAGAACACTGAGTTACGAGCTTCATTCTTTGATTGTTGTACTGCATTGAATGACCGTAATCCTTCTGGATCTATGAATGCAAAGTCACCAAGCATCTCTATAAATGATTTTTGATTAATAGAGTTTGCTGTGAATAGAAATTGTTTATTAAAAAATGGCTCACCAAAAACAGTTTGTGAATAATCAAGGCTCACTGCGTATGAACCACCTTTAGTCGATACTAATAATGCATCACTGTTTAATGGTTTAAGTGCTGTAACTTCATTATAACCTACTGTATATGATGTACCCGGTGCGCCTCCAATAGTTTCATCCGTATTTATTTTATTACCGTCATCGTCTGTTGCTACAACAAAGTCTAAAGGACGACCACTTGCGCTGTGATAAATTTCTGTGCCGTTTGGGCTTATAAGAAATAACTTGTTATTATAGAATGCCATCTGCCTTCCAATAGGAATGTATTCACGATCATCTGCTTTAGCTCTTTTAACCTTTACTGTTGCTGTATTTGACGTTGAACCGGGATCAGTAATAACTATTGAATCGTTTGGTGCATACTCAGATCCACCAGTAGTTACAGTAAATGTTGGATTTCCACTACTGTCTACTGCAATCATAAATCTTATTGATGCTCCGTTTCCGTCAGTACTAGTTGAAGCTACATTTGTATAGTTTTGATTTGCTTGCCATGCAGCACTAGGCGTTGGTGCAGTATTCTTTAACTCGGTAACTTCTCCACCATTTTGCCACTCTGCATATGTTTTAGCAGTACGATCCGTTACTACATCATCAACGATTTCAATAATCTTTGGTTTGTTAATACCATCTTGAACTATAATACTTGCTACAGTTCTTTGAACTGTAACTGCTGTATCTAATTCTAATGATGCACCTGCTACTTGTGTTTCTTTACGCAGAAAGTTTTGTGTAGATGCTGGCACTGCTTGCACAAATATCTCAGCAGATCTATCCAGAGTACCGGGATTAATAACTGTAGACCAAGTTGTGTCTGGATTATTTGGTTTTCTGTACTTGCAACCACCATTGAAAAATATAAATACATATTCACCTACTGAGTAGATTCCTTGTGCTGATTGTCCCGATGTAAATGCGCCTATATTACTTGAAATATCTTTGGCATTCTTAACACCTTCAAGTGTTCCAAATCTGTTGCGTACATTCTTTGCAAACTTATATTCATT